>Ga0164241_10000299_pt1 | contig 104664 bp, 92 predicted proteins | sample OricomyardsoilBY_FD_108780 | JGI IMG/M metagenome (GOLD analysis project Ga0164241, IMG submission 108780) | Backyard soil microbial communities from Emeryville, California, USA - Original compost - Back yard soil (BY) | ecosystem: Environmental > Terrestrial > Soil > Unclassified | place... | reverse complement strand
CGGATGCGGTCCACCAGCGCCTGCGCGTCGGCGATCGGCGTGCCGTCGATGCGCAGCACCAGGTCGCCGCGCCGCAGCCCGGCGGCAGCACCGGCGCCACCGGACTTCACCTCGCCCAGGCGGGCCTCGCTGAAGGCCGGGCCGAGGCCGATCTGCTGCATCAGCGCCGCCGTCACGTCGTGGGCCCGCAGCGTCGACAGGTCGAGCCGCACGTCGTGCGGCGCGCGGCCGTCGCGGTCGGTGGCCTGCAGATCGAGCGCCTCGCCGTGCAGCACCGCCTGCGTCACGACCCAGCGCAGATCCGTCATCGACTGCAGCTCCTGCCAGTCGGTGCCGTCTTTCGAATAGGCGCGCACCCAGTCGCCACCATGCAGCCCGGCGTTGTCGATCAGGCTGCCCGCCGGCGGCGTGCTCAGCAGTGCCTTCGGCTCCTCGATGCCGATCCAGTGCGCCGACGCGTACAGCAGCACCGCCAGCGCCAGATTCGCCAGCGGCCCGGCAACGACGATGGCGGTACGCCGCCACAGCGACTGCCGGTTGAACGCGCGCGGCAGTTCATCGGCGCCGACCTCGCCCTCGCGCTCGTCGAGCATGCGCACGTAGCCGCCCAGCGGCAGCGCGCAGACGACGAACTCGGTGCCGTCGGCGCCGCGTTTGCAGCGCAGCAGCACGCGGCCGAAGCCAATCGAAAAACGCAGCACCTTCACGCCGCAGGCCACCGCCACGCGGTAGTGGCCGTACTCGTGCACGACGATCAGGATGCCCAGCGTGAGCACGAATGCGAGGATCGTCGTGATCACGGGGCCAGCCCTTCGATGGTGTCGCGTGCGATGCGGCGTGCGCGTTCGTCCAGCGCCAGCAGATCATCGATCGTCGCCACCGGCCCGAGGCGCGGCGCCAGCGCATCGATCGTGCGCGCGTTGACCTCGTGGATGGCGGTGAACGCGATGCGACGCTCCAGGAAGGCGGCCACGGCTTCTTCGTTCGCCGCATTCAGCACCGCGGTCGACCCGGGCGGCGCGCGCAGCGCATCCCAGGCGAGTTGCAGGCCGGGGAAACGCCGCGCATCGGGGGCTTCGAAGGTGAGTGCCGAAAGCGCCATGAAATCGAGCCGCGGCGCGCCCGACTCGATGCGCTCGGGGAACGACAGCCCGAACGTGATGGGCACACGCATGTCGGGCGTGCCCAGTTGCGCCAGCACCGAACCATCACGGCAGACGACCATCGAGTGCACGATGCTCTGCGGGTGGATCACGACCTGGATCTGCTCGGGCGCCAGGCCGAACAGCCAGTGCGCCTCGATCACCTCAAGCGCCTTGTTCATCATCGTCGCCGAGTCGACCGAAATCTTGCGGCCCATGACCCAGTTCGGGTGCGCCACCGCCTGCTCGGGCGTCACGTGGTGCAGCAGCGCGGGGTCACTGGCGCGGAACGGGCCGCCACTGGCGGTGAGCACGATGTGGTCGATGCGCTGCCCCCAGGTGCTGCGCGCCTCGGGCAGGCACTGGAAGATGGCCGAGTGCTCGCTGTCGATCGGCAGCAGCGTCGCGCCGCCATCGGCCACGGCCTGCATGAACAGGCCCGCGCCCACCACCAGCGCTTCCTTGTTGGCCAGCAGCAGCCGCTTGCCGGCACGCGCCGCCGCCATGCACGGCGGCAGCCCGGCCGCGCCGACGATGGCCGCCATCACGCTGTCGACGTCGGGCGCGCTGGCCATCTCGCACAGCGCATGCGCGCCGACTTGCACCTCGGTCGCCATGCCGTCGAGCAGCGCGCGCAGTTCGGTGGCGCGCGCTTCGCTCGGCACCACGGCCACGCGGGGACGGAAGCTGCGGCACTGCGCCGCCAGCACGTCCACACGCTGGAAGGCGCTCAGCCCCAGCACTTCGAAGCGCTCGGGGTGGCGCGCCACGACATCCAGCGTGCTGCTGCCCACCGAACCCGTGGAGCCGAGAATGACGAGGCGTTGACGCTCGGCCATGAGCTCAGATGCCGGCCAGCGCGAGCGCGATCGGGAACACCGGCAGCAGCGCGTCGACACGGTCGAGCACGCCACCGTGGCCGGGCAGGAGGCGGCTGCTGTCCTTCGCGCCGGCCGCGCGCTTGACGAGCGATTCGACGAGATCGCCGACGACGCTGATGCCGCACAGTGCGAGCAGCGCCAGCACCATGCCGGGCCAGCCCAGTTCCTGCGCCAGCCGGCTGTACAGGCTGGGACTGTCGAAGTCGAAACTGCGGTCGAGCGTGATCCACAGCGCGGCGAGCGCCAGCACGCCGAGCATGCCGCTCCACACGCCTTCCCAGCTCTTGCCGGGACTGATGGCCGGCGCGAGTTTGCGGCGGCCGAACGCACGGCCGCCGAAATACGCCGCCACATCGGCCGCCCAAACGAGGCAGAACACCGACAGCATGAAGTTGATGCCGACCGCGCGCGCGCGGCTGATGGCCAGCCATGCCGCCCACAGCCCCACAAGGCCGATGATCCAGCGCGCCACGCGCGGCAGCTGAGGCCACCGCTGCGGTCCACTGCGCAACGCCACGCCACCGGCCAGCAGCCACAGCGCGCCGGCCAGCCACCACGCCATCGAAGGCGCGTCTTCGGTCCAGCCGGCCCGCAGCGTGGCGGCACAGGTCAGCGCCAGCGCAAACGCCATCACCAGGCCCAGCGCCTGCCCCGCCTGGTTCAGCCGTGCCCATTCCCAGCCGGCGGCGGCGATCAGCATCAGCGTCAGCAGCGCAAACGGCGCATGGCCCGGTGCCATCAGGGTGCCGAGCAGGATCGCGACGAGAACCAGGGCGGTGATGACCCGCGTTCGCAACATGAGCTTCTAGCGCGCGTCCGGCGCGGCGGCCGCGCTGGCGCGCAGGCCGCCGAAACGGCGATCACGGCGCGCGAAGGCGGTCAGCGCGGCATCGATCTCGGCATCGCCGAAGTCGGGCCACAGGCACTCGGTGAAGAACAGCTCGGAGTACGCGGCCTGCCAGAGCAGGAAGTTGCTGATGCGCATCTCGCCGCCGGTGCGGATGAAGAGATCGGGGTCGGGCGCGAACGACAGCGCCATGTGACGCGACAGATAGGCTTCGTCGAAGTCGTCCGGCTTCACGCCTTCGGCCAGCGCGCGCCGGCACGCCTGCACCACGTCCCAGCGACCGCCGTAGTTGAAGGCCACCGACAGCGTGATGCGGCGGTTGTTTTCGGTCAGCGTCTCGGCGTGCTCCCAGGCCTGCCTGAGCTTGTCGGACACCGCCGAACGGTCGCCGACGATGCGGATGCGCACGCCGTCGCCGGCCATCTTGGTCAGGTACTTCGACACCGCCACCAGCACCAGCCCCATCAGGCCCGACACCTCTTCAGAGGGCCGCTTCCAGTTCTCGGACGAGAACGCGAACACCGTCAGGTATTCGACGCCGCGCTCGGCAAAGGCATTCACGGACCGGACCAGCGCGTCGACGCCCTGCTTGTGGCCGAAGAAGCGCGGCATGAAGCGTTTGCGTGCCCAGCGGCCATTGCCATCCATCACCACCGCCACGTGGCGCGGCACGGCGCTTGCGCTCTCGTGGCCGGCAGGCAGCAGGTTTTCGCTCAACGGGAAATCGGACATGGCGGGCGTGGCATCGCGGATCAGACCGCCATGACCTCGGCTTCCTTGCCCTGCACGAGCTTGTCGATGGTGGCGATGGTGCCGTCGGTCAGGCGCTGGATCTCGTCCTGCGTGCGCCGCTCTTCGTCTTCTGTGATCGCCTTGTCCTTGAGCAGCCGCTTCAGGTGGTCGTTGGCGTCACGGCGGATGCTGCGCGTGGCGATCCTCGCTTCTTCGCCGGCATGGCGCACGACCTTGGTCAGTTCCTTGCGCCGCTCTTCGGTCAGCGCCGGCATCGGCACCCGCAGCAGGTCGCCCTGCGACGACGGGTTCAGGCCGAGGTCGGATTCACGAATCGCCTTCTCGATCTTCGCGCCCATGCCCTTCTCCCACGGCTGCACGGTGATCGTGCGCGCATCAAGCAGGGTGACGTTGGCGACCTGGCTGATGGGCACCATCGAGCCGTAGTAGTCGATGTGCACCTGATCCAGCAGCCCCGGGTGGGCGCGACCGGTGCGGATCTTGTGCAGTTCGTTCTTGAACGCGTCGACCGACTTGGCCATCTTCTCGGTGGCGGTCTTGCGAATGTCCGCAATCGTCATGGCAACTCTCCAGCTCTCCTCAAACGTGCACCAGCGTGCCTTCGTCCTCGCCCATCACCACGCGCTTGAGGGCACCGGACTTGAATATGCTGAACACCCGGATCGGCAGCTTCTGGTCGCGGCACAGCGCGAAGGCAGCGGCGTCCATCACCTGCAGGTTGCGCGCAATCGCCTCGTCGAAGGTGATGCTCGCGTAGCGCGTGGCGTTGTCGTCCTTCTTCGGATCGGCCGAATAGACACCGTCGACCTTGGTCGCCTTGAGCACCACCTCGGCGCCGACCTCGGCGCCACGCAGCGCCGCCGCGGTGTCGGTGGTGAAGAACGGGTTGCCGGTGCCGGCGGCGAACACCACCACCTTGCCTTCTTCCAGATACTGCAGCGCCTTCGGCCGCACATAGGGCTCGACGACCTGGTCGATCGCGATGGCCGACATCACGCGCGCCGTCATGCCTTCCTGGCGCATGGTGTCGGCCAGCGCGAGCGCGTTCATCACCGTGGCCAGCATGCCCATGTAGTCGGCGGTGGCGCGGTCCATGCCCACCGAGCCGCCGGCCACGCCGCGGAAGATGTTGCCGCCGCCGATGACGACCGCCACCTCGCAGCCCAGGCGCGTGACTTCCTGCACTTCCTGCACCATGCGCACGATGGTGGCGCGGTTGATGCCGTAGGCGTCGTCGCCCATCAGCGCTTCACCCGACAGCTTGAGCAGGATGCGCTTGTAAGCCGGCATGCGGGAAACCCTCTCCAGGAATTCGATGTGCGAGTGTAAGCGGCGCCCCGGGGCGCCGCGTGTTTCCGGACTGTGGTCGAACGCCCCGTCAGCGCTGTTGCGTCATCGCGCTATTGCGCCTTCGCCGCGGCGACCTGCGCCGCCACTTCGGCCGCGAAGTCGTCGACCTTCTTCTCGATGCCCTCGCCCACCACGTAGAGCGTGAAGCCCTTGATGGTGGTGGCGGCGCCCTTGAGCATCTGCTCGACGGTCTGCTTGTCGTTTTTCACGAAGGTCTGGTTCAGCAGCGAGACCTCCTTCAGGAATTTCTGCACCGAGCCGTCGACACGGCGGGCGACGATCTCGGCCGACTGCGGCGCCTTGCCGGCGGCAACCGCGGCCGCGGAATCCTCGGCTGCCTTCTCGGCCGCGACACGGCGTTCGCGCTCGATGAGATCGGCCGACACGTCGCTGGTGGCCAGGGCCACCGGCTTCATCGCCGCGACATGCATCGCAACATCCTTGGCCGCCGTGTCGTCGCCGTCGAATTCGACGATGACGCCGATGCGCGTGCCGTGCAGATAGCTCGCGAGCTTGCCGCCGCCGGCATACCGCTTGAAGCGGCGGATCGACATGTTCTCGCCGATCTTGCCGATCAGCCCCTTGCGCACGTCTTCCACCGTCGGGCCGAAGCCGTCCTGCGACAGCGGCAGCGCCGACAGCGCGGCCACGTCGGCCGGGTTGCTGCTGGCGACGAGCGCGGCGCAGGCCTTGGCGAAGGCCAGGAACGAGTCGTTCTTGGTCACGAAGTCGGTTTCGCAGTTCACCTCGATCATGGCGCCGATGCTGCCTTCGACAGCGGCGGCGATGACGCCTTCGGCAGTGATGCGCGACGCTGCCTTGCCGGCCTTGCTGCCGAGCTTGACGCGCAAGATCTCCTCGGCGCGCACGGCGTCACCTTCGGCTTCGGTGAGCGCCTTCTTGCATTCCATCATCGGCGCGTCGGTCTTGGCGCGCAGTTCAGCCACCATGCTTGCAGTGATTGCGGGCATATGAGTACTCCATTCAACAGCGGGGGCCGCGACAGCGCACAGCGCTCTCGCGGACTTGAATCAACGGGGCCGCGGGCCCCACCTCGCGGGCGTCAGGCGACGCCCGTCAGGCCGCGAGGACTCAGGCCCCCTCGCGGACTTCGACGAATTCGTCGCTGCCGCCAGCCGCCTGCACCACCTCGTTCGTGGCCGCGGCGCGGCCTTCGAGCACCGCATCGGCCACGGCGCGCGCGTACAGCGCCACGGCCTTGGCCGAATCGTCGTTGCCCGGGATCACGTAGTCGATGCCGACCGGCGAATGGTTGGTGTCGACGACGCCGATCACCGGGATGCCCAGCTTCTTCGCTTCGGCGACCGCGATCTTGTGGTAGCCGACATCGATGACGAACATCGCGTCCGGCAGCGCACCCATGTCCTGGATGCCGCCGATGTCCTTCTCGAGCTTTTGCAGCTCGCGGTCGAACATCAGGCCTTCCTTCTTGATCATCTGCTCGGTGCCGGCCTCCTTGGTGGCCTGCATGTCCTTGAGCTTCTTCAGCGATCCCTTGACGGTCTTGAAGTTGGTCATCATGCCGCCGAGCCAGCGCTGGTCGACGTAGGGCATGCCACAACGCTGGGCTTCCAGCGCGATGACCTCGCGCGCCTGGCGCTTGGTGCCGATCATCAGCACGGTGCCGCGGCGCGCCGAAAGCTGGCGGATGAACTTCATCGCATCGTCGAAGAGCGGCTGCGTCTTCTCGAGGTTGATGATGTGGATCTTGTTGCGATGGCCGTAGATGTACGGCGCCATCTTGGGATTCCAGAAGCGCGTTTGGTGGCCGAAATGCACACCCGCTTCCAGCATTTCACGCATGGAGACAGACATTAGAAACTCCGAAGGTTGGGTCTAGAATCCCGGCGCTTCATCACCGTTGCTTACGCATGAGCTTACGCACGGTGACACCTCAGGGGCCGGGTTCGCGATTGGTTCGCCCCGCAGCCGGCACCTGTCGGCATCCGCTGAGAGACAAACCCAATGAGTCTAACACGCCGCCGTGCCTTCGACCTGACGGCCGCGCGCGAAGAAGTCGTGTCCGGCCGCAGCAGCGCCGCCGCCCTGCTCGACGCCTGCATCGCGGCCGCCAACGCCACGCCGCACACATTCATCCGCCGCTTCGACGCCCAGGCGCGCGCCGCCGCGGCGGCAGCCGACGCGCGGCGCGACAGCGCTGCACCTCTGCCGCCGCTGGCCGGGCTGGCGGTGTCGGTGAAGGACTTGTTCGATGTGGCCGGGGCGCCGACGACGGCGGGCTCGGCTGTGCTCGCCGACGCGCCGGTGGCAGCCGCCGACTGCCCCGTGGTGGCGCGGCTGCGCACGGCCGGCGCGGCGCTCGTCGGCCACAGCAATCTCTCGGAGTTCGCGTTCTCGGGCGTCGGCATCAATCCGCACCATGGCACACCGACGAACGTCGCGACGCTGGCCTTCGATGCCACGCCGCGCGTGCCGGGGGGTTCCACCTCCGGCGGTGCCACCTCGGTGGCCTGCGGTGCGGCCTGGGCCGCGCTGGGCTCGGACACCGGGGGCTCGATCCGCATCCCTGCCGCACTGCAAGGCCTGGTCGGCTTCAAGAACACGCAGGCCTTGACGCCGCTGGCCGGCAGCGTGCCGCTGTCGACGACGCTCGACACCGCATGTGCCATCACGCACTCGGTGCGCGATGCGGTGCTGCTGCACGAAGTGCTCGCCGCGCGCCGCGTGACGTTGCCGGGCCGGCCGCTGGCGGCACTGCGCCTGGCGGTGCCGCAGACAATAATGCTCGATGCGCTGGAGCCGGCGGTCGCCGCGGCGTTCGAGCGCTGCCTGGCGCTGCTGCGCGATGGCGGCGCACGAATCGAGGACGTGGCGCTGCCGCAGACCGCGCAGCTGGCGTCGATCAACGCCCAGGGCGGCTTCGCGGCCGCCGAGTCGTGGGCCTGGCACCGCAGCCTGTTACAACGACACGGCGAGCGCTACGACCCGCGCGTGGCGCTGCGCATCCGGCGCGGCGCGGCGATGTCGGCGGCCGACTACATCGATCTGCTGCAGGCGCGGCAGGCGTGGATCGCCAGCGTGGAGGCCGCGCTGCGCGGCTTCGACGCCGCGCTATCGCCCACGGTGCCGTTGCTCGCACCGCCGCTGGCGCCGCTGCTGGCCGACGACGATGCCTTCTTCGCCGTCAATGCCGCCCTGTTGCGCAACCCGTCGGTCGTCAACTTTCTCGATGGCTGCGCGCTGTCGCTGCCCTGCCAGCGCAACGGCGAGATGCCGGTCGGCCTGATGGTGTGGGCGCCGGCGCTGTGCGACGACCAGGTGCTGGGCGTCTCGCTCGCGATCGAGCAGCGGCTGGCCGCCGCGGGAGCCTGAGCCCTTGCGCACCGCGATCATCGGCGCCGGCATCGTCGGCGTCACCACGGCCTACGAACTGGCCGCCAGCGGCCACGAGGTCACGGTCTTCGAGCGCCGCGGCAGCGTGGCGTCGGAAACCAGCTTTGCCAACGCCGGTGTCGTCGCGCCGGGCTACGTCACGCCATGGGCCGCACCGGGCATGCCGTGGAAGGTGCTGCAGCATCTGCTGAGCGCGCACGCCCCGGTGCGCCTGCAAGGCCTGGGCGCTTGGGCGCAACTGCCGTGGATCTGGCGCTGGTGGCGTGCCTGTCGACCCGCCGTCTACGCCGCCAATCGCGCCGCGATGCAGCGCCTGGCGCGCTTCAGCCAGGACCGCCTGGTGGCGCTGAGCAATACGCTGCAACTGGACTACGAGCAGCATGCCGGCTACATGGTGCTGCTGCGCGGCGAGCGCGAACTCGCGATGGCACGCGGCGGGCTGAAGCTGCTGGCCGAACTGGGGGTCGCGTTCGAACTGATCGATGCCGCTCATGCGCGTGCCATCGAGCCCGGCCTGAATCCTGAAACAGCGCTGCGCGCGGCCATCCACCTGCCGCACGACGGCGTCGGCAACTGCCGCCAGTTTGCGCATCTGCTGAAAGCGCAGGCGCAGGGCCTGGGCGCGCGCTTCGTCTTCGACGACGCGGTACAGCGCGTCGGCGCCGGCACCCGGCCCAGCGTGATGAGCCAGGCCGGCGAGCAGCACTTCGATGCCGTCGTGCTGTGCAGCGGGGTTGAATCGAACCTGCTGCTGCGCCCGCTCGGGCTGGCGCTGCCGCTGCTGCCGGTGTACGGCTATTCGGTAACGGCACCGCTGCGCCACCATGACGGCCACCCCGACCCGGGGCCGCGCAGCGCGCTGATGGACGAGAAGTACAAGGTGGCGGTCTCGCGCCTGGGCCGGCGCGTGCGCGTGGCCGGCAGCGCCGAGATCGGCGGCACGCCGAACACCTTCAACGAGGCCGCATTGCGCACGCTGTACCGCGTGCTCGACGACTGGTTCCCCGGCGCCGCGGTGATGGCCAAGGCGCAGCGCTGGAAGGGTGCGCGGCCGATGCTGCCCGACGGCCCGCCGGTGCTGGGCGCCAGCGGCGCGCCGGGGATCTGGCTCAACCTGGGCCACGGCTCCAGCGGCTGGGCGCTGGCCTGCGGTTGTGCGCGCGTGCTGGCGGAGCAGATCGGCGGCCGCGCCGCGCCCGTCGATGTCGACGGGCTGGGCATCGAGCGCTTGAAGTAGGCTGCGCGCGATGGCGCTCGTCCGCATCACCGCCGATTCCGGTCCCTGGCCGCTCCACGACACGGCTGCGTCGCGTCGCGCCGAAACGCAGGCGCTGGCCGCCACCGCGCCGCACGCGTTGATGGCGCGCGCCGGCCTTGCAGTGGCCCGGCTGGCGCTGGCGATGGCGCCGCACGCGCAGCGCATCCACGTGGTGTGCGGGCCCGGCAACAACGGTGGCGACGGGTTGGTGGCAGCGCGGCACTTGCATCAGGCCGCCAGGGCCGTGCGCGTGGTGCTGCCGGGCGACGCGCCGGCCTTGCCGCCGTCGGCCGCGCACGCCTTGCAAAACGCTCGCGATGCCGGTGTCACGATAGACCGCCGCGCGGACCGCATCGATGCCGACCTGATCGTCGACGCCTTGTTCGGCCTGGGCACGCGGCGCGCGCCCGCAGGCGAGTTCGCCGACATCATCGGGCGTATCAACGACGCCGCCGCGCCGGTGCTGGCGGTCGACCTGCCGAGCGGCCTGCACGCCGACACCGGCGTCGCGCTCGACGATGTCGCGGTGCGCGCCAGCGCCACGCTGGCGCTGCTGACGCTCAAGCCGGGACTGTTCACCGGCGCCGGGCGCGACCACACGGGCACGGTCTGGTTCGACCCCCTGGACTGCGACGCCGGACCGGCAAGCGCGTCGCTGGGCGCACGCACCGTCTGGCCGGCGCGAGCGCAGGCTTCGCACAAGGGCAGCTTCGGCGACGTGACGGTTATCGGCGGCGCGCCAGGCATGGGCGGCGCCGCGTGGCTGGCAGCGCGCGCCGCGCTCGCCGCCGGCGCCGGCCGGGTCTACATCAGCCTGCTCGACGTGCACGCCCCGCTGCTCGATGGCGCGCGGCCCGAACTCATGGGCCGCACACGCTGGTGGTTGTCGGCACCCGACGTGCTGGCGGCCAGCACCGTGGTCTGTGGTTGTGGCGGCAGCGACCTCGTGCGTGCCGCGCTGCCGCCGTTGTTGTCGCATGCCGGCCGTCTGGTGCTCGACGCCGATGCCCTGAACGCGATCGCCAGCGACAGCATGCTGCAGACCTTGCTGCGCACGCGGGCCGCATGCGGCCGGCCCACTGTGCTGACACCGCATCCGCTGGAGGCTGCGCGGCTGCTGGCGGCAACAACTCACGCGGTGCAGGCCGACCGCCTCGGCGCCGCGGCGGCGCTGGCAGCGCGCTGGGCAGCCGTTGTCGTGCTCAAGGGTTCGGGCAGCGTGATCGCGGCACCCGGCCGCGCGCCGGTCATCAATCCGACCGGCAATGCGCTGCTGGCCAGCGCCGGCACCGGCGACGTGCTGGCGGGCTGGCTGGGCGGTGTCTGGGCCCAGCACGACGACGCATTCGCCGCGGCCACGGCGGCAGTGTGGCAGCACGGCGCCGCGGCCGACCGCGCAGGCGCGACGGCCAGCCCGGCGTCGCTGCCTGCGGCCGATCTCATCGACGCGATGCGCGGCGGCTGAAGCGCTGAACGCGCGCGGAACCGGCTAACGCCGGGTGCGCGGCCGCGGCGCCGTCTTGCGTGCGCCCGGCTTGCGACTGCGTTTTTCCGCTTCGGCCTTGCGTTCGCGCGTCACGGCCTTGACGTTGCGATCGGCCTCGCGCACGTTGGCCAGTTCGGCGCTTGCACTGCCCGGCCGCGCGGCACGGCCTTTGGCCAGCAGGCGTTCGCCTTCGTCTTCGCGCACGAGCCGGAAGTCGATCTTGCGGCCGTCCAGATCGACCCGGCTGACCTGCACGCGCACCCGCACACCCACCGTGTAGCGCACGCCGGTGCGCTCGCCCCGCAACTCCTGGCGTGTTTCGTCGAAGCGGTAGTACTCGCCACCGAGTTCGGTGATGTGCACCAGGCCGTCGACGTACAGCGCATCCAGCGTGACGAACAGGCCGAAGCTGGTGACGGCGCTGACGGTGCCGGAATATTCCTCGCCCAGGTGCTCGCGCATGTAGCGGCACTTGAGCCACGCTTCGACATCGCGCGACGCTTCGTCGGCGCGGCGTTCGTTGGCGCTGCAGTGCGCGCCCGCGGCCTCCCACGCCGTCATCTCCGCCGACAGCGGCTTGCTCGGCCGCGTGGCGACCTTGCCGCCGCGCCGCAATTCCGGCACGCGCGTGCGGTCGCTCAGCACGAGGTGGTATTTCCTGCGGTTGAGCAAGGCCTTGATGACACGATGCACCAGCAGGTCGGGGTAGCGCCGGATCGGACTCGTGAAATGCGTATAGGCGTCGTAGGCCAGGCCGAAATGGCCGGCGTTGCTGGCCGTGTAGATGGCCTGCTGCATCGAGCGCAGCAGCATCGTGTGAATCTGCAGCGCATCGGGGCGGCCTTGCGCGGCCTGCGAGATCGCCTGCATCTCGGCCGGCGTGGGTTCGTCGCTCAGATGGAGCCCGATGCCCAGCGCTTTCAGGTAGCTCTGCAGCGCCATGCGCTTCTCGGGCGTGGGCCCTTCGTGCACGCGGTACAGCGCGGGGTGCTGGGCGCCGGCGATGAAGCCGGCGGCGCAGACGTTGGCCGCCAGCATCGCCTCTTCGATGATGCGGTGCGCATCGTTGCGCGTTCGCGGAACGATGCGCTCGATGCGGCCGTTGTCGTCGCAGATGATCTGCGTCTCGACGGTGTCGAAGTCCACCGCACCGCGTGACGCGCGCTGCTTCAGCAATGCACGGTAGACCTCGTGCAGGTGCAGCAGGTGCGGCATGAGTTCAGCGCGCTTGTGGGCCTCGGGCCCGCGCGTATTGGCCAGCGCTGCGGCAACTTCGGTGTAGGTCAGCCGTGCGTGCGAGCGCATCACCGCGGGGAAGAACTGGTAGGCATCGACGCGCCCGTCGCTGCCGACGAGCATGTCGCACACCATCGCCAGCCGATCGACCTCGGGGTTCAGCGAGCACAGGCCGTTGGAGAGTTTTTCCGGCAGCATCGGAATCACGCGGCGCGGGAAATACACCGAGGTCGCGCGCTCGTAGCCGTCTTCGTCGATCGGCTCCCCCGGCTTGACGTAGTGGCTGACATCGGCAATCGCCACCACGAGGCGCCAGCCTTCGAAGGCCGTCTTGCCGCGCCCGCGCTTGAAGGGCTCGCAATAGACGGCGTCGTCGAAGTCGCGCGCATCCTCGCCGTCTATCGTCACCAGCGGCACGTCGGTGAGATCGACACGCTGCCTGCGGTCGGCCGGACGGATGCGCTCGGGCAGCGCCGCCGCCTGCGCCAGCGTCTCGGGGCTGAAGCGGTGCGGCACCTCGTACTTGCGCACCGCGATCTCGATCTCCATGCCGGCATCGTCGATCTCGCCCAGCACCTCGACGACGCGGCCCACCGGCTGCGAATGCAGCGACGGCGGCTCGGTCAATTCGACCGAGACCACCTGGCCCACCGCCGCGCTGGCGATGGCGTTTTTCGGAATCAGGATGTCCTGGCCGAAGCGCCGGTCTTCCGGCGCCACGACCCACTGGCCGGCTTCGTGCAACAGGCGGCCGATGATGGGCGTCTTGCGGCGCTCAATGATGTCGAGCACGCGCCCTTCGGGCCGGTTCTTGCGGTCGTAACGCACGATGCGCACACGCACCCGGTCGCGATGCAGCACCGAGCGCATCTCCTGCGGCGCCAGATAGATGGTGGCCTCACCGTCGTCGCGCACGACGAAGCCGTGGCCGTCCCGATGGCCGTCGACGCGGCCCTCCACTTCGCCGAGCAGCTCGGGGCCGCTCGCGGGGGCGAGGTTTGTGATGTTCTTTTCTTTGATGGTATGATCCTTAGTTCCTGAAAGCCCAGGTGGCGGAATTGGTAGACGCACTAGTTTCAGGTACTAGCGCTTAACGGCGTGGGGGTTCGAGTCCCTTCCTGGGCACCAAAATGAAAGAAGGCCAGCGTGTCGGACGATGCGCTGGCCTTCGGTGTTTTCAGACATTGAATTTCTTGGCCAGCCCGTCCGGCCGCAGGTTGTCGTACTCCTCGAACGGCTGGTGGATCCATGGGCTCGTGGGCAGGAGCTCGACGTGGTAGTCGGGCACGTAGGTCGACACCCCCTTGACCCAGACCACTGCCGCGCGCAGTTCCTGGATCGCGGGCATGCCGCGCAGCCGGTCCACCACCGCGCGCAGCGTGTGGCCGGTGTCGGCGAGGTCGTCGACCAGCAGTACCCGGCCGGCCAGTTCGCCCTTGGGCATGGTGATGTATTTGGCCATGTCCAGCCGGCCCTGGATGGTGCCGGCCTCGGCGCGGTACGAGCTGGTGGACATGATGGCCAGCGGCTTGTCGAAGACACGCGACAGCACGTCGCCGGGGCGCATGCCGCCGCGTGCCAGACACAGGATCTGGTCGAACGCCCAGCCCGAGGCGTGCACCTTCAGGGCCAGCTTCTCGATCAGCAAGTGGTACTCGTCCCAGGACACATACAGGTGCTTGCCGTCGTCGGTGAGCATGGGTTCTCCTCAGCTAGCTCGTTCAGGCCCGGAAGGGGTGGCGCAGCAGGATGGTGTGCACGCGGTCGGGGCCGGTGGACACCATGTCGATGGGCGCGCCGATGAGTGCCTGGATGCGCTCCAGGTAGCGGCGCGCGTTCAACGGCAACTGCTCCCAGTTGGTCAGCCCGGCGGTGCTGTCGCTCCAGCCCGGCAACGTTTCGTACACCGGCTCGCACAGCGCGATCTCGTCGGCATCCAGCGGCAGGATGTCGAACGTGCGGCCGCCCAGCTTGTAGCCGGTGCAGACCTTGATCTCGGCCAGGCCGTCAAGCACGTCGAGCTTGGTGATGCACAGGCCCGAGACACCGTTGATGATGATCGAACGTTTGAGCGCTGCCGCATCGAGCCAGCCGCAGCGGCGCGGCCGGCCGGTCACGGTGCCGCGCTCCTGGCCGACGCTGGACAGGTGGTGGCCCACCGTGCCGGCCTCGTGCATGGGCAATTCGGTCGGGAACGGCCCGCCGCCGACACGCGTGGTGTAGGCCTTGGTGATGCCCAGCACATAGTGCAGCAGACCCGGGCCGAGGCCCGAGCCGGCCGCGGCATTGCCGGCCACGCAGTTGCTCGACGTCACGTACGGATAGGTGCCGTGGTCGATGTCGAGCAGCGTGCCCTGCGCGCCTTCGAAGAGCAGATTGGCGCCTGCCTGGTGGGCGTTGAAAAGCCGGTAGCCCACGTCGGCCATCAGCGGTCGCACCTGCTCGGCGGCGCTCATCGCGGCGTCCAGGATGGGCTGCTCCTCGAGCGCCGGAGCGCCCAGCACGTTGACGAGTTCGGCGTTGTGCAGCGCCAGCAGTTCGCGCAGCCTGGCCTCGAAACGCGCCGGGTGCTTCAAGTCCTGCACGCGCAGCGCGCGGCGCGCCACCTTGTCTTCGTAGGCCGGGCCTATGCCCTTGCCGGTGGTGCCGATCTTGCCGCTGCCGCTGCTCTCGCGGCGCGCCTCGCGGGCGTGGTCGATGGCAACGTGAAACGGCAGGATCAGCGGGCAGGCTTCGCTGACGAACAGGCGCGAGCGCACGTCGACGCCCAGCGCCTCGATGCGCGCGATCTCGCTCAGCAGATGCGTCGGATCGACGACGACGCCGTTGCCGATGTAGCACGCGACGCCGTCGCGCATGACCCCCGACGGGATCAGTTGCAGCGCCGTCTTCTTGCCGGCGATGACGAGCGTGTGGCCAGCGTTGTGGCCACCCTGGAAGCGCACCACGCCTTGCGCATGGTCGGTCATCCAGTCGACGATCTTGCCCTTGCCTTCGTCGCCCCATTGGGTGCCGACGACGACCACGTTGCGGCCGGCCGGAGCACGGAAACCTGTGTGCATGTTGACTCTGTCCAAATGAATCAGGAAACGCTGCGCAGCGTCCAGCGGCCGTCCACGGCCACCAGTTCGCGGTCGCATTCGAAGGCCTGCGCCTCGACCTCGTGGCCGGGCAGCATCGCCAGCACGGTTTCGCCGCTTTCGCGCAGCAGCCGCACTGCCGCGCGCAGCGGCGCGTCCTCGCCCCACGGCGCGCGTATCGCCTTGCCGGCGGGCAGTTGCGGGCCATGTTCGGCAAGCGCCTTCAGGTCGATGCTGAAGCCGACCGCGGGCCGGTTGCGGCCAAACACGGCGCCCACTTCGTCGTAGCGACCGCCACGCACCAGCGCATCGCTGGCCCGGGCGCCGAAGACCGCGAAGCGCATGCCGCTGTAGTACGCATAACCCCCCATGTCCGAAAGATCGAAGCCGATGCGCAGCCCAGGGTAGGCCGTGCGCAAATGGTTGGCCAGCCACTCGAGCTGATCGAGCGCCTCGCGCACCAGCGCGCGTGCCGGCAGCGCCGATCGCGCCGCGGCCAGCACCTCGTCGCCGCCATACAGGCGCAGCAGTGCATGCAGGGCCTGGCGCGTTGCGTCGGGCAGCGCGCCGGTCAACGCCTGCAGTGCCGAGGCGTCCTTGTCCGACAGCGCGGCGACGATCTCCTGCAGCCGTGCTGCGTCGCATGCCACGCCGGCGAATGTGCCGCGCAGCACGCGTGCATCAGCGAGGTCGATCACGAGATCGCCGACTCCGGCGGCCCGCAGGCAGTCGAGCGCGAGTTCGGCCACCTCGAGGTCGGCCTCGAGCCCGCCGTGACCGAAGATCTCGGCGCCGAACTGCAGCGGTTCACGGTTGGCCGTCACGCCGTCGGGCCGTGTGTGCAGCACCGGGCCGCAGTAGCACAGCCGGGTCACCCCTTCGCGGTTCAGCAGATGGGCATCGATGCGCGCCGCCTGCGGCGTGGTGTCGGCACGCAGGCCGAGCATGCGGCCGCTGAGCTGGTCGACGAGCTTGAAGGTCTTGAGATCGAGCTCGCGCCCGGTGCCCGAGAGCAGCGATTCGAGATGTTCGAGCAACGGCGGCATCACCAGCTCGAACCCGTAGCCGCGGGCCCGGTCCAGCAGGCTGCGCCGCAGTTCCTCTATGCGCCGCGCCTGGGCGGGCAGCACGTCGGCGATGTGCTCGGGCAGCAGCCAAGCAGACAACATGAAAAGACCCGGCGGTTAAAACCGGCATTGTACGGGGCACCATTCACGGCACCCGCGCGGCGGCGGCAGATCGCTCAGCGCCAGAGCGCCAGCAGCAGCATGCCCAGCAGCATGCAGCTCAGGCCGAGGAAGCGGATCTGGCCATCGCTCAGCCGCGTGGCGCGCTCGAAGACCTCGCGCCAGCGGCGCGGGCTCAGGAATGGCAGCAGGCCTTCGAATACCAGCATCAGCGCCAGCGCGCCGAGCAGCAGATCGCCCACGGTGCGTGCGGCGCGCCTATTTGCGCGCGCCCCCCGGCGCGGCCGGCCCGCCGTGCATGGCGCCGAAGAATTCGTTGTTCGGGTCCAGCACCATCAGATCGCCCTTCGAACGGAAGGTCGAGCGGTAGGCCTCCAGGCTGCGATAGAACTTCGCGAACTGCGGGTCGCGGCCGAAGGCGTCGGCGTAGATGGCACTCGCCTTCGCGTCGCCCTCGCCCTTGATCTTCTGCGCATCGCGGTAGGCCTCGGCGACGATGACCTCGCGCTGGCGGTCGGCATCGGCGCGGATCTTCTCGCCCTCGGCGGCGCCCTGCGACCGCAATTCGTTGGCCACCTGCTTGCGCTCGGACTCCATGCGGCGGTAGACCGAATCGGTGATGTCGGCGACGAAGTCGACGCGCTTGATGCGCACATCGACGATCTCGATGCCGAACGACTTCGCGTCGTCGGCCAGGCGCATGCGCACGTCGTTCATGATCTTGTCGCGCTCACCGGACAGCACCTGACGCACGTCGCGCTTGGTGATCTCCTCGTTGAAGGCGGCCTGCACCACCGGGCTGAGCCGGCTTTCCAGGGTGCGGATGTCGACGCCGTTGTTGCGGATGAACTGGCGCGGCTCGGTGATGCGCCATTTCACGAGCCAGTCGATCACGAGGCTCTTCTTTTCGGCGGTGAAGATCGGCCGCGTCTCGGGGCTGTCCAGGGTCTGGACGCGCTTGTCGAGAAAGACGACGTTCTGGAACGGCGGCGGCAGCTTCACCTTGAGCCCGGGCTCGGTGATCACTTCCTTGATCTCACCCAGTGCATAGACCACCGCCACCTGGCGCTGGTCGACGATGAACAGGGTCGACGACAGCAGCAGCAGCACGACGATCAGACCCACGGCGAACAAGACGATGCGGTTCACGTTCAGCGCCCTTCGCGGTCACGGGTGCGCGCGTTGTCACGCGAGCGGATATCGACGGCGGAGCCGCTGCTCAGCGGCTCGGACGAAGACGACGGCGTGGGCTGCGCCACCGCGGGGCTTGCCGCCGTGGTGGCGCCGGCCTGCTGCAGCAGCTTGTCCAGCGGCAGGTACAGCAGGTTGGAACCGGCGCGCGAATCGACCAGCACCTTGGTGACGTTGCTGTAGATCTGCTGCATGGTGTCGATGTACAGGCGGTCGCGCGTCACCGCAGGCGCCTTCTGGTATTCGGTCAGCACCGAGCGGAAGCGCTGGGCATCGCCCTCGGCCTGCGCGACGACGCGTGCGCGGTAGCCCTCGGCCTCCTCGGCCAGGCGCGAGGCGGTGCCGCGCGCCTTCGGGATCACGTCGCTCGCGTAGGCCTGGCCTTCGTTCTTGAAGCGGTCGCGGTCGGCGCTGGCCTTCACGGCGTCGTTGAACGCGGCCTGTACCGAATCGGGCACCTGCACGTTCTGCACGTTCACGTTGGCGATGACGATGCCGGCCTTGAGCTTGTCGAGCTGGCTCTGCACCGACTTCACCAGATCGGCAGCAATGGCATCGCGTTGTTCGTAGAGCACCGAATCGACCTGGCTGCGGCCGACGATCTCGCGCACCGCCGATTCGGCCGCCTGCACCACGGCTTCGTCGGGGTTGCGGTTCTCGAAGAGGTAGGCACGCGCGTCCTTCAGCCGGTACTGCACCGTGAAGCGGATGTCGACGATGTTCTCGTCCTGCGTGAGCATCGACGAATCGCGCAGCCCGGTGGCCTGCACCACCGTGTTGCGGCCGACCTCCACCGAACGAAGCTGCGTCACCGAGACCGCTTCATGGGCCTGCAGCGGGTAAGGAAAACGCCATTGGAAACCGGCATCCACCGTGCTCGTATATTTCCCGAAGGTGGTCACCACCGCCTGCTGGCCTTCCTGGACGATGAAAAAGCCGCTGCCGAGCCAGATCAATGCCACCACGGCGGCGATCAGACCGACGCCGATGCCGGCGTTTTTCATGTCCGGCTGGAACGATGGCCCGCCGTCGGGGCCGTTGCCGGAACCGCCGCCGCCCCTGCCGCCGAACAGGCCGCTGAGCTTGCGGTTGAAGTCGCGCCAGAGTTCGTCGAGATCGGGCGGGCCGTCGTTGCGACTGCTGAACAAGCGTCCCAGCGTCGCGGCATGCAGCCGGGCGGCGAGACGGGAGGCTGCGGGAGGGCTCATGCGAGGCTCATTCATGGCTGACGGTCTGCACCGCTTCTTGTTCAACGTTCGGCGCCGCGACATCGGCGATGACCTGTCGCAGCACCTCCAGACCCTGCCCGCTGCGGGCACTGACGAACACCCGAGGCCGGCGCACGCCGGCGTGGGCTTCGACCCAGTCCAGCGCCGCACGCGGCTGACGCGCATCTTCGAGCAGGTCGCACTTGTTGTACACCAGCACCTGGGGCACGGCGCCGGCGCCGATCTCCTCGAGCACGCGCTCGACCTCGGCCTGCTGCTCCAGCAGCGCCGGCGATGAAGCGTCGATCACATGCAGCAGCAGGTCGGCGTCGGCCGCCTCCTGCAGCGTGGCCTCGAACGCTTCGACCAGCTTGTGCGGCAGATCGCGGATGAAGCCCACGGTGTCGGACAGCGACACCGACGCCCCGGCCTGCGCCAGCCAGAGCGAACGCGTGGTGGTGTCCAGCGTCGCGAAGAGTTGGTCGGCGGCGTAGCTGCGCGCCTTCACCAGCGCATTGAACAGCGTCGACTTGCCCGCGTTGGTGTAGCCCACCAACGAGACGCGAAAGGTGCCGCGCCGCTCGCGCGCGCGACGCTGCGTGCTGCGCTGGCGCTTGACCTTCTCCAGCCGCTCCTTCACGGTCTTGATGCGGTCGCCGATCATGCGGCGGTCGAGTTCGATCTGCGCCTCGCCCGGCCCGCCGCGGGTGCCGATCCCGCCCTGCTGGCGTTCCAGGTGCGACCAGCGCCGCACCAGCCGCGTTGCCATGTACTGCAGCCGCGCCAGTTCGACCTGCAGCTTGCCTTCGTGGCTTTGCGCGCGCGCGGCGAAGATGTCGAGGATCAACGAGGTGCGGTCGGCCACCGGCACACCCAGGTGCTGTTCCAGATTGCGCTGCTGCGCCGGGCTCAGCGCCTGATCGAAGATGACGCCCTGGGCGGCGGTCGCCGCGACCATCGCCTTGATTTCGTCGGCCTTGCCCGAGCCGACGAACAGCGCCGCGTCGGGCGCCTTGCGGCGCGCGATGATGCGCGCCACGTCGATGTCGCCGGCCGATGCAGCCAGCAGCGCCAGTTCGTCGAGCGTGGGGTCGAAGGCTTCGCGTGCGCCGAGGTCGACGCCGACGAGAACCGCGCGCGTCGGCGCACCCGCGCCGGGAGTGGAGACGGTGGTCAAGATGCTGGGGAACTCGGCAAGCGCGTCAGGCCGGGTCGGCAGCGTCGTTGGCGTGGAAGTTGACGGCCCGGCTGGGCACGACGGTGGAGATCGCGTGCTTGTAGACCATCTGCGTGACTGTGTTGCGCAGCAGCACGACGTACTGGTCGAAGGATTCGATGTGGCCCTGGAGCTTGATGCCGTTGACGAGATAGATCGACACCGGCACGTGTTCCTTGCGCAGCAGGTTCAGAAAAGGATCCTGCAAGAGTTGGCCTTTATTGCTCACGATATGCTCCGTGTTAGGGAAGGCGCTCACCTTAGCACACAGGGACAACCCTGAGTGCCGGCAAGCCGATTGCCTCCCACGTTCAGTCTGCGCGCTCGTCGAAGGGGTTCTTGGACGAGCGGAATTCGATCCGCATCGGTGTGCCCACCAGCTTGAAGTGGCTGCGGAAACGTCCTTCCAGATAACGCTTGTACTGGTCGGTGATGTGATCGAGCGAGTTGCCATGCACCACCACCAGCGGCGGATTCATGCCGCCCTGGTGCGCATAACGCATCTTCGGGCGGAAGCGCCCTTCGCGGCGCGGCTGCTGGTGCTCCACCGCTTCGATCAGCAGCCGTGTCAGCACCGGCGTCGGCATCTTCACGGTGGCCGACGCGTGGGCCTGCAGGATCGCCTTCCACAGCGCCGACAGGCCGCTGCGCTTGATGGCGGAGATGTTGACGATGGGCGCGAACTTCAGGAACGGCAGCCGGCTTTCGATCGAGCGCTGCAGCAGTTCACGCTGGTAGTCGTCGGTGGCGTCCCATTTGTTCACCGCCACCACCACCGCCCGCCCCGACTCGAGGATGTAGCCGGCGATGTGCGCGTCCTGCTCGCTGACACCCAGCGTGGCGTCGATCAGCAGCAGCACGACGTTGGCATCGGCAATCGCCTGCAGCGTCTTCACGACCGAGAACTTCTCGATCGCCTCGAAGACCTGGCCGCGGCGGCGCAGCCCCGCGGTGTCGATGAGCTCGAAGCGGCGGCCGTCGCGCTCGAACGGCACGTGGATGGCGTCGCGCGTGGTGCCGGGCTGGTCGAAGGCGACCAGCCGTTCCTCGCCGAGCCATGCGTTGATGAGCGTCGACTTGCCGACGTTCGGCCGCCCCGCCACCGCCAGGCGCATCGGCGCATCGCCGTCGGCCGCGGCGGCGTCTTCGTCTTCGGGGAAGTCGGCCAGCGCCGCCTCGAGCAGGCTGCGTATGCCCTGGCCGTGCGCCGCAGAAATGGGATGCGGCGCGCCGATGCCGAGTTCGAAGAACTCGCCCAGCAACGGCGACTCGGCCATGCCTTCGGCCTTGTTCGCCGCCAGCAGCACGGTCTTGCGCTGCGTGCGCAGATAGCGCGCGATGTCGTGATCCTGCGCCGACAGCCCGCCGCGCACGTCGACGACGAAGATCACCGCATCCGCCTCGGCCACCGCCTGCTTCGTCTGCCTGGCCATCTGGGCGACGACGCCGCTGGGTTTGTCGGGCTCGAAGCCGCCGGTGTCGACGACGATGAACTCGCGGCTGCCCAGCCGCGCATCGCCGTAGTGGCGGTCCCGCGTGAGGCCGGCGAAGTCGGCGACGATGGCGTCGCGGCTCTTCGTGATGCGATTGAACAGCGTCGACTTGCCGACGTTGGGCCGGCCGACGAGGGCGATGACCGGCTTCATCGCCGTGTCAGCCGATGCGCAACGCGAACAGCCCGCCCTTGCGCGTCGTCACGAGCACGGTGTCGCCGGACAGCACCGGCGTGCCGACAATGGCCGAGCCGTCGGTGGGCAGGCGCAACTGCACGTCGCCGTCTTTCGTCGACAGGAAGTGCACGTCACCTTCGGCATCGCCGAAGACCACCGACGAGCCCACCGCGAGCGCGCCGCTCAGGCCGCGGTACAGCAGCTTCTCGTTGGTCCACAGCACGTTGCCGTTGTCGGCACGCCAGGCGGTGATGCGGTCGCTGGCATCGGCGCCGAACAAGGCTTCGTCGTTGCCGCCCACGGCGTCGGCGCCGCCGACGTTGCGCGACCACAGCAGCGCACCGCGCGCCGCGTCGACACACGCCACCGCCGACTGGAAAGCGCGCGCACAGACCTTGTCGCCCAGGCGCAGCGCCGGCCCCAGCAGGTCGGCCAGGCGTTCGACCTCGTTCGTGCCGCGCGGCGACGCCAGCGCCACTTCCCACTGCAGCGTGCCGTGCAGCGGATCCAGCGACGCCAGCCGCACGCCCTGCCCCACGAGCAGGCTGTTGCGGTAGGACGTGACGACGCCGGCCTGCGCCAGCGTCAACGCATCACCCGGCCGCTGCACGTCCCACAAGTGGCGGCCGTCGAGCACGTCGAAAGCCCGCACCGCACGGTCCACGCTCATCACGAACACACGCTCTCCAGCCACCAGCGGCGCCGTGACCACACGCGAAGGCAGGCGCTCGCGCCAGAGTTCCTTGCCCTGGTCGAAGACCACGAGCTCGTTGGCGCGCGTCACCACGGCGGCGTAGCGGCCGTCGCTGCCGACGCCGGCGGACAGCCGGGCATGGGCGTCGCCGCGCCACAGTTCGTGGCCGTCGGCGGCGCTCAGCGCACGCAGCACGCCATCGCCACCGGCGACGACAAAAGTGCCGTTGCGCACCGTCACCAGCAGCGGGAAGTCGATGCTGTCGACGCTCGCCTGCCAGACCACTTTGCCGGCGATGCTGGGCGTGTAGCTCGGCAGCGGCTTGGGCTTGGGCTTGTCGGCCGCGCAGCCCAGCAGCAGCACGGCCAGTGCCAGCGCCGCCAGCAGCGCGCGCGTCACTGGGCGGCCCCTGACGCCGCCGCCGACGCCGCAAGCGCTGCCGGCGCCGCGCCCAGCGCCATCAGCTTGGCCTCGATCAGGCGCCGGTATTCCTGCGCCGGGTCCATCGCCTTGTAGGCGGCCGCATAGGCCACCTTGGCGTCGTTGCTGCGGCCGGCCGCGGCCAGCACGTCACCTCGGCGGTCGGCCACCAGGGCTGCGAACGTGGGCGACTTGGCGGCGTCGAGCTGCTTCAGCGCTTCGTCGTACTGCTTGCCACCGGCCAGCACGGCGGCCAGGCGCAGACGCGCGATCGTGCGGTACTCGTCCTCGCCCGCGTTGTCGGCGGCCCAGGTCAGCGCCGCCTTCGCCGCATCGACCTTGCCCTTGTCGAACGCCACCTTCGCCGCCGCCAGTGCGCCCTGTTCGGCGAACGTGGTGCGCGGGAAACGCTGCTTCAGGTCGGAGAACACGCGCGCGGCCTTGTCGGCATCACCCGCCTGCGCGGCCTGGTCGAGCGCGTCGTACATCGCGCTCGCCTGCAGGGCCTGCTTGCCCTGCCAGTAGTTCCAGCCGTTCCAGCCGGCATAGGCGGCCAGCACGATGACGAGCGTCCAGGTGACGAGGTTGCCGTACTGCGCCCAGAAGGCCTTCAGCGCGTCGAGCTGTTCCTGCTCTTGCAGGTCGAGTTGTGTGGACATGGGAAACGTTGAAGCGGCGGAGAAACGGGCAATTATGCGGTGCGCAGTTCATGCGCCCAGCGGGCCACGTCGGCCAGCGGCCGCGTGGATTGAACTGCCGCAGCGTCGCGCAGCGGCTTCACGGCAACGGCGTCTGTTGCCAGTTCGTCGGCGCCGAAGATCAGCGCGACCCGCGCCTGGCTGGCGTCGGCCTTCTTGAACTGCGACTTCATGCTGCCGCCGCCGGCATGCAACTGCACCGCGACGCCGGCCTCGCGCAGGCGCTCGATGGTCTGCATGACACGCGGCATGGCCGACGCATCGGGCACGATGGCGTAGGCATCGGGCACCGGCAGCGGCGGGTTGACGCCGGTCTGCTGCAGCAGGTCGAGTACACGCTCGATGCCCATGCCCCAGCCGATGCCCGGCGCCGGCTTGCCGCCGATCAGCTCGACCAGCCCGTCGTAGCGGCCACCGCCGCAGATCGTGCCCTGCGCGCCGAGCTGGTCGGTCACCCATTCGAAGACGGTGAGGTTGTAGTAGTCCATGCCGCGCACCAGGCGCGGGTTGACGCGGTAGGGCTGGCCGGCGGCGTCGAGCATCTGCCTGAGGCCGTCGAAATGTTTCAGAGACGCCTCGCCCAGATAGCTGATGAGCTGCGGCGCGGCGTCCACCAACGCCTGCATCGCAGGATTCTTGGTGTCCAGGATGCGCAGCGGGTTGCTGTGCAGGCGACGTTTTGCCTCCGCGTCCAGCACGTCGAGGTGAGCCTCGAAATACGCGATCAACGCGGCACGATGCGCCTTGCGCTCGTCGCTCTGGCCGAGGCTGTTGATGTCCAGCCGCACCTCGCCGAGGCCGAGGTCGCGCCACAACGCGCGGCACATCAGGATGACCTCGGCATCGACTTCGGGGCCGCCATAGCCCAGCGCCTCGACGCCGACCTGGTGGAACTGGCGATAACGGCCGCGCTGCGGCTTTTCGTGGCGGAACATCGGGCCGATGTAGAACAGCCGCTTGCCGCCGTCGTACAGCGCCGAGTGTTCGATGACCGCACGCACGACACCGGCCGTGCCTTCGGGGCGCAGCGTCAGCGCGTCGCCGTTCATGCTGTCGGTGAAGGAATACATCTCCTTCTCGACGATGTCGGTCACCTCGCCGAGGCCGCGCACGAACAGCGGCGTGTGCTCGACGATGGGCACGCGCACGTTCTGGTAGGCGTAGCGCCGCATCAGCGCGCGCACGGTGTCTTCGAACCATTCCCAGCGCGCCGATTCCGGCGGCAGGATGTCGTTCATGCCCTTCACTGCGCACAGCGGCGGGTGGGTGGCCTTCACGGCCGATGTCTGTTCTGGCATGGGGTGGGCGGGCTGGGGCGGCCCGCGAAAGGGTCAGGTCGCCGCGGCGACCGCGAAGCGTCGTTCGACGTAGTCCTCGACGATCTTGTGGAACTCGCGCACGATGCCTTCACCACGCAGCGTCATCGCCTTTTCACCATCGATGAACACCGGCGCCGCGGGGGCTTCGCCGCTGCCCGGCAGGCTGATGCCGATGTCGGCGTGCTTGCTTTCGCCGGGGCCGTTGACGATGCAGCCCATCACCGCGACCTTCAGCGTCTCGACGCCCGGATAGCGCGTTTTCCACACCGGCATCTGCGCGCGCAGGAAGTCGTCGATCTGCTTGGCCAGTTCCTGGAACGTGGTGCTCGTGGTGCGGCCGCAGCCCGGACACGCGGTGACGCTGGGGTTGAAGCTGCGCAGGCCCAGCGACTGCAGGATCTCGGTGGCGATCACGACTTCCTGGGTACGCGATTCACCCGGCTGCGGCGTCAGGCTGACACGGATGGTGTCGCCGATGCCCTCTTGCAGCAGCACCGAGAGCGCGGCCGTCGACGCCACCGTGCCCTTGGTGCCCATGCCGGCTTCGGTCAGGCCCAGGTGCAGCGCGTAGTCGCAGCGCCGCGCCAGGCCGCGGTAAACGGCGATCAGATCCTGCACGCCGCTGACCTTGCAGCTGATGATGATCTGGTCGCGGCTCAGGCCGAGTTCGGCCGCGTAGTCGGCCGAGCCGAGCGCCGACTGGATCAGCGCCTGGTACATCACCTGCCTGGCGTCCCAGGGTTCGGCGCGTTGCGCGTTGTCGTCCATCATCGCCGCCAGCAGTTCCTGGTCGAGGCTGCCCCAGTTGACACCGATGCGCACGCACTTGTCGTACCTCGCCGCCGCTTCCACCATCATCGCGAACTGGCGGTCGCGCTTGTCGCCCTTGCCGACGTTGCCGGGGTTGATGCGGTACTTGCTCAGTGCCTGCGCCATCGCCGGGTATTCGCTCAGCAGGCGGTGACCGTTGTAGTGGAAGTCGCCGATCAGCGGCACGTCGATGCCCATGCGGTCGAGCTGCTCGCGAATGTGCGGCACGGCCTCGGCGGCTTCCGGCGTGTTGACGGTGATGCGCACGAGCTCCGACCCCGCGAGCGCCAGCTCCTTGACCTGGATCGCGGTGCCGATGGCGTCGACGGTGTCGGTGTTCGTCATCGACTGCACACGCACCGGCGCGTCGCCGCCTATCGTGACGACGCGGCTGCCCCAGACAGCGCGCGCCTGGCGCGAGCGGCGCGGCGCGGTGCCGGCGGCAGCGATCAGGACATCGGGCGCATTCATCGCAAACACCTCATTGCAGTTGAAGCCGCGCCACGTTGTCGCGGGTCTTCGGCGCCAGATCCACGGGCTTGCCGTGGAAACTCAGCCGCGTGGCTTGCGCGTTGCCGATTGTCAGCCTGAACGGCGAGGCACCATCGAAACCCAGGCTTTCGCCGGGTTGCAGCACGCGCGACAGCAAGACCTTGTCGCTGGCATCACGCAGCTCGACCCACGACGTCGCATCGGCAGTCAGTTGCACGACGCCGGCCGACGTGGTTGCGGGGGGCGCGCTCGCAGGCGCTGCGGGCGTGCCGTTCACTGCGCTGTTCACCGTACTGATCAGCGCGCTGGCAGGCGCTGCGGGTGTCGAAGCGGCGTTGTCCGCCGCCGGCGTCGTGACGGGCGCCGATGCCGCGTCGTCCACAGGCGCCAGGGCCGGTTCATTGGCTGAGGCGGCGTCGGCTCCGGCGCCGGCAACACCTGCCGCCGGCGGCGGTGCCTCGGCCTGCTCATGTGGAAATTGCAGCAGGCCCGACGGCAGGAAGTACAGCACCGCGGCCGCCAGCAGCAGCACACCACCGGCCCAGACCAGCGGCCGAATCGCGGCCGTGGCAAGACCGGCCGGCGCCTCGCGCCCCGGGCGGTCACGGAACGGCGTGTTGAGCGAGCCCGCCACATGCTCCAGCGGCGGCGCCTCGGCGTGCGGCAGCAGCGCCAGCACGGGCTGCGGGTCGATCTTCAGCGAGCGGCACACCGTCTGCGCCAGCGCGCGCGTGAACGTGGCATCGGGCAGCTCGTCGTAGCGGTCGTGTTCGAGCGCATCGAGCTTGCGCGGCGTGACCTTGATCGACGCCGCCAGCGCCGCGATGTGCAGGCCCTGCTTCTCGCGCGCCGCGCGCAGCAGGCTGCCCGCGGTTTCGCCGGCCGGCAGCTCGTCGAGTTCACTCATCGAATTGGCCCCGCTCGAACTTCAGCGCTTCGGCCGATTTCGGAAAACGCTCGCGCAACTGACGCCCGAAATCCTGTGCCGCACTGTTCTTGCCGGCCCGGTGCTCGATGCGCGCGGCCAGCCACAACGACTGCGCGTTCGACTGCTCGGGCACATCGTTGACACGCTTGATGTAGAAGCGCGCGCGCTCGAACTCACCGCGGTGCAGCAGCACTTCGCTGAGGTTGAACGCGATCGCCGGATTCGAGGGGTCGAGCTCGTAGCTGTGCATCAGCGCCACCTCGGCCGCCGGCCAGTCTCCGGCGCGTGCATCGCACACGCCCTGCGCCAGCAGCGTGCGCTGGCGATCGCGGTACTGCGGCAGTTTCAGCGCCGCGTCGAAACGTGCATGGGCCTGCGCGAAATGGCGCTCCTGGCACAGGAACCAGCCGTAGTTGTGCAGCGTGGCACCGTCGTTCGGCGCCAGTTGCAACGCATGCTGGAAGCTCGCGTCGGCAGCGCTTGCGTCACCCAGCGCGCCATAGGCCAGCCCGCGCAGGTTGTAGGCCTCGGGCAGATCGGGCTTGCTCGCGAGCGCGAGCTTGACCTCGTCGAGCGCCGTCTGCGCCTGGTTGCGCCCCAGATACAGCCCCGCCAGCTCCAGGTGCACGCGCGCGCTGCGTTCGGCCTTGGACTGCTCCGACTCGGGCTTGATGTCGTTCTGCTCGCCGCCCTGCGGCACCTGCACGCAGCCGGCAAAACACGCCAGCAGCAGCGTCGCCGCCAACTGACACGACAGGCGCCGCGACAGCACCACGCCCCTCATGGCCGGACCCCCGGCGCGGCCACCGCAATCGGCACCACCGCCCGCCGCTGATGCAGCCGTGCGCGGGCATTCGTGCGGTCCTGCACTTCGCCCGCGAGTTGTCCGCACGCGGCATCGATATCGTCGCCGCGCGTCTTGCGGATGGTGGTCACGATGCCAGCGTCCTGCAGCACCGACGCGAACGCCTGCACACGTTCATGCGGCGAGCGCTTCAGGCCCGACGCCGGGAAGGGATTGAACGGAATCAGGTTCAGCTTGCAGGGCACACGGCCCTTGAGCAATTGCACCAGTTCACGCGCCAGTTCCGGCGTGTCGTTGGCACCGTCGAGCATGCAGTATTCGAAGGTGATGAAGTCGCGCGGCGCCTTGTCCAGATAGCGCACACACGACGCCAGCAACTCGGCGATCGGGTACTTGCGGTTCAGCGGCACCAGCGCCTCGCGCAGGGCGTCGTTGGGCGCATGCAGCGACACCGCCAGCGCCACCGGGCAATCCTCACGCAGGCGGTCGATCATCGGCACCACGCCCGAGGTCGACACCGTGACGCGGCGCCGCGACAGCCCGTAACCATGGTCGTCGAGCATCGTGCGCAGTGCCGGCACCAACGCGCCGTAGTTCTGCAGCGGCTCGCCCATGCCCATCATCACGACGTTGTCGATGACACGCTCAGCACCGGCCTTGCGCAGCCGATGTTCGGCGAACCAGAGCTGGGCGACGATCTCGCCGGTGCCCAGGTTGCGGCTGAAGCCCTGGTGGCCGGTGCTGCAGAAACGGCAGCCCACGGCGCAGCCGGCCTGCGATGAAACGCACAAGGTGCCGCGCTCGGTCTCGGGGATGTAGACCGCCTCCACCGCGTTGCCGGCACCGACATCGAACAACCACTTCGTGGTGCCGTCTGCCGACACGTGTTCGCTGATCAGCGGCAGCGCGCGCACCTCGGCCACGCCAGCGAGCTTGCTGCGCAGGCTCTTGGCAAGGTCGGACATCTTCTCGAAATCGGATTCGCCCTTCTGGTGAATCCAGCGGAACAACTGAATCGCGCGAAAACGCTTCTCACCCAGGCTGTCGCAGAAGGCCGCCAGCCCCTCGAGGTCGTGATCGAGAAGATTGACGGCCATCGTCCTTCAGCGGCTGTAGACGTTCATGCCGGGGAAGAAGAACGCGATCTCGACCGCTGCCGTTTCAGGCGCGTCCGAACCGTGCACGGCATTGGCGTCGATGCTGTCGGCGAAGTCGGCGCGGATGCTGCCCTTGTCGGCCTTCTTCGGGTCGGTGGCGCCCATCAGGTCGCGGTTCTTGGCGATCGCGCCTTCGCCTTCCAGCACCTGGATCATCACCGGCCCGGAAATCATGAAGCTCACCAGGTCGTTGAAAAACGGGCGCGCCTTGTGCACGGCGTAGAAGGCCTCGGCCTCGCCGCGCGACAGGTGGGCCATGCGCGCCGCCACCACCTTCAGCCCGGCGCCTTCGAAACGGGCGTAGATCTGGCCGATGACGTTCTTGGCCACGGCATCGGGCTTGATGATCGAAAGGGTACGTTCGCTGGCCATGATGAAAAAGTCTCCTGCTTTCAATGACTTGGCAAAGCCTCAGATTCTAGCCTGCGAAACTAGCGCCCGCGGCCGCCGCGGTTGCCCCCGCGGCCGCCCCGCGGTGCGCCTCGGCCCCCACCTCCGCCCCCGCCGGCCTTGCGCATGAATGCGTCGCCCCCGATGTAGCCGACCGCGGTCTTCAGCGGATCGGGCTGGCGGTTGTCACCACCGCCACCGCCGCCGCCACCACCGCCCTTGCGGCCGCGCTGGCCACCACCGCCACCACCGCCGTGCCCACCGCCGCGGTGCTGGCCACCGCCGCTGCCGAAACCAGGGGTCTTTTGCGCAAAGCGCTTGTCGTAGGTCTGCTGCAGCGGATTGGGGATCGGGCCGTCTTCGGGTATCTCACGCTGCGGCGCACGGTCGCGCTGCAGCGCGCGCTTGTCGTAGGTCTGCTGCAGCGGGTTCGGGATCGGACCGTCTTCCGAATACTGACGCCGCTGCGCGCGGTCCTGCTGGATCGCGCGCTTGTCGAAGGTCTGCTGCAACGGGTTGGGAATCGCGCCGCCTTCACCGCGCTCAGCGCGCTCACCCCGTTCGGGCCGTTCACCGCTCACGCGCTCCGGCCGCGGGCCGCGCTCGCCGCCGCCGTCGGCCCTCGGGCCGCCTGCATTGCGGCCGCGCTTGCCGCCGCGCCGGTTGTTGCGCCGCTCGGCATCGGCCTCGGCGCCACGCTCGTTGCGGCGCATACCGGTGGCCTGGTGCAGCGCACGCACGTCGAAGTCGTCGAGGTCGACCCAGACGCCGCGCTTGAGCCCGCGCGGCAGCACCACCGAGCCGTAACGGATGCGGATCAACCGGCTCACCGCATGGCCCACGGTTTCGAAGAGCTTGCGCACCTCGCGGTTGCGGCCCTCGGTGATGACGCAGCGATACCAGTGGTTCGCGCCCTCGCCGCCGCCGTCGACGATGCTCTTGAACGCACAGCGCTGGCCATCGACGTCGACACCTTCGAGCAGCTTGGCCTTGGCCTCTTCGCCCAGCACGCCGAGCGAACGCACGGCGTATTCGCGTTCGACGCCGAAGCGCGGGTGCATCAACTGGTTCGCCAACTCACCCGAGTTGGTGAACAGCAGCAGGCCTTCGGTATTGATGTCCAGCCGACCCACCGACTGCCATTTGCCGTTCTGCAGCCGCGGCAGGCGGCGGAACACGGTGGGGCGCTGCTGCGGGTCGTCGTGGCTGACGACCTCGCCAGCCGGCTTGTGATAGGCCAGCACACGCGGCGGCGGCGGCGCGATGCGGTAGCGCACCGGCTTGCCGCCGACGGCGATGCGGTCGCCGAAGGAGATGCGCTGGCCGATGTGCGCCGGTGCGCCGTTCACGGTGATGCGTCCCTCGACGATCATCTGCTCCATGTCGCGCCGCGAACCGACGCCGGCCTGCGCCAGCACCTTGTGCAGTTTCGGCGCGTCGGGTTCGGCCGCCAGCACACGCTTGGGCGGCGCGGTGGTGGCCGCAGCATCTTCGGTCTCGGGTTCGACATCGAACGCGCCCGACAGCACCTGCTCGAACACTTCACCGACATCGGGCGCCGGCTCGCGCGGGGGCGCGTCGGCGGCGGGCGTGGCGGCGCCGTCGTCTTCATCGGTGTCCGCATCGGCGTCGGGCCGTGGTTCGTGCTCGGCGGCCTGATCGACGCGCAACTCACCGGCGCCGTCGCGCGTCCGGTCGCCACCGCGACGGCCGCGGCGGCGGTTGCGGCGGTTGCGGCTGCCTTCGGCCGGCGGCGCGGCTCCCTGTGCCGCGTCAGGTGTCGCGTCAGGTGTCGCGCCTCCCGGCTCTGGCGTGTCGTTCGGGCCGCCTGCAGCGACCCTGGCTTCGGCAACCGCAGCGGGTTCGGTCGATGCCATGGGAGCCGCCGCTTCGGTCATCGCTGGGGGCATCGGCGATGTGATGGGCGGGCTCGCGTGCGTGATCGGCGGCGTGGCCGGCAACGACGTGTCGCCATCCGCCCTGGCTTGCGGCGGGAAGACCTGCTCGCGTGGTGGCGCCATCGGCTGCGCGGCCACGTCGACCGGCGCCGCTTCGACCTTCTTGCGCGGTGCGCGCCTCTTCTTCGGCGGCGCGGCGGCGTCGGCGTTCGTGACGTCGACGGTCGTATCGACCGGCGGGCTATCGGCGTCGTTCGGGTTCATGCGGTCGCGTCGGTGGATGGAAGGGGGTCGGGCAACGGGTTGGGCAACGGGTTGGGCGAGAGATCGGTCGACGATGTCGTCGCTGCGATGGATTCGGTGGCCTCGGCAGCCACGGCATTCGCCGAGGCGTCGGCAGCAGCATCGGCGGGCGGGCCGTCGGCTGCGGCCTTTGCGGGTTCGGCCACCTCGGCTTCCAGCGCCAATGCCGCCTGGCCATCGCCGAGCAGCGACGCCTGTGGATTCAGCGCCTCAAAGGCCGTCGGCGTGGGCAGGTTGCCGTCGATCGGCGGCAACTGGTCCAGGCTGGCGAGGCCCAGATCATCGAGGAACTGGCGCGTCGTGGCATACAGCCCCGGCCGGCCGGGGGCTTCGCGGTAGCCGATGGCCTCGATCCAGCCGCGGTCCTCGAGCTGCTTGACGATCTGGCTGCTCACGGTGACGCCGCGGATGTCCTCGATGTCGCCGCGTGTCACCGGCTGGCGGTAGGCCACGATGGCCAGCGTTTCCATCGCCGCGCGCGAATAGCGGGGCGGTTTCTCGGGATGCAGGCGGTCGAGGTAGTCGCGCATCTCGGGCCGGCTCTGGAAACGCCAGCCCGATGCGAGCGCGACCAGTTCGACGCCGCGGCCGTCCCAGTCGCGTGCCAGTTCGTCGAGCATCAGGCGCAGCGTGTCCGCCCCGACCTGGTCGTCGAACAGCACGCGCATCTCGCGCAGCGGCAGCGGCCGCTCGGCGCAGATGAGTGCGGTTTCGAGCACACGTTTGGCCTCGGATGTGTTCATGGCCTGTGTTCAGGGTGCCGCCACGGGGCGGGCGATTCACGGGTTTGCGAGGGTCCGGCAGCAGCCGGGGCGACGGGTCGCCGGGAGGGGTCGGGATCGCGCGGCAACCGGTGCCAGCAGCGCTTCGACGCTCAATGGATCGGCATTGTAGCCCCAGCGACGCTTGTCCATGCCGCCGAAAAGTCGGGCGGCGGCGGGCAGACAAAAACCAGCGGTTCGCGCGTCGTCGGATGGGCCAGTTCCAGGCGCACCGCATGCAGTGCCTGGCGTGTCATGCCGAGCGCGGCCTTGCCGCCGTACAGCGTGTCGGCCACCAGCGCATGGCCGGTCGACGCGAGGTGCACGCGAATCTGATGCGTGCGCCCGGTGTACAGCGTGCAGCGCAGCGCGCTGAAGCCTTCGTGAACCGCCAGCCGCTGCACGTCGGTGCGCGCCGGGCGCCCGCCGGCGACCACGGCCATGCGCACGCGCACCGCCGGGTCGCGCCCGATGGGCGCCTCGATGCTCCGGCGTGCGGGTTCGAACACGCCGTGCGCCACCGCGACATAACGCCGGTGCACCACGCGTGCGGCGATGTCGCGCACCAGCGCCGTCACCGCCACCAGGCTCTTGCCGACCATCATCACACCCGATGTGTCCTTGTCCAGCCGGTGCACGATGCCGGCACGCGGCAGGGTCGCGGCCGCGGCGTGGTGCGCGAGCAGTCCGTTGAGCAAGGTGCCCGACCAGTTGCCGGGCGCCGGGTGCACCACCAGGCCGGCGGGTTTGTCGATCACCAGCAGATGCTCATCCTCGAACAGGATGTGCAGCGCCATGCGTTCGGGGCGAAAGGCACGGCTCTCGTCGGTCGGCACCAGCTCGAGCACCAGCGCCTGGCCGGCGCGCACACGACGCGACGCGCTGTCGGCCACAGCCCCGTCCACCTGCACATGGCCGCGCTGGATCAGCAGTTGCAGATGGCTGCGCGAAAACTCCGGCGCGGCCTGTACCAGCGTCTTGTCCAGGCGCTCACCGTGCAGTGCGGCGTCGACGTTGAACGTGCGCGATTCGACCGCGTTGTCCACAGGTTCGGCGGCGCTGTCGTCGTCCGGGCCCGGCAGGGGGCCGTCCCTATAATCGACGTTTCCTGCTGCCGATTGAATCCCGATGACGCTCTCCCTGTCGTGGCGCACCACGCTGCTCGCTGTGTCCCTGGCCGTGCTGGCCGGCTGTGGCACGACGAAGGACGAATTCGCCGGCCAGCCTGCGGAAAAATTGTATGCCGACGCCATCGAGGAGATGAACGCCGGCACCTACGACCGTGCGATCAAGGAGCTCGAACGTGTCGAAGGCCTGGCAGCCGGCACGCTGCTGGCGCAGCAGTCTCAACTCGACCTCGCCTACCTGTACTGGAAGACCGGCGAAAAGGCACAGGGCCTGACGACGATCGAGCGCTTCATCAAGCTCAACCCTTCGAGCCCGGGGCTGGACTATGCGCTGTACCTGCGCGGCGTGATCAACTTCAACGACGACCTTGGCCTGTTCGGCCGCTTCGCGGGCCAGGATCTTTCCGAACGTGACCAACGCGCCGCGCGCGACGCCTACCAGGCGTTCCGTCAATTGATCGAGCAGTTCCCGGAGTCGAGATACACGCCCGATGCAAAGCTGCGCATGGCCTACATCGTCAACTCGCTGGCCGCGTACGAAGTGCGCGTCGCCACCTACTACCTGCGGCGCGGCGCCTATCTGGCGGCAGCCAACCGCGCGCAGCAGGCGGTGACGGAATTCCAGCAGTCGCCGTCGGCCGAAGAGGCGCTGTACATCATGATGGAGTCCTACGACAAGCTCGAACTCAAGGCCTTGCGCGACGACGCCGAGCGGGTGCTGCGCGCCAACTACCCGCACAGCCGCTTTCTCGGCGAAGGCCTGGCCGCCGTCAGCAAGCCGTGGTGGAAGCTTTGGTGAGCCTTCAGCCGAACTCGGTGTGGTCGGCAGCCAGTTCGGCCAGCCAGTCCAGCGCGGCCGCCTCGTCGTCCAGCCAGCCCATCGGCGGCAACGCGGCACGCAAACGCACGCCATAGGCCATCTGACGCATGCGCGGGTCGCAGACCACCAGCAGCCCGCGGTCGTTCTCGGTGCGGATCAGCCGCCCCGCGCCCTGCTTCAGTGACACCGCCGCTTCGGCCACGAAATAGTCGTTGAACGGGTTGCGTCCGGCGCCCTGCAACTGCTTGACGCGCGCCTCGACCAAGGGGTCGTTCGGCGGCGGGAACGGCAGCTTGTCGATGAGCACGCACTGCAGCGCATCACCCGGCATGTCGATGCCTTCCCAGAAACTCTGCGAGCCGATGAGCACGCAGCCGCGCCCGCTGCCGAAACGCTGCAGCAACGCACGCCGCGGCTGCGTGCCCTGAACCAGCAACTCAAGCGCGTGGCCCGCGGCCTGCGCCTCGGCGCGCAGCGCGTCGGCCACCAGCGGCAGCACGCGCAGCGTGGTCGTGAGCACAAAACAGCGGCCGCCCAGTGCCCCGGCCAGCCGCGCCGCGAGGCGCCCCACCGCAGCCGGGTGCGCGGTCTCGTTGGGCTTGGGAAAACGCGCCGCCACCCAGAGCCGGGCATGGGCCGCGTAGTCGAACGGGCTGCCCACGCGCAGCGTGCTCGCGTCCTCGAGCCCGGTGGCGGCGGTGAACCAGCTCAGCTTGTCGTCGTCGCCGAGTGTGGCCGACGTGAAGACCCAGGCCTTGGGCGACAACTGCCGCTGTTCGCTGAGCATCTCGCGGATGTCCAGCGGCGATTCCACCAGCCGCGCCTGTTGCGGCGAGAGGTCGATCCAGCGCACGTGGCCGTCGGCCGTGTCGGCTTCGAAACGCCGCGCTAGGCCGGCAAGCGCGCGCGCGCGCTGCTCCAGCTTCGCGATGTCGGGCCCGACTTCCGCAACGCCGGCCAGCGCGTCGGCGGCGGCCAGCGTCGCGTCGGCCAGCGCGCCCAGCCTGGGCACGAGCGCGTCGTCGGCAGCGCGTTCGTCCCAGCGCAGCTTGAGCACGCCGCGCACCTCGCGCAAGCTGCCGGCGCAGGCCAGGCGCAGATCGCGCGCCGCCTGGTCGACGGCCATCTGCAGCGCGTGCCACGGCTGCAGCCCACGCGCCTGCGCCAGCCCGGCGGCCAGCATGTCGCGCGCAAAGTCGATCGCCTGCCCGGTGCCCAGCGTGGTGCCCAGAAACTGCACGCCGGCCTCGACGAGCTGATGCGCTTCGTCGAACACCGCCGCATCCACCGTCGGCAGCAGCTCGGCCACGCCGCTGTCGCGGAGTGCCATGTCGGCAAAAAACAGGTGGTGGTTGACGACCACCAGATCGGCCGCCATGGCCTCGCGGCGCGCCTGCATCACATGGCACTGGCGGTATTCGGGGCACTCGTTGCCCAGGCAGTTGTCGCGTGTCGACGTGACCAGCGCAATGATCGGCGAGCGGTCGTCCAGGCCTTCCATCTCGGCGAGGTCGCCGGTGCGTGTGCCCTGCGCCCAGGTTTCCACGCGCGCCAGCATGCGCACCGCAAAACGGTCGGGCAACTGCGCCTCGTGGCGCGCCTGCTGCAGCCGATGCCGGCACAGGTAGCTGGCGCGCCCCTTCAGCAGCGCCAGCCGCGCCGGCACACCCAGCGCCGCCGCCAGGCGCGGCAGGTCACGCAGGAACAGTTGGTCCTGCAAGCTCTTGGTTGCGGTGCTGACGAGCGCACGCCGGCCCGACAGCAACAGCGGCACCAGGTACGCGAAGGTCTTGCCGACGCCGGTGCCTGCCTCGGCCACCAGCGCGCTGCGCTCTTCGACCGCGCGTGCCACGTGCAGCGCCAGTGTGTCCTGCACCTCGCGCGGCAGAAAGCCCGGCTCGCTGTCGGCAATCGGGCCGTCGACGGCGAACGCGCGGCGCACCTGCGAAACCAGATCGTGCGCGGGCTCGCTCACGCCGGTTCCGGCGGTTCGAGTTCGGTCTCGAGACGACAGATCTGGTCGCGCAGCAACAGGCGGCGCTTCTTCAGCCGCCGCAGCAGCAGATCGTCGACCGGCAGGTCGACGGCGTTGCGGTCGATGAGGTCGTCGAGATCGGCGTGTTCGATGCGCAACTCGATCAAGCGCCGCTGCGGGGAATGCAGGTTCTCGTCCATTGCTGCACACGTGGAATCAGGGCCTGAGTTTATATTCAGTCCCATGGTTTCCAGCGTCTCCCAGCCCTTTCGACTGACGGCTGCCACCGGTCTGCACAAAGGCGATCGTGCGTACCAGCAAGACCAGGTCGAGGTCATCGTGCACGAGCGTGTCGCCGGCTGCGCGCTGGCGATCGTGGCCGATGGCATGGGCGGCAAGAGCGGCGGTCGCAAGGCGGCCGACCAGGTGCTGCTCACCGGGCGCCAGATCTTCGACCGCTTCGTGCCGGCGCAGGACGATGGGTCCGAGATGCTGCGCCAGCTGGTGATGGAATCGCACCTGATGATCAAGCTGACCGCGCTGACATCGGAAGAAGAACCGCACAGCACGCTGGCGGCGTTTATCGTCACCCCCGATCTGGCCTGCGACGTGGTGCATGCCGGCGACTCGCGCGTCTACCATTTTCGCGGCGCCGAACTGGCGCGGCGCACGGTCGATCATTCGTTCGTGCAACGCCTGATCGACGAAGGCAAGATCAGCGAGGAGGCCGCCAACACGCACCCGCAGAGCAACCTGCTCACCGGCTGCCTGGGCACGCATGCCGATCCGCCGATGAGCCTGTGGCACATCGACCGCATGGACTTCGGCGATACGCTGCTGGCCTGCAGCGACGGCCTGTGGCACTACTTCAGCGCGAAAGAGATCGGTGCCATCGCGCATGCGCTGCCGCCGCGTGAGGCGAGCGAGATGCTGATCAGCAAGGCGCGCCAGCGCGCGCGCGGCGGCGGCGACAACCTGTCGCTGGCGCTGGTGCGCATCGACCCGCTGCGCTGAAACCCTAGCGCGACGCCGCGCTGCCCGCCAGCTCGGGCGGCAGCGGCAACGGCGCCGACTTCTTCGATCGCACGTCGCGCTTCGCTTCGCGTTGCCTGATCTTCGCCTGTTCGGCCGCGGCATCGGCACGCCGCTGTTCGGCGGCGCGCACACGCTGCGCCGCCGCCGCGGCCTGCGCCTGCGCATCCGGCGCGCCGCGATGCAGCGTGCGCAGCTCGGGCGGCGGGCCGGGCAGCGCAAGGGCCGGATGGGCGCTGGACTCGGGCTGCGCCGACGCCGGCGGCCGTGCCTGGGCTGCGCGCTGTTTGGCCTCGATCTGCCGGCGCTTGGCGGCCACACGCTGGCGCCGCTGGGCATCCTCGCGCCGGTACTCCTGCTCGCGCAGCGCCGCCAGTGCGCTGCGCCGCCGCGCCTTCACGTCGTCGATGCAGGACGTGACGACGAAGCGTTCGCGACAGGCGCTTTCCTCGGCGGCGAAGCGCGCCTCGAGCTCGTGACGCTGGCGCTCCAGGGCTTGTCGCTGCGCATCGCCGTCGGCGTGCACCAGCGCCGCCGCGGACATCAAGCCCAAGCCCAGCCCGACACCCAGGCACAGTCGCGCGCCGGCTGCGAAGCCGCCCGTCTTCATGTCAGCGACGTGTCCACATCGCGCCGCGCCAGCGCCAGGAACTCGGCCGACTGCATCTCGTGCAGGCGCGACACGGTGCGCGGAAACTCATGTGCCAGCGGGCCTTCGATGTACAGCGCTTCGGGCGCCACTTCGGCCGACAGGATGAGCTTGACGCGACGGTCGTAGAGCACATCGACGAGCCAGGTGAAACGGCGTGCCTCGCTCGCCAGCCGGGGCGCCATCTGCGGCACATTGGACAGCAGCACGGTGTGGAACCGCGAAGCGATCTCGAGATAGTCGTTCTGCGAACGCGGACCGCCACAGAGCTGCTTGAAATCGAACCAGACCACACCACCGGCGCGCCGCAGCGCATGCAGTTCGCGGTGTTCGATGTGCAGCACCGGGTCTTCGTCGCGTGCCTCGGCCAGGCGGTCGAAGGTGGCGGCCATCGCCGCGTCGGCCTGCGCGCCCAGCGGCGTGTGGAGCATCGCCACCTGCTGCAGCGTGAGCTGGCGGTAGTCGATGCCGGCGTCGACGTTGACCACTTCCAGATGCAACTTCAACAGCTCGATCGCGGGCAGGATGCGGTCGCGGTGCAGGCCGTTCGGGTACAGGTCGTCGGGCTGGAAGTTCGAGGTCGTCACGATGCTCACGCGATTGTCGAACAAGGCCTGCAGCAGGCGATGCAGGATCATCGCATCGGTGACGTCGGCGACATGGAATTCGTCGAAGCAGATGAGACGAAATCGGCGCGCGATGCGCCGGCCGAGTTCGTCCAGCGGGTTCACCGTGCCCTTCAGGTCCTGCAGCTCGCGGTGCACCTCGCGCATGAACTCGTGGAAGTGCAGCCGCGTCTTGCGCGTCAGCGGCACGGCCTGGAAGAAGCAGTCCATCAGGAAGCTCTTGCCGCGGCCGACACCGCCGTACATGTAGACACCGCGCGGAATCGGCGGCCGTATCAGCAGCTTGGTGATCGCGCTGCGGCGGCGCGCCTTGTAGTCGGCCCACTCGTTTTCGCAGCGCTCGAGCGCCGTCAGTGCACGCCGTTGCGCAGCGTCAGCCGTGTAGCCGCGCTCGGCCAGCGTGGCTTCGAACAGCGCGCGAACCGCCACCGGGATCAAAAGTTCAGCGTGCGCTTGTCCACTGCGAGTGCAGCTTCCTTGGTCGCTTCGCTCAGGCTCGGGTGGGCATGGCAGATGCGCGCGATGTCTTCGCTGCTGGCGCGGAACTCCATCGCCATCACGGCCTCGGCGATCAGCTCGCTCGCCGACGGGCCGATGATGTGCACCCCCAGCACCTCGTCGCTCACCGCGTCGGCCAGGATCTTCACCATGCCGGTGGTGTCGCCGAGCGCGCGTGCGCGGCCGTTGGCCAGAAACGGAAACGTGCCCGCCCTGTAGGCGCGGCCAGCGGCTTTGAGCTGCTGTTCGGTCTGGCCCACCCAAGCGATCTCGGGGTGGGTGTAAATGACCCACGGCACGGTGTTGAAGTTGACGTGGCCGTGCTGGCCGGCGATGCGTTCGGCCACCGCGACGCCCTCTTCTTCGGCCTTGTGCGCAAGCATCGGCCCGCGCACGACATCGCCGATGGCCCAGACGCCGGCCAGGTTGGTGCGGCAGTCGTCGTCGACGACGATGGCGCCGCGTTCGTCGAGCTTCAGTCCCACCGCGTCGGCGTTCAGCCCCGTGGTGTTGGGCACGCGGCCGATCGAGACGATGAGGCGCTCGACATCGAGCGTGTGCGCCGCGCCCTTGGCGTCGCTGTAGGCCACCGAGACGCCGTTCTTGCCGACCTTGACGCCATCGACCTTGACGCCGAGCTCGATCTTCAGCTTCTGCTTCGTGAAGGCCTTGTGCGCTTCCTTCGCGATCTGCTCATCCACCGCGCCCAGGAAGGTGGGCAGCGCTTCCAGCACCGTGACATCGGCGCCCAGGCGGCGCCACACCGAGCCCATCTCGAGGCCGATGACACCGGAGCCGATCAGGCCCAGTGTCTGGGGTACCGCAGCGATGCGCAGCGCGCCGTCATTGCTGAGGATGCGCTCTTCGTCGAACGGCGCGCCCGGCAACTGGCGCGCGTTCGAGCCGGTCGCGACGATGACCTGCCTGGCCCCCAGCGATTCGTCGCCGACCTTGACTTCGTAGCCGTCCGCACCGGCCTTCACGAAGGAGCCTCGGCCATGGAAGAAGCTGACCTTGTTCTTCTTCAGCAGGAAGAGGATGCCGTCGTTGTTCTGCTTCACCACCGCATCCTTGCGGCCGAGCATCTTCGCCACGTCGATGCTCAGATCCTTCAGCCCGATGCCATGCTCGGCGAATGCGTGGCCGGCGTGCTCGAAGTGTTCGCTCGACTGCAGCAGCGCCTTGCTCGGAATGCAGCCGACGTTGGTGCAGGTGCCGCCCGGCGCGGGGCCGCCCTTGCTGTTTTTCCATTCGTCGATGCAGGCAGTGTTGAAGCCGAGCTGGGCCGCGCGGATGGCGGCGATGTAGCCACCGGGACCACCGCCGATGACGATGACGTCGAAGTTCTTGGACATGTTTCTTTCAGGATTCTTCGGGAACGAAGATCCACAGCAGGATGTAGAGCAGCACACCGGTGCCGCCGAAAAGTGCGAGCACCGCCGCGATGAGGCGCCAGATCCACGACTCGACGCCGGTGACCACCGCCAGGCCGCCGCACAGGCCGGCGATCCAGCGGTCGCTGCGGCTGCGGCGCAGCCGGTTCACCGCCTCGACCATGGGAATCTCGCTCGCCGGCGCGGCGTCGAGCAGGCGGCTCTTCGCGCGCCTGAATTCGTCGTCGGACAGGGCGCCGCGCGTGCGCATCTCTTCGAGTCGCGCGAGTTCGTCGGCCAGGCTCATGGTGCGTTCTTCAGATGTCGAAAAGCAGCCGCGCCGGGTCTTCCAGCGCTTCCTTCATCGCCACCAGCCCGAGCACCGCCTCGCGGCCGTCGACGATGCGATGGTCGTAGCTCATCGCCAGGTAGTTCATCGGCCGCACCACGACCTGGCCGTTCTCCACCACCGCACGTTCCTTGGTGGCGTGCACGCCGAGGATGGCGCTTTGCGGCGGGTTGATGATCGGCGTGCTGAGCATCGAGCCGAAGACGCCGCCGTTGCTGATCGAGAACGTGCCGCCCGACAGTTCGTCGATGGACAGCTTGCCCTCGCCGGCCTTCCTGCCGTATTCGGCGATCTTCTTCTCGATGTCGGCGAAGCTCATCTGGTCGGCGTTGCGCAGCACCGGCACCACCAGGCCGCGCGGCGAACCGACGGCGATGCCGATGTCGAAGTAGCCGTGGTAGACGATGTCGTTGCCGTCGACACTGGCGTTGATGATCGGGTACTTCTTCAGCGCCGCCACGGCCGCCTTCACGAAGAAGCTCATGAAGCCGATCTTGACGCCGTGCTCCTTCTCGAACTTCTCCTGGAAGCGCTTGCGCATTTCCATCACCGGCGCCATGTTGACCTCGTTGAAGGTCGTCAGGATCGCGTTCGTGGCCTGCGACTGCAGCAGACGCTCGGCAATGCGCGCGCGCAGGCGCGACATCGGCACGCGCTGCTCCGGCCGTTCGCCGAGCGGGGCCATCGTCGGCGCCGCCACCGCGGGCAACGGCTTGGCCAGCGCTGGGGCGACGGGTGCGGCCAGCGTGGCGGACGCGGCCGAGGGCGCCGCCTTGGCGGCGGCCACGGCGCCGAGCACATCGCCCTTGGTGACGCGGCCATCCTTGCCGCTGCCGGCCACCGAGCCGGGCGCGAGCTTGTTGTCGGCCATCAGCTTGGCCGCGGCCGGCATCGCAATATCGCTCTTGGTGTTGGTGCCAGGGGCGGCGGCAGGCGCCGGCGTTGCGGCGGCGGCCGCAGCGGGCGCGGCAGCCGCTGTGGAAGACGCAGCAGCGGGCGCCGCCGCGGCCGTGCCTTCGGTGTCGATGCGTGCGATGACCTCTTCGGCAACGCAGGTGGCGCCGTCGTTCTTGACGATCTCGGCCAGCACGCCGGCGGCCGGCGCCGGTACTTCCAGCACCACCTTGTCGGTTTCGATCTCGATCAGGATCTCATCGATCGCCACCGCCTCGCCGACTTTCTTCTTCCACTGCAGCAGCGTGGCCTCGGCCACCGATTCCGACAGTTGCGGAACCTTCACTTCAACGATTGCCATGTGTCTTTCTCAGCTTTTACTTGGTGAGCACGAAGCCCTTGAGCTTGGCGAATGCCTGGTCGAGCAGCGCCTTGAGCTGCTCCTGGTGGAGGTGGGCATAACCGACGGCCGGTGACGCGGATGCGGGCCGCCCCGCGTAACCGAGTTTCTGGCCGTCGAGCATGTTTTCATGCACGAAGTGCTGCACGAAGAACCACGCACCCTGGTTCTGCGGCTCGTCCTGGCACCAGACCACGTCGGTGGCGTTCGGGAAACGCTTCATCTCGGCCGCGAAGGTCTTGTGCGGGAACGGATAGAGCTGTTCAACGCGCAGGATGGCGACGTCCCAGGCCTTCCTCTCGTCGCGACGCCGGATAAGGTCGTAGGCGATCTTGCCGGAGCAGCAGATCACGCGCTTGACCTTCTCGCCTTCGACCTCGTCGCGCGTCGGGCCGATGACGGTGCGGAAGTCGAGCTTGGTGAACTCCGACAGCGGTGAGGTCGCGTCCTTCGCGCGCAGCAGCGACTTGGGCGAGAAGATGATCAGCGGCTTGCGGAACTGGCGCACCATCTGGCGCCGCAGCACGTGGAAGATCTGGCTTGCCGACGTGGGCTGGACGATCTGCATGTTGTTGTCGGCCGCAAGCTGCATGAAGCGCTCCAGGCGCGCCGAGCTGTGCTCCGGCCCCTGCCCTTCGTAGCCGTGCGGCAGCAGCAGCGTGAGGCCGTTGGCACGGCCCCATTTGACTTCGCCCGAGGCGATGAACTGGTCGATCACGACCTGCGCGCCGTTGGCGAAGTCGCCGAACTGCGCCTCCCAGATCGTCAGCGTGTGCGGTTCGGCGCTGGCATAGCCATACTCGAAACCGAGCACCGCTTCTTCGGACAGCAGCGAGTCGATGACGACGAACGGCGCCTGGCCTTCGGCCACGTTGTGCAGCGGCACGTAGGTGCCGGTGTCCCACTTCTCGCGGTTCTGGTCGTGCAGCACCGCGTGGCGGTGCGTGAAGGTGCCGCGCCCGCTGTCCTCGCCCGACAGCCGCACCGCATAGCCGCTGGACACCAGCGATGCGTAGGCCAGCGTTTCACCCATGCCCCAGTCGACGTTGAGGTCGCCGCGGCCCATGGCGGCGCGGTCGGCGATGACCTTCTCGACCAGCGGGTGCAGCTTGAATTCCTTCGGGATGGTGGTCAGCCGCTCGGCCAGGCGCTTGATCTCGGCCAGCGGCAGCGCGGTGTCGGCGGCATCGGTCCACTTCTTGCCGAGGTAAGGCGCCCAGTCGACCGCGTACTTGCTCTTGTAGTTCGTCAGCACCGGGTCGACCGTGTGGCGGCCCTCCTCCATGGCGGCGCGGAAGGCCTTTACCATGGCGTCCGGCCCTTCGGCCGGCAGCAGGCCCTGGGCGACGAGCTTGTCGCCGTACAGCCGGCGCGTGCCGGGGTGGGCCGCGATCTTCTTGTACATCAGCGGTTGCGTCAGGCTCGGCGTGTCCTGCTCGTTGTGGCCGAGCTTGCGGAAGCAGATGATGTCGACGACCACGTCCTTCCTGAACTCCTTGCGATAGTCCATCGCGAGCTGCGTGCACAGCACCACCGCTTCGGGGTCGTCGCCGTTGACATGCAACACCGGCGCTTCGATCATCTTGACGACGTCGCTGCAGTACAGCGTCGAGCGGCTGTCGCGCGGGTCGCTGGTGGTGAAGCCGATCTGGTTGTTGATCACGAGGTGCAGCGTGCCGCCGGTGTAGTAGCCGCGCGTCTGCGCCAGCGCCAGCGTCTCCATCACGACGCCCTGGCCCGCGAAGGCGGCGTCACCATGCACCAGCACCGGCAGCACCTGGGCGCCGGTGGCGTCGCCGCGGCGGTCCATGCGCGCCTTCACCGAGCCTTCGACCACCGGGTTGACGATCTCCAGGTGCGACGGGTTGAAGGCCAGGCTCAGGTGCACCGGGCCCCCCGGCGTGGTGACGTCGCTGGAAAATCCCTGGTGGTATTTGACGTCGCCCGAGGGCAGCGCTTCGGGCGCCGTGTGGTCGAACTCGGCGAACAGCCCGGCCGGCATCTTGCCCAGCGTATTGACCAGAACATTCAGCCGGCCGCGGTGCGCCATGCCGATGACGATCTCCTGCACGCCCTGCTCGCCGGCACGCTGCACAAGTTCGTCCATCGACGCGATGAAGCTCTCGCCGCCTTCGAGCGAAAAACGCTTCTGGCCGACGAACTTGGTATGCAGGTAACGCTCCAGCCCTTCGGCGGCCGTCAGACGGTCGAGGATGTGCGTCTTCTGCTCGGCGGTAAAGGTGGGTTTGCCACGGATCGACTCCAGCCGCTCCTGCCACCAGCGCTTCTCGACCGGGTTCGTGCAATGCTGGATTTCCGGGCCGATGGTGCCGCAGTAGGTCTCGCGCAGCGCCTGCACGATCTCGCGCAGGCTCATGTGTTCGGCCTTGCTGAAATACGTGTTGGTGGCCGAGAACGTGATGTCCATGTCGGCCTCGGTGAGGTCGTAGAACGCCGGCTCCAGTTCGGGGATCTTCGGCCGTTCGGTGCGCTTGAGCGGGTCGAGATCGGCCCAGCGCGAACCCAGCGAGCGATAGGCCGCGATCAGGCTCTGCACATGGACCTGCTTGCGCGCGATGGCGAGGTCGCTGGCGCTGGCCTTGAGTGCGAAGGCGTTCGCCTTTGCGCGCTGCGCGAATGATTCGATCACCGGCGCGTGGGGCACGTCGCGGCCTTCGGAGCCGTCCGCGGCCGGCACGTGCTGCAGGTTGTCGAAGTAGGTGCGCCAGTTCTCGGGCACGCTGCCGGGGTTGTCGAGGTAGGCCTCGTACAACTCCTCGACGTAGGGGGCGTTGCCCCCGAACAGGTACGAATTGGACCTGTATTGCTGCATCATGTTTCGCTCACCTTTTGCCCCGGTTTCCAAGGCTTCGATGGGTTCATCAACCTTCCGCGGCCCCGGCTCGACCGGTTGGCGGATTGCGACCCGCCTCGCTGCCACGAAGTCGACAAGCAGCAAGGGGACGGGAAGGACCTGTCTTTCAAGCGCAAACTGTAGCACCGCGGCCCGCCGGACGCCGGCGCAAGTGGCGCGTGACTCGGCCTTTGATCGCGCTCTGCGCACGCCCGACGGTGGGCACACTGTGGGAACCATGCCACACTTTCGAGCCAGCGCACGCGTGATCCTGCTGCACGCCGAAGCGCCACCCAAACCCGCGATGACACAGCCCTGCAATGGCTGCGGCGTGTGCTGCGCCAGCGAGCCCTGCCCGCTGGGCATCTGGATCTCGCGCCGCCGGCGCGGTGCCTGCCGCGCCCTGCAGTGGAGCGAAAGCCAGACGCGCTACCGCTGCGGTGCGGTGGATTCGCCAGCCCGCTACCTGCCCTGGCTGCCGGCGGCGCTGACGCGTCGCCTGGCGCTGCGCTGGATCGCGGCCGCCGGCGGCTGCGACAGCGATCTCGTCGTCGGCTGAAGCGCGCACACGCGCGGACTCGGGGTTCCACCCGCTGCCCGCGGCGCGGCACGGCTCTAGCATCTGCACTTCCCTTTCGGCTGAGGAAGTTCGCATGAATCTCGTGAAGGTCTTGATGGCGGCCTGGGCCATCTGCATCGCGCTGGCGGCTCCGGCCCAGGCGCAGACGCTGCACTGGGCAGCACAGAACGACATCCTGACGCTGGACCCGCATTCGCAGAACCATGCGACGACCAACGCCATCCTGATGCACGCCTACGAAGGCCTCACGCGCTACGGCCCGAACTACGAGGTGCAGCCGGCGCTGGCCACCAAGTGGACCTTCATCTCGCCGACGCAGGTGCGCTTCGAACTGCGCAAGGGCGTCAAGTTCCAGGACGGCACGCCGTTCACCGCCGATGACGTGCTGTTCTCGTTCGACCGCATCCGCCAGCCGCAGGGCACGATGCAGATCTACGTCACCGGCATCAACCAGATCAAGAAGATCGACGACCACACGATCGACATGATCCTCGCGGCACCGAACCCGATCCTGCTGCGCAACATCATCGACTTCCGCATCATGAGCAAGGCCTGGTGCGAGAAGAACCACAGCACCAACGTCCAGGACTACAAGGCCAAGGAAGAGAACTTCGCGTCGCGCAACGCGATGGGCACCGGCGCCTACCGCATCCTGAGCTGGCAGCCCGAGCAGCGCATCCTGATGGCGCGCAACGAGGGCTGGTGGGACAAGCCCACCGGCAACATCGCCCAGGTGGTCTACACGCCGATCAAGTCCGATGCCACGCGCGTGGCCGCGCTGCTGTCGGGCGACGTCGACATGCTGACCGACGTGCCGACGCAGGACATCGACCGCCTGCGCGAGGACAAGCGGCTGAAGGTCATCGATGGCACCGAGGTGCGCACGATCTACCTCGCGCCCGACATCGGCAGCCCGGAGCTCAAGCACAGCAACGTCAAGGGCAAGAACCCCTTCGCCGACAAGCGCGTGCGCCAGGCGCTGAGCATGGCCATCGACCGCGAGGCGATCAAGCGCAACATCATGCGCGGCATGTCGGTGCCGGCGGGCATCATGGTGGCGCCGGGCGTCAACGGCAATTCGAAGGACATCGACGTGCCGACCAAGGCCAATCCGACGGCGGCCAAGAAGCTGCTCGCCGACGCCGGCTACCCGAACGGCTTCCAGGTCTCGCTGAACTGCCCGAACAACCGCTACGTCAACGACGAGAAGATCTGCCAGGCCATCGCAGCGATGTGGGCGCGCGTGGGCGTCAAGGTCGATCTGGTGGCCGAGAACATGGCCACCTTCATCCAGAAGGTGCAGAACTTCGACAGCTCGCTGTATCTGCTGGGCTGGGGCGTTGCCACCTATGACGCGCAGTACACGCTGCAGTCGCTGATCCACACGCGCACCAAGGGCGCGGACGGCAACTTCAACTTCTCGCGCATCAGCGACCCGGTGGTCGACAAGCTGGTCGACGAGATGAAGAGCGAGACCGACGTCGCCAAGCGCAACCAGATGATCAAGGAAGCCTTGATTCGCACGCGCGACGAGGTGCTGACGATTCCGCTGCACCACCAGGTGCGGCCGTGGGTGATGAAGACCGGCGTGACGACGGTCTACCGCTCGGACGACCGCCCCGAAGCGCGCTTCACCACCATCAAGTAGGCCCAGGCTCAGGCCGCGAGCGTGTCCTTCACGATGCGCCCGGCCTGCATGATCAGGCGCAGACCGGATTCCGGCGCCGTCAGCATCTGCAGCCCGGCGCCGGGATCGCCATCGACGATCAGCAGATCGGCAAATGCGCCGGCCACGAGCTGGCCGATGCGCCCTTCCTGGCGCATCAGCCGCGCCGCCACGATGGTGGCACTCTGCAGCGCCTCCAGCGGCGGCATCGCCGCCAGCCGCAGCGCAAATTCGTTCGACTGCTGTTCGTGCATGTGGCCCAGCAGGTCGGTGCCGAACACCACCGGAACCCCTTCGGCGCGCGCCAGGCGCACCGCTTCGATGCCGCGGTCCTGCACATGGCGCAGCTTGTCGAGCATCGCTGGCGACCAGCCCAGCCGCGCGCCTTCGGCCGCCAGCGCAGCATAGGTCGACAACGTGGGCACCAAGTAAGCGCCGTGGGCCCTCATCACGCGCGCGGTGGCTTCGTCGATCAGGTTGCCATGTTCGATGCTGCGCACGCCGGCCTGCACCGCACGCGTCACCGCGCGCGGCGAATACGCATGCGCCAACGCATAGAGGTTCGCCGCTTCAGCCTCTTCCACCGCAGCACGCAGCTCCTCGATGGAGAACTGCGTGCCTTCCAGCGGGTCACTCGGGCTGGAGATGCCGCCGCCGGCCATGATCTTGATGTGGTTGGCCCCGTTGCGCACCTGCTCACGCACCGCGCGCCGCACCTCGCCGACGCCGTCGGCAATCGCGCCCACGAGGCCCAGCCCGGCACAACTGCAGAACATTTCGCGTGAACTCACGCCCTTGGGCCGCATGTCGGCATGGCCGCCGGTCTGCGAGATCGGCTTGCCGGCGATGAACAGCCGCGGCCCTTCGAAGAGGCCGCGCGCCACCGCTTCCTGCAAGCCGAAATCGGCGCCTGCCGCATCACGCACGGTGGTGAAGCCGCGGTTCAGCATGCCGCGCATGATGCGGCTGCTTTCGGCCGTCAGCAGCGATGGCGGCTGCAGCGCGAGGCCCACGAGATCGTGCGATGCGGCGACAACATGCACGTGGGCGTCGATCAGGCCCGGCAGCACCGCGCGACCGCCGGCGTCGATGACGTGCGCGTCATCGACCGCGATCGTTTGCTGCGTGACAGCAACGAGCGTGTCACCTTCGATGACCAGCGTGCTGTGCGGCCGCATCACGCCGGCGGCGCTGTCGAAGACCCTGGCGTTGCGGATGACCTGGCGCGTGCTCATCGCGCTACGCCGCCAGCGTCAGCCGCGCCCGCGCAGCCGCGTATTCACGCGCCAGACGCGCCACCAGTTCATCTGCCGCCAGCACGCCGCGGACCGCGCCTATGCCCTGGCCGCAGCCCCAGATTTCCTTCCAGGCCTTGGGTTTGGAACCCTCGCCGCCACCGAAGCTCATCTTGCTGGGGTCGCTGTCGGGCAGGTTGTCGGGGTCGAGGCCGGCGTTGCGGATCGACGGCTTCAGGTAGTTGCCGTGCACGCCCGTGAACAGGCTCGAATAGACGATGTCGTCGCTGCTGCTGTCGACGATGCACTGTTTGTACTCGGGCGATGCGCGCGCTTCGTCGGTGGCGATGAAGGCCGAGCCGATGTAGGCCAGGTCGGCGCCCATCGCCAATGCCGACAGCACCGCGTCGCCGGTGGCGATGGCACCGCTGAGCGCGATGGGGCCGCCGAACCATGCCCGAATTTCCTGGATCAGCGCAAATGGACTCTTCACGCCGGCATGCCCGCCGGCGCCCGCGGCCACCGCGATCAGGCCGTCGGCGCCCTTCTCGATGGCCTTCTTCGCGAAGAAATTGTTGATGATGTCGTGCAGCACGATGCCGCCCCAGCCGTGCACCGCGTCGTTGACGTCGGTGCGCGCGCCGAGCGAGCTGATGACGATGGGCACCTTGTACTTCGCACACACCTGCATGTCGTGCTCGAGCCGGTCGTTGCTCTTGTGCACGATCTGGTTGATCGCAAACGGCGCCGCCTTCCGGTCGGGATGATCGCGGTCCCAGGCCGCCAGTGTCTCGGTGATCTCGGCCAGCCATTCGTCGAGCTGCGACGCCGGGCGCGCGTTGAGCGCCGGCATCGCGCCGACGATGCCGGCCTGGCACTGCGCGATCACGAGCTTGGGGTTGCTGATGATGAACAGCGGCGAGCCGATGACCGGCAGGCGAAGATGCTGGAGAAGCGGCGGCAACGACATCAGAAGGACTCCGGCGCAAGCGCGGTGACGGCGTCGGCGCCTTCGACGATGGAATCGCGAAGTGCCGTCGCCTTGACGAGAATGTGGTCGCCGTGGAAACGCGCGGTGGCGATCTTGGCGTGCATGAATTCGGCGTCTCCTTCCCCGGCGGCCAACGCATCTTCGGCGGCGATCAATGCGCGCGCCATCTGCCAGCCGGCGACCACGGTGCCGGCGAGCATCAGATAGGGCACGCTGCCGGCATAGATCGCGTTCGCGGCGTTCGGGCTCGCCTTGCCCGGGTTCGCAACAAAGTCCACGGCGTCGAGAAAGGCCAGCCGCCCTGCCGCGAGCCGCCTGGCCATCGTCCGGCAGGCGGCACTGGCGCGCGCCTTCAGCGCGGCTTCAGTGGATTCGATCTGCGCCGCGATGGCACGCGCCGTGCGGCCGCCGTCACGCGCGGTCTTGCGGCCGACGAGGTCGTTGGCCTGGATTGCCGTCGTGCCTTCGTAGATGCTGAGGATCTTCGCGTCGCGCAGGTGCTGCGCCGCGCCGGTCTCCTCGATGAAGCCCATGCCGCCGTGCACCTGCACACCGAGGCTCGCCACCTCCAGGCTCATCTCGGTGCACAGGCCCTTGATCAGCGGCACCATGAATTCGTAGAAGCTCTGGTTCTGCTTGCGCACCTCGGCATCGGCATGCGCGTGCGCGGCGTCGAACGCGGCGGCCGCCACCAGCGCCATCGCACGGCAGCCTTCGGTCTGCGCGCGCATCGTCATCAGCATGCGGCGCACGTCGGGGTGGTGGATGATGGGCGCGGCGCTGTTCATCGAGCCGTCCACCGGGCGGCTCTGCACGCGGTCGCGCGCATAGGCCACCGCCTGCTGGTAGGCGCGCTCGGCCAGCGCCACGCCCTGCATGCCGACGCCGAAGCGCGCCGCGTTCATCATGATGAACATGTACTCGAGGCCGCGGTTCTCCTGGCCGATCAACTCGGCCAGCGCGCCGCCGTGGTCGCCGTACTGCAGCACCGCGGTCGGGCTGGCCTTGATGCCCAGCTTGTGTTCGATGCTGACGCAGTGCACGTCGTTGCGCGTGCCGTCGTCCAGCAGCTTCGGACAGATGAACAGTGAGATGCCCTTCACGCCTTCGGGCGCGCCCTGCACCCGCGCGAGCACGAGATGGACGATGTTGTCCGCCATGTCGTGTTCGCCGTAGGTGATGAAGATCTTGGTGCCGAAGAGCTTGTAGCGGCCGTCGGGCAGCGGCTCGGCGCGTGTGCGCACCATCGACAGGTCGCTGCCGGCCTGCGGCTCGGTGAGGTTCATCGAACCGGTCCAGCGGCCGTCGATCATCTTCGGCAGGTAGGTCGCCTGCTGCTCGGGCGTGCCGGCGGTGAGCAGCGCTTCGATGGCGCCGTCGGTCAGCAGCGGGCACAGCGCGAAGCTGAGGTTGGCGCTGTTGACCATCTCGGCGCAGGCCGCACCGATCAGCTTGGGCAGGCCCTGGCCGCCGAATTCGACCGGGTGCTGCAGCCCCTGCCAGCCGCCCTGGGCGAACTGGCGGAAGGCCTGCTTGAAGCCGGGTGTCGTCGTGACCACACCGTCCTTGAACGACGACGGGTTCAGATCGCCGGCGCGGTTCAGCGGCGCCACCACGCCTTCGTTGAACCGGGCGCATTCCTCGAGCACCGCGGCCGCGGTGTCGTAGCCGGCGTCTTCATGGCCCGGCAGCTTCGCCACGGCGTCGATGCCGGCCAGCGCCTTCATCACGAACAACATGTCCTTCACGGGGGCGCGGTACGTCATGTCTTGTCTCCGGATGGAACAAGGGCGCCTCACCGGCGCCCCTGGCCTGGCCTGCGTCTTACAGGCTCTTCACGAGTTCGGGCACGGCGACGAACAAATCGGCTTCGAGCCCGTAGTCGGCGACGCTGAAGATCGGCGCCTCGGGATCCTTGTTGATCGCGACGATCACCTTGCTGTCCTTCATGCCGGCCAGATGCTGGATCGCGCCGCTGATGCCGCAGGCGATGTAGAGCTGCGGCGCGACGATCTTGCCGGTCTGCCCGACCTGCCAGTCGTTGGGCGCGTAGCCCGCGTCCACCGCGGCGCGGCTGGCACCGAGCGCGGCGCCGAGCTTGTCGGCCAGCGGCGTCAGCACTTCGTCGAACTTCTCGCTGCTGCCCAGCGCGCGGCCGCCGCTGACGATGATCTTCGCGCTCGTCAGTTCGGGCCGGTCGAGCTTGGCGATCTCGCTGCCGACAAAGCTCGACAGCCCGCTGTCGGCCACCGCGGCGATGCTTTCGACCGCGGCGCTGCCACCGCTGGCAGCGGCCGCGTCGAAGCCGGTCGTGCGCACGGTGATGACCTTGATCGCGTCGCTGCTCTGCACGGTGGCGATGGCGTTGCCGGCGTAGATCGGCCGCTCGAAGGTGTCGGCGGCGAGCACCTTGGTGGCGTCGCTGATTTGCGCCACGTCCAGCAGCGCAGCCACGCGCGGGGCGACGTTCTTGCCATGCGCGGTGGCCGGGAACAGCAAATGGCTGTAGTTTTTCGCGACCGCCAGCACCTGGGCGGCGACGTTTTCGGCAAGCTGTTCGGCCAGCGTTGCGCCGTCGGCATGCAGCACCTTGGCGACGCCGGCGATTTCAGAGGCCGCCTTCGCGGCGCCGCCGGCGTTGGCGCCGGCCACCAGCACGTGCACGTCGCCGCCGCAGGCGATGGCCGCGGTGACGGTGTTCAGCGTCGCCGGCTTGAGCGTGCCGTGGTCGTGTTCGGCTATGACGAGTGCTGCCATCTCAGATCACCTTCGCTTCGTTCTTCAGCTTGTCGACCAGGGCCGCGACATCGGCCACCTTGACACCGGCGCCGCGCTTGGGCGGCTCGCCCACCTTCAGTGTCTTGATGCGCGGCGCCACGTCGACGCCCAGATCAGCGGGCTTGACGACGTCCAGTGTCTTCTTCTTCGCCTTCATGATGTTGGGCAGCGTGACGTAGCGCGGCTCGTTCAGGCGCAGATCGGTGGTGACGATGGCCGGCAGCTTCAGCTTGAGCGTCTCCAGCCCGCCGTCGACCTCACGCGTCACCGATGCAAAACCATCAGCCACCTCGACCTTCGATGCAAACGTGGCCTGCGCCAGGCCGGCCAGCGCGGCCAGCATCTGGCCGGTCTGGTTGCAGTCATCGTCGATCGCCTGCTTGCCCAGGATCACGAGACCCGGCTGCTCCTTGTCGACAAGCGCCTTCAGCAGCTTGGCCACGGCCAGCGGCTGCAACTCATCAGCGCACTCGACGAGGATGGCGCGGTCGGCGCCGATGGCCATCGCGGTGCGCAGCGTTTCCTGGCACTGCGTCACACCGCAAGACACTGCAATGACCTCGGTTGCAATGCCCTTTTCCTTCAGCCGCACGGCCTCTTCGACGGCGATCTCGTCGAAGGGATTCATGCTCATCTTGACGTTGGCGATGTCGACGCCGCTGCCATCGGACTTGACCCGAACCTTGACATTGAAATCCACCACCCGCTTGACGGGGACGAGCACTTTCATGGGCTGCGGCTCCTGTTGCCATTGACGTATACGTGAACCGCGGATTCTAAGTGGCCGGCCCTCGGTGCAGGCTGACCGCGGAGAAAAGCGAACGATCGTTCTATTCTAAGCCAGCTCGACGCGGCGCCGGCAAGTTCGAAGAGGAGTTCGATGACACGCTGCGCCAGCGGCGACGGGCAGCGCTCACGCAGGCTGACGACAAACGCGGGCGACGCGCGACACGCGGTGTGATCACGATGGCTGCAGCCGGCGCTGGGCCTCTGTACTGGCACTGGTGCTTGCGCTGGTGCCCGGAGCGAGGTTCGAACTCGCACGCCCTCTTTCGAGAAGCGGCGGATTTTAAGTCCGCTGTGTCTGCCTGTTTCACCATCCGGGCGCGGCCGGATTATCGGTGTGCCGCACTCGGCCGCCGGCGCGTCACCCACGCGGTATCGCACGCGTGAGGCATGAGTGAAGCGACGAATGAAATTCGGCCACCGCAGGCGGTGGCCGAATCAGGCTTGGGTGGAGGCGCGATCCGGAGTCGAACCGGACTGGACGGATTTGCAATCCGGTGCATAACCGCTTTGCTATCGCGCCGTGGCAAACATTTTCGCCCAAAAAGAAAGGAAGCCGCGGCTTCCTTTTCTTCAAAGATTCTTTTCAAAATCTGGAGCGGGAGAAGAGTCTCGAACTCTCGACCTCAACCTTGGCAAGGTTGCGCTCTACCAACTGAGCTACTCCCGCGTGGAGCCTCGCAGTATATGCGATTTTCCGCCGGCGCTGCAAGCCTCAATGCGGCAATGCGTCACCGGCGGCGGCCGGCGCCGCGGCTTCCGCCTTCGGCGCGTCCTTCGCTGCGATGGCGTCTTCGTCGGGCAGTGCTTGAGGCACACGCTCGAGCGCAATCTCCAGCACCTGATCGATCCACTTCACCGGCACGATCTCGAGGTTGTTCTTCGCGTTCTCGGGAATGTCCTGCAGGTCCTTGACGTTCTCTTCCGGAATCAGCACCGTCTTCACGCCACCGCGGTGGGCGGCCAGCAGCTTTTCCTTCAGGCCGCCGATCGCCGTGACCTCGCCGCGCAAGGTGATCTCGCCCGTCATCGCCACGTCGGCACGCACCGGAATGCCACTCAGCGCCGAAACCAGCGCCGTCGTCATCGCCGCACCGGCGCTGGGGCCGTCTTTCGGCGTCGCGCCGTCGGGCACGTGAATGTGGATGTCGCGTTTCTCGAACAACTCGTCCTTCAGGCCGAGCCAGCGTGCGCGTGAACGCACCACCGTGCGCGCCGCTTCCACTGACTCCTTCATCACGTCGCCCAGCGAGCCGGTGCGGGTGATGTTGCCCTTGCCCGGCATCACCGCGGCTTCGATGGTGAGCAGGTCGCCGCCGACTTCGGTCCACGCCAGACCGACCACCTGGCCGACCTGGTTGCGCTTTTCGGTGCGACCGAAGTCGTACTTGCGCACGCCCAGAAAGTCGTTCAGGTTCTCTTCGGTCACGGCGACCTTGCCGTCGTATTTCTTCAACGCCAGACCCTTGACGACCTTGCGGCAGATCTTGCCGATCTCGCGTTCGAGCGAACGCACGCCGGCTTCGCGCGTGTAGTAGCGCAGGATCGCACGCAGCGCCGATTCGCTGATCTCCATCTCGCCATCGGCCAGGCCGTTGTTCTTCGCCTGCTTGGGCAGCAGATAGCGCTGCGCGATGTTGAGCTTCTCGTCTTCGGTGTAGCCCGCCAGGCGGATGACTTCCATGCGGTCCAGCAGCGCCGGCGGGATGTTCATCGAATTGCTGGTGGCGATGAACATCACGTCCGAGAGGTCGAAGTCGACCTCGACGTAGTGGTCGCTGAAGGTGTGGTTCTGCTCGGGGTCCAGCACTTCCAGCAGTGCCGACGACGGGTCGCCGCGGAAGTCCATGCCGAGCTTGTCGATCTCGTCGAGCAGGAACAGCGGGTTGCGCGTGCCGATCTTCGACAGGCTTTGCAGCACCTTGCCCGGCATCGAGCCGATGTAGGTGCGGCGGTGGCCGCGGATCTCGGCCTCGTCGCGCATGCCACCCAGCGCCATGCGCACGAACTTGCGCCCGGTGGCGCGCGCCACGCTCTGGCCGAGCGAGGTCTTGCCGACGCCGGGCGGGCCGACGAGGCACAGGATCGGCGCCTTGACCTTGTCGACGCGCTGCTGCACCGCGAGGTATTCGAGGATGCGGTCCTTGACCTTGTCGAGGCCGAAATGGTCTTCATTGAGCACCACCTCGGCATTCGCGAGGTCGTGCTTGATCTTCGTCTTCTTCGCCCACGGCAGGTTGATCAGCGTGTCGATGAAGTTGCGCACCACCGTGGCCTCGGCGCTCATCGGCGACATCAGCTTGAGCTTCTTCAACTCGCTGTCGGCCTTCTTGCGCGCTTCCTTGCTCATCTTGGCGGCAGCGATCTTCTTCTCGAGTTCTTCGAGATCGGCGCCTTCTTCGCCGTCGCCGAGTTCCTTCTGGATCGCCTTCACCTGCTCGTTCAGGTAGTACTCGCGCTGGCTCTTTTCCATCTGCCGCTTGACGCGGCCACGAATGCGCTTTTCCACCTGCAGGATGTCGACCTCGTGCTCCAGCAGTTCGAGCAGCTTCTCCAGCCGCTTGGGCGTGCTGAAGAGGTCGAGCACCGACTGCTTGGCTTCGAGCTTGAGCGGCAGGTGCGCGGCGATGGTGTCGGCCAGGCGGCCCGGATCGTCGATGCCGGCGATCGACGTCAGGATCTCGGGCGGGATCTTCTTGTTGAGCTTGACGTACTGGTCGAACTGCTGCGTCACCGCACGGCGCAGCGCTTCGACCTCCGGTGTCGCTTCGCCGCTGGGCTGGATCGGTGCGACCTCGCCGACGAAGTGTTCGCCGTTGTCGGTGATGCTCACCGTGTTCGCACGCTGTATGCCTTCGACCAGCACCTTCACGGTGCCGTCGGGCAGCTTGAGCATCTGCAGGATGCTGGAGACGCAGCCCACCTCGAACATGTCGTCGGCCTTAGGCTCGTCCTTGCCGGCGGCCTTTTGTGCCACCAGCATGATCTGGCGGCCGGCTTCCATCGCCGCTTCGAGCGCCTTGATCGACTTCGGTCGCCCGACGAACAACGGGATGACCATGTGAGGAAACACCACCACATCGCGCAGCGGCAGCAGCGGCAGCGTGATCGGGTCGCTCGGCAGAATGGGATGTCCGGACATTGTTTACCTCTCTTTCTCGAAGCCCACGTGGGGCCCGAGATGGCGAATGCAAGTTGGGGTGCGCCGCGCGGCACCAGCGGCCTTGTCAGGCGCTGGCTTTTTGTTCGCGGTAGACCAGCAGCGGCTTGGCGCCGTCTTCGATGATGTGTTCGTCGATCACCACCTTGGCCACGCCGTCGAGCGTGGGCAGCTCGAACATCGTGTCGATGAGCGAGTGCTCAAGGATCGAACGCAGCCCGCGCGCGCCGGTCTTGCGGGCCAGCGCCTTGCGTGCGATGGCCAGCAGCGCCGAGCCGCGGATCTCGAGTTCGACGCCGTCCATCGAGAACAGCTTCTGGTACTGCTTGACGAGCGCGTTCTTCGGCTCGGTCAGGATCTGGATCATCGCCTCTTCGGTCAGCTCGCCCAGCGTGGCGACCACCGGCAGCCTGCCCACGAGTTCGGGGATGAGGCCGAACTTGATCAGGTCTTCGGGCTCGGCTTCGCGGAACAGGTCGCTGACCTTCTTCTCGGTCTTGCTGTGCACGGTGGCCGCAAAGCCGATGCCGGACTTTTCGGTGCGGTTCTGGATGACCTTCTCCAGGCCGTCGAAGGCGCCGCCGCAGATGAACAGGATGTTGGTCGTATCGATCTGCAGGAAATCCTGGTTCGGGTGCTTGCGCCCGCCCTGCGGCGGCACGCTGGCCATCGTGCCTTCCACCAGCTTCAGCAGCGCCTGCTGCACGCCTTCGCCCGACACGTCGCGCGTGATGCTCGGGTTGTCGGCCTTGCGGCTGATCTTGTCGATCTCGTCGATGTAGACGATGCCGCGCTGCGCGCGCTCGACATCGTAATTGCAGTTCTGCAGCAGCTTCTGGATGATGTTCTCGACGTCCTCGCCCACGTAGCCCGCTTCGGTGAGCGTGGTGGCATCGGCGATCACGAACGGCACGTTGAGCAGCCGCGCCAGCGTCTGCGCCAGCAGCGTCTTGCCCGAGCCGGTGGGGCCGATGAGCAGGATGTTGCTCTTCGTCAGCTCGACTTCGTCTTTCGCGCCGCCGATGTGCTTGAGCCGCTTGTAGTGGTTGTAGACCGCCACCGACAGCGTGCGCTTGGCCGCGTCCTGGCCGATCACGTACTGGTCCAGGCTGCTCTTGATCTCGCTCGGAATCGGCAGATCGGACTTCGCCGCCTTCGCGGGGCCCGCTTCGGCCGGCACCTCGTCACGGATGATGTCGTTGCACAGCTCGATGCACTCGTCGCAGATGAAAACCGACGGCCCAGCGATGAGCTTCTTCACCTCGTGCTGGCTCTTGCCGCAGAAGGAGCAGTACAGGACTTTTTCGCCGGAGGCGCCCTTCTTGTCGGCCATGTCAGTGTGTTTCAGCGAGGTTCCACGAGGGATGCAGGTGCATCATAGATCAACTGTCACCACGCTTTCGGCGAGGAAAAGGCGGGCTTTCACCGCCTGAACGTGGCACCGTCAGGCGCGCTTTTCAAGCACCTGGTCGATGAGACCGTAGTCCCTGGCCTCGGTGGGCGACAACCACATGTCGCGCTCCATGTCGGCTTCGATCTTGGCCACGGTCTGCCCCGTGCGCTCGGCGTAGATGCGGTTGAGCTGCTCGCGCGTCTTGATGATCTCGCGCGCCTGGATCTCGATGTCGCTGGCCTGCCCCTGCGCGCCGCCCGACGGCTGGTGGATCATGACGCGCGAGTTCGGCAGCGCCAGGCGCTTGCCTTTGGCGCCGGCCATCAGCAGGAAGCTGCCCATGCTGGCCGCCATGCCCATGCACAGCGTCGAGATCTCGGGCTTGACGAAGTTCATCGTGTCGTAGATCGACAAGCCGGCGCTGACGCTGCCCCCGGGCGAGTTGATGTACAGGAAGATGTCCTTGTCGGGGTTTTCGCTTTCCAGGAACAGCAACTGCGCGCAGACGAGATTGGCGGTCTGGTCGTTCACCGGTCCGACCAGGAACACGATGCGCTCCTTCAGCAGCCGGCTGTAGATGTCGTAGGCGCGCTCACCGCGGCCCGAGGTCTCGATCACCATCGGCACCATGCCCAGACCCGTCGTCTCGATCACGCTCATTGCTCGTTCCTCAGGCAGCCGCCATCAATTCGTCAAACGGTAGCACCTTGTCGCTGACCTTCGCTTGGGCGAGGACGAAGGCGGTGACGTTGTTCTCGATGACCACGGCCTCGACTTCGGACATGCGCTGGCGGTCGCTGAGGTACCAGCGCATCACCTCGGCCGGCTTCTCGTAGCTCTGGCTCATCTCCTCGATGTGCGCGCGCAACTGGTCGGGCTGGGCTTGCAGATTGTTCGCGCGCACGAGCTCGGACACCACCAGACCCAGGCGCACACGTCGTTCGGCCTGCGGCTTGAAGATGTCCTCGGGGATGGGCGCGTTTTCCGCGTCCTTGACACCGCGCTGCTTGAGGTCGGCGCGTGCCGCTTCGATCAGGCGCTGCAGCTCGCCGGCGATGAGCGCGTTCGGCAGCTCGAGCTCGGCCGCCTTCGACAAGGCATCCATCACGGCCGCCTTGTTGCGCGCCTGGACGCGGAACTTCACCTCACGCTCGAGGTTCTTGCGCACGTCGGCGCGCAGGCCTTCGAGCGTGCCTTCCTTGATGCCCAGCGACTTCGCGAACGCGTCATCCACCGTCGGCAGGTTCTGGTTCTCGATCTTCTTCATCGTGACCAGGAAGTCGGCCTCCTTGCCGGCCACTTCGGCGCCCTGGTAGTCGGCGGGAAACTGCAGCGGGAAGGTCTTGTTGTCGCCCACCTTCATGCCGCGCACGGCCTTGTCGAACTGCTCCAGCATCTGGCCTTCGCCGATGATGAACTGGAACGCTTCGGCGCGGCCGCCGGCAAAGGCTTCGCCGTCGATCTTGCCTTCGAAGTCGATCGTCACGCGGTCGCCTTCCTCGGCGCCTTCGCTGGCCGGGCGCTGGCCGAAGGTGCGCTTTTGCTTGCGCAGGATCTCCACCGTGCGGTCGATCGCCGCGTCGGTGACTTCGGCGCTGACGCGTTCGATCTCGGCCGCGCCGAGGTCGCCGATCTTGACCTCGGGGTAGACCTCGAACGTGGCGTCGAAGGCGATCTCGCCTTCCGGTGCCTGGTCTTTCTGCGTGATGCGCGGCGCCCCGGCCACACGCAGCTTGGCTTCGTTGGTGGCTTCGTTGAAGGCCTGGCCGACGCGGTCATTCACCACTTCGTACTGCACCGAATAACCGTAGCGCTGCGTCACCACCGACATCGGCACCTTGCCGGGGCGGAAGCCGTCGGCCTTGACGGTACGCGAGAGCTTCTTCAGGCGGGATTCGACCTCGCCGTTGATCACGCTGGACGGCAACGACAGCGTGATGCGGCGTTCCAGTTTTTCGAGGGTTTCGACGTTGACGGCCATGATGATGTCTCTATGAACGGAAAGGGAGAATTCGCTGGTGCGCCGGGCCGGACTCGAACCGGCACGCCCGTGAAGGCGTCAGGACCTAAACCTGGTGCGTCTACCAATTTCGCCACCGGCGCGGGAAACGACACGAGGGGCCGCCGATTTTGGCGGCCCCTTCGGCGTAGGCTGATCGACAGGACCCCGGATTTTAGCCTGCGCCGGGCGCGCGTTCGCGCCTGACGCGGAACCACGCCGCGTACATCGCCGGCAGCGCCAGCAGCGTGAGCGCGGTGGCGACGATCAGGCCGCCCATGATGGCCACCGCCATCGGGCCCCAGAACACGCTGCGCGACAGCGGAATCATTGCCAGCACCGCGGCGGCGGCGGTCAGCACGATGGGCCGGAAGCGGCGCACCGCGGAGTCGACGATCGCGTTCCATGCCGGCACGCCGCGCGCGCGGTCCTGCTCGATCTGGTCGATCAGGATCACCGAGTTGCGCATGATCATGCCCATCAGCGCGATCACGCCGAGCAGCGCGACGAAGCCGAACGGCCGGTTCAGCAGCAGCAGCGCGGCGGCCACGCCGGCAATGCCCAGCGGCCCGGTCAGGAACACCAGCATCGCGCGGCTGAAGCTGTGCAACTGCAACATCAGCAGCGTGAAGATGATGAACAGCATCACCGGCACGCCGGCCGCGATCGAGCCCTGGCCCTTGCTGCTTTCTTCCACCGCGCCGGCCACCTCGATGCGGTAGCCCGGCGGCATCTGGGCCATCAGCGCCTGCAGCTTCGGCCAGACCTGCGCCGTGACCGTCGGCCCCTGCAGACCCTCGACAACGTCGCCCTGCACGGTGACCGCATAGTCGCGACCCTGGCGCCAGAGGATGCCCGGCTCCCACGCAAAGCCGATCTTGGCGATCTGCAGGATCGGCACCGCGTGCCCACTGGCGGTGGGCACGTAGGCGTTGCCGAGATCGGTGATGGCATTGCGCTCGTCGGCGGGCTGGCGCAGCACGATGTCGATCAGCTTGTCGTTCTCACGGTACTGGCCGATCGTCGTGCCCGAAAGAATCGTGCGCGATGCCTGCGCCAGCGCCTGGCTCGTGATGCCGAGCGCGCGCGCCTTGTCCTGGTCGACCTGCAGCCGCAGCACCTTGATGTTTTCGTTCCAATTGTCGTTCACGCCACGCATGCTGGCGTTGTTGCGCAGGATTTGCTTGGCCTGGTCTGCCCATTGCCGCACCCCGGCGACGTCAGGCCCCATCACGCGGAACTGCACCGGAAACGGCACCGGTGGGCCGTTGGGCAGCAGCTTCACGCGCGCGCGCACTTCGGGGAACTCGTCGGCCAGCAGGCGCGGCAAGCGCAGGCGCAGCGCCTCGCGGTCTTCCGGCGTCTTGGGCACGACGATGGTCTGGCTGACGTTGCTCTGCGGGAAGATCTGGTCCAGCGGCAGATAAAAGCGTGGCACGCCCGAGCCGACCCAGGTGCTCACCGTGGCGACGTGCGGCTCCTTCAGCAGCCTGGCCTCGAAGCGGCGTGCGATGGCGTCGCTTTGCTGGATGGTCGAACCTTCGGGCAGCCACAGGTCGACCAGGATCTCGGGCCGGCTCGAGTCGGGAAAAAACTGCTGCTGCACGCGCCCCATGCCGGCCAGGCCCAGAACGAACAGCAGCACCGTCAGGCCGATGGTGATCCAGCGGTGCTGCACGCACCAGTTCACGACGCGGCGAAAGCGTGTGTAGAACGGCGTGTCGAACAATTCGTGAGGCTGGCCGGGGCTGATGCCTTCGCGGCTGTGCGTGTGCAGCAGCAGCGAGCCGAGATAGGGCACGAAGTAGACCGAGACGAGCCACGAGATGACGAGCGCGGCGGCGGTGACGGCGAAGATCGCGAACGTGTATTCGCCGGTCACCGACTTCGCCATGCCGATGGGCAGGAATCCGGTGGCGGTGATCAAGGTGCCGGTGAGCATCGGCATCGCCGTCACGTCGTAGGCGAAGGTGGCGGCACGCACCTTGTCGTAGCCCTCTTCGAGCTTGCGCACCATCATCTCGACGGCAATGATGGCGTCGTCCACGAGCAGCCCGAGCGCGATGATCAGCGAGCCGAGCGAGATCTTGTGCAGGCCCACGCCCCAGTAGTACATCGTCACGAACGTGATCGCGAGCACGAGCGGGATCGTGATGCCCACCACCAGCCCCGGCCAGATGTCGATACGCAGCGGCTTGAAGTGCAGCCCCAGACTGATGAAGCTGACCGCCAGCACGATGATCACCGCCTCCATCAGCACTTCGACGAACTCGCCGACCGAGCGCGACACCGCCTGCGGCTGGTCCTGCATCTGGCTCAGCGTGATGCCCACCGGCAACTCGGCCTGCGCATGCGCGGCGGCCTCCTTCAAGGCCTTGCCCAGAGCGATGATGTCGCCGCCCTTGGCCATCGAGATGCCCAGCGCGACGACCTGGTGGCCCTGGTGGTGCACCATCACCGTCGGCGGGTCGGCATAGGCGCGATGGATGTCGGCGATGTCGCCAAGCTGCAGCGTGCTGGCGCTGCCGGTGCTGGTGTTGACGGCGCGGATCGGGAAGCGCCGCAGTTCGTCGACCGAATTGAACTGGCCCGCGATGCGCACCTGCAGGTTCTCGCTGCCGGCGTTCAGCACGCCCGCGCCCTCGACCGCGTTCTGGGCGCCGATCTGGTTGATGACCTGGTTCATGTCCAGGCCCATCTGCGCCAGCCGTTTCTGCGAGATCTCGATGTAGACCTTCTCGGCCTGCACGCCGAAGAGTTCGACCTTCGCGACGTCGGGCACCCGCAGAAGCTGCTGGCGCACGCGCTCGGCGGCAACGCGCAGGTCCTCGTCGCTGAAACCGTCGGCAGTGAGCGCGTAGATCGAACCGTAGACGTCGCCGAAGTCGTCGTTGAACACCGGCCCGAGCACGCCCGCCGGCAGCGTGCTGCGCATGTCGTTGATGCGTTTGCGCACCTCGTACCAGCTGTGCGGCACCTCCTTCGGCGGCGACGAGTCCTTCAGCTCGAGGATCGTCAGCGATTCGCCCGGCTTGGTGTAGCTGCGGATCTTGTCGGCGAAGGGCACGCTTTGCAGCGTCTTCTCGATCTTGTCGGTCACCTGCTCGGCCATCTGCTCGGCGCTGGCGCCGGGCCAGAACGCCTGCACCACCATTGCGCGGAAGGTGAACGGCGGGTCTTCGTCCTGGCCGAGCTGGAAGTAGGCGGCCACGCCCAGCAGCATCAGCACGACCATCAGATAGCGCGTCAGCGCCGCGTGTTCCAGCGCCCAGCGCGAGACATTGAAGCGCGACGCGGGCGCGCCGCCTTGGGGTTCGGTGGCCATGAGGCGCCCTTCAGCGAGAGGCTGCCGAAGCAGCCGGCGGCTGTTCGAGGAACTTGACCTTCTGGCCCGGCGTCAGCACGTGCACGCCGGCCGTCACCACCACCTGGCCGGGCGCCAGACCGCCCGCGACGACCACCGAATTGCCATCGGCGCCAGCGACCACGATCGGCTGCACGCGCACCGTCATGCTGCTGCGGTCAACCACCCACACCGCCGTCTTGCCCTGCTGTTCGGTGACCGCGGTGAGCGGCAGTTTGGTGATGCCGCTGCGCTGCGGCATGGCCAGCAGCACGGTGGCCGTCTGGCCGAGCTGCACGTCGGCACGGTCGAGATCGGCCTTGACGAGGAAGGTGCGCGTCACCGGGTCGGCGGCGGCCGCCACTTCGCGCACGGTGGCCGGCAGCGTCGCGCTGGCGCCCCACAGGCGCACCTGCAAGGCCCCCGGGCTGCCGAGCAGCGCGCGCAACTGCGACACCGCATCTTCGGGCACCGCGAACACGGCGTCGCGCGGGCCGTCCTGGGCCAGCCGAACCACCGGCGCGCCGGCGGCGAGCACGGCACCCGGCTCGGCATCGACGCCCGTGATGACGCCCGCGGTCGATGCCGTCAGCTTGCTGTAGGTGGCCTGATTGACCTGCACGCTGGCCTGCGCCCGCGCCTGGTTGAACTGCGCCTGCGCCGCCTTCAGTGTCGCCTCGCGGCGGTCGAGATCGGCGCCGCTGATGAAGCCCTGGTTGCGCAGGTTCTTGTAGCGCTCGAAATCGTCGGTTGCGAGCTGCAGGTTGACCTGGGCCGACTGCGCACTGGAGACCGCCGCGCTCTGCTGCAGCCGAAGGTCTTGCGCATCGAGCTCGGCGAGCAGCGCACCGGCGGGCACATGCTGGCCGATCTCGGCCTGGCGCCTGATCATCTTGCCGCCGACCCGAAAGCCCAGGCGCGACTCGATGCGGGCCCGCACCTCGGCGGCGAATTCATGCACACCGCCGGCGCTGTCGGCGGCCACGGTGATGGTGCGGACCGAGCGCACCGGCTCGGGCGCCGGTGCCGGGCGCGAGCAGCCGCCCAGCAGCCAGACGACGCACAGCAAGACAAGGATGGCGGGCTGCTTCATGTTCCCAGTGGAGGCGCTAATGACTGACCGGTCAGTAATATATGAGGCCGCCTGCGGGATGTCAACGAGCGTGTGCGCTGCCGTGGCGCGCGTGGCAGCGGCGTTCATGCAGGCGAGAATCGCATGTGGCTGTCGAACACTATGAAAACTTTCCCGTCGCGTCGCTGCTGTGTCCGCCGGCATTGCGGCCGGCCGTGATGGCGATCTATCACTTTGCGCGCACCGCCGACGACCTTGCCGACGAAGGCGATGCCCCGGCCGCCCAACGCCTGCAAGACCTGGCAACCTATCGCGCCGACCTCGCTGCCATTGTGCAGGGCGGCGCGCCGAGCCCACGCTGGGCGCGCGTCTTTGCGCCGCTGGCCGCAGCGCTGCAGCAGTTCACGCTGCCCGCGCCGCTGCTGCACGCGCTGCTCGACGCCTTCGAGCAGGACGTGCACAACCCGCCGTATGCCGACCGTGCGGCACTGCTCGACTACTGCCGTCTCTCGGCCAACCCCGTCGGCCGCCTGCTGCTGCACTTGTACGGCATGCGCGATGCGCGCTCGCTGCACGAGGCCGACTGCATCTGCAGCGCGCTGCAACTCATCAACTTCTGGCAGGACCTTGGCGTCGACGCGCCGCGCGGCCGCATCTACGTGCCGCAGGATGCGCTGCGCGCAGCGGGCCTGCGCAGCGACGATCTGCGTGAACGGCGCGACAGCGCGGCCGCGCGCGGCCTCGTGCGGAGCCTGTGCGAGTGGGCGCGCGCGCTGATGCTCGAAGGCGCACCGCTGGCCGCGCGCGTGCGCGGCCGCGCAGGCTGGGAGCTGGCGCTGGTGGTGCAGGGCGGGCTGCGCATTCTTGAGAAAATCGCGCGCATGGATCACGCGAGCCTGCTGCGGCGCCCCACCCTGTCGACAAGCGACGCGCCGCTGTTGCTGTGGCGTGCTGCGCGCGGGCGATTCGCATGACGCCCGAACAATACGTGCAGGACAAGGCCGCGAAGAGCGGCTCGTCGTTCTACTACGCCTTCCTGTTTCTGGCGCCGCCGCGGCGCGCCGCGATCACCGCGTTCTACGCGTTCTGCCGCGAGGTCGACGACGTCGTCGACGAGGTCCATGAGCCGTCGATCGCGGCCAGCAAGCTGCAGTGGTGGCGCAAGGAGGTGGCCGACGCCTTCGCCGGCCGGCCCAGCCACCCGGTGATGCGGGCGTTGATGCCTTGCGCGGCCGATTTCGGCATCCAGGCCGGGCACCTGAACGCGGTCATCGACGGCTGCCAGGTCGACCTCGAACAGACGCGCTTCCTCGACTTCGCCGGCCTGCAGCGCTATTGCCATCTCGTCGCCGGCGTCGTCGGCGAGGTGGCGGCCAACATCTTCGGCCGCAGCAGCGACGACACCGTGCGCTACGCCCATCAACTGGGGCTGGCGATGCAGCTCACCAACATCATCCGCGACGTCGGCGACGACGCGCGCCGCGGCCGCATCTATCTGCCGGTGGCCGAACTGCAGCGCTTCGACGTCAAGGCGCACGAGATCCTCAAGCGCGACGCGCCATGGGGCTACAGCGAGCGCTTCACCGCGCTGATGCGCTTTCAGGCCGAACGTGCGCAGGCCGCCTACGACGACGCCTTCGCGCTGCTGCCCGAGACCGACCGCCAGCGCCAGAAGCCGGGCCTGATGATGGCCAACATCTACCGCACGCTGCTGCGCGAGATCGACGCCCAGGGTTTCCAGGTGCTGCACCAGCGCACATCGCTGACGCCGCTGCGCAAGCTCTGGATCGCCGCTCGCACCCACATGCTGGGGCGCTGATGCGGCTGAGCGTCGCGGTTGTCGGCACCGGCTGGGCCGGCCTCGCGGCCGCGGTGCGGCTGTGCGAGGCCGGGCACCGCGTCACGCTGTTCGAGATGGCCGCGCAATCCGGCGGCCGCGCCCGCACGCTGGCCGTCGACGGCCTCACGCTCGACAACGGCCAGCACATCCTCATCGGCGCTTATGCGCGCACGCTGGCGCTGATGCGCACCGTGGGCGCCGATCCGCAGAAGCTTTTGCACCGCATGCCGCTGACACTGCGCTACCCCGATGGCCGCGGCCTGCAGTCACCGGGCGGCGCCGCGATATCCGGCTTCGTGCGCGCGGTGTCGGGCTGCGTCGGCTGGACGTGGTCGGACCGCGTCGCGCTCATGATGGCCACCGGCGGCTGGGCCGCACGCGGCTTCCGCTGCGACCCGGCACTCAGCGTCGAGCAGCTCTGCGCCGGGCTGCCGCCGGCGGTGCGCGAACTGCTGATCGACCCGCTGTGCGTGGCGGCGCTGAACACGCCGGCGCACAGCGCCAGCGCCGCGGTGCTGCTGCGTGTGCTGAAGGACGCCTTGTTCGGCGGTCGCGGCGCGGCCGATCTGCTGCTGCCGCGCCGCCCGCTGAGCGATCTGCTGCCGACTCCGGCCATACAGTGGCTGGCCGCGCGCGGCGCTGGCCTGCATCACGGGCAACGTGTGCGCCATCTCGCCGCAGGCACGGGCACGGCCTGGCGCGTCGACGGCACGGCGCACGACGCGGTCGTGCTCGCCTGCAGCGCGGGCGAAGCGGCGCGCCTGGTGGCGCCGCTCGAACGCACGTGGTCGGCACGCGCCGCGGCGCTGCACTACGAACCCATCGTCACCGTCTATCTGCGCTGCGCAGGCGCGGCGCTCGCGCAGCCGATGATGGCGCTGCTGCCCACCGCGCAGGCGCCGGCGCAGTTCGCCTTCGACCACGGCGCGCTCGGCGGCGAGGCCGGCCTGTTCGCGTTTTCAATCAGCAGCGCGCGCGCCTGGGTCGATCGCGGGCTGAAGGCGACCGCCGCCGCGGTGCTGGCGCAGGCACGCCCGCTGCTGCCGAACGCAACGCCGCTGCGCGCGCTGGCCGAAAAGCGGGCCACCTTCAGGTGCACGCCGGGCCTGGACAGGCCGCCGGCGCAGATCGCACCCGGTCTCGTCGCCGCCGCCGACTATGTGCAGGGGCCCTACCCCGCGACGCTCGAAGGCGCGGTGCGGGCGGGCGAACAGGCGGCCGCGCTGCTGGACGACTTCGGCGGCTGAACGGCGCGCCGCGCGCTGCGTCGACGAACAGGCTCGGGTTCGATGGCGGCGCGTCAGGGCCGCGGCGTGCTCAGACTCCACAGGCGCACGGCGATATGGATCTCGAGCGCGCGTGAGGCCTGGCCCCAATGACCGAGCAGTTCTTCGATCGTCGCCAGGCGCTGGCGCACCGTGTTGACGTGAATGCCCAGGCGTTGTGCGCTCAGCTTCGCGTTCTGGTTGCAGTCGAAGTATGCGTGCAGCGTTGGCACCAGCTCCGAGCCGCGCCTGCCGTCGTGAGAGATCAGCGCGCCGATGCTGGCCTCGAGGAAGTTCGCGAGGCTCGTCTGGTCGTGGGTCTCGAACAAGGTCGAATAGATGGCCAGTTCGTCCTGGCTGACGATCTGCGCCTGCACGCCGATGCGGCGCAGCACCGTCAGCGCGCGCCGCAGCGTCGCGTACAGCGCCGGGAGCTCGGCCGCGCCTGCCACCGGGCGCGACACCACGCCGCGATGCGCCGTCCGCATCTGCTGGCCCATCCAGTTCGAGATCGTCTGGCGCAGGTCCGCCGCCGCGGTGGCGCCGCACAGCACAACGAGCACGTTGTCGATGTCGTCGACGAGGGCGTGGGCCAGTGCGCTCAGGCCGCCGATGTGGCGCGCCGCGTAGTTCGCTCCCGGCTCGTCCGTCTCCACCATGATCAGCACCAGGGGTTGCGTCGGATCGAGACCCAATTCTTCGGCCCGGTTGGCCAGCACCGCGGGGTCGTCCTGGCGCGTCGAGACGAACGAACGCAACAGCGTCGAGGCATTGCGGTTGCGCGACGCTTCGAGCCGCTGCTGCGACAGCAGCACGATGCCGATGACGCTGGAGGTGCGCTCGAAGGTCCGGATCGCAATCTCCTGCAGCTCGCCGCGATGGAACAGCAGCGCCGAACCGAGGGTGTCGTCGCCACCGATCACCGGCAGCAGCCGGCACGATTCGCCGTCAACCTCATACGCCGGCTCGGACCTGCCGGTGGCGCGGCTGGCACGCTTGGCGCGGCTCAGCTCGGCACTGTGTTCGCCATGCGGCACGTAGGTCTGCGCGGCGCTGCCAACGTAGCCGCTGGCCACGCCACCACTGACCACCACGCCGGCCTCGTCGAGCAGCAGCAGGCTGCCGCCCAGCAACTGCGCGACCGAGCGGCACAGCATCGCGAGCGAGGCCCCGCGCGCGAGCAGCGAGGTGATCTGCTCGTGCGCATCGATGGCAGCCTGCACGTTGCGCAGGTTGCGTTCGAGCTCGGTACGCGCCTGGTCGGCGTGCGCCAGCGCGGCGTTGGTGCGCTCGAAGTCGCGCGCGTTTTTCAGCGCCATCGCGCCGTAGGTCGCGAGCGTCGACAGGATCGAGGTGCTGTGCGTGGTGTGGGTGCGGTGATACCGATCGGCGACGAACAGCAGCCCGATGACCTCGCCCTCCCAGACCAGAGGCACACCCACCAGCGCAGCAATGCCTTCCTCGCGAAAGGTGTCGTCCAGCCGCCCGTCGTGCGGAATGCGCCGGTCGTGCAGGTAGTCGGGTGTCGTGAAGGGCAGGCGTGTCGACATCACGATGCTGACCACGCCGCGGTCGCGCCGCGACACCATGTCGGCCGTCTTCTGCGACAACGCGCCTTCGACGACGCGCACGCGGAATTCGTCGGCGGCGGCGTCGTAAATGGTCAGCCATGCCACATCGGAGCCCAGCAGGTGGCGCGCGCGCGAGACGATGGCGCTCAACAGGCCCTTCAGGTCGAGGCGGCTGGACAGGTCCTGCGCCGACTCGATCACGGCAAGCAAGCCGCGTTCGCGCTCCTGGTGCAGCTCGAGCCGGTTGCGCACGGCCATCGCCATGCGCACCGTCTCGACCAGGGCCGACTTGCCGGCATGGCCCGGCGGCAGCGCGTCGATCGCGCTCAGGCGATGCGCAAACTCGTCAGCCGATGCTCCCCGGTGCAGCATCTCCACCAGATCGCCGACGGTCTGCTCTTGGCTGTTGAGGTGCATGGCAGGTCTCATCGATCTCTGTCGTTGCTCGATCCGCTGCGTCCGGCGTGCGCGACGGGGCGCTGCTCGACGACATCGAAGCGCGGCCGCCGACGTGCGCCGATCAGATGGGCTTGTTCGCCCGCACCGGCGGGATCGGCGCCGGCCAGCCCGGCTGGCGCGGTCCGGCGGCCAGGTGACGCACGCTTTCCAGGCCCGCAACATCGATCGTAGCGCCGCCGAGTGGCTGTCGACGAGGCGACGGTGACGGCACCGATGTTCGACGCCGTCCACGCGGCGCGGCGCGGCGGGCACGACCTGCGGCGCAGGCGGTGGGCGACGACGGCGCCACCTGCCTTGTGCCGTGCGCGCAGGTGGATCGCAAGCCAACCGGCGGTCAGCATTGACGATCGAGGCGACACGCCTGAGGCCGAGCGGGCCCTTGCGTTCGCACCGGCGTGCGAGCGCGCTCAGCAGGTCAGGTGCCGCTCAGGCACTGAAGAGGCCGACGGCGCCGGCCTCATGTTGGGGCGTGCTGAACTGGTGCGGCCCTCACGGCACCCCCTTCGCGTGCGCAGCTCGGCGCCCTGGCGAAGGAGACCCGCAACTGCGGGTGGTTACGGGTTCACGCAGGTGAAGGAACTGGCGGCGTTGACGTCGCCGCTGCCGTTGTACCGTGCCCACGTCGGGTAGTCGCACAGCGGCCGGCTGCGCCCGGGCACGCCGACCGTGTCGACCGTCTGCTGGTTCACCGGGGCAGCGCCGTTCTCTGCCCATTGCTCCAGCGCGGTGAGCGAATCCCAGGTCGCATTGAACTGACTGCTGACGGCGTGGCCCATGCCGGGAACCTCGTAGAAACGCGCGAACCGACCGACCCGGTTCTGCCCGAAAACCTGCACCAGACGCTCGTAGTAGTCCTCCGTCGCGCGCGCGCTCACCAGCACGTCCTGCAAACCGTGCGCCAGCAGCAGCTTGCCGCCGTGCGCGACGAAGCGAACGATGTTGGGGGTGTCGTCGATCATCCGGCTCAGATTGCGCCAGCCACCGGCCCACGTGCTGCGTTGTCGGGGGTCAAAGGACAGCGGATCGAACGTCGCATCGCGCGTGATCATGTACTTCAGCGCCCCGTCGAGCTGCTGGCTGATGTACGGTGCAGTCGCCGGCATCGGGTTGGCCGGCTGCGACGTGGCCAGGTTGAGGAACGACACCGTCGGTGCCACGGGCGACGTCGAGGTGATGCCGAGGTCAGCGCCCCAGACGTTGTAGCCGGGATAGCCGTGGTGGCCGTGGGCGAGCACGAACCCGAAGCGCACCGGCTCGTTCATCACACGCAACGCTGCGATCTGGGCGTCCGACAGACAGGTGTCGCCCAGCTCGGCGCCGCCGGCGCAGCGCAGTGGGGCGCCGTTCAGCGTCGCCGTCGCCGGGTCGAACACGGCATTGCATGCGGTCTGGTTGCTGATGAGTCCGTCAGCAACCCCGTCCAGCGCATCGCAGGCTTGCATCGCCGACTGGAACAGTGCCAGACGCTTGTTCGGGTTGGGATAGGCCCCCGGCTTCGACAGCTCGACCGACGCCACCTGTCCGCCCAGCATCGCGGACGCCTGGTTCCACGCCGGGTACCAGGCGATGGCCCCGTCCCAATCCAAGGGCCATCGCTGGATGCTCTGCAACGACTCTCGCCCGCCGGTGGAGCCGCCCGCGAAGTACGACTTCAGCGGCGCCGCACCGTAGCGGGCCATGATCACGAACATGGCCGCGTCGCGCGTCTTCTTCAGCGCATCGCCGCCCCAGTTGGCGAGGGCTTCGTCGTTGAGACCAAAGCTGCCGTCGAGCGAGCCCTGCGCGCCCGCCTGGTGCCCGGAATCGCTGGCGAAGACGGCGTAGCCGCGGGTCACCGGCAAGGGTTTGTCGGTCGCGCCGGAGGGCACGTTGCCGGCGACATTGGGAATGCTGCCGTCGAATCCACCGCCACCGAACATCAGCGCCTTCTGGTTCCAGCTCGTCGGCAGGGCGACGCGAAAGAGAATGTTGGGCGCGGTGGGGTCGACCGGGGATATGGCGGCGTTCACCAGGCAATATTCGGCCACGGTGGAGGTGGCGGCGACGATGGCGGCGCTCGTCACCGTAGCGCCCGTGGTCGGCAACCCGATCGAACTGGCCGGTATCGCCAGACCGGCCAGATTCGCGCATGGCGTCTGCGCGACCGCCATGGGCGCCGCGAAGGCGATCAGAAAGAACGTGGCCCAATGGCGCCCGGACCGGCGGCTGGTTCTCGAATGGTCAAGAGGATGCATCTTGTCTCCTGCGTTGTGCGGTTTCCCGCACTCGTATGCCCGCACGCCGGTCGCGCGGGATCGTGGAAAGCGGGCCGTGGCGAACGATGCGCGCGCAGCGACAGCAAGCGCAGCGCACGCCGGCGGGCCGAGGAAATGCCTTCCAAGATTGCCTTCCAAGCGTCGCCGTTCGGCAGTCTCGACGGCGGCCTACAGCGATGTCAATGTCGGCCGCGCACACAAGCGCCCGAGACTGAGTGTTCGCTACGTCCGCCGCAGAAACCCCTAGTCACCGGAAATGGTGCAGACACAGGCGCGCGTGCAACGTGGGCGAGCCCCGACACGCCCGACCGAACGCTGCAATGCGTTACTCCATCCTGGTGGCCGAGCCGAGAAGTTCGTCAAGTTGGTCGAAGGTCTCGTCGTTCCAGTTCGTGCTCCCGGCGCCGATGTCTTGGTCGAGCGCTTCCTGCGAGGGATAGAGGTCGCGCACGACGAGCAGCGTCTGCCCGGCTCTTTCCTCGAGTGTGACGCTGGTGATCTGCCCATTGCCAACCGCTTCTTCATTGGTCCAGACGAGACGCGAGGGTGGTGTCACTTCCAGGTACCTGCCGTGAAAAGCCATGGGCTCCGAGCCGGCAGGGTGGCTGAACACAAGGCGGTACGTGCCGCCCACGCGAACGTCGAGTTCGCAGGACAGCAGCGTCATGCCCAACGACTTTGGCACCCACCAGCGTTGAAACAGCTCGGGCTGGATCCACGCCTCAAACACGAGGCGCGGCGGGGCGTTGATGGTTCGCGTGACGACGAGCTCACGCTCGGACGCCCGCTCCATCGACATTCGATTCTTCATCGAGCTTGACTGACTACTTTTTCCTGCCTGCATCGACTCTCTCCTTGCGTTTCAATCCCTCGACAACCTTGTCGAGCTCATCGAATCGTGCCTCCCAGCGCTGGCGGTACGACTCGATCCACATCGCCTCTTTCTGCAGTGGTCGCCGGCCAAGCTTGCAGTTGCGCACGCGTCCGACCTTCTCCGTCGTGACCAGCCCCGCCTGCTCCAGAACGCCGATGTGCTTCTTCATCCCCGTGAGGGTCATGCGGAACCTCTCGGCCAGGTCCGTGATGGAAGCATCAGCGCGCCCGAGCTGTTCCAGAACGCCACGCCGCGTGGCGTGCGAGAGCGCGGCGAAGGAGGTATCGAGGTGGGCACCCGTATACTGAACCATATTGTTCAGTGTATGGCCGGCATGTCGGGATTGCAAGGAAGCGGCATGCAGAGCTTCGAGCCGCACGCCGCAGCATCGACTGCAAGCGCTTCAGCGGCTGAACGGCGCGGCCAGCGGCTCGCCGATGAACAGGCCCTGCTGCGGCCAGGCCACGCTTTTCCAGTAGGCCTCGATCGCGGTGTCGCCCTGCAGGTAGTGCAGCAGCAGAAGCTGCGGATGGGGAAACTTCTGCAGGTGGTTGCAAGGCTCGCTCACGGTGCCGTAGCTGGCGGTGGCGCCGGAGGCGATCCACTCCAGCGCCGTGCTCTGGCTGTGATGGCCATCGAGCGCACCGCCCACCGATGTCAGGTGGTCGGCCAGTGCACCCGGCACCCAGTCGATGTCGGGTGGCAGGTCGAGCTTGCGGCTGCCGGTGATGGCCAGCAGCACGCGCGGCGCGTCCTTCAATGCCGCCGCCGGCGCCTGCCGCACGTCGACACCGGCACGCGCCAGCAGCCCCTGGGGTGGGTACAGCGCCATGCGCACGCGACGGGCGCGGTCTTCGGTGCTCAGGAACATCGCGCTCACCGGCGGGCGGCCGCGCAGCAGCAGGCTGCCATCGGCGGCGACGCCGCGATCGATGAGCGCGCGCGCCTGCTCGATGCCGGGCGCGGCCAGCAGCATCGACGGTCGGAAGCCGAATGCACTCAGCGGCCTGGGGCTGCGTGCGTTGAAATACGGCGACGGCCGCGATGGCTCACAACTGTGGCGGCAGAGATCGGCGTCGAAGCCGAGCGCCAGCGCGCCGGTGATCGAATTGCAGCCCACCGCATACGGCTGCGTCCAGGCCAGCGCCAGGGCCTGGATGCGGGGCCCGAAATGCTGCGCGATGGCGGCATGCAGGACGTCGAACTCTTCGACGCTGAGCGTGGCGCGCAGTGGCAGTTCCACGCGCAGCACCTGCGCCGGTGTCAGGTGGCGGCGCTCGGCGTAGTAGCTGCCGACAGCCACCGAGTACGGGTCGGCGGTGTTGATCACGAGGCCGAGTTGCGCCGCGTGCAGCCGCCCTTCGTCACGCGGCAGCGACAACCACCGGGCGACGGGCGCCGAAGCCGCCGGCGGCAGCTCGCCACTCTGGGCCTGCACAGGCGTCGAGCACAGCAGCGCAAAGACCAGCACAAGCAGTTCGGTGAAGACGATCAGGTGTCGGTATGCAGCCACTGCTTCCGCGATGCAAAATAAACCATGAGCAGCAAGGATCAGACGATTCCGACCATCCAGGTGCTGGAGCGCACTTTTGCGCTGCTGGACCTGCTGGCCTCGCACCAGGATCCGGTGTCGCTGAAGGACATCAGCGCGCGCACCGGCTTGCATCCGTCGACCGCGCACCGCATTCTCAACGACTTGTCGATCGGCCGCTTCGTCGATCGGCCGCAGGCTGGCAGCTACCGCCTGGGCATGCGGCTGCTGGAGCTGGGCAACCTGGTGAAGGCGCGCCTGGATGTGCGTGACGCGGCGCTGGCGCCGATGCGCGATCTGCACAAGCTGACGCATCAGCCGGTGAACCTGTCTATGCGCCAGGGCGACGAAATCGTCTACATCGAACGCACCTACAGCGAGCGCTCCGGCATGCAGGTGGTGCGCGCCATCGGCGGCCGCGCGCCCTTGCACCTGACCTCCGTCGGCAAGCTGTTCCTGGCCCACGAAGACACCCAGCGTGTGCGCGCCTACGCGACGCGCACGGGGCTCACCGGCCATACGCGCAACAGCATCACCGACGTTGCGCGCCTGGAGCGCGAACTCGCCACCGTACGCGCTCAAGGCAGTGCGCGCGACGACGAAGAACTGGAGCTGGGTGTGCGCTGCATGGCCGCCGGCGTCTTCGACGACCAGGGCAAACTGCTGGCCGGACTGTCGGTATCCGCTCCTGCAGACCGGCTGGAGGAGTCTTGGCTCGAGAAGGTCAAAGGCACGGCGGCGCAAATTTCCGCGGCACTGGGCTATCGGGGCTGATCTGACGGTCGCGCCTGGCGCAGCCTTGGCGCCGAGCGCGCAGGGCCGGCAGCGCGCTTACTGGTGCGACGACTCTGCGCTCACCGGCACCAGCGTGTCGGCCGCAGTGGCCGCGGTGATCCACTTGCGGATGCGTTCGGCGTCAGCGATGCGTGAATACTTGCCCGCCCCATCCAGCAGCACCATGATCAGGCGCCTGCCGGCCATCTGCGCCGACATCACCAGGCAGCGTCCGGCTTCGGTGATGTAGCCCGTCTTCTGCAGGCCGATGTCCCATTTCGGGTTGCGCACCAGGCCGTTCGTGGTGTGAAACTGCATGTGCCGCCGGCCCACCTCGACCTGCGCCTCGCGCGACGTGGACAGTTCGCGGATGTTCGGGTATTCGTAGGCCGCCTTCACCAGCAGCGTCAGGTCGGCAGCGCTGCTCTGGTTGTTGCTGGACAGGCCCGTCGGCTCGACGTAGTGCGTGCCCGTCATGCCCAGGGCCTGCGCCTTGTGATTCATCGCCGCAACGAAGACCGCCAGCCCGCCCGGGTAGGTGCGGCCGAGCGCGTGCGCGGCGCGGTTCTCCGACGACATCAGCGCCAGATGCAGCATGTCGCCACGGCTGAGCGTGGTGCCCACGCGCAGGCGCGAGCCGCTGAATTTCTCGGTGTCGACATCGTCCTGGGTGATCGTCAGCATCTCGTCCATCGGCAGATGCGCCTCGGTGATGACGACGGCCGTCATCAGCTTGGTGATCGACGCAATCGGCAGCACGGCTTGCGGGTTCTTGCTGAACAGCACCTGATCGGTGTCCTGGTCGACGACGAGCGCGACACTGGACTTCAGGTCGAGCGGGTCTTCGGTGTCGTGCAAGCCATAGGCCTGGCCGAACGAGGTGCGCTGGGCCGCCACATGCACCACGCTGCGGTGCATCACCGCCTTCGCGTGGCGCGTGGTGTGCGACGGTTTCGCGGCCTTGCGCGTGCGATGGGTTCGTTTGCCAGTGCTGGTGCTGCTGGTCTTGTTGGCCGACGACGTGGCTGCCGTGGCGGCGGTCGCAGGCACGGCGGTCAACACGGCGGCCAGCGACAGACTGGCGAGAAGGGCGCCCGGGACGGCGAACCAGCGCTTGCAGATGTTGCCCACGAAATACCTCGCAAATTCCAGTGGCGGAGTGTAGGGCACGAAAAAAACATGCGCAAGATCAAAAGCTTGCGCAATCTTCCTAAAGTGCCGCCGGCGTGACCTGCGAGGCGCCTTGCCGTTCAACCCTGGGCAGCCACGCGTTCGGCCTTGCTGTGAAGCTTGTTCAACGCCGAAAGGTAGGCTTTGGCCGACGCGACGACGATGTCGGGATCGGCCCCGACGCCATTGACCACGCGCCCGCCGTGTTGCAGTCGCACGGTCACCTCGCCCTGGGATTCTGTGCTGCCCGAGGTGATGGCATTGACCGAATAGAGCAGCATTTCGGCGCCACTCTTCACCTTGGATTCGATGGCCTTGAGCACGGCATCGACCGGGCCGTTGCCGTTGCTGCGCGCGCGATGTTCCACATCGCCATCGGCGAACGTCACTTCCGCATGCGGCGTTTCGCCCATCTCCGACCGCTGCGCCAGCGACAGCAGCCTGAAATGTTCGTGCTCGGCCGTCACGCTTTCGTCGCCGACGAGCGCGATGATGTCCTCGTCGAAGATGTCGCTCTTGCGGTCGGCCAGATCCTTGAAACGCGCAAAGGCGTTGTTGATCTCGCCTTCCGATTCCATCTCGATGCCCAGTTCCTGCAGCCGCTGCTTGAACGCATTGCGGCCCGAGAGCTTGCCCAGCACGATCTTGTTGGCCGCCCAGCCCACGTCTTCGGCACGCATGATCTCGTAGGTGTCGCGTGCCTTGAGCACGCCGTCCTGGTGGATGCCGCTGGCATGCGCGAAGGCATTCGCACCCACCACGGCCTTGTTGGGCTGCACGACGAAGCCGGTGGTCTGGCTGACCATGCGCGACGCCGGCACGATCTGCGTGGCGTCGATGCCGAGGTCGAGCCTGAAGTAGTCGCGCCGCGTGCGCACCGCCATCACCACCTCTTCGAGCGAGCAGTTGCCGGCACGCTCGCCGAGGCCGTTGATCGTGCATTCGACCTGACGCGCACCGCCGATCTGCACGCCGGCCAGCGAATTCGCCACCGCCATGCCGAGGTCGTTGTGGCAGTGCACCGACCAGATCGCCTTGTCGGAATTCGGCACCCGTTCGCGCAGCATGCGGATGAACTCGCCGAAAAGCTCGGGCACCGCGTAGCCGACGGTGTCGGGAATGTTGATCGTCGTCGCGCCCTCGGCGATCACGGTCTCGAGAACGCGGCACAGGAAGTCGGGCTCGGAGCGGTAGCCGTCCTCGGGCGAGAACTCGACATCGGCACACAGGTTGCGCGCAAAACGCACCGCCAGCCGCGACTGCTCGTGCACCTGCTCGGGCGTCATGCGCAGCTTCTTCTCCATGTGCAGCGCCGAGGTCGCGATGAAGGTATGGATGCGCGCGCTGGCGGCGCCCTTGAGCGCCTCGGCGGCGCGCGCGATGTCGCGGTCGTTGGCGCGTGCCAGCGAGCAGATCGTCGACTCGCGCACGTGGCTGGCGATCGCCTTCACGGCCTCGAAGTCACCGTTGCTCGACGCCGCGAAGCCGGCTTCGATGACGTCCACGCGCAGGCGTTCGAGCTGGCGCGCGATGCGCAGTTTTTCGTCGCGCGTCATCGAGGCGCCGGGCGACTGTTCACCGTCGCGCAAGGTGGTGTCGAAGATGATGAGCTTGTCGGTCATGAACGGTTCTCCTCGGGCCCTCAGGCGATGGCCACGGTGTCGGGTTGCAGCGCGTCCAGCGCCTGCGCGCGTTGCATCGCGCTCAGCACGGCCTTCATCGATGCGCTGACGATGTTGGCATCGATGCCGACGCCGAACAGCGCCGGCCGCGTGCCGATGCGCACTTCCAGATAGGCCGCCGCGCGGGCCTGCGCGCCGGCGCCTATGGCGTGCTGATGGTAGTCCAGCACCTGCACGCTCTGGCCGCTGGCCGCGCACAGCGCCGCCACGAAGGCGTCCACCGGCCCGTTGCCGCGGCCGCTCACGTCGACGCTGCGGCCATCGATCTTCAGCCTGCCGCGAAGCTGCAGCCGGCCGTCGCCCGCTTCCTGCGTCGCCACGTCTTCGACGTCGATGCGGTCGATGCGGTATTCATGCTCGAACAGCGTCCACAGGTCGCCGGCGCTCAGTTCCCTGCCCTGCACGTCCATCACCGCCTGCACCGCGGCACTGAACTCGATCTGCAGCCGGCGCGGCATCTCCAGTCCGTATTCGGTTTCCAGCAGATAGGCGATGCCGCCCTTGCCCGACTGGCTGTTGACGCGGATCACCGCGTCGTAGCTGCGGCCCAGATCCTTGGGGTCGATCGGCAGATACGGCATGTCCCAGATGTCGCCTTCGCGGCGCGCTTCGAAGGCCTTCTTGATCGCATCCTGGTGCGAGCCCGAAAACGAGGTGTAGACCAGATCACCGACGTAGGCATGGCGCGCGTGCACCGGCAACTGGTTGCAGTGTTCGACGCAGCGCCGCACCTCGTCGATGTCGGAAAAGTCCAGCCCCGGCGCCACACCTTGCGTATAGAGATTGAGCGCGATGTTGACGAGATCGACGTTGCCGGTGCGTTCGCCGTTGCCGAACAGGCAGCCTTCCACGCGGTCGGCGCCGGCCATCAGCGCCAGTTCGGCCGCCGCGGTGCCGGTGCCGCGGTCGTTGTGCGGGTGCACCGACAGCACGATGCTGTCGCGCAGCGAGAGATGACGGTCCATCCACTCGATCATGTCGGCGAAGACGTTGGGCGTGCTGTGCTCCACCGTCGACGGCAGATTGACGATGCACTTGCGCTGCGGCGTCGGCAGCCAGACGGCGGTGACGGCATCGACGACGCGACGGCTGAACGCCAGTTCGGTGCCCGAGAACATCTCGGGCGAATACTGGAAGGTCCAGTCGGTGCCGGGCTGGCGCGCCGCGAGGTCGCGGATCAGCCGTGCATGCCGCGTCGCCAGTTCGACGATCCCGTCTTCGTCCAGCCCCAGCACCACGCGCCGCATCACCGGCGCGATGGCGTTGTACAGATGCACGATGACACGTGGCGCGCCGACCAGCGATTCGAAGGTACGCGCGATCAGATGTTCACGCGCCTGCGTCAGCACCTGGATCGTCACGTCGTCGGGAATCAGGCGTTGCTCGATCAGCATGCGTACGAAGTCGAAGTCGGCCTGCGACGCGGAAGGGAAGCCGACCTCGATCTGCTTGAAGCCGATGCGCACCAGCATCTCGAACATGCGCAGCTTGCGCGCCGGGTCCATCGGTTCGATCAGCGCCTGGTTGCCGTCGCGCAGATCGACGCTGCACCACTGCGGCGCCGCTGTCAGTTGGACATCGGGCCAGCGCCGGTTCGGCAGGCGTACCGGCGCGAACGCGCGGTATTTGGTGGCGGGTTCGGGCAGCATCGGCATGGTCTCTCCATCGAGGGTTTGCACGCAGCTTCCGAACAAGACAAACGGCCCGCTGCGTTGCGCTGGCGGGCCGTTGATCGGGGAAAAGGGTTCAGACGAAAACGATCAGCGCACCCGCGTGCCTCCTAGCAGGGCTAGCGAAATTCGCGCGGCGCGCAGCGTGTTCGTGTTCACGGGCGCAAATGTAGCATGGCGGGGTGCGGCTTTCATTCAGTGATGAAGGCCGTGTTCCTCGGGCTCATCGGTGGAGGTGGCGATCACGCTCACCGGCTTGCCCTGCGTCTTGCGCCAGACGTAGACGCCGTAGCCCGACAGGCCGTAGGCCGCAAACAGCAGGAACAGCACACGCGGCGGGTCGAGGCTGATGATGGCAATGCCCAGCGCGATGGCGACGATGACGATGAAGGGCACCGAGCGGCGGCCGCCGAAGACCTTGAAGCTGTAGAACGGTGCGTTCGTCACCATCGACAGGCCCGCGAACAAGGTCACGCAGAACGCCAGCCACGACAACCACTCGATGTGCGAAACGCCTTTGAAGCCGGCGTCGTCCATGACCCAGATCAGGCTCATCACGAGCGCCGCCGCCGCCGGGCTCGGCAGACCCTGGAAATAGCGCTTGTCGACGACGCCAATGTTGACGTTGAAGCGCGCCAGCCGCAGCGCAGCGCCGGCGATGTAGACGAAGGCCGGAATCCAGCCCGCCTTGCCCAGATCCTTCAGCGCCCAGATGTAGACGATGAGCGCCGGCGCCGCACCGAAGCTGACCATGTCGCTCAGGCTGTCCATCTGCTCGCCGAAGGCGCTCTGCGCGTTGGTCATGCGCGCGACGCGGCCGTCCAGGCTGTCGAGCACGGCGGCGCAGAAGATCGCCACACAGGCCAGCTCGAAGCGGCCGTTCATCGCCATCACGATGCCGTAGAAGCCAGAGAACAAGGCCGCCAGCGTGATCGCGTTGGGCAGCACGTAGATGCCCTTGCGGCGCGGCCGCTGTGGTGTGCCTGCCGGCGTGAGTTCGTCGTCGTGGAGGTCGTCTGTCATCGCGCGAAGCATAACGCCGCCAGGCGTGGCCACAGACACCTTCGCTGTAGGCCAAACGCCCGTTCAGTTGCGCGACTTGTACACCCGTGCGGCCCGCGTTGCCGGCCCCGAACGGCGGCATGCGCCGCCGCTCGGCTGCGCCGTCAGTTGCGGCTCTTGTCGACCAGCTTGTTGGCCTTGATCCACGGCATCATCGCGCGCAGCTTCTCGCCCACAACCTCGATCGAATGTTCGGCCATCAGGCGGCGGCGCGACATCAGCGTCGGCGCGCCGGCGCGGTTCTCGAGGATGAAGTTCTTCGCGTACTCACCGGTCTGGATGTCGGTCAGCATCTGCTTCATCGCCTTCTTGGTCTCGGCGGTGACGACACGCGGGCCCGACACGTATTCGCCATATTCGGCGTTGTTCGAGATCGAGTAGTTCATGTTCGCGATGCCGCCTTCGTAGATCAGGTCGACGATCAGCTTCAGCTCGTGCAGGCACTCGAAGTACGCCATCTCGGGCGCGTAACCGGCCTCGACCAACGTTTCGTAGCCGGCCTTGATGAGCTCGACCGTGCCACCGCACAGCACCGCCTGCTCGCCGAAAAGGTCGGTCTCGGTTTCTTCGCGGAAATTGGTTTCGATGATGCCGGCCTTGCCGCCGCCGTTGGCCGCCGCGTAGCTGAGCGCCAGGTCGCGCGCCTTGCCGCTCTTGTCGGCGTGCACGGCGATCAGGTGCGGCACGCCGCCACCCTGGGTGTAGGTGTTGCGCACCGTGTGGCCGGGCGCCTTCGGGGCGACCATCCAGACGTCGAGATCATCGCGCGGCACCACCTGGCCGTAGTGCACGTTGAAGCCGTGCGCGAAAGCCAGGCTCGCACCGCTGCGGATGTGCGGTTCGATGTCGTTCGTGTAGACGCTGCCGATCTGCTCGTCGGGCAGCAGCACCATCACGACGTCGGCGCCCTTCACCGCATCGGCCACCGTGGCCACCTTCAGTCCGGCCTTCTCGACCTTGTTCCAGCTCGCCCCACCCTTGCGCAGGCCGACGGTGACCTTGACGCCGCTGTCGTTCAGGTTCTGCGCATGCGCGTGGCCCTGCGAGCCGTAGCCGACGATGGTGACGTTCTTGCCCTTGATCAGGCTCAGGTCGGCGTCTTTGTCGTAATAAACCTTCATGCTCTTCTCCAGAAAAAAACGTTGATGGAACGGCAGGTGTTCGCCGGAGCGCAGTCAAGCGGTCGCCGCGGAACCGGCTCCGCCGGGGAGCGCCGCAGGCGCTTCGGGGGTGGGTGTCATTACACCCGGAGGATGCGCTCGCCGCGACCGATGCCGCTGGCGCCGGTGCGCACGGTTTCCAGGATCGCCGCGCGGTCGATCGCGACGAGGAAGGCGTCGAGCTTGGACGAATCGCCCGTCAGCTCGATCGTGTAGCTCTTGTCGGTGACGTCGATGACACGGCCGCGGAAGATGTCCGCCATGCGCTTCATCTCGTCGCGCTCCTTGCCGACCGCGCGCACCTTGATGAGCATCAGCTCGCGCTCGGTGAAGCTGCCTTCGGTGAGGTCGACCACCTTCACCACCTCGATCAAGCGGTTCAGGTGCTTGGTGATCTGCTCGATCACCTCGTCGCTGCCGGTGGTCACGATCGTCATGCGCGAGAGGCTGGCGTCTTCCGTCGGCGCAACCGTCAGACTCTCGATGTTGTAGCCGCGGGCGGAGAACAGCGCCACCACGCGCGACAGTGCACCGGGCTCGTTCTCGAGCAGCACGGCAATGATGTGTTTCATCTCGGATCGTCCTTGACGCGCGCTCTTCAGATGCACCGGCGGTAACCGGCCACCCTTGGCCACGCGGTTCGATGTCAGTCGGTGAATGTCCCGCAGGTCTGTTGCTCTGAAGGTCTGGCGCCGCAGCTTCCCGGCCCCGACCCGCGCGCGGTCACGCGCCGGCCTCGCCTGGAACATGCGGTCATCAGAGATCCTCCGAGCCCAGCAGCATCTCGCTGATGCCCTGCCCCGCCTTGACCATGGGCCAGACGTTTTCGGTGGGGTCGGTGCGGATGTCGAGGAACACCGTGCGGTCCTTCAGCCGGATGGCTTCCTTCAGCGCGCCTTCCACGTCCGCGGGCCTTTCCACCAGCAACCCCACATGGCCGTAGGCCTCGGCCAGCTTGACGAAGTTGGGCAGCGCGTCCATGTAGCTGTGCGAATAACGGCCGCCATAGTCGAGCTGCTGCCATTGCCGCACCATGCCCAGGTAGCGGTTGTTCAGCGAGACGATCTTCACCGGCGTCTTGTATTGCAGGCAGGTCGACAGTTCCTGGATGCACATCTGGATCGAGCCTTCGCCGGTGATGCAGAAGACGTCCGACTCCGGTTTGGCGAGCTTGATGCCCATCGCGTACGGCAGACCGACGCCCATCGTGCCCAGGCCGCCGGAGTTGATCCAGCGCCGCGGCTGCTCGAAGCGGTAGAACTGCGCCGCCCACATCTGGTGCTGGCCGACGTCCGACGTGATGTAGGCGTCGCGATCCTTCGTCAGTTGCCACAGCGTTTCGACCACGCGCTGCGGCTTGATGACGTCGCCGTTGTCCTTGTAGGCCAGGCATTCGCGCTTGCGCCAGGCGTTGATCTGGCTCCACCACGCGCTCAGCGCGCCGACATCGGGCCGCGCCTGCGCCTCGCGGATCTGCACGATCAGCTCCTGCAGCACGTCCTTCACGTCGCCGACGATCGGGATGTCCACGCGCACGCGCTTGGAGATGCTCGACGGATCGATGTCGACGTGGATGATCTTGCGCTCCACCGACGCGAAGTGTCTGGGATTGCCGATCACGCGGTCGTCGAAGCGCGCGCCGACGGCGAGCAGCACATCGCAGTGCTGCATCGTCATGTTGGCCTCGTAGGTGCCGTGCATGCCCAGCATGCCCAGGAACTTGGGGTCGCTGGCGGCGATGGCGCCCAGCCCCATCAGCGTGTTCGTGCACGGGAAACCCAGCAGCTCGGCCAACTGGCGCAGCTCGCTCGACGCGCTGCCCAGGATGACGCCGCCGCCGGTATAGATGTAGGGCCGCTTTGCGGCCAGCAGCAGTTGCACGGCTTTGCGGATCTGCCCGCCATGTCCCTTGCGCACCGGGTTGTACGAGCGCATCTCCACCTTCTCGGGGTAGACGAAGGGCGCCGTCTTCAGCGACACGTCTTTCGGGATGTCGACCACCACCGGCCCGGGGCGTCCGGTGCGTGCGATGTGGAACGCCTTCTTGATCGTCGTCGCCAGGTCGCGTACGTCCTTGACGAGGAAGTTGTGCTTGACGATGGGGCGCGTGATGCCGACGGTGTCGCATTCCTGAAAGGCATCGAGCCCGATCGCCGGCGTCGGCACCTGGCCGGTGAGGATCACCATCGGGATCGAGTCCATGTAGGCGGTCGCAATGCCGGTGACGGCATTCGTGACGCCCGGCCCCGAGGTCACCAGCGCGACGCCCACCTCGCCGCTGGCGCGCGCATAACCGTCGGCGGCGTGCACGGCGGCCTGTTCGTGGCGCACCAGCACGTGTTCGATGCTGTGCTGCTTGTACAGCGCGTCGTAGATGTAGAGCACCGCACCGCCGGGGTAACCCCAGAGGTATCTGACCCCTTCGGCCTGCAGGCAGCGAACGAGAATCTCCGAGCCATTGGGTTCGGCGGCGGCAGAAGAATCGGGAGAAGAATCGGAAGAAGAAGGCGGCGCCGATGCGGCGCGCTTGACTTCCGCGGCAGACATGTCCATTTCGAACCTTTGCGAATTTCTCTGACGAAAAACCATCGGTGCACCTCTGTCGCGTCCTCGTGAGACGGCTTCGGTAGCTGCGCGGTCTTGAAAACCGCCACCCGGGTCGGGCGGCCGGTACGAGACCAAAGAGCGTTGTGCGGGGCAGCATTATGGCATCGCGCGCGCTGCCGGGCGGCTCGTGCGAAGGTGCGATGACATAATTCCGGCGCCCGAACCGGGCCCTCAACAGCCCCGAGCCCCTTTCGCGTTGGCCACCGACAAAGAACTCTCCGACTTTCTCAAGAGCGTCGAAAAGCGTGCCTTCAAGCGCACGGCCTACGCCGTGCGGCAGGACGACGCGGCGCTGGACATCGTGCAGGACGCGATGATCCGGCTGGCGGAGAAGTACGCCGAGCGCCCGCCGGCCGAGTGGCCGATGCTGTTCCAGCGCATCCTGTCGAACGCGACGATGGACTGGTTCAGGCGCCAGAAGGTGCGCAAGGCGGTCGTGCAGAACCTCTCGGAGTTCGAACATGCGGGCGACGACGCCGACTTCGATCTGCTCGAAACTCTGCAGACCGTGGAAGGCACGCTGGGCGCCGAGAGCGCGGCCGATGCGGTGGGGCGCCAGCAGATGCTGCGCCTCATCGGCGAGCAGGTTGCCGAACTGCCGGGCCGTCAACGCGAAGCCTTCCTGCTGCGTTACTGGGAGGAATTCGATGTGGCGGAGACGGCGGCGGTGATGGGGTGCTCGGAAGGCAGTGTGAAGACACATTGTTCGCGGGCCGTTCAGGCGCTGGCCAAGGCGCTTCGCAACAAGGGAATCGCGCCATGAGAATCAACACCCCCTACCAGGATGCGCAGGCCTTGCAGGCGCGTCTGGCCACGCGCCTGGCGGCCGCACTCGGCGAAGAACTGGACAGCCTGCCGCACGACATCGGCGAACGCCTGCGCATCGCGCGCGAGCAGGCGGTGTCGCGCGCGCGCGAAGTGCGCTCGCAGCAACGCGCCGGCGCCGTCGCGCCGGCGGTCGTCGCCGTCGGCGCCAGCACGGCAGCGCTGGGCGGGCCGTCGCTGTGGTGGCGGCGGCTGGCCGCGGTGCTGCCGCTGCTGGTGCTGCTGGGCGGCCTGGCGCTCATCGCTGACCGCACCACGCACGAGCAGGTGCGCGCGGCCGCCGAGATCGATTCGGTGTTGCTCGCCGATGATCTGCCGCCTGCCGCCTACAGCGACCCCGGATTCGCCGAATACCTGAAGACGCAGCCATGAGCGGGCGCCGCGCCTGCAGCGTCGTCGTGCGCACCTTGATGGCCGTGCTGGCGCTGGCCGGGGCCGCTGCCGTCTGGGCCGCCGGTGCGTCGGCCGCGGGGCAGCCGCCCGCCTGGGCTTCGCTGACGCCGGCGCAACACGAGGCGCTGGCGCCGCTGGAGCACGACTGGCCGCACCTTGACGGCTGGCGCAAGCAGAAGTGGCTGCGCGTGGCCAAGCGCTTCCCGCAGTTGCCGCAGGCCGAGCGCCAGCGGGTGCAGGAACGCATGCGCGTCTGGGCCAACATGACGCCGGCCCAGCGCGGGCAGGCCCGCCTGCGCTTCCAGCAGTCACGCCAGTTCAGCGCCGAAGACCGCCAGGCGCGCTGGGCGGCCTACCAGGCGCTGCCCGAGGATCGCCGGCGCGCGCTGGCGCATCACGCGCGGCCGCCGGCCAAAGGCAGCGCCGACGAGCCTGCCTACGACAGTGGTGCCAAGCGCAACATGGTGGCGCCACACCGCCAGGGGTCGACGCAGTCGGTCGCACCGACGCTCGTGCAGGCGCGGCCCGGCGCATCGACCACGCTGGTATCGCCCAGGCCGGCGCAGACCGGCCATCAGCAGCCGGGGCTGCCGAAGATCATCGCCACGCCAGGCTTCGTGAACCCCAACACTTTGCTGCCGCGCCGTGGCCCGCAAGGTGCGGCGGCGCGCGAGGCGCACGATACGCACGCGGCGTCCGCGCCGGCGGCGGCCCGATGACGCCGGCCGGCGATGTCACGTCCGCCCTGCCGACGCCGCCGTTGTGGCGCCGCCTGGCGTGTTTCGTCTACGAGGGCGTGCTGCTGTTCGGCGTCGTGATGGCCGCCGGCTTCGTCTACTCGGTCAGCACCGGCCAGCACCACGCGCTGATCGGCATCCACGGCATGCAGGCCACGCTGTTCGTCGTGCTCGGCCTGTATTTCAGCGGCTTCTGGTCGCGCAGCGGCCAGACGCTGGCGATGCAGACCTGGCACATCCGGCTCGTCACGCGCGCCGGCACGCCGGTGTCGCCGGCGCGCGCGGTATGCCGCTATCTGCTGTCTTGGCTGTGGTTCCTGCCGGCGCTGATGGCGGTGTACTTCAGCGGCCTGAAGGGCGGCCTGCCGACCTTCAGCGCGATGCTGGCCGGCGTGCTGGCCTACGCGGCGCTGTCGCAGCTGCACCCCGATCGCCAGTACTGGCACGACGCGGTCTGCGGCACGCGCCTGGTGACGTGGCGCGTGCAGCGAAAGGCATGAGCGGCTGAGGCAGAATCGGCTGCGATGGCCAACCGCAGCCCCAGCCCGCAACTGCCGGGCAACCCGCACAAAGGCCGCACCGGCATCGACCGCGTGCTGCATGCGGCGCGCTATTCGGCGGACGGCCTGCGCGCCGCGTACCGCCACGAAAGCGCGTTCCGCCAGGAGTGCTGGCTTGCCGCGGTGATGCTGCCGCTGGCATTCTGGCTCGGCCGCGGCTGGATCGAGACGGCGCTGCTCGCCGCCTCGGTGCTTGCCGTGCTGGTGGTCGAGTTGCTGAACTCGGCCATCGAAGCGACGGTCGACCGCGTCTCGCTCGAACTGCACGAGCTGTCCAAGCGCGCCAAGGACTTCGGCAGCGCCGCCGTGATGCTGTCGCTGCTGGGCACCGCTTGCCTCTGGGCCGCCGCGCTGTGGCAACGGTTCGCCTGATGGGCGGCGGCGATTCACCGTTCAGCGTCAGCGTGTACTGCGGCGCCCGCCACGGCGTGCGGCCGGCTTACACCGACGCCGCACGCGCGCTCGGCGCGGCCATCGGCGCGCGCGGCTGGCAACTCGTCTATGGCGGTGGCAAGGTCGGGTTGATGGGTGAACTGGCCGATGCCACGCTCGCGGCCGGCGGCCGCGTGGTCGGCGTGATCCCCGAATCGCTGATGCGGCGTGAGGTCGGTCATCGCGGGCTGCACGAGCTGCACGTCGTGCCGACCATGCACCAGCGCAAGCAGATGATGGCCGAGCGCGCCGATGTCTTCATCGCGCTGCCCGGCGGCATCGGCACGCTGGAGGAACTCTACGAAGTGTGGACCTGGCGCCAGCTCGGCTACCACGACCAGCCCATCGGCCTGCTGAACATCGACGGCTACTACGACGCGCTGCTGCAGTTCATGCAGCACACGGTGGCCGAGGGTTTCCTGTCGGCCGCGCAGCGCGATGTGCTGCGCGTGGGCTGCGCGCCCGAGGCCCTGCTGCTGGAACTGGCCGCGCTGGCCGCTGGCAACGCGGCCGGCAGCGCGCCCGACGACTACACGAAGATCTAAAGCTCCAAGCGTCAGACTGCGGCTTCGTCGGTCTCGCCGGTGCGGATGCGCACGATCTGGTCGACCGAGGTGACGAAGATCTTGCCGTCGCCGATCTTGCCGGTCTTCGCGGCTTTCACGATGGCCTCGATGCAGCGCTCGACGTCGTCGCCCTTGACGACGACCTCGATCTTGACCTTCGGCAGAAAGTCGACCACGTACTCGGCGCCGCGATAGAGCTCGGTGTGGCCCTTCTGGCGGCCGAAGCCCTTGACCTCGGTGACGGTGAGGCCCGAAACGCCGACATCACCCAGCGCTTCACGCACTTCTTCCAGCTTGAACGGCTTGATGATGGCGGTGATCTGCTTCATGCGGCAACTCCAAATGGGGCGGTGACAACTGAGACAGATTTAAGCACGGAACTTCGATGTGATGGGGTAGCGCCAGTCGCGCCCGAACGCGCGGTGCGTGATGCGTATGCCCACCGGCGCCTGGCGGCGCTTGTATTCGTTGATCTTGATCAGCCGCGTCACGCGCTCGACATCGGCGCGTGCATAACCGGCCTCGACGATCTGCTCGATGCCCTGATCGTCTTCCATGTAGCGCGCGAGGATGGCATCCAGCACCTCGTAGGGAGGCAGGCTGTCCTGGTCGGTCTGGTCGGGCCGCAGTTCGGCCGACGGCGCCCGCGTGATGATGCGGCGCGGGATCACCTCGCGCCCCTGTGCGTTCTTCCATTCGCACAGCCGGTAGACCAGCGTCTTGGCGACGTCCTTGATGACGGCGAAGCCGCCGGCCATGTCGCCGTACAGCGTGCAGTAACCGGTGGCCATCTCGCTCTTGTTGCCGGTGGTCAGCACGATGGCGCCTAACTTGTTCGACAGCGCCATCAGCAGCGTGCCGCGGATGCGTGCCTGCAGGTTCTCTTCGGTCGTGTCCTCGGCACGGCCGTCGAACAGCGGCGCCAGGCCGGCGCGGAAGGCGTCGAACATCGGCGCGATCGAGATCTCGTCGTAGCGCACGTTCAGGCGCGAGGCCATCTCGCGCGCGTCGATCCACGAAATGTCGGCGGTGTACGGCGACGGCATCATCACCGCATGCACCTTGTCGGCGCCCAGCGCATCGACAGCCAGCGCCAGCACCAGCGCTGAATCCACGCCGCCGCTCAAGCCGATGAGCGCGCCCGGAAAGCCGTTCTTGCCCAGGTAATCGCGCACGCCGGTGACGAGCGCGCCCCAGACCTGGGCTTCGACCGCGGGCAGCGGCGCCAGGGCACCGTCGACGGCACCGTGCGCGGCCAGGTCCACCATCAGCAGCGCCGGCTCGAAATTGCGCGCGCGCGCGCCGACGCGGCCGGCCGCGTCGACGGCAAACGAGGCGCCGTCGAACACCACCTCGTCCTGGCCGCCGACCAGATGCACGTACAGCAGCGGCAGGCCGGTGGCACGCGCACGCTCGGCCATGCGCTGTTCACGCTCGGCCGACTTGTCGATGTGAAACGGCGACGCGTTGATCACGCACAGCACCTCGGCGCCCGCGGCCTGCGCCGCCTGCGCCGGTTCGTCGAACCACGCGTCTTCGCAGATCAGCACGCCGAAGCGCCGGCCGCCGGCCTCGAACACCAGCGGCGGCAGTCCGGCATCGCGCCCGCTGGCGAAGTAGCGGCGCTCGTCGAAGACCTGGTAGTTCGGCAGTTCGCGTTTGCAGTAGGTGGCCTGCACGCGCCCTGCACTGAGCACCGATGCCGCGTTGAAGCGCTGCGGCACGGCCACCGACTTGGACCTAACATCCCCGTGCTCGCCGAACTGATGCGGGTGCCCCACCACCACATGCAAACCGTCGCAGTCCCCCAGTTCCACCGCCAGCGCCGCCAGCGTGTCGTGGCAGGCCTGCATGAACGCCGGCCGCAGCAGCAGGTCTTCGGGCGGGTAGCCGGTGAGCGCCAGCTCGGGTGCGAGCAGCAGCGTCGCACCCTGCGCAAAAGCCTCGCGCGCGGCCGTGGCCACCAGCCGCGCATTGCCGGCGAGGTCACCGACCGTGGCGTTGATCTGGGCGAGCGCGACTTTCACGTTTTTCCCCTCTGAATGCGGCCACAACCCACTGCCGACGATTATGTCATCCGGGTCCATCGCGACCCCGCCGACGTGGATGCGCAGGCCTGGAACGAGCTGCTCGCGCGCCAGGCCGCGCCGACGCCTTTTCTGCGCCATGAATACCTGCTGGCGATGCACGCGTCAGGCAGCGCCGTCGGAGAAACCGGCTGGTCGCCGCAACTGCTCACCATCGAAGCGCGTGGCATGCTGGTGGCGGCCACGGCGCTGTACCTGAAAGACCACTCGTACGGCGAATACGTGTTCGACTGGGCCTGGGCCGATGCCTATCGACGCCACGGCCTGCGCTACTACCCGAAGCTGCTCGGCGCGGTGCCGTTCACGCCGGTGCCCGGCACGCGGCTGCTGGCGCACGATGACGCCGGGCGCGACCTGCTGGTGCACGCGATGCACCAACTCGCGCTGAACGCCAGACTCTCGTCGGTGCATGTGCTGTTCCTCGACGAACTCGACCGCGCGGCGTTCGAGCGCGCCGGCTGGCTGCTGCGCGAAGGCGTGCAGTTCCACTGGACGCAGGACGACGCGCTGCCGGTGCGCGACTTCGCCGACCTGCTGTCGCGCCTGCAGCGCGACAAGCGCAAGAAGATTCAGCAGGAGCGGCGCCGCGTCGCCGAACAAGGCGTCACCTTCAGCGTGCACGCCGGCACCGAGATCGACGACGCGCTGTGGGACTTCTTCTACCGCTGCTACACCCTGACCTACGCGGCGCACCACTCCACGCCCTACCTCACACGCGACTTCTTCGCCCGCATGGCAGCGACGATGGCATCGAACTGGGTGATGTTCGTGGCGCAGCGCGGCGGCCAGGCCATCGCCGCCTCATTGATCGCCGTCGATCCCGAACGCGGCGCCGCATGGGGCCGCTACTGGGGCTGTACCGAGCCGCTGCCCAACCTGCACTTCGACGCCTGTTACTACCAGCCGCTGGCCTGGTGCCTGGCCCAAGGCTACCGCCGCTTCGAAGGCGGCGCGCAGGGTGAACACAAGATGGCGCGCGGCCTGCTGCCGGTGCGCACCTTCTCCGCGCACTGGCTGCGCGACGAACGATTCGCCGCCGCGGTGGCGGACTTCCTGGCCAGCGAAGGCGCCGGCATCGAAGAGTACGTCGGCGAGCTGCACGAACGCAGCCCGTTCAAGGCGCCTGCATCGCTGCCCTGACGACGTTCAGGCCGCGCTCTTATCGAAGTTCGCCATGCCGGCGCGGATCTCGGCGCGCGCACTGTCGGGCCCTTCCCAGCCCAGCACCTTGACCCACTTGCCTTCCTCCAGATCCTTGTAGTGCTCGAAGAAGTGCTGGATGGTCTTCAGCCGCATCGGGTTCAGGTCCTCGGGCTTTTGCCACTGGGTGTAGATCGACAGGATCTTGTCGATCGGCACCGCCAGCAGCTTGTTGTCGCCGCCGGCTTCGTCGTCCATGCGCAGCATGCCCAGCGGCCGGCAGGTGACGACGACACCGGGGAACAGCGGCACCGGCGTGATCACGAGCACGTCCACCGGGTCACCGTCGTCGGCCAGCGTGTTCGGGATATAACCGTAGTTGCACGGGTAGTGCATTGCCGTGCTCATGAAACGGTCGACGAAGATGGCACCGCTGTCGTGGTCGACCTCGTACTTGATCGGGTCGGCGTTCATCGGGATCTCGATGATGACGTTGAACTCATCGGGTGCTTTTTTGCCGGGGGTGACGTTGTGCAGGCTCATGAAATCTCACTGTCAGGGATGACCCGGATTTTAGGCCGCGGCCGACGTGCCGCCGGCGACCGCTGGCAAACCCCATTCCGGTCGGTACCGGCCTTCACTTAGCATCCCCGCGCCCGCTGCCCATGCTGAAGATGGCTGGCGCCCCACCGTAAAACGATCGAGGAAGGAACTCACTCCATGTCCACCATGATGGCGCTGTACGCGGCGCTCGCGTGCGGCGCGGCCGCCGTGCTGTACGGATTCATTCAGCGCGGCTGGATCCTCAGCCAGGATGCCGGCAACGCACGCATGCAGGAAATCTCGGGCGCCATTCAGCAGGGCGCGGCGGCCTATCTGGCGCGCCAGTACAAGACCATCGCGATGGTCGGCGTGGTACTCGCAATCCTGATCTTCTTCTTCCTCGACCACCTCAGCGCCGCCGGCTTCGTGCTCGGCGCGGTGCTCTCGGGCGCCTGCGGCTTCATCGGCATGAATGTCTCGGTGAAGGCCAACGTGCGCACGGCGCAGGCCGCCACCAAGGGCATCGGCCCGGCGCTGAACGTCGCGTTCAAGGGCGGCGCCATCACCGGCATGCTGGTGGTCGGCCTCGGCCTGCTGGGCGTGGCCCTGTTCTTCTGGTTCCTGACCGGCGGCACGCAGGTCGACTCGGCAACGCTCAAGCCGCTGCTCGGCTTTGCGTTCGGCTCGTCGCTGATCTCGATCTTCGCGCGCCTGGGCGGCGGCATCTTCACCAAGGGTGCCGACGTCGGCGCCGACCTCGTGGGCAAGGTCGAGGCCGGCATTCCGGAAGACGACCCGCGCAACCCGGCGGTGATCGCCGACAACGTCGGCGACAACGTCGGCGACTGCGCGGGCATGGCGGCCGACCTGTTCGAAACCTACGCGGTGACGCTGATCGCGACGATGGCGCTCGGTGCGCTGCTCGTCACCGGCGCCTCGGTGCATGCGGTGATCTACCCGCTGCTGCTGGGTGGCGTCTCGATCATCGCGTCGATCATCGGCTGCAGCTTCGTCAAGGCCAGCCCCGGCATGAAGAACGTGATGCCGGCGCTGTACCGCGGCCTCATCGTCGCCGGTGTGCTGTCGCTGATCGCGTTCTACTTCGTCACCACGGCGATGTTCCCCGAAGCCGTGACGCTGAGCAACGGCGGCAGCATCAGCGCGATGTCGCTCTTCGGTTCGTGCGTCGTCGGCCTTGTGCTGACGGCGGCGATGGTCTGGGTCACCGAGTACTACACCGGCACCCAGTTCGGGCCTGTGAACCACATTGCGCAGGCATCGACCACCGGCCACGGCACCAACATCATCGCCGGCCTGGGCGTCAGCATGAAGAGCACGGCCTGGCCGGTGATCTTCGTCTGCATCGCGATCTGGGTCGCCTATTCGCTGGCCGGCCTGTACGGCATTGCCACCGCCGCCACCGCGATGCTGAGCATGGCCGGCATCGTGGTCGCACTCGACGCCTACGGCCCCATCACCGACAACGCCGGCGGCATCGCCGAGATGGCCGAGTTGCCAGACAGCGTGCGTGACATCACCGATCCGCTGGACGCCGTCGGCAACACCACCAAGGCGGTCACCAAGGGCTACGCGATCGGCTCCGCTGGCCTGGCCGCGCTGGTGCTGTTCGCCGACTACACGCATGCGCTCGAAGCGCGCGGCATGAGCCTGAGCTTCGATCTGAGCGACCACAAGGTCATCGTCGGCCTCTTCATCGGCGGCCTGATTCCCTACCTCTTCGGCGCCATGGCGATGGAAGCGGTGGGCCGCGCGGCCGGCGCGGTGGTGGTGGAAGTGCGGCGCCAGTTCAAGGAAATCCCCGGCATCATGGAAGGCACCGGCAAGCCCGAATACGGCGTCGCGGTGGACATGCTGACAACGGCGGCGATCAAGGAAATGGTGATCCCGTCGCTGCTGCCGGTGGTCGTGCCCATCGTGGTCGGCCTGTTGCTCGGGCCGGCCGCTCTGGGCGGCCTGCTGATGGGCACCATCGTCACCGGTTTGTTCGTCGGCATCAGCATGTGCACCGGCGGCGGCGCCTGGGACAACGCGAAGAAGCTGATCGAAGAAGGCTTCACCGACGCCAACGGCACGCTGCACAAGAAGGGCAGCGAGGCGCACAAGGCGGCGGTCACCGGCGACACCGTCGGCGACCCCTACAAGGACACCGCCGGCCCGGCGGTCAACCCGCTGATCAAGATCATCAACATCGTCGCGCTGCTGATCGTGCCGCTGCTGCCGATGAGCAGCGCACCGGCGAAGGCCGAGATGCCGGCAGCGATGTCGGCACCGATGGCCGCCCCGGCGGCCAGCGACGCCATGGCACCGGCCGCGATGCCGGCGGCATCGGCGGCGTCGCAATGATCTGACGGCGGCAGCGCGCGTGGCCCAGCTCTCCGACGCCGAACGCGCGCAATACCAAAGCGAAGGCTGGGTCATCCCGGCCTTTTCCTTGCCCGCGCCACGTGTCGCGCTGCTGCAGGATGCACTGGATCAATTGCTGCGCGACAACCCCGGTGTGCGGCCCGAGAAGCTGGTCTCGGCGCACATCGAGGGCGACAACGGCGAAGGTGTGCGTGGCAGCGCCCGTTTCCTCGAACTGGCGCAGAACCGCGAGATCGTCGACCTTGTCAGCGGCGTCATCGGCGACGACGTCATCCTCTGGGGCTGCCACGTCTTTTGCAAGCCGGCCGCCGAAGGCTACGAGACACCGTGGCACCAGGACGGCCACTACTGGCCGATCCGGCCACTTGCCACCTGCACCGCCTGGGTGGCACTGGAGCCTTCGCTGAAAAGCAATGGCTGCCTGCGTGTTGTTCCGCGCTCGCACCGCGCGCAGCAACTGCATGCGCACCTGACCGAAGACCGCAACGACCTGTCGCTGAACCAGCGCCTGGACGCGGCGAGCTTCGACGCGGCCAGCGCGCTCGACCTCGAACTGCAACCGGGCCAGTTGTCGCTGCACGACGTCTACATGATCCACGGCGCCGCGGCGAACCGCTCGACGCAGCGCCGCACCGGTGTTGCGCTGCGCTACATGCCGGCGAGCTCGGTGTTCGAGCGCCACCTGCGTCCAGCCGACGGCAACAGCGGCGTGCCGGTGGACTTTTCGCGCCGGCCGCTGTGGCTGCTCAAGGGCGTGGACCGCAGCGGCCGCAACGACTTCGAGGTCGGCCACCGGCGCTGAACCTGCGGCGCCGTTATGCTGACCCATCGATGCCGTTGATGGAGAAGCACAGATGACGCCCCGCATTGCCTACCGACGCCTGGGCCGCAGCGGCCTGCAGACCTCCGCGCTGTGGCTGGGCGCGATGATGTTCGGCGACGCCACTGATGAAGCCGAGGCGGCGCGCATCGTCGGCGCCGCGCGCGAAGCCGGCGTCAACGCGATCGACACCGCCGATGTCTACGCGCAGGGTGAATCGGAACGCGTGGTCGGTCGGCTGATCGCCGCCGACCGCAGCCGCTGGGTACTGGCCAGCAAGGTGGCCAACCCCGTCGGCACCGACCCGAATGACCGCGGGCTGTCGCGACGCTGGCTCGGCATGGCGGTCGACCGCAGCCTGAAGCGCCTGGGCACCGACTACATCGACGTCTACTACATGCACCGCGACGACGAAACGACACCGCTGGAGGAAACGCTGTCGACGCTGGCGCGCCTGATCGAGCGCGGCAAGATCCTGCACTACGGCGTGTCCAACTTCCGCGCCTGGCGCATGGCGCGGCTTGTCGAGACCGCCGCCCGCATGGGCGTGCCGCCGCCCATCGTCTGCCAGCCGCCGTACAACGCGATGACACGCGGCATCGAGATCGAGGTGCTGCCGTGCTGCGAGCATTACGGCATCGGCGTCGTCGCCTACAGCCCGCTGGCGCGCGGCGTGCTCACCGGCAAATACCGGCCCGGCGAAAGCGGCGACACGGCCGAGCCCGGCAGCCGCGCCGCGCGCAAGGACAGGCGCCTGCTGCAGACCGAATTCCGCGCCGAGTCGATCCAGCTCGCGCAGCGCTTCAAGGCCCACGCCGAAGCGCGCGGCGTCAGCGCCAGCCAGTTCGCCTGCGCCTGGGTGCTGAACAACCGCCTCGTCACCGGCGTGCTCGGTGGCCCGCGCACGCTGGCGCAATGGCACGACTATCTGGCGGCGATGCAGCTCACGCTCAGCGCCGAAGACGAAGCCTTCGTCGACAGCCTGACGCCGCCGGGCCACGCGTCGACCCACGGCTACAACGACCCGCAGTACCCGCTCGTCGGCCGCGTGCCGAGGTCGTGAGCGCGCGTGACCGCCGGTGCGGGCGGCGCTAGGGAAAGCCTTTAATCGCGCATCGGTCACGTTCGTTACCATTTGCGCGCAGGCCTCTTGCAAGGGCCGACGAAAGGACGAGGTGGTTGTTGCCGGCGCCGTCGACCGCTTGGGTGAACTGCTGCGCACGATGCTGCGCATACGGGCGTTCGAGGACGCCGCCGAGCACGCCAGCCAGGGCGGCGTCAGCGCCTTCGGCCAGGCCGCTGGCGGCAACGCCGCGGTGCGCGGGCCGCTGCACCTGTCCACCGGCCAGGAAGCGGTGGCCGCCGGTGTCTGCCACGCGCTGCGCCACGACGACCTGCTGACCAGCACCCACCGCGGCCACGGCCACACGCTGGCCAAGGGCGCCGACGCCCGCCGCATGATGGCCGAACTGCACGGCCGTGCCGGCGGCAGCAACGGTGGCAAGGGCGGCTCGATGCACATCGCCGACTTCTCGGTGGGCATGCTCGGCGCCAACGGCGTCGTCGCCGCCGGTTTGCCGATCGCCGTCGGCGCCGCGCAGGCGCTGAAGCTGCAGCGCAAGAGCGCGCTCGTCGCCTGCTTCTTCGGTGACGGCGCGATCAATCGCGGGCCCTTCCTCGAAGCGCTGAACTGGGCCCGCGTCTATGCGCTGCCGGTGCTCTTCGTCTGCGAGGACAACCGCTGGTCGGCGATGACGGCCAGCGGCCCGCTGACCGCCGGCGCCGGCGCCGCGGCGCGCGCCGGCGCGCTCGGCGTCGGCGCCGTCACCGTCGACGGCAACGATGTCGAGGCCGTGCACGACGCCGCGCTGGCTGCCACCGAAGCGGTGCGCGGCGGCGCCGGACCGCGCCTGCTGCATGCCGTGACCTACCGCTTCAAAGGCCATGTCTCGGTGGACCCTGCCGCCTACCGCGATGCCGGCGAGCTGACGCGCGCGCTGGAAGACGACCCGCTGGCACGCGCGGCGCGCCGCTTCGTCGAGCTCGGCGGCCGCAGCGAGGCGCTGGCTGCGATGCGCGCTGCGGCCACCGAAGAAATCGCCGATGCGCTGCGCTTCGCCACCGCGTCGCCCTTGCCCGACGCAGCTCATGCTTTCACCGACGTGCAGAACACCGGCGCAGGGCGCTGGCACTGACGAACCATGATCGCCGACGACCCCAGCTATGCGCAAGCCGCCTGCCAGGCGCTGGCCGACGCGATGCAGCACGACGAGCGCGTCGTCGTGCTCGGCGAGGACGTCGGCCGCGGTGGCGTCTTCGGCCAGTACCGCGGCCTGCAGCAGCGTTTCGGGGCCGAGCGCGTGATCGACACGCCGATCTCCGAGGCCACCATCATGGGTGCCGGCGTCGGCATGGCGCTGGCCGGGTTGAAGCCGGTGGTGGAGATGCGCGTCACCGACTTCGCGCTCTGCGCGATGGACGAGATCGTCAACCAGGCGGCGAAGGTGCGCTTCATGCTCGGCGGCCAGGGCCATCTTGCGAAGGGGCTGCCGCTGGTCGCGCGGCTGCCGATGGGCATGTGGTCGGCCTCGGCCGCGCAACACGCGCAGTCGCTGGAAAGCTGGTTCGTGCATGTGCCGGGTCTGGTCGTCGTGGCGCCCGCCACGGCGCGCGACAACCACGACCTGCTGCGCGCGGCTCTGGACTGCGGCGACCCCGTGATCTACCTCGAACACAAGGAACTCTGGAGTCATCGCGATGGCCCCGCCATCAACGAAAACGCGCCGCTGCCGCTGGGCCGCGCCCGCGTCTGCCGGCACGGCAGCGACCTCACGCTGGTGAGCTGGTCGCGCCAGTTGCACTGGGCGCTGCAGGCCGCCGATACGCTGGCCGCGCAAGGTGTGCAGGCCGAGGTCATCGACCTCGTCACGCTGTGGCCCTGGGACCGCGACACCGTGCTCGCGTCGGCGGCGCGCAGCGGCCGACTGCTCGTCACGCACGAAGCGGTGCAGGTGGCGGGGTTCGGCGCCGAGATCGTGGCCACTGCGGCCGAACACACCGGCTGCAAGGTGCGCCGTGCCGGCGCGCCGCGCATTCCGGCGGGCTATGCACCGACGCTCGAAGAAGCCTCGCGCGTGCGGCCGGCGGCCATCGTCGCCGCGGCGCTGGAGCTGCTGCGGTGAAGAACAGGCGCGTTCCGCTGGCGTTCGAGGAAGGCGTGGCCGTCGCCTGCATGGCGCTGCTGCTCGTGATCACGATGCTCAACGTGATCACGCGCTACCTCACCGACCAGTCGTTCGCCTGGACCGAAGAGATCTCGATCTTCCTGATGGTCGTGATGGCGCTCGCCGGCGCGTCGGCGGTGGCCGCGCGCGACCGCCACATCCGCATCGAATACTTCTACGAACGCGGCAGCCCGGCGCGCCGGCGCGCATTCAAGGTGGTCTCGGGGTGCGTGAGCGGGCTGCTGTTCGTGGCCATGACGGTGTTGTTCGCGCGCACCACCGCCGACGAGTGGCACTACGCCGAAACCTCGATGGGGCTGGGCCTGCCGCTGTGGTGGTTCACGATCTTCTCGCCGCTGCTGTGCGTGCTGATCGCGCTGCGTTCGTTCGGCGCCGCCTGGAACGCCGCGCGGAGCGGCGAGCCATGATCGGCAGCACGCTCTTCATCGTCTTCGTGGCGATGATGCTGGCCGGCGTGCCGATCGGCGTCGCGCTCGGCTGGGGCGGCATCGTCGCGATCGCGCTCGCCAACCCCCACACCCAATGGTTAGGCCTGCTCGCGGCGCCGCAGAACATGCAGGCCGCGATCGCGAAGTACCCGCTGCTGGCGCTGCCGATGTTCGTGCTGGTAGGCTCGATCTTCGACCGCTCGGGTGTCGCGCAGCGGTTGGTCGACTTCGCGATCGCCTGCGTCGGCCGCAGCCCCGGCATGCTGCCGCTGGTGGCGATCGTCGTCGCGATGGTGCTGGGCGGCATTTCGGGCTCGGGGCCGGCGAATGCGGCCGCCGTCGGCGGCGTGATGATCGCGGCGATGGCGCGCGCCGGCTACCCGGCGGCGTTCTCGGCCAGCGTGGTCGGCGCGGCGGCGGCCACCGACATCCTGATACCGCCTTCCATCGCCTTCATCGTCTACAGCGTCAACGTGCCCGGCGCCTCGGTGCCGGCGCTGTTCGCAGCCGGCATGGTGCCGGGCGTGCTGGCGGGGCTGGCGCTCATCCTGCCGGCGGTGCTGATCTCGCGCCGCCACGGCTTCGGTCGCGCCGAGGCCGCACTGCCGCAGCCGCCGTTCTGGCATTCGCTGCGCGAGGCCACCTGGGGGCTGGCGGCGCCGGTGCTGATACTCGGCGGCATGCGTGTGGGCTGGTTCACGCCCACCGAAGCGGCGGCGGTGGCCGCCGCCTACGGCCTGTTCGTCGGCATGTTCATCCACCGCAGCATAGGCTGGCGCGACCTCTACGGCATCTTTCGCGAGGCCGCCGAGCTGTCGGCCGTGATCATGCTCGTGCTGTCGCTCGCCGGCGTCTTCGCCTACGCGGTCAGCACGCTGGGCATCGCCGATCCGGTGGTGGCGTTCGTGCAGCGCCTGAACCTGGGCTCCACCGGCACGCTGGTGATGCTGTTCGTCGTCATGATGGTGCTGGGCATGGTGCTCGACGGGGTGTCGATCTTTCTCGTCTTCCTGCCTCTGCTGTACCCTTTGATGCAGGCCTTCCACTGGGACCCGGTGTGGTTCGGCGTGCTGCTGACGATGAAGATCGCGATCGGCCAGTTCACGCCGCCGCTGGCGGTGAACCTCATGGTTTCATGCCGGCTGGCCCAGGTGCGCATGGAAGAGACCGTGCGCTGGGTCGGCTGGCTGCTGGCGTCGTTCGTCGTCGCCACGGCCGCGGTGCTGCTGATGCCGCAGCTCGCGCTGTGGCTCCCCCGTTCAATGGGCTATTGATGAAGAGGAGACCCACATGCAACGTCGTCATCTGATCACCGCCGCCGCCGCCAGCCTGGGACTGCCGCGGTTTGCGTTCGCGCAGAACACCTACCGCGCCGAATACAAGATGAGCACCGTGGTACCGCCGGCCTTCGCCTGGGGCAAGGGCGGGCAGATCTTCGGCGACCTGGTGCGCGAACGCACCGGCGGGCGCATCAACATCAAGCAGTACCCCGGCGCGAGCCTGGTCCAGGGTCAGCAGGACCGCGAGTTCTCGGCCATGCGCCAGGGCGTCATCGACGTGTTGTGCGGCGCGCCCATCAACTGGAGCGGCACCGTGCGCGAGCTCGGCGTCTTCACGCTGCCCTTCATCCTGCCCGAGCACAAGAGCTGGGACGCCGCCACCACCGACCCCGGCATCGTCAGCGAATATTTCGACCTCGTGCGCAAGGCCGGCGCCGAGCCGCTGGCGATCGGCGAAACCGGCTACCGCCAGATCAGCAACAGCAAGCATGCCATCGTGCATCCGGACGACATGAAGGGCATCAAGGTGCGTGTCGTCGGCAGCCCGATGTACGGCGAGATCATGTCCGGCATGGGCGCCAACCCCACCTTCATGAGCTGGGCCGACGCCCAGCCGGCGCTGGCCTCGGGCGCGGTGGACGCGCAGGAAAACCCGCTCGAGGTTTTCCTGGCCGCGAAGATCAATACGCTCGGCCAGAAGTACGTGACGAAGTGGAACTATTCGAACGACATCCTGCTGTTCGCCATCGCCGGTCCGGTGTGGGCGAGCTGGACCGCGGCCGACCAGAAGATCGTGCGCGATTCGGCGCAGGAGGCTGCGAAGCAGCAGATCGCCCTTGTGCGCAAACTCTTCGCCGAAGACGTCGAGCGCGTGCGCGCGCTGGGCGTCGAAGTGCATGTGCCCACGGCCGCCGAGACGCAGGCCTGGCAGACGGCGACCCGCCAGGTTTATGCGCGCTGGAAGGAAAAGACCCATCCCGGTCTGGTGAGCAAGATCGAGCAGGTGGCACAGCGCAGCCACAAGGCCTGAGGCCGGGCACGATGGCCAAGCCGGCGCCCAAGCGGCTGCCCATCGACAGCTCGCTGTTCTTCAAGCTGGTGCGCGTGGTGAACCTCACCGCCCGCCCCTTCGTCGAGACGCTGGCGCGCCAGCACGCGTTGTCGCTCAACGAATGGCGCGCGATGGTGGTGCTGGCCAGTCACCCTGGCGTGGCGGCGCGCGAGGTGGCTGAATACACGGGGCTGGACAAGATGAGCGTGAGCCGCGCGATCGCCGCGCTCGACCGCCACGGCCGCATCCGCAAGCAGCCCGACGCCGCCGATGCGCGGCGCACTCGGCTGTGGCTGAACCGCGCCGGGCAGGCGTTGTTCCGCGCCATCGGCGCGTCGGCCAGCGCGCGCGAGGCCCAGCTCTTCGGTGGCATCAGCGCCGCCGAGCAGGCGACGGTGGCGCGCACCATCGACCGCCTGATCGCGGCGCTGCAGGCTTCAGAAACCGAATAGGCTGGTGCGCACCGCGCGCTCGTGCTGTGGCTCGCCGTCGGCCCAGGCCTCGGGCCCTTGCGCCCACGCCAGCACCAGCGCGCCGAATGGCGACGCCAGCGTCACCAGCGCACCGGGTTCGACGATGACGAAGCTGTTCGCGTGCACGCTGCGCCCGCCGACTTCGAGCAGGCCGCCGCGAACCCAGAATTCGGTCAGCGCGCTGGCACGCCAAGGCGGGCAGACGGTGCCCGGCGCCCAGGTGTGCTGCACAAAACGGTGCGCACTGCCGGTGCCGGCGTAGTCGAACACCGTCTGCCGGCGCAGGCCGGGCACCCCGGTCTGCCAAGGGTCCAGCGCATCGACATCGACGTTGATCTCGGGCGGCACTTCGCACGCCGGATTGACGAATTCGGCGTGGCGCGAGCCGGCGTGCAAGCCGCTCAGGGCCGTGCGCGCCGGCGGGTAGACCACCGGTCCTTCGAGGCGCGAGACGAGCACCGTGTTCTGGTAGGCGAAGGCGTCGTGCGTGGCGCCGCACAGGTTGATGCCGGCGCGGTGCAGTGCGATGCTGCCGTGATAGTCGCTCAGGCCGCCGTCGACAACGAAGCTCGTTGCGACCCCGCGATGCTGGTGCAGGCCGCTGCGCGTCATCGGCGCGAAGCCCACGAGGCCGAGGAAATGGCCGCTGTCGTCGTCGTAGCGCACCGGCTTCAGACGCAGGCCCGGCTCGGGTGTCTCCTGCCAGGGCAGCTCATTGGCATCGAACACGTGCACGCGGGCGTGCGCTTCGTAGTGGTAGGCGGGCTGCATGGCGCCGAAATGGTAACGCATGTGACCATCACGTGCCATCAGATGTGCCATGCCGCGGCCCGCCGCGGCATGGGCGGGCCAGCGATGCGGGATGGCTGTCCCGAGGCTGTCCCGCCCCAGAAAGCCAAACGGGCTAGCCCCCTTGCGGAACTAGCCCGTTGATTCGATTGGTCGGGGCGGCGGGATTCGAACTCGCGACCCCTTGCACCCCATGCAAGTGCGCTACCAGGCTGCGCTACGCCCCGACTGAGCGTCGCATTATACGGTGGCGCGCGGCCTCTCAGGCCATCAGCAGCTCGCGAATCGACATCAGCTCGGCACGCAGTTCGGTCGCCCCGACCGCAGTGGCAGGCCCCGCGGCTTCCTGCAATGGTTCTTCATCGGCGAGTTGTTCGTCGACGATGGTGATGGCCTCATCGCCTGCGCCGTGGCCGTTGAGTGCGGCCGCGCGCTGTGCGGCGCTGCCTTCGGCGAGGCGGTTGCGGGCACCGCTGATCGTGAAGCCCTGGTCGTACAGGAGGTCACGAATGCGCCGTATGAGCAGCACCTCATGGTGCTGGTAGTAGCGGCGGTTGCCGCGCCGCTTCATCGGCTTGAGCTGCGTGAATTCCTGCTCCCAGTAGCGCAGCACATAGGGTTTGACGCCGCAGAGCTCGCTCACCTCACCGATCGTGAAGTAGCGTTTGGCTGGAATGGCTGGGAGCGCATTCTCCATTGAAATCAATGGGATCGGTAAGGGAGGTCAGACTTTACTCGAAGTCCCCTTCGGCAGGGGTGTCACCTTGCACGATCGCCTTCAACTTGTGACTGGCATGAAAGGTCACGACATGCCGGGCCTTGATCGGAATCGACTCGCCGGTGCGCGGGTTTCGCCCGGGCCGCGGCGCCTTGCGGCGGATGTTGAAGTTGCCGAAGCCCGAGAGCTTGACGTCGTCGCCCTGCACCAGGTTCGCGTGCACGATGTCGAAGAAGGCCTCGACCATGTCCTTGGATTCGCGCTTGTTGAGCCCCAGGCGGTCGAACAGCAGTTCGGCGAGTTCGGCCTTGGTCAGCGTCGGCGTCTCCAGCGAAGGCAGGATGACACGGTCGCGCGGTTCGGTTTCGTCGGCCATTGGGCTTCTCCGTTGATGTCAGGCGCGCAACCTGCCGCCGAATGTGTTGGCCACGCGCTCGACGAGCGCGCGCACCGTGGTGTCGATGCGCTCTTCGCTCAAGCTGCCGTCGTCGGCCAGCAGTTCCAGCCGCACCGCCAGGCTGCGTTCGCCCGCGCCGACACCGGCTACGGACGTGGCCGGCTTGTAGACATCAAACAGCGTCGCTGAACGCACCAGCGCGTCGCTGCGCAGGCAGGCCATCAAGGCGTCGTGCGCCACGTCGTCGCGCAGCACCAGCGCAAGGTCGCGCACCACCGCCTGCTGGCGCGGCAGCGTCTGCGACGCCGGCAGCGGCCGCGCCAGTGCCGCGTTCAGATCGAGCTCGAACAGCATCGGCGCCAGCGGCAACTCGTAGGCCTGGCGCCACTGCGGGTGCAGTTCGCCGACGTGGCCGACGGCCTGGCCATTCAGTTCGATGCGCGCGCAGCGGCCCGGGTGCATCGCCGGATGGCTGTCCGGCACAAATTGCGGCTGCAGCGGCGCCAGAAGGTCTTCCACATCGGCCTTGGCGTCGAAGAAGTCCACGCCGCGCTCCTTGCGCGCCCACTGCAATGCATCGGCCGCGCCATAGGCCAGCGCGGCGACATGCATCGGCTGCAGCACACCGGCCACGCTCAACGGGCCATCGGCCACCGCGCCGTCGCGCTTGAAGACGCGGCCGATCTCGAACACACGCACACGCGGCGTCCGGCGTGCCAGGTTGTAGCGCAGCACGGCCACCAGGCTGCCGAGCAGCGAAGAGCGCATCACAGCCAGCGGTGCCGCAATGGGGTTCAGCACCTTGATGGGATCGACGTTGCCTGCCAGTTCGTGCTCCCAACGCGCCTCGACGAAGCTGAAGCTGATGGTCTCCTGGTAGTCCAGAGCGGCCAGTGCACGCTGCACGGCCGTCACGCTGCGCTGCGCTTCGGGTCGCACGCGGGCGGTCACCGGGGCGATGGGCGCGGTGGCCGGCAGCTTGTCGTAGCCGATGACGCGGATCACCTCTTCGATCAGATCCTCCTCGATCCTGAGGTCGAAGCGCCAGCTCGGCGGCACCACCGTCAGCACACCGGGCGCCTCGCTGAACTGCAGCCCCAGGCCGCGAAAGACCTGCGCGCACTGCGCCTGCGTGACCGGGATGCCGATGAGCTTCGCTGCACGTTCGACGCGCATCGCCACCGGTGCCGCTTCGGGCAGCGCCAGTACCTGGTCGTCCATCGGACCCGCCTCGCCGCCGCAGATGTCGATGATCAGCCGCGTGATGCGTTCGATGTGTTCGACGGTCAGCGCCGGGTCGACGCCGCGCTCAAAACGGTGGCCGGCATCGGTGCTGAAGTTGTAGCGCCGCGAACGGCCGGCCACCGCTTCGGGCCACCAGAACGCGGCCTCGACGTAGACGTTGCGGGTGGTGTCGGACACTGCCGTGGCGTCTCCGCCCATGATGCCGGCGAGCGACTCGACCTCCTTCGCGTCGGCGATCACGCCCACCTTGGCGTCGAGCTCGACCGTGTTGGCTTTGCGCAGCTTCAGCGTCTCGCCCGGCCGGCCCCAGCGCACCACCAGGCCGCCATCGATCTTGTCGAGGTCGAAGATGAGCGCTGGCCGGCCGAGCTCGAACATCACGTAGTTCGAGATGTCGACCAGAGGCGAGACCGTGCGCTGGCCGCAGCGCGCTAGGCGGTCGGCCATCCACTGCGGCGTCTTCGCCTTGGCGTCG
>Ga0164241_10000298_pt1 | contig 104710 bp, 92 predicted proteins | sample OricomyardsoilBY_FD_108780 | JGI IMG/M metagenome (GOLD analysis project Ga0164241, IMG submission 108780) | Backyard soil microbial communities from Emeryville, California, USA - Original compost - Back yard soil (BY) | ecosystem: Environmental > Terrestrial > Soil > Unclassified | place... | reverse complement strand
TTGCGTCTGGCTCGCATAGGGATCGCCAAAGGACGAAAGATAGGGGGTCAGCGTATACAATGCGGCAATGAACGGAACGGCACCGGCATTGGGTGTCTGGAACGCGGTCGGCGCATAGAGCGACGTCTGCTTACAGCCCTGCTCTACCCACGCGGCGCCAAAATTGCTGAAATAACCCGCGCCTGGCACTTGCGGACCGGCCGGACCATCGACCACGGCGGGGGCCGTGTCTTTTGCGCAAAGCTGTTTGGTGGAGCGCTCGCGGTCATCGTTTTCATCGAAATGCTCCCAAATCAAATTGGCTGTGATCTTGTCCGTGGGGCGGACGAGCAACGACACCCGGCCCGACCACAGGTCGCGGCCGTCGATGGAGCGGCCAGTCGCGTCGTTGAAGCTGTATCCGTCACGCTTGGTCCATTCGCCAGCGACGCGCAGGCCTATCTTGTCCTCATATATTGGCAGGTTGAACATGCCTTCGAGGCGACGGTTGTTGTAGTTGCCGACATCTATGGAGCCCATCGCTTCATAATGATCGGTGGGCTTGGCGGAGATCAGGTTGACCACCCCCGCTGTCGCGTTACGGCCATAGAGCGTGCCTTGAGGGCCGCGCAGCACTTCGACTTGCGCGACATCGAAGAATTCCTGCTCGAAGAAATGATTGCGCAGGAAAGGGATGTCGTTGAACGACACGGCGACCGCGGGGTCAGTGCTGACCGAGATGGCCTGGGTGCCGATGCCGCGGATCTGGATGTTGTAGCCGGTGAAATTTGTTTTCGAGAAGGTGAGGTTCGGCACGTTCTTCACCAGATCGGGACCGCCTGCGGTTTGGGTGGCGGTGAGTTGTTCCTGGCTGAAGGCCGAGATGGCGATGGGGACGGTTTGCACATCCTGATTGCCGAGTTTGGACGAGGTGACGGTAACGGTTTCGACCGAGCGTTGGCTGGGGGAGGCTTGCGCCATCTGGAATTCGGCCGTCAGCGCCGCGCCGGGTTTGATGCTGTTTGCCGGGACAATGCCGATGCCGCCGGCGGAATAATGTTTGGCGGTGAAGCCCGTGCCGGAGAGGAGTTTGCTCAACGCATCGCCGGAGGCCAGATCGCCTTGCACGCCGCTGGTGCGCACGGCGCCCAATGCTTCATCGGAATAGACTAATGCCGCGCCGGTTTGGCGGGCGTATTGATCGAGGGCGGCTTTCAAATCTCCGCCGGGGATGTTGAAATTTTCGGCGAAGGCGGGCGTTGCGAGCGCGGCTGCGCCGAGCATGAGGCCTGCTGTGAGACATTTCAGGTTGTGTATTGTTTGCATTATTCCCCCCATTTTACAGGACATGCGTTGGACGATGGCTCAAGGCGCGATGACGATGTCGTTGCCTCGGTTTTCGATACGAAAGCCGAACACGCCTTTGGCGACTTCGGCGAATTCTTCCACGCCGCTGGTCGGGAAGGTGCCGCCAATGGTGCGGCGCGCGACCGAGGGCGCGGTGATGATGAGTCTTTTCGTGTTGTAGCGATTGAACTGGGCTGCGGCGTCGGCCAGCGTGGCGTGGTTGAAGATCAGCAGACCCCGGCGCCAGGCCATTTGATTGGCGAGTGCGGGGCTCGTTTTTTTCGTGACTTTCAAGCCATCGGCGCTGGCGACCACAATATCGCCGGGCACAAGCACGGTGCGTTTGCCCGGAACGCCTTCGGCGATGGGTTCGACTTCGGCGCTACCTTCGACCAGCGTGACTTCGAGACGGCCTGCTTCACGCCGGACGATGAATTTGGTGCCGAGATCGGTGACGCGGTAAGCGCCTGCGAGCACGGTGAAGGGCAGTGCCGCGTCGTGCTGGATGTCGAAGAACGCCTCGCCTTTGACCAGTTCAGCATAGCGTCCATTGGGCGTGACGCGGGCGCGCAGCACCGTATCGGTGTTGAGTTCGACCCTGGAGCCATCGGCGAAGGTGATGGTTTTGCGGATGCCGATGGGGGTTTCGTAGGCGCGTTCGACGGGGCCGTAAAACCACGCGCCCATGCCGATGGTGGCGAGGATTGCGACGGCGGCGACCAGTTTGGGCAATATGGACAGGGGATGGCGCGGCACCTCTTGCGGGGCGGGGCGCATGGGGCGGCCCAGAGCGCGCAGGCGGTCTGCCCGCTGCCAGACCTGCTCGACACGCAAAAAGGCAACCATGTTGGCGGGCGCGGCTTCGGCCCAGGCATCGAAGGCGGCTTGATCGGTGGGTGACCACTGACCGAATTCACGCCGTTCGAGCCAGGCACTGGCTTCGGCGCGCGCATCTTTGGCGGAGGCGGGTTTATGGGGTTCGCCGGTCATGGCGTGTTGCCTGTATCGCTGGGTCCATCACCGGCTTCGGTGTGGAAGAGATCGGCCAGCGCGGCCATGCCTTGCGCCAGATATTGCGAGACGGTGGCTTCGGCGACGCCGAGGCGGGCGGCGATTTCGGGGCGGGACAGGCCTTCGATTTTGCGCATCACCACGGTTTGCCGCCATTTCTCCGGCAGACCATTGAGGGCGGTTTGCAGGCGGCGAAGTTCCTGCCGCGCGATGGCGCTGCGGTCCGGGCCCGGTTCATCGACACTGATGCCGAGGGTTTCCATATCGGCGACCGCTTCGATGGAGACAATGTTTTCGCGGCGGATACGATCGATGAGCAGGTTGCGGGCGACGGCGAACGCGAAAGGGCGTGCGGGATGGGGAATTTCGCGGCTGGCGGACTCGTAAATATGGACGAAGACGTCATGGCACAGGTCTTCCACATCATTTCGGTTGCGCCAGCCGCGGCGCAGAAACTGCATGAGGGCACTTTCAAGGGGGAGGATTTCGCGGGCAAACCATGCATTCAGGTCGGACACACTCACCCTGGCACCGGATGGGTGCTGATGGGTGGTTTCGACGTCAATGCCGGGTGTATCGCCCATTCCCCCGCCAGCCTTTGTGGCCCGTTGTTGCGCTCTCCATAGATACTACGAATGGGCGCGGGGAATTTATGTGGGGTTTTGCGAGAAAGTTAGTTTGCGGGTGCGAAACAAAAAAGGGGGCGACGGTTCGCGCCGCCGCCCCAGGGGGTTCCTTGAACGAAAATTCTACCAGTTCTTGGTGATGCGGATGCCGAACAGACGCGGATCGGTCACGAAGACGTTGGTGGTGAGGCCCGTATCATCGGTGTTGAGGAAGGCGCCGGTGATGGCGGTGGTGTTCATCAGGTTCTTCACATAGCCCATGACTTGCCAGCCATCCTGATTGGTGAGGATGACCGCGAGGTTGACGTTGCTGTAGCCATGCAGTTCGTCATAGGGCCGCGAATTGTAGACGCGGGCGAAGGAATCTGCCTGCCAGTAGAAATCGCCGCGCACGGTGCCGGCCCATGCTTCGCTGATGGGCATGGAGAATTGGGCGCCGAAGGAGGCGGTAACGGGCGGGGTGTTGGGCAGGACGTTGTTGCTCAGGTCTTTTTCGATGCCTGCGCCGCCATTGGGGGCGGTTTTGGGATCGAAGCCGGTTACGACGCCAACACGCTGGCCGGGATCGCGGCCGAAAGTATAAGCCTGCCAGCAACTTTGAGAGAGGCCAGCCGGGCCATCGCCATAGGTGTAGTAATTCCCGGCTTTGTTGGGTGGTCCACTCGGATCAGCGGCCGAGGTGGAATTGTTGCCGCCGCGGCGGGCGCGATAGGCCGAGAGGATTTGATTGACCACCGCTGTCGGCAGAATGCAGTTCGAGGTTTGCGTGACAAAGGGTTTGAGCACGACCCAGTTCGGATCGCCTGCTGTGCGATCCATCAGGTCGATGGCGCGAGAGCCTTTGGCCAGACGCGCATCCTGATAGCCGACGGCTGCGTTGAAGCGCAGGCCCGGAATAGGCTCCCATGTCGCTTCCATTTCGGCGCCTTTGACGGTGGCATCGAAGTTGAGATTGACCGCGGTGCGATCCACCAGTTGGGAAATCTGGTAGTTCTTGTAGTCGTAATAGAACACATCGCCATTGAGGGTGAGCGAACCATCAAGCAGGGTTTGCTTGGTGCCGAGTTCGAAAGCGTTGACATATTCGGGCTTGAAGGTGAGCGGATGGGTGCGATTGCTGGGAGAATCCAGCACCAGACCGAACATGGTCATCGGCACGACACCCGGTGGGTTGGCGCCGCCACCTTTATAGCCACGGGCATAAGAGGCGTAGAACAGGGACTGATCGGTAAAATCCAAATCCGGCGTCCAGGTGGCGACGAAGCGGCCTGTCACCTTTTTCCAGTTTTGATCGAGTACATCGGCGACCGGATGGCCTTTGCCAATCACATAGGTCCAGCTGGGGATCGAGGTGAAGGATTTTACGTCATTGGTCCAGCGCAAGCCGCCTGTCAGCTTGAAGTCTGGTAGAACCTGATAGTTGGCTTCGCCGAAACCGGCCCAGGAATGCATGCGGTACGGGTTCTTGCTGCGAAAATAATTGTGGCCCTCGCCGTCGATCGAACTCAGCGGATTGGGATCGACATAACCGCAGCCGACACCGAAGGCAGAGTTGTTAAAGCCGCCATTGACGCCTGCCATAATATCGGCCGCATCGACTGGGTTGCACATATTTGCTCTGACGGGATCAAACGCCCTGTGCTCCATGACTGTCGGGGTCGTGGTGATGTTGGAGTTCATCTGCAGCAATGTAATCAGATTGAAGAAAATGTAATAATCTTCAACCGTCTGATAGCGCATATAGCTGCCGCCGAGGCTGAAATTGAACGGCCCTTCGAAATTGGAGGACAACCGCACTTCCTGCGAGAATTGTTCGGAATGCTGCTGCGAGATGTCGATTCCGAGAAGCCTGTCGGAACAGCCCAATTGCGGATCGCAGAATTGCCCGTCATTGCCGACGCTGGGTGCGCCATCATATTGCTCATAGGGTTTGAAGGCGTTCCCGACCGTATTGAAGCGGTTATAATCCTGCGTCGAATACAGCATGTCTTTGCTGTAGGCGGTTTGCGACACAAGGGTCAGGCTGGGATCGACAGCGTAACGCAGGTCGAGCTGCACCGTATCGTTGTTGGCGCGATAGGCTGAACCACCCGCCGAGCTGACGACGCGCAGATCTTTGGACTGCTTGATGCCGCCATAGGGATCGAAGCCCATGGGCATGGTGTAATAGACATATTCCGCCGCGACGACGAAGGGCAGCGCGCCGGCGTTTGGCGCCCGATAGGATTCATCGGCATAGAGCGAGCCGGGTTTGCAGCCCTGGCTCAGATAGGCGCGGCCGCTGATGTCGATATTGGTGACTAGGCCGCGGGGACCATCGATCTGAGTGGGGCCGTCATCGACATTGCAGAGAGCTTTGGCGCTTCTGAGGCGGTCATCATTTTCGTGGAAATGTTCCCAGGTGATGTCTGCGCGCAATTTTTCGACGGGCTGGAAGCCGACGGTGACGCGGCCTGACCACAGGTTGCGGCCATCGACATGGCTGCTCAGTGTATCGTTATAGGTGTAGCCGTCGCGCTTGGTCCATTCGCCTGCGAGGCGGATGCCGAGCTTGTCGCCGACAATCGGGATGTTGAGCATGCCTTCGAGGCGGCGGTTGTTATAGTTGCCGACATCGACCGAGCCCATGGCTTCGTAATGATCGGTGGGTTTGGCGGTGGTGACGTTGACCACGCCTGCGGTCGCGTTACGGCCGTAGAGCGTGCCTTGCGGCCCGCGCAACACTTCGACGGCGGATATGTCGTAGAATTCCTGTTCGAAGAAGTGATTGCGGATGAAGGGCGTATCGTTCATCGCGACGGCCACCGCTGGATCGGTTGTTACCGAGATGGCCTGGGTGCCGATGCCGCGAATCTGGATGCTGTAGCCGGTGAAGTTTGTTTTGGTGAAAGTGAGGTTGGGCACCTGTTTGACCAAGTCTGGCCCACCTGCGGTTTGGGTGGCGGTGAGTTGTTCCTGGCTAAGCGCTGTGATGGCGATGGGGACGGTTTGCACATCCTGTCCGCCGAGTTTGGACGAGGTGACGGTGACGGTTTCGACAGAGGCGCGGGCGACGGGGGTGGCTTGCGCAAGCTCGATGGGCATGGGCAGCGCGCTTTGTGCTTCCCGGCTGATGCCGATGGCGCCGGACGCATCGCGGCGCATGATGAAGCCGGTGCCATTGAGGATGCGGTTCAACGCGTCCGTCGCGGTGAGATCGCCGCTGGCGCCGGGAGATTTGATGCCCTGTATGGCCCCATTGGCATAGATCAGCGCCGAGCCGGTTTGCTTGGCATAGGCATCGAGCGCGGATTTGAGTTCGCCGCGCGGGATGTTGAATTCTCCAGCGGAGGCAGCGCTCCCTGCGAACATCGCGGCGGCGCAGGTTGCGAGTAGAAGATGTGTTTTACGGATTGTCATAAGTCCCCCCAAATGCGGTGATGATGCGAGCAGGCTATTGCGAGATCAGGATTTCGTTTCCGGTGCGCCGGACCTTGAGGCCGAGGACGCCTTGTGCGACCCGTGTAAAGGCCGCCACATCCTTGGCCGGGAAGGTGCCGCCGATGCCGATGGCGGATGTTGCGCCCGGTGCGATGACGAGGCGGGTTGAATTGTAGCGGTTGAATTCTGCCGCCACGTCTGCGAGCGGCGTGTTGTCGAAAATCAGAAGGCCACGACGCCAGCCCAGCCTGTCGGTCAGCACGCGCTCGCTTTGTTTGGTGACGGAGAGTGAGGTGGGCGTTGCCACCACCAGATCGCCCGGCATCAACAATGCGGAGCGCGCGGTTTTGCGGCCCACATTTTCATCATATTGGGCGCTGCCTTCGACCAGCGCGACTTCAAGGCGGGCTGCATCGCGGCGGACGAAGAATTTGGTACCGAGATCGGTGATGCGGCCATTGGCGGCGATCACCACGAAGGGGCGTGTCGCGTCATGGGTGACGGTGAAAAAGGCTTCGCCCCGATCGAGCCAGACTTTGCGCTCGTGCGCCGTTTCAAAAACGCGGACGATGGTGTTGGTGTTGAGTTCGATCCTGGAGCCGTCGCGCAGGGTGATGAGTTTTTGGCCGCCGACGGGGGCCTGATAGACCTCGTTCTTGTCGGGCTGCATCCACACCATCGAGGCGGGAATGCCCACCACGCCAATGGCGGCGAGAGCGGCTGCACCGCGGATCAGCACCGGGAGGATGCGGCGGGTGACGTGGCTGAAACGGCGCGTGGGCGTGCGTTGGTGCAGCGCATCCAGCCTGTCTGCCCTGCCCCATGCCGCTTCCAGACGCCAGAAGGCGGTGCTGTGGGCGAAGGATTGAGCGAGCCAGGCGTCGAGTTCAGCCTGCTCTGCTGCGCTCCAGCCTTCGCTATCCTGTTTGCGGATAAGCCATTGCGCGGCGATGTCTTCGATCTGGCGCGGATCGGGGGTGGGGCTCATGGCTTGCTCCCGAAATCTGTTGGCGCGCCATAGAGAATGTCGGCCAGCGCGCGCACGCCTTGCGTGAGTTGTTTTTCGACCGTCTTTTCGGCGAGGCCGAGGCGCTGGGCGATTTCGCGGCGGGAGAGGCCCTCGATCTTGCGCATCACCACCGGCACGCGCAGGCGGCGGGGGAGTTTTTCGAGGGCGGCTTGCAAGCGGCGCAGTTCTTCGCGCGCGATCAGGTTTTGATCCGGCCCCGGATCGTCGCTGGCGATGTTCAGGGCATCGAGATTTTCGACCGCCTCGATGGAGACGATATGTTCGCGGCGCACCCGGTCAATCAGCAGATTGCGCGCAACGGTGAGCACAAAGGGCTTGGCCGGGTGGGGGATTTGTTGCATTGCCGCATCGCACACGCGCATATAAACGTCCTGCCGCAGATCTTCGATGTCCGCGCGGCTGCGGCCACTGCGGCGGAGGAACTGCAACAGCAGCGGCTCCAGAGGCAGCACCTCGCGCACAAACCATGCTTTGACTTCGGATGTGGCCGATCCTGGCCCAAGCGATGACGCCATGCCGTGATCGGTTTCCGGTGTTTCGGCCATTTCCCCGCCCCGTTTGAGGGCTTCGAGCATATGCCCACACCAGATAAAACGAATGGGAGATGTGACTCCCCCCCGCCCACGGTGAAAATTCTTGGGAAAGATTATTGCGAAATGAAAAAGGCGGCGGTTTGCGCCGCCGCCTTTTCAGAGAGTTATGTGTGCGCTGCTACCAGCTTTTGGTGAGGCGCAGGCCGAAGAGGCGCGGATCTGTGAGGAAGATATTGGTTTGCAGGCCCATATCGTCGGAATTGAGGAAGGCGCCGGTGATCGCGGTTTTGTCGAACACGTTCTTCACATAGGCCATGGCCTGCCAGCCGGTTTGGTTGGCAAGGGTCAGTGAGAGATTGGCGCTGGCATAGCCGTGAAGCTGGTCATAGGGCCGGTCGTTGAAGATGCGGGCGAAGGAATTGCCCTGCCAGTAGCCATCGCCCCTAAGCGTGCCCACCCAGTTCTCCGTCAGCGCCATGGTGTATTGCGCGCCTGCCGAGAGGGTGAAGGGCGGGGTGTTGGGCAGCGCGTTGCCGCTGAGGTCTTTGGCAAAGCCGTTGCCATTGTTGGGCGCGGTGGTGGGATTGAAGCCCGCATAGCCGGGCGGAATGCCGTAGCCCAGCGGATCGGCTTCGTAGGGGGCAAGGGTCACCGGATCGACATTCAGCGTATAGGCCTGAAGGCAGGCGACGCTCAGCATGTCGGTATCGTTCGGCGAGCCGAACATGCGGTTTCTATACAGTACGGCATTGACCACGCTGGTCGGCAGGATGCAGTTGGAGGCCTGGGTGACATAGGGTTTGACCACCATCCAATCCGGGTGGTTGGTGGCATCTGCTCTGTCCATGATGTCGATGGCGGTGGAGCCTTTGGCGAGCGCGCTGTCGGCGAAGCCGCCGGTGAAATTGAGCCGCAGGCCGGGGACCGGCTCCCACAGGGCCTCAATCTCCGCGCCTTTGATGGTGGCGTTGAAATTGGTGTTGACGGAGGTGCGATCCATGATCTGCGACACCTGATAGTTTTTATAGTCGTAGAAGAAGGCGCTGGCGTTGAGCATCAACGTGCCGTCCACCAGCGTGTTTTTGCTGCCCAGCTCATAGGCGTTGACGAATTCGGGCGCGTAGCTGCGCGGTGCGGTGGAGGGGGCGGCCCCATCGAGCGGGAGTGCGCCGGGCGGGTTGGCGCCGCCGCCTTTATAGCCGCGCGAATAGGACGCGTAGAACAGCGACGCATCGGTGAAGGAAAGCTCAGGCGTCCAGCTTGCGACGGCGCGGCCTGTCACCTCGCTCCAGCTTTGATCCGATATGCCGGTGATGACGCTGCCTTTGCCGACAATGAGGGCCCAGCTTGGAATTTCGGTGTAGCGCTTATTGTCGTGCGTCAGGCGCAGGCCGCCGGTGAGCTTGAGGTCTGGCGTGGCTTGATAGGTGACTTCGCCGAAGCCTGCCCATGAGTTGAGGCGGTAGGGGTTCTGATTGCGGAAATAATTGTGGCCCTGACCATCGACCGCGTTGATCGGATTGGGATCAACATAGGCGCAGCCGAGGCCCGCGAAATAGAGCGGCAGGGTTGCGAGATCGGCTTGCGTGGGGCCGCAGCTATTGGCCTGTGCCGGATCGAACGCGATGTGCGCGGCGTTGCCGGGGAGTGGCAGGCCACCGGACATTTGATTGACGCCTTGAGAAAGCAGGGTCAGCAGGTTGAAGAAGACGTAATAGTCTTCTTTCGTTTTGAAATTGAGATAGTTGGCGCCGAGGCTGAAATTTAGCGGGCCTGCGAAATTGGAGGAGAGGCGGATCTCCTGGCTGAACTGCTCTGCGTTCAGGCGCGACAGGTCTTGGCCCAACATGCTGGAGGAGCAACCGAGTTGCGGATCGCAGAATTCACCATCGGTCCCGACGGCGGTGGTGCCGGGGATGACCATGGGTGAGGGAATGACCGCGGTGTTGATGAAGGCGCCGGGCACAGTGCCGAAGCGGTTATAATCCTGCGTCGAATAGAGATAGTCTTTGCTATAGGCGGTTTGCGAGACGAGGCTGAGGCTGCTGTTCAGCGCGTAGGTCGCCTCGAATTGCAGCGTATCGCTTTTGGCTTTGTATTGCGGGTCGAGCGATGCGTTGATGATGCGCAGATTGTTCGCCTGCGTGGTGGCGCCATAGGGATCGAAATCGACCGGCATCAGGCCGAACAGATATTTCGCGGCGCCGACAAAGGGGAGCGCGCCTGCATTGGGTGTGCCATAGGCGCTTTGGGCATAGAGCGAGCCGGGCAGGCAACCCTGACTGAGCCAGGCGCGGCCACCGGCATCTATGTTGCTCACCGATCCCACCGAACTATCGCCTGTATCTGTGGTGCAGAGGGCTTTGCCGCTGCGCAGGCGGGAATCATTTTCGTTGAAATGTTCCCAGATCAGGTACGTTTGCAGCTTCTCGATTGGCTTGAAGCCGATGGTGACGCGGCCCGACCAGAGATTGCGGCCATCGACCCTGTGATCGTTCGTGGCGTTGGTGGTGTAGCCATCACGATTGGTCCACTCGCCTGCCAGACGGACGGCGAGCTTGTCACCTAAGAGCGGCAGGTTGAGCATGGCTTCGAGGCGGCGGCTGTCATAGTTGCCGACGTCTATCGAGGCCATGGCTTCATAGTGATCGGTGGGGCGGGCGGAGATGACGTTCACCACGCCTGCGGTTGCGTTGCGGCCATAGAGTGTGCCTTGCGGACCGCGCAGCACCTCTACTGAGGCGACATCGAAAAATTCCTGCTCGAAGAAATGATTGCGGATGAACGGCGTGTCGTTGAACGCAACCGCGACCGCTGGATCGGTGGTGACCGCGATGGCCTGCGTGCCGATGCCCCGGATCTGGATGCTGTAGCTGCTGAAATTGGTTTTGGTGAAGGTGAGGTTGGGAACGTCTTTCACCAGATCGGGGCCGCCCGCAGTTTGGGTGGCGGTGAGGTGATCTTGTGAGAGGGCTGTGATGGCGATGGGCAGCGACTGGATGTCAACCTTGCCGAGTTTGGAGGAGGTGACCGTGACCGTCTCGATTGAGGTGTGGGACACATTTTGCACAACCTGAAGCGGTGCGGGCGACCGGTCTGTGGTGCTGCCGAGGCTTTGGGCCGGGCTTTGTGTTGCGAACAGCACGGCGCTGGCAGCGCTGGTGAGGGCAAGGGTGCGAAGGTTTTTCATAGCCCCAGCACTTGGCCCAAGAATGCTTAAGGACAGATGACGATCGGTTTAGATGTGCTGCGGGTTCCCCGAAGGCTCAGCGTTTTGAAATGGCGCTGTGTCTTGTGTGTTGTTTCTGCTCTTCCGGCCTGCCCCTACAAAAAATGAGGGCGACGGTTCGCGCCGCCGCCCCCAAGGGGGTTCTTTGAAAGAAAACTCTACCAATTCTTGGTGATGCGGATGCCGAAGAGGCGTGGGTCAGTCACGAAGATGTTGGTAGTGAGGCCGGTATCATCGGTATTCAGGAACGCGCCGGTGATGGCGGTGGTGTTCATCAGGTTCTTCGCATACGCCATGGCCTGCCAGCCATCCTGATTGGTGAGGATGACCGCGAGGTTGACGTTGCTATAGCCGTGCAACTCGTCATAGGGGCGTGAATTGTAGACGCGGGCAAAAGAATCTCCCTGCCAGTAGAAGTCGCCGCGCACGGTGCCGGCCCATGCTTCGCTGAGCGGCATGGAGAATTGTGCGCCGAAGGACAGTGTAACCGGCGGGGTGTTGGGCAGGACGTTGTTGCTGATGTCCTTCTCGATGCCTGCGCCGTAATTGGGCGCCGTGTCCGGATTGAAGTTGGTCACGACACCGACGAGAGAACCCGGATCGTTGCGCAGCGTGTAGGCCTGCCAGCAAACTTGCGTGAGCGCGATGCCATCACCCTTGTAGTATAGTTCATAATCATGTGTGACGGCTGACTGATCGTTCGTCCCGCCCATATTTTCGCGCCATTTGGCGACGATCTGATTGAGAACCGAGGTGGGCATGATGCAGTTTGAGGTCTGCGTGATAAATGGCTTCATCACAACCCAGTTGGGATCGCCTGCCGTGCGATCCATCAGGTCGATGGCTTTGGAGCCTTTGGCCAGACGCGCATCCTGATAGCCGACGGCGGCGTTGAAGCGCAGGCCCGGAATGGGCTCCCATGTCGCTTCCATTTCGGCGCCTTTGACGGTGGCGTCGAAGTTGAGATTGACGGCGGTGCGATCCACCAATTGGGAGATTTGATAGTTCTTGTAATCGTAATAGAACACGTCGCCGTTCATCGTCAGCGCACCATCCAGCAGGGTTTGTTTGGTGCCCAACTCATAGGCATTGACGAATTCAGGCTTGAATGTCTCTGGATGGGTGCGGTTGCTGGGCGAATCCGTGTTTAGGCCAAAAAAGCTGAACTGGATGACACCGGGTGGATTGGCGCCGCCGCCTTTGTAGCCATGCGCGAAGGATGCGTAGAACAGTGACTGGTCTGCGAAATCGAGTTTCGGTGTCCAGGTTGCGACGGCGCGGCCGGTGAATTTTTTCCACTGCTGATCGACAACTTCGGTGGCGGCATAGCCTTTGCCGATAATATAGGTCCAGCTTGGGATTTTGGTGAAGGACTTCACGTCATTGGTCCAGCGCAAGCCGCCGGTCAGCTTCAGATCGGGCGTGACCTGATAGTTGGCTTCACCGAAAGCCGCCCAGGAATGCATTTTATAGGGGTTTTGGCTGCGGAAATAATTGTGTCCATCGCCGTCGATCTCATGCAGCGGATTGGGATCGACGTAACCGCAGCCGGAGCCGAAGAGCGAATTCCAGAAACCGTTCGGGTCTGCGAGAATATCAGCGACGGGGAGCGGTGTACCGCCAGTCCAACAGGTATTGGCCGCGACCGCATCGAAAGGAACATGGGCCTGCTCCGTGGACGTCCATTTCGCAATATTCTGATTTTCCTGAAGCATGGTGATCAGATTGAAGAAGAGATAGTAATCTTCAACCGTACTGTAGCGCATGTAATTTCCGCCGACCGTGAAATTCAGGGGGCCGTCGAAGCTGGAGGAGAGGCGAATTTCCTGCGAGAATTGTTCGGACTTTTGCTGCGATACATCCTGCCCGATCAACCTGTCGGAGCAGCCGAGCTGCGGATCGCAGAATTGCCCGTCGGCGCCGACGGTTTGCGATCCATCGACGGAAAACGTCTCCGGGCTAATATTTAAGGGAGCGAAGGCGCCGGAAACTGTGTTGAACCGGTTATAATCCTGCGTCGAGTACAGCATGTCTTTGCTGTAGGCCGTTTGCGACACCAGCGTCAGCGTGGGGTCGATCTGGTAACGCAGGGTGCCTTGCACGGTGTCGTTATTGGCGCGGTAGTTTGATGTGCCCGCCGAATCCACAATGCGCAGATCTTTGGATTGTTTGATGCCGCCATAGGGATCGAAGCCTTGCGGCATGCTGAAAAAGACATATTCGGCCGCGACGACAAAGGGGAGAGAGCCTGCATTTGGGGCACGATAGGATTCATCGCCGTAGAGAGAGCCGGGTTTGCAGCCCTGGCTCATATAGGCGGTACCGCTGATGTCGATGTTCCTGACGGTACCGCTGGGACCAGCCAGTTGCGACGGCCCATCATCCACATTGCAAAGGGCTTTGGCGCTTCTGAGGCGATCATCGTTTTCGTGGAAATGTTCCCACACAATGTCTGCGCGCAGTTTTTCGATGGGCTGGAAGCCGACCGTGACGCGGCCTGACCACAAATTGCGGCCATCGACATGGTCTTGCAGCGTGGTGTTGTAGGTGTAGCCATCGCGCTTGGTCCATTCACCGGCCATGCGTACGGCAAGTTTGTCGCCGAAAATTGGAACATTGAGCATCGCTTCGAGGCGGCGATTATTATAGTTGCCGACATCGACGGAGCCCATGGCTTCGTAATGGTCTGTCGGCTTTGCGGTGGTGACGTTGACCACGCCAGCGGTCGCGTTGCGGCCATAGAGGGTGCCTTGAGGCCCGCGCAACACTTCGACGGCGGAAACGTCGTAGAATTCCTGTTCGAAGAAGTGATTGCGGATGAAGGGTGTGTCGTTCATGGCAACGGCAACGGCGGGGTCTGTTGCCACGGAGATGGCTTGTGTGCCGATGCCGCGTATCTGGATGCTGTAACCGGTGAAGTTTGTTTTGGTGAAGGTAAGGTTTGGGACCTGTTTCACCAGATCGGGGCCGCCTGCGGTTTGGGTGGCGGTGAGTTGTTCCTGGCTCAGCGCCGTGATGGCGATGGGGACGGTTTGCACATCCTGTCCGCCGAGTTTGGACGAAGTAACCGTCACGGTTTCAACAGGTGCATTGCGCGGCGAGGCTTGTGCGAGCAGGAGCGGAACTTCGAGCGCGGAGGATTGTTCGCGGATGACCGCAATCATGCCCGAAGAATCCCGCCGCATGGAAAAGCCGGTGCCGGAGAGAATGCGCCCCAATGCATCATCGGCAGAGAGCGGGCCGCGCACGCCGGTGGTGCGCACGCCGGTGACGGCGGAGCTGGGATAGACCAGCGGCACGCCGGTCTGCTTCATATAGGCATCGAGCGCGGGGCGCAGATCGCCGCCGGGAATGTTGAAATTTTGCGCCATGGCCCCTGATGCGAACAAGGCGGCGCAGGCGGTGCCGGCGAGGATGAGACTGCGTGTGCGGTGTTGCTTCATAATTCCCCCCAATGAACACTTATTTCGAAATGACGATCGTATTGTCCCGATGCTCGATGCGCAGGCCGAAGACCCCTTTCGCCACACGGGTGAAAGCTTCCACCCCGTGCGTTGGAATGGTGGCGCCGATGGTCAGGCGCGCGACTTCGGGATTTGCGATGATGATTTTTTGCGTGTTGTAGCGATTGAGTTCTTCGGCGACATCGGCGAGTGCGGTGTCACGGAAGACCAGCACGCCGCGCCGCCAGCCCAGATCGTTGTTCAGGGTTTGCGGGGCTTTCTTTTCCGCCGTGATGGTGTTGGCCGTGGCGATGACCACATCACCGGGCACAAGATCGCGCGCGGGCGCGGCGGCTTTGCCGTTGACTGCTTCGAGGCGGGCTTTGCCTTCCACCAACGCGACTTCAAAACGGCCCGGATCGCGCCGGATCATGAATTTGGTGCCGAGGTCGATGACGCGGTGATCGCCTGCCATCACGACGAAGGGGCGCGTGTTGCTGTGCACAATATCGAAAAAGGCTTCGCCCTTTTCCAGCGTGACGCGGCGCGTGCGTGTATCAGAGGAGACTCGCACGGTGGTGCCGGTGTTGAGTTCGATGCGCGAACCATCGGCCAGTTTGAGCGTTTCGCGTCCGCCGATGCCGGTGGAATAGACCCGCTCACGGGGCTGTTGCGGCGCGTAGCTTACCCAAGCGGCACCGCCCATGATGGCCGCGACGAGCAAAGCGACCGCAAGGCGGGCGGGTGCGGCGGGGCTGTGCCACTGTTCAGGTTTGGACACACGCAAAGCGCTCAGCCTGTCGGCCCGCTCCCAGACGTGATCGACCCGCAGATAGGCGATGCGGTGGGCCGGGGACTGGGTGAGCCAGGCATCGAAGGCGGCTTGTTGTTCGGCGGACCAGCCGGGCTGGTCGCGCTGTTCGCGCCATTTGGCGGCGGCTTCACGCATGCTGCGGGCGGAGGATGCGGTCATGGCGTTTCTCCCCCATCGCCCGGCTCGCCGAGCACGATGTCGGTGAGGATGTCCATGCCGGTGGCGAGATATTCGGAGACCGTGGATTGGGCGATGCCGAGGCGGGCAGCGATTTCGGGGCGGGAAAGGCCGTCGATCTTGCGCATCACCACGACCTCGCGGGCACGCGGGGGGAGCCGGTCGAGCGCGCGCTGGAAACGATGCAGATCCTGCCGGGCCATGACATTGCGATCCGGCCCCGGCTCATCGAGCGCGATGCCCAGCGCATCGAGATCGGCCACCGCCTCGATGGCGACGACATTTTCGTGGCGGGCGCGGTTGAGCAGCAGATTGCGCGCCACGGTGAAGACGAAGGGGCGCACCGGATCGGGCTTTTGGCGGGTTGCCGCTTCGTAAACCCGGACATAGACGTCATGGCACAGATCTTCCACATCGGCGTGGCCGCGTCGGCTGCGGCGCAGGAATTTGAGCAGGGCCGCCTCCAGCGGCAGGACTTCGCGGACAAACCAGTCATCGGTATCTGCGGCAGTCATCAGCGCGCCCGCCTTGCGGGGGACTGAGCCTTCGCGATTGAAATCCGATGTCACGGCCCATCCCCCTGGAAGCGCGGCTTCGCGTTCATAGAATAGAACACGCGAGCGGGCGGCGTTTAGGGATCGGGTGGGGAAAAAAGAGCCGCGCAATTAAATTGCGCGGCTTGAGGCTTAAAAATAAGGGCGGCGGATGGCTCCGCCGCCCTTGGTGGGTTCCGTTTGGTCGCGTCTACCAGTTTTTGGTGATGCGCAGGCCGAACAAGCGTGGATCGGTGGTGAAGACGTTGGTGGTGAGGGCCGTGTCATCGGAGTTGAGGAAGGTGCCGGTGATCGCGGTCGTGTCGAACACGTTCTTCATATAGGCCATGGCTTGCCAGCCATCCTGATTGGTGAGGATGAGGGTCAGGTTGAGGTTGGTATAGCCGTGGATCTGGTCGTAGGGCTTGTCGTTGTAGATGCGCGCAAAGGAATTGCCTTGCCAGTAGCCATCGCCGCGCAAGGTGACCGCCCAGTCGCTGCTGATCGGCATGGAGTATTGCGCGCCGAGTGAGAGCGTGAAGGGCGGCGTGTTGGGAAGATCGTTTCCGCCGACATTCTTATAGAAGCCCTGGCCTTTGTTGGGGAACACGACGGGATCAAAGGGATAGTTCGGGTTGGTCATTGTGATATTCGGCGTAATGTTCTGCATCTGGCCACGGATCAGATTGGAGAGCGCGGCACCGGGGCAAAGCGTATACAGCTGATTTAAATTTGCGTTTTGCGCGACGTATTGCTCCACCACCGATTTCAGCACGACGCAGTTGTCGGGCAATTGCACCCAGGGCTTCATGATCGTGTAATCGGTGTGGCCCTGAAGGCGGTCCATCGGGTCGATGGAATATTGATTGTCGCCGACGCGGCTGTTTTCATAACCACCGGCAAAGTTGAAACGCAGGCCCGGCATCGGCTCCCATGTTGCCTCCAGTTCGGTGCCCCAGACCTTGGCGTTGAAATTTTCGTTGACCGCCGTGCGGCTTCTGATCTGGGATATCTGGTAGTCCTTGTAATCGTAGTAGAACACGCCGCCATTCAACGTCAGCGCGCCGCCGAGGAGTGTGTTTTTCGTGCCAACCTCATAGGCGTTGACGAATTCTGGCTTAAAAGTCGCCGGATAAGACAGGACTTGAAGCCAGGGAATGTCCAAAACGGCCGGTGCAGGGCTGAAGCCAACGCCTGGCGGATTGGCGCCGCCGCCTTTGTAGCCGCGCGAATAGGAGGCATAGATCATTGTTTGATCGGTGAAATCCAGCTTTGGCGTCCACTGCGCGTTCAGACGCCCGGTGAACTCGCCCCAATGCTGCTCGATATCCGGCAAGGAGGGATAACCCCGATCGACCGTACCACCAGCGACAATTCTGCTCGACAACAGAACCTGACTGGGAACGGGTGTGAACGTTTTACTGTCATCTGTGTAACGCAATCCAGCCGTGAGCTTGATATCCGGTGCTACCTGGTAATATGCCTCGCCAAATCCGGCCCAGGACTTGAGTGTATAGGGATTTTCGCTGCGGAAATAATTGTGACCTTCGCCGTTCATCTGGCTGAGGGGATTGGGGTCGATATAGATCGTGCCGGCACAGGCCGGAGTACCCAAGGGCTGACCATTACCGCACGTTGTAGCATTGCCGCTGTTGTTGCCGATGAGCGCCCCGGATTCGGCAATCGCCGTGATCAGGTTGAACAGCACATAATAATTTTCCACCGTGCGATAGCGCGTGTAGTTGGCACCCAGGCTGAAATTTAATGGCCCCTCGAAATGCGAGGCGAGTCGCACTTCCTGACTGAACTGCTCACTCTTTGACTCGCTTATGTCGACACCCACGATGCTGCTGGAGCAACCCAGTTGGGGATCGCAGAACACGCCGCCGGGCGTGACGCCCTCAAGGGGGGCCGGGTTCCTGCCACCCCAATCCGTCAGGCCCGTCGAGTTGGTGAATACCGGCACGGTGTTGAAACGATTGTAGTCCTGCGTGGAGTAGTAGCTGTCTTTGTTGTAACCGGTTTGCGAGGTAATCGTCAGTGCGGGCGTCAGATCTATATCGAAGTTAAATTCGAGCGTGTTATTCTCGGCGTCAAACTTCGGGTCCATGGCCGAAGCGATCTCGTGCAAATCCGGCGATTGCATCAGATTGCCATAGGGGTCTGTTTGACCTAGCAGAAACCTGCCTCCCTGACCATTTCCGCCACCATTGATGCCGCCCGCATATCCGATGGCGCCACCTTCTTGCGACGATGCGGCCAAAACCAGGTTTATCGCGCGTCCGTTTGGCGTTCCGAAGGCGGCTGGCGCATACAAAGACCCGGGAAGACAACCCTGGCTCATAGTATCGCGCTGGTCTGGAGTGAGATGGGTTTGAGCGCCTATCGATGACGGGCCGGGATCGCGCGTGCAGAGCTGCTTGCCGGTGCGGGAACGATCATCATCTTCGGAGAAGCGTTCCCAGATTAAATTGCCGTGCAGCCACTCGATGGGTTTAAACGCGACCGTGGCGCGGGTGGAATAGAGGTTGCGCCCGTTGACGTGGTGATTGGTGGTCAGGTTGTAATCGTACCCTTCGCGCTTGGTCCATTCGCCCGCAAGCCGGACACCCAGTCTGTCGCCGAACACCGGGATGTTGAGCATGCCTTCCATGCGGCGGTTCTCATAGTTTCCGATGTCGATGGAGGCCATCGCTTCAAATTGATCCGTTGGCTTGGCGGAGACGATATTCACCACGCCCGCGGTCGCGTTGCGGCCATAAAGCGTGCCTTGAGGCCCGCGCAACACTTCGACTTGGGAGACGTCGAAGAATTCCTGCTCGAAGAAATGGTTGCGGATAAAGGCTGTGTCGTTGAACGCAACGGCGACTGCGGGATCGGTCGCCACCGAGACGGCTTGGGTGCCGATGCCGCGAATCTGGATGTTGTAACCGCTGAAATTTGTTTTGGAGAAATTGAGGTTGGGCACCTGTTTGACGAGATCGGGGCCGCCTGTGGTTTGGGTTGCCGTCAACTGTTCCTGGCTCATCGCGGTGATTGAAATGGGAATGCTCTGAACATCCGCGCCGCCGAGTTTGGACGAGGTGACGGTGACTGTTTCAACGCTGGTGCGCGGGCTCAGCTGGGCCAATCGCAGGGCCGGAATCTCGGCGGGCATGGCATCGGAAGACTGGCCACCGCGGATGATTTCCACCACGCCCGCATCCTGGTGGGGCGTCAGGCCTGTGCCCGCGAGAATGCGTGTTAATGCTTCTTCAGCGGGAAGATTGCCTTTGACGCCCTTTGTCCGGGCGCCTTTGACGAGGCTTTCGGCATAGAAGACATGGACGCCGGTTTGCACGGCATAGGCGTTGAGCGCGGCTTTCAGGCCGCCCGCCGGTACATCAAACCCTTCGGCATGCGCGGGCGCGGACAGCAGCGCGAGCAAGGCGGCGCTGCCGAGCAACGCTCCGAGATGTTTGGTATTTGACATTCTATCCCCCCTAAAATGGAATTGCGCTGATCGCGCGTTGCTTACAAAAATTTACTGCGAGAGCACGATATTGCCGTCGCGGTTTTTGACATTGAGACCGAGGGCGTTCTTCGCCGCGCGGCCGAACAGCGTCACGTCATCGGCTGGGAACGTGCCGCCGATTTCGAGTTTTGCGATGGATGAATCTGCGATGACGAGCTTTTGGCGGTTGTAGCGGTTGAATTGCGCCACTGCCTCGGCAAGCGTTGTATGGTTGAAGGTGAGCACGCCGCGGCGCCAGCCCAGCTCTGTGGCCATTTCCGCGACCGGTTTTTTGAGCATGGTCATACCTGTGGCGGTGGCCACCGCGACGTCGCCGGGTTTCAGCACGGCGCGTTTGCCATCTTGCGTATCGACGCGGGCACTGCCTTCGATCAGCTTGACTTCGAGGCGCGCGCCGTCCTGCCGGACGATGAATTTTGTACCGAGATCGGTGATACGGTGATTACCCACCATAACGATGAAGGGATGAGCGGCATCGTGTTTGATGTCGAAATAGGCTTCGCCCTTGTCCAGCCAGACTTTGCGCTGCTCACTGCCACGCGCGATGCGCAGCACCGTATCGGTGTTGAGTTCGATTTTGGAACCGTCGTTCAGGGCCAGTGCTTCGCGCCCGCCAATGGTGGTGGCGAAAGTTTGATTGTCCTGTTGGGTGGCGAGCAGGCTGCCGCCGATGCTGAGGGCGGCGGTAACCAGCACGGCGGCGGCGATTTTGAGGCCGGTATGGCGCGGAGCCTGTGGCGCAGGTATCGGGCGCATCGGCTGCTTCAGCGCGCTGAGGCGTGTGGTGCGATTCCATGCTGCTTCGAGCCGCAGGAAGGCGACCGCATGGGCCGGTGAGGTGGCGAGCCAGGTTTCGAGTTCGGCGTCTTGCGCCTCGCCCCATGTTTCGCTGCTGCGCTGTTCCAGCCAGTCGGCGGCGCGTTGTTCAACGCTGGAGGCGTTGGGCAGATCCATCGCGGCGGTCATGGCTTCCTCCGCAGGTCTGTGGGTTCGCCATAGAGAAAATCGGCCAGCGCGCGCATACCATTGGTGAGGTGGCGTTTGACGGTTTCTTCGCCGACGCCCATGCGCAGCGCGATATCGCGGCGGGAGAGGCCATCGACCTGTTTCATCACCACCGCTTCGCGCGAACGCTGGGGCAGGGAATCGAGCGCGCATTGGAGGCGGCGCAGTTCTTCGCGCGCCATTACCACCCGATCAGGCGGCGGTTCTTCGGCGACGACGCCCAGACTTTCGAGATCGGCTACCGCTTCGATCGGCACAACCTGTTCGCGGCGCACACGGTTGATGAGCAGGTTGCGTGCTGTGGTGAGCACAAAGGGCTTGGCCTGTTCGGGCAGTTCGCGCATCGCGGATTCGTAGACGCGGACATAGACTTCCTGCCTGATGTCGGCGACATCGCTCTGGTTGCGCCAGTTGCGCTGGATGTATTGCATCAGAACCGTCTCCAGCGGGAGCACCTCGGACACAAACCAGGCGCGGGCTTTGGCAACCGTCATGGTGGCGTCGCGCGCTTTGCGCATCGCTGTGTCATCACGACCGTTTTCCGGCGGCTGTTTCATCCGTGGCGATCCCATTCCCCTTGGCATTCCGCCGGGGCCACATCTGGTTAGACAAGGCTCGCACGCGAATGGGGGAATGGGGGCAGGAAAATTTTATCCTGCCGCCAGAATATTGCGGAAATGGCGGTTAGCCCGCGTCCCAGATGGACTTGAAAGCGCCTTTGCCGGTGAGCAATTGGGCTGGGCTGGCTTTGTTGATGTGGCCGATCAGGCCCTGATAGACGCCATAGCCCATCAGTTCCTGAAGGCGGGGGCTGAAGGTTTTGACCAGATGAGAGGGAACGCCCAATTGCTGGTTTTCCTGTTGGCGGATGAAGCCCGCGCAATAATTCATTGCGATGCCGATGCGCCGTTCATCTGTCTGGTTGGCGCCGCCACCATGCCACAGCGCGCCATCCCAGATCAGCACTGAGCCTTTTGGCATTTCGGCGGGAATGGTTTCGTAATCGCCGCCATAGGCCGGATTTTCCTTCACATGGCTGCCGGGGACGAGGCGGGTTGCGCCATTTTCTTCGGTAAAATCGGTCAGCGCCCACATGGAATTGCAGATGATGGCGCGATGCGGCTTGGCCAGCGGGATCACCATATCGTCGGCATGAATGGGCTGGGCGATTTCGCCCGGATCAATGGCGATGGACGACAAAGAAGATACGAGGCAGCCGCTATCGAGTACGCCTTCGACGAGGGGCAGCACATTTTCGTGCACGGGAACCTGATCCCACGGGGCGCCATGGGCCAGCAGGTTATAAATCCGCACCGTGTTGCGGCCCTCAAAGCTATTGGCGGCGGGTTTTGCCTCCAGCGCGCGTTCGAGCCGGGCGAGGCTTTCGCTCAGCGCATCTATCAGGCTGGGGGAAATGGCATTTTCGACAATGGTATAGCCATCGCGGCGCAGGCGAGCCAGATGTGCCTCTTTCTGCTGGTCGTCCATCTCTCGTCCCCTTTCGAACATGAGAAAGATAGGTCCGTTGCGGGGCAAATGGCTAGGTGGGCCATTTGCCTGCTAAGCTGCCTGTGGCTGTTCATCTAGCGGAGATTTTTATGAAGACACGCCTTCGCAACTTTTGCCTTGCTGCGGCGGCCCTTGCCGCGACAGCAGCTCTTGCCGCTCCCCTGCCCCCGCCGCCATCGGCGGAGGGACAAGGGGCGACTGACACTATTCAGGGGCAGGTGGTGAGCGATCCCTATCGCTGGCTGGAAAACTGGGACGACCCGAAGGTGCAGGCGTGGAGCGATGCGCAGAATACGCGCACGCGGACCTTTCTCGATGCGTTGCCGGAACGCGCGGCTGTCAAAGACAGATTGACCGCACTCGTCACCGCGACCTCGCCTGCCTATTACGATCTGTCACCCAATGGCGCGCTGATCTTCGCGATGTATAGCGATCCTGCCGTGCAGCAGCCGATGCTGGTGACGCTGAATGCAGCTGCCGATCCGGCGAGCCGCAAGGTTTTGCTCGATCCCAATGTGTTGGATGCACAAGGGCATATTGCGATTGACTGGTTTGTGCCCTCGCATGACGGGACCAAGGTTGCGGTGTCTCTCTCGAAGAACGGCAGCGAGGATGGCACGCTGCATGTGTTCGATGTGGCGACGGGCAAGGAGATCGAGACGCCGATCCCCAATGTGCAATATCCTACAGCCGGTGGCAGCCTTGCCTGGGTAAAGGGGGACCGGGCGTTCTGGTATACGCGCTATCCCGGACCTTCCGCGCCCGCAGCCGAACAGCATTTTCATTTGCAGGCTTATCATCACAGCCTGGGTACGGACTGGCGCAGCGATCCGCTGGTGCTGGGGGCGGAAAACGGGCTTGAGCGCGTGTCGGAAGTGTTTCTCGACAATACCAGCGGGCGCGCCGATGCGCTGGTCGCGGTGCAGCGCGGCGATGGTGGGGAATGGGCGTTTTATGTTGTGCGCGAGGGCAGAGAGCCCGTTGAGCTTGCGACCTATGCGGACCGCATTGTTTCCGCCGCCATGGGGCCGGATGGCGCAGTGTATGGAATTTCGCGTAAAGGCGCGCCCAATGGCAAAATTGTGAAATTTTCCGACGCTTATGAAAAAGGCGCGCTGGGCTCTGCGCCCGTGATTGTTCGTGAAGGCCCTGCCGCCATTTTATCCGGCGGAGCGCAGAAGGGGACGGCCGATCTCACCGTGAGCGCGGACCGTTTGTTTGTGCGCGATATTGTGGGGGGACCCATTCAGGTGCGGGTGTTCGGGCTGGATGGCGCAGTGATGGGCAAGCTGCCGCTACCGGAGGTTTCATCCAACAGCGAGATCGTGGTGCTGGGGGATGGGGATATTCTTTACGACGTTTCGACCTATTTGCGGCCACGTTATTATGCGCGCTGGACGCCTGCCACGGGCAAGATGCGCGAGACGGCGCTGAAAGTGACCTCGCCTGTTTCGTTTGATGATGCTGAAGTGGTGCGCGAATTCGCGATCTCTAAAGACGGGACGCGAGTGCCGGTGAATATTATCCGGCGCAAGGGGACGAAGCTCGACGGCAACAATCCGACGCTGCTCTATGGCTATGGCGGCTATGGGGTGAGCCAGGTGCCGGTGTTTCTGGGTGCCATGCGGCGGCTGTGGCTGGATGCGGGCGGGGTTTATGCCATTGCAAACACACGCGGCGGGTCGGAATTCGGCGAGAGCTGGCATGAGCAGGGAATGCTGACCCACAAGCAGAATGTGTTCGATGATTTTGCGGCGGTGGGCGAACATTTGATCGCGGCGAAATATACCTCTCGCGACAAACTGGCGATGATGGGCGGCTCCAATGGCGGGCTGTTGATGGGGGCGATGATTACGCAGCACCCGGCCCTTGCGCGCGCCTTTGTTTCCGCTGTTGGGATTTATGACATGGTGCGGGTGGAGCTTGACCCTAATGGCGCGTTCAACACCACTGAATTCGGCACGGTGAAAAAGCCTGACGAATTCAAGGCGCTGTTCGCTTATTCGCCCTATCATCATGTGATGAAGGGGACGGCCTATCCTGCTGTGTTGCTGACGACGGGGGCGACGGATGGGCGGGTGAACCCGATGCATTCGCGCAAATTCGCGGCCGCGTTGCAGGGGGCCACCTCATCTGACAGGCCGATCCTGTTGCGCACCGAGCGCGATGCGGGGCATGGCATCGGCAGTTCGCTGGCGCAGCGCATTGCCGAACAGACGGACATGCTGACCTTTTTGTTCGATCAACTCGGTATGCGGCTTGGTGAGGCGGGCAAATAAAAAAACGGGCGGCAGGAGGGCCTGCCGCCCAGTTTGTTGTTTTGGGTAAGCTAGAAAGACCGGTAGTGACCGGTCAGGCGGCGTTACGCGCGATGCGGATTTCGCGATCATCTGTATCGCGATAGGCATTGCGCGCTTCCAACGGCACGCTGTGATAGCGCACCGGGGATTTGATATTGAGGCGGGCGCGGGCGGCCTCCAGATCCTCGGCGAACAGCGCGTCGTAATCCTGCGCGGGGAGCCATTGGGCGGCCTTGCCGTTGCGCCAGCCTTCCAGCATCGACTTTATGTATTGCAGGGTGGGGTGGGAGCGCGTCATCTCGAACGCCGCTGTCAGCACGATGAAACCGATGCCGCGATTTTTCACCTGGCCATAGGTGAACGCCAGAATAGAAGCTTCCCCCAACGTATCGGTGCGATAGCCGGTGAGAACGTGCCAGATGTCATGCACATCGCGCATGCGCCGCCCATACCAGGCGACGGGGTGGGCGGCGTCTATGTCGTTATCGACGCCTTTGCGGCTTTCTTCCACCAGACCGTCGGCGGAGAGCGAACGCAGATTGATGAATTCGCGATAGTGCGCGCCGACCGTGCCGGGGGCGAAGCTGGCGAGCCACGCATCATCGCAGAGTTTTTCGGCCAGTTCTTCGCGCCGGTAAATCTGGCGGCCACCTTCGGGCAGCGAGAGCATGCGTATGAAGCCATTATAGATGGCGCTGCCGGACAGACATTCGATGATCTCGAACACCTGGGCGGTATCTTCCTTGTCGGCGATCAGGCGGCGCAGGGCGGCAAACGCTCGGCGCAGCTGGATCGGCATACGCCCGGCATTGGCCGTTTGGGCGGAGGCCTTGCGTGCAAAAGCGCTGCTTTGAGAGTCGCTCATAATCGCCATCCTTGTCTTGCCGCCGGGTAGGCGGCATTAACTGACACAAATGTCATTATAGGGAGGCGGCGGCGAAATTCAAGGGGGAGGCTTGCGGCGCGCGTGGGCGCGGGCGGGTTAGCCCTAGCGTCTGAGGTGTAATCTCTATGTCCCGCAAGGGCTTATGCGAGGCTCCCCTCGCGGAAAAATATCTTCCGCGAGGGGGCTTTTTCAATTGCCCTGCTTGCTCAATTACCAAGGCCGATGCTGATTTTGGCGAAGGGGCCGAAAAAGCCGCGGGCTGAGGTTTTGCGGCTGTCGATGCCGGTATCCATGGCGCCGAAGAAATAATCGGCGCGATAGCCGAAGCTGACTTTGGCATCGGCATAGCGGACGGAGAGCCCGGCAAAGCCACCGAGATTGGGCACGATCACCGAACGCGAGCGATCAAAGTGGACCGGCCCCGGCGCATACTGGACCGTGGACACCGGGGAGCCCAGCGGCGGCTGGGTCACGATGGTCTTGGAGACCTGATAGGTGCCGGATGCTTTTTGGCGGCCGAACAGTACCGCTCCATTGATGCCCCAGTCGAAAGCGATTTCGCCGTCCTCTGCTGTGCCCAGAAAAGGCGCCGATGCAGTCCAGCCGAGCGCAGGGCCGATGCCGTGGAAATTGCGGGTCGCGTGGCCGGTGAGAGTGTATTCGGCGCGCTGGGTTTGCGGCAGATAGACACCGGGAAAATAGCTTGGGTTGAACTCTATGCGCGTGACATGCGCGGTCGGGCGGGCAGTGATGCGCGCATCGCTTCTGCTGCTGAACGCCGCATAGCGCACGCCTGCCGAAATGACCGACGAACTGCCGAACATACCGAGCCCTACATCTTTGCCTGCCTGAAAATCGACAACACTGTAGCTCTGCCGGTTGCGGGTTTTGTTGTAGGAAAAGCGCGCAGCGGTGATGGGGATTGTTTTGGTTGGGTAGGCAACCGGATCAATAGCGTATTTGGGGTTTGGAAAGTCCGACACAAAAGCGGATTGGTGCTGGATGTTGCGCGAGCTGTTGGCGCGGCCATAGCGGATCGCGGCGGAGAACACCCAGTTGGTATCTTCGGGCGTGAAGATCAGCTTGCCTTCGCCGCCTATGGCATAGCGTGCGGGGCGCTGGGCCGCGAGAGGGGATGCGACCTTGAACGGCTCTGGCGTCGGGGTTTTGATGGCGAAGGGGGGCGCGAAAGGCGACTGGTCGGTGGCCACGCGCTCAAGCTGTGCGCCAAGTTCGATCCAGACGGTGGGGCGGTCTTCAATTTCGCTTTTTGCCTGTGCGGCGGCGACGGTGGTGGCGAGAGCCAGTGCGGAGACGGTGGCCAGCAATTGCCAGCGCATATCTGCGCGCATGATGGTTTGTGTTGTGAGTTCGCTCATTGTGATTTTCCCCCCTTAGCAATTTCAAACATGTCATTCCCGGCCTTGTGATGCGTTCGCATCGCAAGGGGAAGGCAGCCCCGGTGAGAAATCGAGTTCGATGTTTGCCACCTGGGTTGTTCCGACGCTGTCGCTGGAACTCCCTCCCCCGGCTCAAGGCCGGGGTCGCCGGGAATGACAAGTGAAGTGTGGCCAAAATTTTTCCGCATCGCGCTCACCAGTTTTTTGTGACGCGCACACCGAAGAGGCGCGGGTCTGTGAGGAAGATGTTTGTGGTCAGGGCTGTGTCATCCGAATTCAGGAAGGCGCCGGTGATGGCGGTTTTGTCGAAGACGTTTTTGACATAACCCATCGCCTGCCAACCGTTCTGGCTGGTGAGGATGAGGGCGAGGTTGACGTTGGCGTAGCCGCGTAGCTTGTCGTAATCCATGTCGTTGAAGACGCGCCAATAGGAATTGGACTGCCAGTAGATATCGCCGCGCAAAGTGGCGGCCCAGTTATCGGTGACAGGCAGCGAGTATTGCGTGCCGAAATTGAGCGTGAAGGGCGGCGCGTTCGGCATCTGGTTGCCGCTGAGGTCTTTATAGAAACCCTCACCATTGTTGGGCGCATCCACTGTGGGATCGAAGGTAGGGTGGCCGGGGACATCGGCGGCATCGTGATAGATGTAGAACATCGAGCAGGGCCAGCCATCGGTGCCGGGGCCGGTATAGCTGATAGTGCCGTTGAGTTTGCCCCCGACAATGTATTTCGACAGCACACAATTGGATGGCATGGTTGGGAAAGGTTTGTAGACCATCCAGTCTGGATGATTGGCAAGATCGGCGCGGTCCATCAGGTCGATGGCCTTGGAGCCTTTGGCGAGGCGTGCATCTTCATAGCCGCCGCCGAGATTGAACCTGAGGCCGGGCAGCGGTTCATAAGTCATTTCGATTTCCGCGCCCTTGATATGGGCATCGAAATTGAGGTTGACCGAGGTGCGATCCACGATCTGCGAAATCTGATAGCCCTTGTAGTCGTAATAAAAAGCGCTGGCATTGAAGGTGAGCTGGCCATCAAGCAGCGTGTTCTTGGTGCCGAGTTCATAAGCGTTGATGAATTCGGGCGCGAAGGTCAGCGGGTGCGCGAAATGCGACACTTCATTGGCCGGTGGCGGGATAGCGCCGGTGACAATGGGCGGAGGCGGATTGGCCCCGCCTGCCTTGTAGCCATGGGAGAAGGAGGCATAGACCAGCGTTTGATCGGTGAAATCGAGTTGAGGCGTCCAATTGGCGGCGGCGCGGCCTGTCCACTCGTTCCAGCCTTGGTCGAGCACGCCGGAAACCGGATAGCCATAAGAATCCGCGGCCAGCAGCCAGCTTGGGATGAGCGGGAAATGTTTGCGATCTGCCGTCCAGCGCACGCCGCCTATAAGTTTCAGATCGGACGTGACGTTGTAATTGGCCTCGCCGAAGCCGGCATAAGAATCGACGATGTAAGGATTCTTGCTGAGAAAATAATTGTGCCCATCATCGTTCAGATTGTCGAGCGTGCCAGTGTCGAGGAAAATACAACCTTCGACGCTATAACCCTTTGTTGGATCGCCGAGCTTTTTGCCTCTGTAGATGCATTCCGCATTGTCTGTAACACCCGGAACATAGGGCGTATTCATGTGGCCCCAACTTGTGGCGGCGAACAGGCCCAGTGAATTGATGAAGACGTAATATTTTTCCATCGTTTCGTAGTGCATGTAATTGGCGCCGACACTGAAATTGAACGGGCCGGAGAAATTGGAGGCGAGGCGGAATTCCTGACTGAACTGCCAGGAGCGCGCGGTCGCCAGATCCTGTGCGACGAGGCGATCACTGCACCCTAGCTGCGGATCGCAGAAAACGCCTTCGGGCGAAATCAGGTTCGGGCGCTGGCCGAAAACGCCGCCCGAACCATCGAACACGCCGGGCGTGGTGTTGAAGCGGTTATAATCCTGCGTGGACCATAGGAAGTCGTTGTTGAAGCCGGTTTGGCTGGTGAAGGTGAGCGAGGGCGATATCCGATAATCGGCATTCAATTGCAGGAGGTCGCTTTTGGCTTTGTATTCCGGGCTCAACTGCGATTCTATGTGGCGCAGATTGGTGGAATTGTGCGCATTGGCGTAAGGGTCGATATCTGCGCGTACCGGATTGCCGAGATTGCTGGTCGCACCGAAATAGGGCAGTGAGAAGCCGTTCGGCACCTGAAAGGCTTCGTCTGAATAAAACGAGGCAGGCAGACAACCTTGTGTGAGGTAAGGGATCGGGCTGAAAGTGTTGCCGTCGCCCTCAGGAACGTCGATGCCGTCGACGGTTTGGGGCGTCGGCGCTTTTTTGCAGGTTTGTTTGCTGGAGCGCAGGCGCTCGTCGTTCTCGGAGAAATGTTCCCAGATCAGATAGGTTTGCAGCCTCTCGGTTGGTTTCCAGCCGATGGTCATGCGGCCTGACCACAGATTGCGGCCATCGGTATCGCTGCCGCTGAGTTCGTTGAATGAATAGCCGTCGCGCTTGGTCCACTCACCTGCGAAGCGCAAGGCAAGCCGGTCATCGACCAGCGGGATATTTATCATGCCTTCGAAACGGCGATTGTGATAATTGCCGATGTCGGCCGATGCCATCGCCTCGAACTGATCGGTGGGTTTGGCGGTGCTGAGATTGACGACCCCTGCGGTCGCGTTGCGGCCGTAGAGTGTGCCTTGCGGTCCGCGCAGCACTTCCACCCCCGACAGATCGAAGAATTCCTGTTCGAAGAAATGATTGCGCATGAACGGCATGTCGTTGAAGGCGACCGCGACCGCCGGATCGGTGGTCACCGAGATCGCCTGTGTACCGATGCCGCGAATCTGGATGCTGTAACCGGTGAAATTTGTTTTGGTGAAGGTGAGGTTGGGCACCTGACGCACCAGATCGGGGCCACCGGCGGTCTGGCTAGCCGTGAGTTGTTCCTGGCTCAGCGCGGTGATGGAAATGGGGATCGACTGCACATCGGCACCGCCGAGTTTGGACGAGGTAACGGTGACGGTTTCCACGCTGGCGCGCGAAGGCGTGGCCTGCGCAAGCTGGGTGAATTGGGTGGGCGAGATGGACTGGCTTTGCCCGGCTGCATCCGCAGACGGACCCTTGATGAGATAGACCCGGGCGCTGCTTTGCTCGACCCGCAGATTGGTGCCTTTGAGCAGAGCGTCGAGGGCCTCACCCGCCGAATAACTGCCTTTGAGCGGGCGGTTGATGCGCCCTGCTACGAGAGCGTTCGAGAACAGGACCTGGCTGTCGGTTTCCACGCCAAAGGCTTTGAGCGCGATGGCCAGCGGTTGGGCGGGGATGTTGAGCTGGGTGCGCGCTTCATTGACTTGTGCTTGCGCGAATGTTGTCGGCGCGAGCAGGCAGGCGGTGGAAGCGGTGAGCAGAAATGCGGTTTGAATGGCATGGAGCCTGGATGTGCGAAGCATGGTCCCCCCTCTGGGCACTGTCGATTTGTGGTCGATCTGTCAGTTCCGACGCGGATGCGCAGCGTTTCCCCAGATGTATTGTTGCAACATTATGGCTGGGGTGGCGGCAGCCTGTGCACCAGCGACACTTGATTGGAAGCGCCCGCCACTGCGTTGATCGGGTAGTAGTCTTTCAACGCCGCGATCAGCGCGCTGACATCGCCCGCATTGAAGACGCCGCTGACACGCAAGGCGGCAGTTGGTGCATCGCCCGCGCGCACCTTGATGAGGGAATAGCGGTTCATTTCGGCCAGCACGTAAGGTAGCGGCTCATCGTCGAACATCAGCTTGCCTTGCCGCCAGGATGTCGCCTTTAAAATATTGGCGAGGCGGATGATGCGTGGCGGAGCATCGCCTTCGTCGATCAACTGATCGCCGGGCTGAAGTTTGGCGAGCACGGTGGAGGGATCGCTCGCGGAGCGCACGGTGACATGGCCTTCCGTTAGTGTGACGCGCACGCCTTTGCCTAGCGTTTCCACATCGAAGGCGGTGCCGGTGGCGATGACGCGGCGGCCATTGGCTTCCACGATGAAGGGGCGGGCCTTGTTTTTCTCGACCTGAAAATAGGCCTGACCGTGGTTGAGATGAATCAGCCGCGTCTTCTTGTCGAAGGCGACGGTAATTTGCGAGGCCGCATCCACATCCACCCGCGAATTATCGGCCAGGGTGACGACGCGGCGTTCGGCGACCTGCGTGGTGTAGACTTCCTGTGCGGGCTTGAGCGTCCAGTAGGCGCCCGCGCCCAACACGCAGAGGACGAGACAGGCGGCGAGCGCCTGTGGCCAGAGATTGGGCATACGGTCTGCGAGGCGCCAACGGCCGCGCGCGGTGTTGCGTGCATCGGCTAAAGCTGCCTGACGCAAGGTGACCATTTCGGGTTCGGCGGCGTGGATGCCAAACGCCTCCCACAGCGACGAGACTTTGGCGAAGGCTTCCGCATGGCGGGGATCTGCCTCCAGCCAATCGCGGAAGGCGCGGGTGAGGGCGGGCTTTTCGTCCACGCTCACTTCGTTCAGGCGGGTGAACCAGCTGGCGGCGCTGTCGAACAGGGCGTCATGGGTTTCAGCGGGAGAATTGCTCATGGCCGCCCCACCGTTTTGGCGAGATGGGCGAGGGATTTGGTGATGTGCTGCTCCACGGCGCTGACCGAGATGCCGTAGAACGTGGCGATGTCCTCGCACTTCATCTGTTCCAGACGGCGCAGGATGAAGATATTGCGGGTTTTCTCGCTCAAGGCGGCCAGCGCTTCCATGACCCGTTTCAACTCGACCTTCGCTTCCAAGACGCGTTCGGGCGTCGGCTCCCCAGCTATCGGGCCGGTATCATCGGGCAGGAGGGGGATGAACGGGCCGTGGGCATGGGCTCTACGGGCACGGTCCCGCAAAAGATTCACCGCTGTCTGGAAGATGAAGGCTTCGATGTTGCGGATTTCGGTTGAAGGATCGAGCCGGGAGAGGCGCAGGAAAACATCATGCGTCAGGTCTTCGGCATCGGCATGTTGGCGGGTGCGGCGCAGGAAATAGGCATAGAGCGCGGGGCGATAGCGATCGAACAGCTCACGCGAGGCCATGCCGCCAGAGGCGGGCGCGTTTGCGGTGTTCTCCCCTTGCTGTGCCATTGCCCCTTTGCCTTGTCTTGCACTCTAGCCGGGGCGGCCTGCCCCTGCCATTGAAGACGCAAGCCACCGCCTCACCCCCAGCGCGGGCGTGGCGTTTTTTTGGGTCGCTTGGGCTTCGAAAATCTGCTTGCATGGCCAGCAAGGCTCATGGGGTTGATGACATTATGAAATTTCTGGTTCGCGGTGTTGTAGCGGTGGCGGCGCTGGTTCTGTTTGCCGGTCCTGTTGCGGCGGCAACGCCCGCGGAAGATTTTGTGCAGCAGAGCGTGGACCGGGGCATTGGCATTATGAAGGATGCCTCACTCTCCCCTGCGGAGCGCAAGGCGCAGGTCGAGGCGCTGCTCGGCAAGGTGATGAATACGCGCAAGCTGGCCCAGTTCTGCCTCGGCAGGAGCGCCGCCAGCGCCGCGCCTGCCGATGTGGATGCGTTTGTGGCGGCGTTTGAGGCTTTTACCAAGGCGAAATACAGCTCCCAGCTTGGCGGCTATGGCGGGCAGACCCTCAAAGTGACGGGTTCAACCGCGCGCGGACCAGCCGATGCGGTGGTGACGGCGGAGCTGGTGCCAGCCTCCGGTGTGGCCGATCCTGACCCGATCAAAGTGTTGTTCCGCGTGCTGGGGGAAGGCGACCAGCTTGGCGTGGTGGATGCGAGCATTGTGGGCGTGTGGTTCGGCATGGCGCAGCGCGACGATATTCAGGGCTTTCTGGCCACGCATAACAACGATCTACCGGCGCTGACGGCGCGGATGGTGCAGATGACGGCGGATTTGAACGCAGGCGCGCGCTAGAACGGGTTTGATCGTTCCTCAGACCTATGCCATTTCGGCAGGGCACATTCTCGCCAGCCACCTGACCCCTCCCCGAAAAATCCAAAACGGATTTTTCGACCCTCCCTCAAGGGGAGGGTTTAAGTAGTGTGATCGAGCTTATCCAGGTGGCGATGTCGTTCAGGACGATGTTGCGATCCAGATCGCGTAGCAGCATGTGATAGCCATTGGGGTATTCATGGACCGTGGCGCGGGCGCCGAGTTCGGCGATCACCGCTTTGGTCGGTTTGGCCGGGATGATCTGATCTTTTGCGCCATAGACGATGAGCATGGGCGGAGCGTGGACGATCTTTGCGGGGGCGTGGCGGGCGTCATCCATCAGATTGACCAGGCCCCAGACGGAATCGGACCGGGTTTTCTTTTGGAACAGAGGATCGCGCGCGATGGCGCGCAGCATCTCTATATTGTCCGATGGCCAGATTTTCAGGCCCTTGCCGGAGACGGTGATGGACGGAAAGAAATGCGCCGCTGCCCATAGCGCCACGCGATAGGACAGCGGCATGTCCCCGCGCGACCAGACGGCGGGGGCGACCAGAATGACGCCATCGAGTTTGGGAGCGGATGGCTCTGCGAGGGTGGAGAGCACCACCGCGCCGCCCATGCTTTCCCCCAGTGCGAAGATTGGCAGGCCGGGATTGTTGGCGCGCACCAGATTCACAAACGCGGTGAAATCGGCGCGCAAGGCGGCGGCACCGGGCCAGCGGCCGGGATTGGGGCTTTTGCCGAAGCTGCGCTGATCATAGGCGATGACGCTGATGCCGCGCGCGGCGAGCACGGGCGCGGGCAGCGCGAAGGCGTTGGAATAATCGCTCATGCCGTGCAGGGCGACGATGATGGCTTTGGGGGTTTTCGCGGGCCACTGGCGCACCGGCAGATGCAGACCATCGCCTGTGATGAAGTCATTGGCGGTCAAGGCAGGGGGCACGGTCTCAGCCCCTTGCGGGGCGAGGCTGGGCGCGCAGGCCGCCATCAGGCTGACAGCACATGCCGCACACGTTTGCGCAAATACGGAAGCAATTCTTCGCCAAACCATGGATTGTTTTTCAGCCAGGCATTGTTGCGCCACGAGGGATGCGGCAACGGAATATAGCGTGGTGTGAAGCTGCGCCAAGCACGCACTGTCTCGGTCATGTTTTCGCGGGCGCGTGGGCCGAGATAGCGTTTTTGCGCATAGGTGCCGATCAACAGGGTGAGCGGGGGCTCGCCCAGAAGCTCGAACAATCTTGGATGCCAGGCGGGGGCGCATTCCTTGCGGGGCGGCAGATCGCTGCCATGGGCGTTGTAACCGGGAAAACAGAAACCCATGCCGACGATGGCGACGAGGCGCTCGTCGTAAAAGGTTTCTTTTGTGACGCCCAGCCAATCGCGCAGGCGATCACCGGAGGGATCGTCGAAGGACAGGCCCGATTGATGGACGCGGCTGCCCGGCGCCTGACCGATGATGCAGAGTTTGCTGCTCAGGCTGGCGCGGATGATGGGGCGTGGTTCATGCGGCAGAGATGGGGCGCAGATGCGGCAGGCGCGGATTTCGCCAAGGAGTTGCGAAAATGCCCGCGCCTTGCCGCTTGCAGCCATTAGTCAGCGCGCAACATGTTTTTGGCGATGACCATTTGCTGAATTTGACTGGTGCCTTCGTAGATGCGGAAGATGCGCACGTCACGATAGAAACGCTCAATGCCATAATCGGCGACATAGCCAGCGCCGCCGAAAATCTGCACCGCGCGGTCGGCGACGCGGCCCACCATTTCGGAGGCGAAATATTTGGCTGCTGCACATTCCAGCGTGACGTTTTCACCGGCGTCGCGGCGCTTGGCGGCATCCAGCACCATGCAGCGGGCGGCATAGGCTTCTGTTTTGGAATCGGCGAGCATGGCTTGCACAAGCTGAAAATCGCCCAGACGCTGGCCGAACTGTTCGCGTTCGCGGGCGTACTTCACCGATTCACGGATCAGCCGTTCTGCAACGCCGACGCAAACACCGGAAATGTGCAAGCGGCCGCGATCCAGCACCTGCATGGCGACTTTGAAGCCTTCGCCTTCATTGCCAAGGCGCAAGTGCGCGGGCACGCGGGCGTTTTCGAAGATCACATCGTGAATATGGGCGCCCTGCTGGCCCATTTTCTTTTCCGACTTGCCAATGCTGATGCCCGGCGTTTTGGCCGGAACGATGAAGGCTGAAATGCCCGATGCGCCTTTTTTGGAGGAATCGGTGCGGGCCATCAGCGTGAACATACCGGCGCGGGCCGCATTGGTGATGAAACGCTTGGTGCCGTTGACGACATAGTGATCGCCGTCGCGAATGGCGGTGGTGCGCACCGAGGCCGCATCCGACCCGGCATTGGGTTCGGTCAGCGCGAAGCTGGCGATGATTTCGCCACTGGCGAGCTTGGGCAGCCATTCGTTCTTTTGCTCTTCGCTGCCGAACATCACCACGCCCTGGCTGCCGATGCCGACATTGGTGCCGATGGCCGAACGGAAAGCCGGAGAAGTCTGGCCGAGTTCGAAGGCGACCAGCACCTCCTCTTCCATATTGAGGCCGAGGCCGCCGTAATTTTCGGGGATCGAGAGGCCGAAGAGACCCAGTGTCTTCATTTCGGCGATGATTTCGTCGGGGATGCGATCGTCTTCGGAGACTTTGGCTTCTATGGGGACGCATTTTTCGGCCACGAAGCGGCGGACCGTTTCGAGCAATTGGGTGCGGGTGTCTAGATCAAGCGCCATGGCGAGTTTTTTCCAGTAATTGCGATGTCGGCGGACATTATGCGGAAAACCCGCTTACGCAAATGGCCGGAAACTTAGCGCGGCAGGGGCGCGTAGATACCGACGATCAAGAGATGATCCACGGCGCTTGCGTGGTTGCCCAGCGGCAGGAGCAGGGATTCGTGAAAAAACGCCTCGCCATCGTTGCGCTCGAAAAAGCCGCGATAGGCGCGCGGCGAAGGCTTGATGCAAACATCCTTGTAGATGGCGTGAAACATCCTGCCATAGCCGGGGATTTTGCACTCCAGTTCGGAGGCGGTCATGCCCGCCTCGATCCCAGCGCCCGATTGCACCACCGCGTCCCCCAGAATGCGGAACTCAAAATCCTTCGCCTGCCCGATCACCCGCACCAGCGCGATGTTGCGCAACAGCGAACCGAGTTCCTTGGGCGTAATATCCTTGCGGGCGGGAAAAGGGCGGCTGCCGCGCAGACTATCCCATTTCTCCAGCGCACGGCGGTTGATGGGGCTCTGCACCTGCCACGGGTCAATGCGCTGCGTGGTGCGCGCAGCTTTAAGGAGATTAAGAAGGCCTTCCGCGCTGTGCATGGCAACCGTTGAGGCAAGGCTGGTGCCCTGTCAGCTTCGGCGCCAAGTGTTAAGCGAAGGCAAATTTTTTGAGCCAAGGGTCGGATTATCCCCGAACTTTCCGGGTTCCCGATCAGACGGGCAGCACCCCGATAATGGCCCCGGTCAGCCCGCTGGCCATGGTGCCGGACAAAAGCGCCCGCAAGGCCAAGGGGACGATGACGTCCCGCCGCTCGGGCGCCAGCCCGCCAACGCCCGCGATCAGGATGCCGACCGAGCCGAAATTGGCGAAGCCGCACATGGCGTAGAGCATGATGAGGCGCGAGCGGGGTTCGAGCGCGCCTTCAGGCAGGGCCGCAAGCTTCAGATAGGCGACGAATTCGTTGAGGATGGTCTTGTCGCCCATCAGCGCGCCAGCGGTGGCGGCCTCGTTCCACGGCACGCCGTAGAGCCAGACGACGGGGGCGAAAATCCAGCCGAAAATACGCTCCACCGTGAGCGGCGCGCCGAGAATGGCGGGCAATTGGCGCAAGACGATATCGCCCAGCGCGACCAGTGCCACCATGACCAGCAGCATCGCCACTATGCCAAGCCAGAGTTGCAAACCATCCGCGGTGCCACGGGCCACGGCATCCATGCTGGAGCGATAGGTGAGGGTTTCGCTGGCGTCGCTCTCTGTCGTCGCTTCGCCCGGCACCATGATGCGGGCGATCAGGATGCCTGCGGGCAGCGAGAGCAGCGAGGCGACCAGAATATGACCCAGCGCGCCTGGCACCACGGGTTCGAGGATGCTGGCATAGAGCACGAAGACGGTGCCCGCGACGGTGGACAGGCCCACGGTGAACAGCACGAAAAGTTCGGACCTTGAGAGCTTTGGCAAGTATGGGCGGATGAGGAGCGGGGCCTCGATCATGCCGAGAAAGAAGGTGGCTGCCGCACCCAGCCCGACCGCGCCGCCAATGCCCATTAATTTGCGCAAGGCGAAGGCAAAGCCGCGCACGATGACAGGCAGGATGCGCCAGTGCCAGAGCAGTGCCGCCAGCGCGGAGATCACAATCACCAGCGGCAGGATTTGAAAGGCGAAGCTGCCAAGGGCCCGCGGGTTGGTGACGGCGAAGGGCGCATCCCCACCGCCGGTATAGCCGAAGACGAAAGACGTTCCGGCGCGTGTTGCCTCCATCAGCGCATCGACCACGCCGTTGAGCGAGAACAGCATGTGGCGCGCGGGCGGTAGTTTGAGCAGGATGAGGGCGAGCACGACCTGCAAGCCAAGGCCGACCGCTACGGTGCGAAAGGGAAAGGCGCGGCGATTTTCGGACAGGGCCCAGGCGAGGCACAGAATGCCCGCGACACCGAGTGCGGATTGCGCATGTTGCATGTGGTGGCCCCTGCCCTGTTGCGCGTAGTTGAAGCGGTTTCGTCTCCGCAAAGCAATGTTGTAGCGTGCTGCCGGGCGATGCAGGAAACAGGCAGATGCAGGCAGGCAGAGGGGAAATACGGGCTCTTGCGGGGGCGCGTGCGGTGCCGCCGCTGGTGCTGGTGTTGTTTCACTATTGTGAACAGCGCGGCTATTTCGGCATTCCCGCCATCGACCTGTTTATCGGCAAGGGCTATTTGTGGGTTGAGTTTTTTTTCGCGCTGTCTGGCTTTTTGCTGGTGCATGTCTATGGCGGGCGAGAGGCGGCGCTGTTCAGGCCAGCCAACTATATCCGCTTTCAACTGAACCGGCTGGCGCGGCTTTATCCGCTGTATCTCATATGTCTGCTGTTGCTGCTGGCTTTGGTGTTGTTCACGCGCGCCATTGCGCCGTTGACGGGCCAGACCTCGATCTTCGATCAGCCTTATCATCCCATTGTCAGCGTGGGCACGTTTTTCGCCAATCTGTTTATGGTGCAGGCGTGGGAGACCTATTCCTTCCTCTCCTGGAATGCGCCTGCCTGGTTTGTCAGCGTGTATTTTTTTCTCTGTCTGATCTTTCCACTTTATGCATTTGTCGCACGGGGGCGGCGGCGGCGGGGGATTTTGCTGGTGGTGGCCGGGATTGCCGGGCTGATGGCGCTGGCGCAAGTATCGGGCCGGGCGGGGCTCGACCTCACTTTTCATCACAGCATTTTCAGGGGCATGGCGGCGTTTGCTGTCGGGGCGGGTTTTGCCACCATCTTCCGCAGCCTGAAGACGCTTGATCTGCATGTGCTGAATGTTTTGCAGGCGGGCGTTTTTGCCGGGCTGATCTATGCGATCTATTTCGGCGGCGAGCGGCATACGGTGGCCGATGTGCTGAGTGCGGCGATGATGATGACGCTGGTGCTGGTGCTTGCCTTCGACCGGGGCGTGCTGGCCTGGGTGTTTGCCAGCCGCCCGATGACGCGTTTGGGCGAATGGTCCTATGCGATCTTTCTGGTGCAGTTTCCGCTCATTCAGGCTTTGCGCAGCTTGCGCCAGTATTACCCCGTCGAATGGCGGCCTTTGGGGGATTTGAGCGGGATTGTGCATTGGGTTGAGGCGGGCGGGCTTTTGGCCGCCTGTATCGGGTTGGGGGCGCTTTTGACGATATATATTGAGCGGCCAGCCCATGCCCGGCTGCGGCGGCTTATCACGGCGCGGGGTTAATAGGGCTCCTCACGCTTGACCGGGGGCCGCGAGCCCGGAATAACTCGCCGCCTATTTCCAGCCCTGTCAGGAAGGAGCCTCCCATGACCATTCGCTTCGACGGCAAGACCGTCATTGTTACAGGCGCCGGTGGCGGCCTTGGCCGCGCCCATGCGCTTGATTTTGCCCGCCGTGGCGCGAACGTGGTCGTCAACGACCTTGGCGCCTCGGTCGATGGGGCTGGCGGTTCGTCCGAAGCCGCCGACAAGGTGGTGGCGGAGATCAAGGCCGGTGGCGGCAACGCCATCTCCAATGGCGCCTCGGTCACCGATGATGCGGGCGTCGCCCATCTCATCGAGCAGACGATGAAGACATTTGGCCGGATCGACGTGCTGATCGCCAATGCCGGTATTCTGCGCGACAAGAGCTTCTCCAAAATGGAGATCAAAGACTTTCAGCTCGTCGTCGATGTGCATCTGATGGGTTCGGTGAAGCCGATCAAGGCGGCATGGCAGATCATGCGTGACCAGCAATATGGCCGCATTGTCGTGACCACCTCATCCACCGGGCTTTATGGCAATTTCGGCCAGACCAATTATGGCGCGGCGAAGCTGGCTCTTGTCGGCTTTATGAACACGCTGAAGCTGGAAGGCGCCAAGGACAACATCAAGGTCAATGCGATCTGCCCGGTGGCTGCCACCCGCATGACGGAAAACCTGATGCCGCCGCAAATGCTCGAAATGCTGAAGCCGGAATATGTGACGCCGGGCGTTGTTTACCTCGCCAGCGAAGATGCGCCGACCGGCACCATCGTTACCGCGGGCGCGGGCATTTTCTCGGCGGCGCAACTGGTGGAAACCAATGGCGTCAATCTGGGCCATGGCGCAGATGCCGATACGGTGGCCGCCAATTGGGCCAAGATCACCGACTTTAACGGCGCCACGCATTATATGATGGGCAATGACCAGACGATGAAGCTGGTCGCACGCCTGCAAGACGCGCCGGTTAAGCCGTAAGACTTTTTCTTTTAAGCTGCCACGCCGCCAGAAAAGCGGCGGGCGGCATTGCGCAGGCGCTCGCGCAAGCTCAGCGCCTGAAGCGGCTCCAGATGCAGGGCGACGAGGAAGACATCGTCGCCCGCCTTCTCCCGGACAATGAGCTGCGCACCGCCGAGCATCAGGCTGTCGCCGATTTCCGGGGCTTTGTCGAAATTTTCCGCGAAAAACTCCGCCACCGTTTTTTTGCGCTGATCGGCGGTCGCGCCGAGGCTGTAGAACTCTTCGATCTTGTCGATGGGGGCGTCGCCGCGGATGGCGAACTCGCCTTCCAGATCCATGCCGCGCCGTTCGGTGGCGGGGGCGAACACGCTGTCGAGGCTGTGGGCTTTCAGTTCGGGCGCCAGCAGATAGGCATAATCCCCTGGACGGAGCGCGCCTGCGACAACCGGCTCCAGAATATTGCCGTCGCGCACCACGAGAGTGAGCTTTGCCCATTCGGGCAGTTTGGTCATCGACAGGACGCGGCTTTCCGGCCCTATCGGATAGCCGATCATCTCCACATTCAACTGGCCCGGCAGATCGACTTCGGTGCGTGTGACCGGATAGCCGGTACGCGGCAGCGCCTGACCGAGCCTGCGGGCAGCGGCCTTGATGGTGGAGCCCTGAAGCGACAGCGACACCAGCACCACGAAGAACGCGACATTGAAATAGATGTGGCTGCCGGGAAGGCCTGACAAAGTGGGGATGGAGGCAAGGAAGATGCTGACCGCGCCGCGCAGGCCCACCCAGCCGATGAAGACGCGCTCCTTGCCACTGAACCCGAAGGGCCAGAGCGAGAGCCAGACCGCAAGCGGGCGGGCGACGAAGATGAGAAACAGGGCGATGGCGATGCTGGGCACCGCGACCGCCAGCATTTGATGTGGCGAGACAAGCAGCCCGAGAGCGAGAAACATGATGATCTGGGCCAGCCATGTCACCGCATCGTGCAGCGACAGAATGCTGGCGAAGGCGCGCACCGGGCGGTTGCCGAGCACGAGGCCCGCGACATAGGCCGCAAGAAAGCCTGAGCCGCCGAGTGTGGCAGCAAGGCCAAAGACAAAGACGCCGCCGGAGACGGCGAGCAGAGGCTGCAAACCGCCGGGCAGATTCACCCGGTTAAGAAGGGTGACGATTCCAAAGCCACCGCCAATCCCGATCAACGTGCCGAGAACGGCTTCGCGGCCCAGGTCGATCAGAATATGCGAGGCGGAGGCTCCCGCACCGCCGCCAGCGGAGATAACGGTGACAGCGGCAACGGTGAGAAAGATGGCCACCGGATCGTTGACGCTCGATTCCAGTTCGAGCAGCGCGCCGACGCGCGCGCGCAATTGCAGGCCACCGCTGCGCAGCAGGAAGAAGACGGCGGCGGCATCGGTGGAGGCGACCACCGCGCCGATCAAAAAACCTTCTTTGACGCCGATGGACAGGACCCAGATCGCGAAGGCCCCGGTTAGCCCTGCGGTGATGAGCACGCCGAGCGTCGCCATGACGGTTGCCGGGACGACCGCTGCGCGGACATGGAGAAAGCGGGTGCGCAAGCCCCCATCGAACAGGATGATGGCCAGCGATAGTGAGCCGATGAGATAGGTCAGCCGATAATCGGAAAAGCGCAAACCGCCCGGACCATCCTCCCCCGCCAGAATGCCGACCGCGAGAAACATCAAAAGGATGGGCGCGCCGAAGCGCGTGGCGATCAGGCTGGACAGAATGCCCGCCACGATGAGCCCCGCGCCCAGAAGCAGCGCAGTGTTTGAAAGGTCGATTGCTTCCATATGCGCAAAGCGTAGTCGATTGTTGCGCCCATCCCGAAGGGGAATTGTGCTTCTGGCGGTGCGATCCTGCTTTCCGTTGCGATTATGTCGCGATGTGAGCGTTCGGCGGACCCATGCAGCCACTGCATGGCTGGTTTTCGCTGCAATGCAGCAAATAACACCTATCTATGTCGTGTATCCGGGCTATAAGGCGGGATATAGATATGGAGAACGTTATGAAAAGTCTGGGAAAATATGAGGTTGCGGGTAGCGATGGGCTTAGCCTGCTCGTTATCGCAGGTGCAGCATTTTTGCTGATGGGCGCGATTGCGGCCCCTGCCCTGCCGGGCAACAGCGCTATTGGCGCCAAGGCGCCGCTGATCGAAACCGTGAGCGTGCAGGTGGATGCGGGGGTCTCCTGACCCTCTCATCTGCTGGGGCATTTGGCAGGGCGGGAGGCACGAATTCGCGTTTAAACCTTTCCATTTTGTCATATAGTGGAGGGGACAGACGGGTGCCGGAATTGACGGCTCTTGTGACCGCCAGACCGGCTTTATGGAGGCCGACATGGCTATGCTTCATGCCCATCACGAAGAAGACCGCGACCTTGGCGGGCAAATGCTCGATATGGTGATTTTGTTTGGTTCGATCACGCTGTTTGTCGGCGCGATCGCGGCCTTCATTATCATCGCGACCTAATCGCCCGCGACTTCGGCCTAGTCGCCTGCGACTTCGGTCAGTTCGACATCATGGCCCCAGAGTCGCTCGATATGGGTCTTGACCAGTTCGCGCGCGTTGTAGTGCAGCGCGATGCCGCGATGCATGCGGTGTTCGAGTAACAATTTGCGGTCGCCGCGCAAATTCGCGCCCACCACCTGGATATTGGGATCGACGGCGCCGACGTCATATTGGCGGGCCAGCGTGGTGCGCAAGGCGCGGTAGCCCTGTTCGTTATGGATGGCGGCAACGTGGTAGGCGCTGTCTTCCGCCTGGTCGGCCAGGCTGAAAAGCCGCAAATCCCGCATCACCTTGGGCGAGAGGAACTGCTCGATAAAACTTTCGTCGCGGTAGTTGGCCCAGGCATCCTTCAGCACGGTCATGAAATCGCCCGTGCCAGCGAAGGGCGCGAACCATTCGCGGTCTTCAGCGGTCGGCTGTTCGCAGATGCGCCTTATGTCGGCCATCATCGCGTAGCCCAACGCGTAAGGATTGATGCCGGAATAACGCCGGTCATCGAATTCGGGCTGGAACACCACGCTTGTGTGACTATGCAGGAATTCAAAAATCGCGCCGTCGGTGATGAGGCCGCGATCGAACAGCCGATTCATGATGGTGAAGTGGACGAAGGTCGCGCAGCCTTCGTTCATCACCTTGGTCTGGCGTTGGGGATAAAAATATTGCGCGAGGTTGCGCACGATACGCAGCATTTCGCGCTGCCAGGCTTTGAGCGCGGGTGAATATTTCTCGATGAAATAGAGCAGGTTTTCTTCCGGCATCCGCATATCAGCGCCGCCGTCATCAGGGTCGGGCGAGGCGGGGGTGGCTGGCGGGCCCGCAGGTAATGTGCGCCACAGATCGTTATAGGCTTCGTCTTCATGTTCGGCGCGGCGGCGCTGTTTTTCGGCCACCCGCTCGCGGGAGGGGCGCGGCGGGCGGCGATAGCGAAAGACGCCCTGATCCATGATGGCGTGGGCGGAATCGAGCACGGCCTCCACTTCCTCGCGGCCATAGCGCTCTTCGCACGCGGTGATGTAGCGCTTGGCGAAAGCGAGATATTCTAAGATGCCATCCGCATTGGTCCACTGCCGGAAGAGATAGTTGTTCTTGAAGAAATGATTATGGCCAAAGGCAGCGTGGGCCATGACGAGGGTCTGCATCGTCATGGTATTTTCTTCGAGCAGATAAGAGATGCACGGGTTGGAGTTGATAACAATTTCATAGGCGAGCGCGGAATAACCGGCGCGGTAGAGCGTTTCTTCCCGCGCGAAGAGTTTGCCGAAGCTCCAGTGATTATACATCAGCGGCATGCCGAGGGAGGAATAGGCATCCAGCATCTGCTCTGACGAGATCACCTCGATCTGGTTGGGGTAGACATCGAGCTTGAGTTCGCCGAGGGCGATTTCCTCGATCGCTTTGAGTGTGCGGTCGAGCGTTGCGAAATCCCATTCTGCGCCAGTGAAAAGCGGGGCGGTCATGTCAGCCCCCCTGTGCGCGCATCTCCTGATCCTGCTGGCTGAGGAAATTGATGCCGGTCTGCGCCTCGAACGCCTGCATGTCGGCGCGGAAATATTCCATCATGAACGCGCGATCCGCAGCGCTGAGGGGCGGGATGTCCTTGCTCAACAATCGTTTGATGGATGTGCGCAGCGAGGGAGGAAGGAGTTTCGCCACACCATTGATGTTTTGCAGCGCCATGCCCACGCGGTTGGGGCGGAAGGCCTGATTTTTTGGACGGTCTGCCGCGAAGGCAAATTCGCGATGGCCCGCGCCCAGAAAGGCGGCGCATTGGGCCGCGACCTGCGAAGGTTCGCGGGCGAGTTTGCGAAAATCCACGATGAGAAAACGATCCAGCGGGAAGTAAGGCAGATAGCGATTGAGCTGAAGGTGATAATAGCTCGCCATTGTGTAGTAGACTTTTTTCTCTACCACCTCGCGCAAGGCACGCCGTTCCGCACGAGCGCGCACATCGTGCCAATAGGCCGAGTAACAGCGATCCGCCGGATTGCGCACGATGTAGATGAATTTGGCCTGCGGGCTCAGTTCGAAAATACGTTGGGGAACGAGCTGGTCCGTGCCGCGCTCCCATTCCACGGTGCGGGCCATGGAATAGCTCACTGAGGCTTCCACCAGAATGCCGGGATGCTGTGCGAAACATTGGCGATACCAATCCAGTCCGCGCTCCCAGTGTACATTGAAAAAATCCGGCTCCTTGGGTTCGGACATCACGATGCCTGGATGCTGGCCTAAAAGCCCGGACAGGCTTGTCGTGCCTGACTTTTGCGCGCCGATAATGAAACCCTGCGGTGGGAAAGCCATACGCGGAGAACCTGTTTTTGCCAGATACTATCGTTTTATGGGGCATATCTTTAACCAGATTCCGTTTTGCGGAACAATTCCCTGAATACCGGGAAGATATCGGCAGGTTTGGAAATGCGTTTGGTGGCGAAATTGGGCCAAAGCGCTGCCACCGTGCGATAGGCCCGCCAAAGCTCCGCGCCTGACTCTTCGCTGGCGAAGACTTCCATTTCGCGTTCATCGAGAATTTCGATATAGGCGTAATATTGGCAGAGCGGCATGATTTCGCCGTTCAGCATCGCCACGCAGGTGCGCGCATCGCCGGACTGGGTGTAACCGTCGCTTGCCTGCGCCGCATAGATATTCCAGTCCGCAGTCGCGTAACGCGCTTTCTGGATTTCGAGCATCTTGTCGAGCGCGGTGGACACCACTGTGCCGCCCGACTGACGGGAATAGAAGAATTCCTGCTCGTCTACCTCCTGCGCATCATGGGTGTGGCGGATGAAAATCACATCCACCTTTTCGTAGCGCCGCTTCAAAAACAGGTGGAGCAGCATGTAGAAACGCTTGGCGAGGTCTTTTTCCCGCTCACCCATGGAGCCGGAGACATCCATCAGGCAGAACATCACCGCCTTGCTGGTGGGAACCGGCTGTTCGGCGAAGGTGTTGAAGCGCACATCTATCGGATCGACAAAACCTACCCATTTGCGCTTGGCGACCGCTTTGGCCAATTGCTCTTTCAGCGCGATGATTTTTTCGTGTGTCTCATCGGATGGCGGGCTCTGCCGCTCCAGTGCATCGAGTTCAATTTCCAGATTGTCCACATCGCGCAGCGACGGACGCTTGAGCGCAAGGCGACGGCCAAAGGAATTACGCATGGTGCGGATGAGATTGATCTGGTTGGGCGAGCCGGAGGTGGTGATGCCTGCCCGTTTCCAACTTTTGCTCACCGTCTCTTTCAGCGTGGTGCGCACGAGATTGGGCAGTTCGAGATCTTCGAAAAAAATGTCGAGGATCTCATCCTGCGTCATGGTGAACTCGAAATCGTCCTCGCCTTCACCGCTATCCGATGCTTGTTTGCCCGACGCACTGCCCTCGCCGCCCGGTGGCTTTTTGATTTCGTCGCCCGGCATGAACTCCTTGTTGCCGGGCAAAACGAAATCGCGGCTGCCGGAGGATTGCGGATCGAGGCGGAAGCGCGGCTCGCGCGTGCCTTTGGCGGAAATGCGAATTTTGCGCTCTTTACCGATGTCGGAGACAGCAGCGTCTTTCAGCGATTTTTGCACCGCCTCGCGAATTTGCGCGCGGGCGCGGCGCAGAAACCGCTGACGATTGGCGAGGCTTTTACCCTTGGGATTGAGCCGACGATCTATGAAATAGGTCATTGCGTTGTGCCGCTCGACCTCACCCCGCCTTGTTGACGCGCATGTACCATTCGACCAGACGACGCACCTGACGCGGGGTATAGCCGCGTGCCAGCATCCGCTTGACGAATTCGTTGTGCTTGGTCTCGGTGTCGGTATCCTTTTTGGATTCGAAGCTGATGACCGGCAACAGGTCTTCCACCTGCGTGAACATGCGCTTTTCGATCACGCTGCGGATTTTCTCATACGCCGTCCAGGCCGGGTTCTTGCCTTCGTTCTGGGCCCGGTAACGCAGCGAGAACTTCACCACCTCGTTGCGGAAATCTTTCGGGTTGGCGATTCCGGCGGGCTTTTCGATTTTCGAAAGCTCGTTGTCGAGGGAGGTCCGGTCGAGCAACTGGCCGGTATCGGCGTCTTTATAATCCTGATCTTCGATCCAGGCGTCTGCATAAGAGATATAGCGGTCGAACAGGTTCTGGCCATATTCACCATAGGATTCGAGATAGGCTTTCTGGATTTCCTTGCCAATGAATTCGGCATAACGCGGCGCCAGATCGGCTTTGATGAATTCGAGATATTTCTTCTCGGTCTCATCGGCCATCTGTTCGCGGCGGATCGCCTGTTCGAGCACATACATCAGATGCACCGGATCGGCGGCGACCTCGGTAACATCGTAATTGAAGGTTTCCGACAGCGCCTTATAGGCGAAGCGGGTGGAGATGCCGTTCATGCCTTCATCGACGCCAGCGGCATCCTTGTATTCCTGCATCGTCTTGGCTTTGGGGTCGGTGTCTTTCAGCTTTTCGCCATCGTAAACCCGCATCTTGGAGGTGAGGTTGGAATTCTCATGCTCTTTCAGCCGGGTCATGACGCAGAATTTGGCCAGCATCTCCAGCGTTTCGGGTGCGCAATGGGCGTTGTCGAGATTGCTGCCCGATAACAGCTTCTTGTAGATCGCGGTTTCTTCGGTGACGCGCAGGCAATAAGGCACGGTCACGACCGAGATACGGTCGAGAAACGCTTCGTTGTTCTTGTTGGCTTTGAACACCTGCCATTCGGATTCGTTGGAATGGGCCAGGATGATGCCGCTGAACGGGATGGGGCCGAGGGTTTCGGTGCCGATATAATTGCCTTCCTGTGTCGCGGTCAGCAGCGGATGCAGCACCTTGATGGGGGCCTTGAACATTTCGACAAATTCAAGAAGGCCCTGATTGGAGCGGCACAACCCGCCGGAGAAAGAATAGGCATCCGGATCGTTCTGGCTGAAATGTTCGAGTTGCCGAATATCCACCTTGCCGACGAGGGCCGAGATGTCCTGATTGTTCTCATCGCCCGGTTCGGTTTTGGATACCGCGATCTGGCGCAGCTTGGAGGGAAACAGCCGTACGACTTCAAATTTGGAAATGTCGCCGCCGAATTCATCCAGCCGCTTGACCGCCCAGGGGCTCATTACCCCGCCGGTGCGATATTTTTCGATGCCGTATTTCTCGGCCAACAGATTGGCAAGTTCGTCGGAGCGGAAAAGACCGAGCGGTGATTCAAAAACCGGACTGATCTGATCGCCCGCTTTCAGCACATAGATCGGATATTTTTCCATCATATCCTTGAGCCGCTCGGCGAGCGAGGATTTGCCGCCGCCGACGGGGCCAAGCAGATAGAGAATCTGGCGTTTTTCTTCGAGGCCCTGGGCTGCGTGTTTGAAATAGCCCACGATCCGCTCGATCGTGTCTTCCATGCCGTAGAAACCTTCAAAAGCACGGTAACGCTTGATGGTGCGGTTGAAGAATATCCGGCTGAGGCGCGGATCCTGCGCGGTGTCGACGAATTGCGGCTCGCCGATGGCGGCAACCATGCGTTCGGCGGCGGTTGCATACAGCATCTTGTCGTCGCGCGCGGCGAGCAACCAGTCCCTCAGGCTCATCGCCTCGAAACGCTCGCGCGCATAATCACGGGTGAAGATGTCAAAGACGTCAAGCGTACCCATCAATCTTGCTCCTTCGTGCGCCCACTATTGTCTGCCGGTGATCGGTGCCCTCATTCCTTCACAACAGGTCATCGCCAACCCAAGGGTGCTACACATCATGTGAACGGAACTTGAATTGAAAAGTTCCGCAAACCGTGATGCTTTGCGTGAAATATGGTCTCGCGTGTCATTCGCGTCATGCCAAACCCCTCAAGCAATTCGAACACGGCGAACAATTCGAACATAGCGTCTGCGCAGTTGCGCAGCCGTTGGCTTTGACATTCAACCCTGTGATTTGCATGTCGCGGGCTTTCCGATGCGCTGGCGACGAATCGTAGTGTACCGCTGTTCGGCTGCGCACCAAAGCGTTGCGTCATCCATTTCGTCCAGCGCGCCACAATCATGTCATGAAGCAATCCACACGCTGCCATGATCGGGTGCAGAGTTGCCACAATCTCTGCCGATGCTGCGCGCATCAGACGGAGGGCGTGGGAGATGGGTGTGTTTCGCGTGGGGCCAGCAGCGGCGAGCAGATCGGCGGTCGCGGCGGATTCTTTTGTGGCGCTTCTGTTCCTGACGGTCTTGCTGATGGTGGCTTTTGCCGCCACCGCTTTTGGCGGGGCCTGAGGGCGAATGGCCACGTTCGAAAGACAGAAAGTTGCGCAGCCCGATAATCCGCCGTGGATTTTGTAGCCAGACTTTACAGCGTTAACTCTACGCTTTTACACGCCTTTGATTCCACAACAGAAAACTTCTTGGCACGCCCCGTGCAGGTACTGGGGAGCGTAACGGAGTTCTGTCAATGAAACACTACACACTTTCGGCCGCTGCGGTGGCTCTTCTGACTGGTTTGTCGCTGGCGGGTGCGGCGAACGCTGCCCCGATAGCGGTTGGCTCCATTGGCGGGGCACCGACTGGCGTGACCCTCGACAATCTGGATACGGTCGCCCTGGGTAATGGTGGCGGCACGTCGTCGACCGGCATCATCATCACCTTCTCTGGTTCCGGCCAAGCAGTTCAGGGCAGTTCTTCTGGCCTGTATGCGGCTCCCTACCTCTCAGGGAACAACGGCACAGGCTTCGGCAGCCCGAACCAGGCCGATGGTCAGGATGCCACCACCTATTTGACCGCGGGTGGCACTGCCAATTCCTCGGCCACACTGGTTCTGCCTTTCGACGTCAAATATTTCGGCCTGCTGTGGGGCTCGGTGGATGACCACAATTCGCTGGAACTTTTTAACGGCAATACGCTGGTCGGCATCATCAAAGGCACGGATGTGACCCCGGTTCCGGATGGATCGCAGGCTCAGGATGGCACATATTATGTGAACATCACCTCGGATGTCGCCTTCAACAAAGTCATCGCCAAGAGCACGAGCTTTGCCTTTGAATTCGACAACCTTGCCTACAACCCGACCGATCCGACGGTCCCGTCCCCGGAACCTCTGACCCTCAGCCTGTTCGGCGCGGGTCTGGCCGGCATGGGCCTCGTTCGCCGCCGTCGCCGCAAGGCCTAAGCGAAACTGCATAATGTGGAAAACGGCGCCTTCGGGCGCCGTTTTTTTTTTCGTGAAATACCGCCTTGTCCCACCACTGCGCGCGCGGCAAGCTTTGGTATGGACTTATCGGCGATAAAAGTCGGCCCGGCCTCAACGGCGGATGCTGGCGCTATTGCGCGCATCTATATCGAAGCGTGGCAGGACACCTATCCCGGCATTGTGCCTGATCGCCTGTTGCGGGCGATGACCCTTTCGGGTCAGACCGCGCGCTGGGCAGCGGCCATTGCGCGGGGCGAGGCAGTGCTGGTGGCCCGTCATGCGAGCCACGGCATTGTGGGCATGAGCAGCCTTGGAAACGCGCGCGACACCGGGCTGGGGCCAGATAGCGAAATCTACACGCTCTATGTGGACCCGGCTTTTTATGGCAGTGGCGCGGGCCGGGCGCTGATGACAGCCGCTTTTGCCGAATTGCGCCACCAAGGCTTTGCGGCCTGTATCGTCTGGGCCCATGCCAAAAATCCGGCGCGCTATTTTTATGAGCGGCTGGGTGGGCGGCTGGTGGCCGAGCGCACCGGCTGGTTGATGGGCGAGGCCGTGCCGGAGGCGGGCTTTGGTTGGCCGAGCCTCACCTTGGCGGCACGCGCGCCCAGCGCGGCGGGTTAGCTGCTCAAATCCTTGGGGCGGATATAGACCACAATGTCTGCGCTGGCGGCGGCAAGCTGTTTCCAGTTCTCTACGTCGAAATCCAGCACGGCCAGCGCACAGGTGGGAAAGCCCTCGGCCATGGCGCGCAGGTGTTTTTTCTGCGCCTCCGTCTTTGGTTTGCGCACCAGATGGAGTGCCAGATTTTCCAGCCCCGGATTATGGCCGACCAGCATGAGGCTTTGCGCGCTGTCCACTGTCTTGCGCGCTTCGGCAAGGAGGGTTCGCACCGATGCGAGATAGAGACTTTCAGGGAAGGTGGCCTTTGGCGAGCGGCCAAGGGCTTGGGACACATCCTCAAAGGTCTGGCGGGTACGATGGGCAGGTGAACAGAGGATGTGCGCGGGGGCCATGTTGTGTGCAGCAAGCCATGCGCCAAGGCGCGCCGCATCCGCATGACCGCGGGGGTTGAGGTCGCGGGTAGCATCGTCCCCGGTTGCATCTGCCGGGACGGCCTTGGCGTGGCGCAGGATCAAAAGACGCTTCAAGGGCTCAGGCCACCTGATAACGGGCGCGGGCGGCGCGTTCGAGGGCGGCGGCGGTCAACCGGTCCAGCCCCAGGGCACGGCGCAGCGTTTCGGCCAGATGGATTTCCTCCAGCATCACCCGCGCATCGGACAGCGCGACTTCCAGCGCCAGCCAATAGGCGGTTTCACGCAAAGACGGGGGCAAGGCGGCCCTTACCTGGCTTAGCACGGCCTGGACGCCACCCGGCTCCTTCAGCAGGGCAGCGCAGTCTTGCGTCACAGCGGCAAGGCAATGGCCCTCAAACGCGCGGAAGATCGGTAGTGTCTTGACGATGTGGCCTATCGTTTTCAGCTCGCGCTCGCTCGTCACCCCATCTGACGACGATACCGCGAGCATCACATAGATCAGTGCTGAATGATGGCCGAGGGTCGTCATGTGGGCAGCGCCAGGCCTTTTTATATCCACGCGACGATAGGCGGCTTGACCCCGAACGGGCAAGGCGGCATGACGCAAACCATGGCCACGCACAAGAAACCCGGCAACTGGCGGCCCCGTACGCAAGCGGTACGCGGCGGGCAGGAACGCACACATTTTCAGGAAACCTCAGAAGCCCTGTTCCTGACCTCGGGCTACGCGTATGAATCGGCTGATGAAGCCGAGGGGCGCTTTACCGGCGCATCCCCCGGCTTTCAATACAGCCGCTTTGGCAACCCTACCGTGTCGATGTTCGAGGAGCGCATGGCGGCGCTGGAAGGCGCGCCCATTGCGCGCGCCACTGCCAGCGGCATGGCCGCGGTCAGCGCCGTATTCCTGAGTGCGCTGCGCACGGGCGATCATGTGGTTGGCGCCAAGGCGATGTTCGGATCGTGCCGTCATGTGATCGAACACATCCTTTCGCGTTTCGGCATTACCCACACGCTGGTGGACGGCTGCGATGCCAGCGAGTGGAAGGCCGCAGTGCGGCCTGAGACGCGGATGTTCTTTCTGGAGACACCTGCCAACCCGACCCTTGCGATTTGCGACATGGCCGCGATTGCCAAAGTCGCCAAGGACGCGGGTGCGCTTCTGGTCGTGGACAATGCGTTTGCCAGCCCTGTCCTGCAGCGGCCGATGGAATTTGGCGCCGATATCGTGGTGCATTCCTCGACAAAATATATCGATGGTCAGGGACGGGCGCTTGGCGGGGTCATCCTGTGCCAACAGGATTTTCTCGACGCGCATCTGCAAAGCTATATCCGCAATACTGGACCATCCATCAGCCCGTTCAATGCGTGGCTGCATTTGAAGAGTCTTGAAACGCTGCCCTTGCGGATGCAGGCCCATAGCGACAACGCGCTTGAGATTGCGAATTTTCTCGCCCGCTCGAACAAGATCAAACGGGTGCTCTATCCGTTCCGCGAGGATCACCCGCAGCACAATCTCGCCAAAGCGCAGATGGATGGCGGCGGCGGTGTAGTGGCGTTTGAGCTGGATGGCGGCAAGGCAGAAGCGTTCCGCTTTGAGAATGCGCTGAACCTGATCGACGTGTCGAACAATCTGGGCGACACGAAAAGCCTTATCACCCATCCCGCAACGACGACCCATAGCAAGGTTGCACCCGAAGCGCGGGCCGAACTTGGCATTTCGGATGCGATGGTGCGGCTTTCGGTGGGGCTGGAGGATCCGGCGGATATTTGTGAGGATCTCGAACGGGCCCTCGCCGAGGTCTGACCTGCCATGCGCCGGGCACAAGGCCCGGCAGCGGTTTTTCAGTTATGATACGCGCATCGTGGAGGCAACATGTCCGAACATCACGCGACGATCGACTGGACGCGCAGCAGCGCCGATTTCACCTATGACAGCTATAACCGTGCCCATCAGATAGCGTTCAAGGATGGCGCGATTGTGCTGGCTGCCTCGTCGGCACCTGCGTTCAAGGGGGATGCGGAGCGGGTCGATCCTGAAGAAGCCTATGTCGCGTCGCTTTCAAGCTGCCACATGCTCACTTTTCTGGCGATCTGCGCCCGCAAGCGGCTAGGGGTGGATGCGTATGAGGACCATGCGGTCGGCTTTCTGGAGAAGGGCGACAAGGCAAAGCTATGGATGGCGCGGGTCACATTGGCGCCGCGTGTGACCTTCACGGCCGGGACCGAGGTGGGGGACGCGCTTCTGGAGGAGCTGCATCATATGGCGCATGCGGACTGTTTTATTGCCAGCTCCGTCAACACCGCTATCACTGTGATACCGCGCCGTTAGGGTTTGTTCTTGCTTGCAATGGCGGGCGCTGCCGCCGAATATTGCTGCCATGAGCCAACACCCAGAAACCCGGATTTACGGCCCGCTTTACGAGCGCATCACCCATGGCATTGTGTGGCGGTGAAGCCTGCTTATCTCGAAGACCAGTCGGAGCCGGATCAGGGCAAATATCTCTGGTCCTACACCATCACGATTGAGAATCGTGGGCAGGAAACTGTTCAGCTTCTGTCGCGCTATTGGCACATCACCGATGCGGCGGGGCGGATGCAGGAAGTGCGTGGGCCTGGTGTGGTGGGGGCGCAGCCGGTGCTGATGCCGGGGCAGAGCTATGAATATACCAGCGGCTGCCCGTTGCCGACGGCCTCTGGCACCATGGCGGGGCGCTACCAGATGAAGCGGATGCCGGGCGATCTGTTTGAGGCAGAGATTCCGGCCTTCCTGCTGGAATCCAGCCATGAGCGGCGCCGGGTGCATTGATCCGCCCCCGGCCTTTGCGGATACACTCAACCTCCACTGCCCAGGCGATAGTCCCATGACCAATAGTGCGAAACCCAATGCTCTTCTGTGCGCGGCCCAGCCGCAGCCTGCCGATCCACGGCCCTCCCGCGCGGAGGCGGAAGCGGCAGTGCGGGCGCTGCTGTTGTGGGCGGGCGATGACCCGGACCGGGAAGGCTTGCGCGATACGCCGGCACGGGTGGCGCGGGCGTTTGAGGACTGGTTCTCTGGTTATGCGGAAGACCCTGAGGCCTATCTCGCCCGCACCTTTGAGGAGGTTGACGGCTATGACGAGATGATCGTGCTGAAGGACATCCGCTTTGAGTCCCATTGCGAGCATCATCTGGCGCCGATCATCGGGCGTGTGCATGTCGGCTACCTGCCCAATAACAAGGTCGTCGGCATCTCCAAGCTGGCGCGTGTTGTGGAAGCCTTTGCCCGGCGTTTGCAGGTACAGGAGAAGATGAACGCGCAGATTGCCCATTGCATCCAGACCGTGCTCGAACCCAAGGGCGTTGCTGTTGTGATTGAAGGCTCACATCAATGCATGACGACGCGCGGGGTTCACAAGACTGGCGTCAGCATGGTGACGTCGATGATGCTGGGCGCGTTCCGTGAGGATGCGAGCACGCGGCGCGAATTTTTGGCCGTGATCGGTAATCCGGCGTCCAGCGTGGTTGCTTAAACTGCCGCCGACAGCTCATGCGTCTTGCCGCAGAACTCGCAGCGGGCGCGGATGATGCCGTCTGGATCGGCGAGCCCAGCGCGCTCTTCCGGCGCGTAGGATTTCAGCACGGAGGCGATGCGATCTGTATCGCAATCGCAGCGAAAGACGATGGGCTCTGACGGGAGCACGCGCACTTCATCTTCGTGGAACAGCCGCCATAACAGGCTTTCGCCGCTGAGCGCGGTATCGACCAGTTCGACAGCTTCCACCGTTTTCAAGAAGAGCGAGAGACGTTCCCATTCCTCTTCATCGCGGGCGCGTTCAGGCGTCGCTTGAAGCATCAGGCCACCGGCGCGCCAATGTGGCTCGGCGATGCCCGGCGTATAGACCGGGGCGGCGGCGAGGCGGATCATGGTGGGCAGTTGTTCGGATTGCGCGAAATAGGTTTCGGCGGAAGGCGCGATGCCATCTGCCGATAGTTCGACAATGCCTTGATAGGTGTTGCCGCCGAGGCGTGGCTCGATGGTGATGGCGAGCGCGCCTTTGCCTGCGAGCTGTTCAAAGCTGGGGCTTGATTGTGTGGCGAATTTCTCGCGGTCGAGGCGGGCGTAACCGCGCAAGGCGGCGGGGCGATCTTCTTCTGCGCCGTAGTAATCCACCGTCACGAGATCGAGCGGGCCGTTGCTTTTGGTTTGCACGGTGAGGCGGCCATCGAGTTTCAACGCGCTGCCGAGGATGGCGGCGAGCGCTAGGGTTTCGCCTGCGATGCGGGCGGCGGGTTCGGGCAACAGATGGGCGCCAAGTGCGCGCGCAGACGCATCGTCCAGCCGGATCAAACGGCCACGCACGCCGACCTGGGGCAGGTCGAACGGCAAAACGAAATCACCCGGCGGGGCGGGCATATAAAGCGCGTTATCGGACATCTGGTCGATATAGGCTCAAAACACCCATATTCAACCAAGGCTCCAGGCGAGGATGGCCTTTTGGGCGTGGATGCGGTTTTCCGCTTCGTCGAACACCACCGATTGCGGGCCGTCGATCACATCGTCCGTCACTTCCTCGCCGCGATGGGCAGGCAGGCAGTGCATGAAGATCGCGTCTTTTGCGGCGCGGCCCATGAGGGCGGCATTCACCTGATAGGCCTTGAGCAGGTTGTGGCGGCGCGTGCCATCTTCATCGCCCATCGAGACCCAGGCATCGGAGACGATGCAATCGGCGCCATCCACGGCGGCAAACGGATCGTGGCCGAAGCTGACATCCGCACCTTCTGTCTTCACCCACTCTTTGAGGTCTGCCTTGGCGCTTAATTCGCGCGGCGAGGCGACGCGCAGTTTGAAGCCAAAACGCGCGGCGGCGTGGACCCAGGAGGTCAGCACGTTATTGGAATCCCCGCTCCAGGCGATGGTGGCGCCTTTGATGGGGCCGCGATGTTCTTCGAACGTCAGCACATCGGCCATCACCTGACAGGGATGGGAGAATTTTGTCAGGCCGTTGATGATGGGGATGGTGGAATTGTCGGCCATCTCCTCGACCATGTCGTGATCGAGCAGGCGGATCATCACGCCATCGACATAGCGCGAGAGCACGCGCGCGGTATCGGCGATGGTTTCTTCCCGCGCCAGCTGCATTTCGGAGCCCGTGAGCATTAAAGTCGTGCCGCCGAGCTGGCGCATACCGACATCGAAGGAGATGCGGGTGCGGGTGGACTGCTTGTCGAAGATCAACGCCAGCACGCGGCCCTGAAGCGGTTGATCCGCATCGGGCGTGCCTTTGGGCAGGCCTTTGCGCGCGGACTTGCGGGTGCGCGCATTGGTGATGAGCGTGCGCAAGGTTTCTGAATCGAATTCGGCGAGATCGAGGAAGTGTTTGGCTTCCCCGACCCGCCCGGTGGGGGCGTTCATACGGCTACCGATGCCTTTCCGCTTTTGAAATCCGCGGCTGCCGCGGAGAGTTTTTCCATCGCCTCGCGCACATGGCTTTCATCAATGTTGAGGGGCGGCAGGATGCGCACGACATTATCGCCTGCTGGCACGAGGAGAAGATGATGGGCGCGGGCGGCGGCCACGAAATCGCCCACCGGTACGCGCAGTTTGAGGCCGATCATCAGGCCTGCCCCGCGAATATCTTCAAACACATCGGGATGCTCTGCTGTCAGGCTGCCCAGTTGCTGGCGCATATAGCTGCCGGTGGCCTGCACTTTTTCAAGGAAGCCGGGGGCCAGAACTTCATCCAGCACGGCAGCGCCGACCGCCATGCCGAGCGGATTGCCGCCGAAGGTGGAGCCATGGGTGCCCGCGGTCATGCCCTTGGCCGCCTCCGCCGTGGCGAGGCAGGCGCCCATGGGGTAGCCACCGCCGATGCCTTTGGCGATGGCCATGATGTCGGGCGTGACGCCGCTCCATTCATGGGCAAAGAGTTTTCCGGTGCGGCCCACGCCGGTCTGAATTTCATCAAAGATCAGCAACAGGCCGCGCTCATCGCAGATCTTGCGCAAATGCCGAAGAAAGGCGGGATCGGCGGGGCGAAGGCCACCCTCCCCTTGTATCGGTTCGATCATCAAGGCGGCGGTGGCGGGCGTGATCGCCGCGTCCAGCGCTTTCAGATCGGCGAAGGGGACTTGATCGAAGCCCTGAACCTTGGGGCCGAAACCTTCGAGATATTTGGCCTGCCCGCCTGCCGCGATGGTGGCGAGCGTGCGGCCATGGAAGGCGCCTTCAAAGGTAATGACATGGAAGCGCTCGGGGTGGCCGTTCGCATAGTGGTAACGCCGCGCCATCTTGATCGCGCATTCGATCGCTTCCGCACCCGAATTGGTGAAGAACATCGTGTCGGCGAAGGTTGTTTCCACCAGCCGTTGCGACAGGCTTTCCTGCCCCGGCACACGGTAGAGATTTGAAGTGTGCCACAGGCGCTGGGCCTGATCGGTCAGCGCTTTGACCAGCACCGGATTGGCGTGGCCCAGCGCATTGACCGCGACACCCGCGCCGAAATCGAGATAGCGCGTGCCATCCTCCGCGAAGAGATAGGGCCCTTCGCCCCGCACGAACGCGACATCCGCACGGGCATAGGTTGGCAACAGCGAGGGAAACACGGGGCAGTCCTTTCTCGAAAATGCGCGGAAATTGGCGAAACGGGCGGGCTTTATCCGCCGCGGGACGGGGATGGGTCAAGGAAGCGGGGGCTGGCGGGGCGGCCCTTGCCCAATTGAACCTCATTTTTTCTGAGGGGGTGGGGGCTGCGTAATCGATTGATTGGGTTTGGGCTTTTTGGCGGTGTCCTTTGGTGGATCTTTGATTTGGGAATATAGTCCGAAAACCTAACCTTGCCAAGGCTTTTCCGCGCAAGGGTGGAATGCGCCTGTGAGGGAGGTTGTTCACATGAAACCAGAGCCTGGATGCACCAAATACTGTGGACAAGGGATAGCGCGCGGCGTGCAATGCTTGTGCAAAAGCTCTGTATTGCTACGATATATTGTAGGGTCAGACGATGGAGCCAGGGCATGGGTTGGACAGACGAGCGCGTTGAGCAGCTTAAGAACCTTTGGACGGAGGGCCTTTCGGCCAGCCAGATTGCCCGGGCGCTGGGCGGGGTTACGCGCAATGCCGTGATCGGCAAGGTGCATCGGCTGGGCCTGGCGGGCCGGGCGACGCCGGCGCGGGTGGACCGGCCGCGGCTGCCTTCGGTGCCGCGTGTCACCATGCGGGCGCATCATCTGCCGGAACCGGCGGTGGTGGAAGAAGAGCCCATCACGCTCGATGACGGCAATCACGCCACCGTGCTGACGATCAACGACCGCATGTGCCGTTGGCCGATCGGCGATCCTTCGGAACATGAATTCCATTTCTGCGGCCGCAAGCCCAAGGGTGGGTCGCCTTATTGCGAGGCCCATGCCCGCAAGGCCTATCAACCGCAGCAGCCGCGTCATGCCAAAGCGCGGATGGCGAGCTGATCGCTTTTTGAAAGGGCGGCAGAGATGACCACGGTTTATGATTTCTCCGCCGCCACACTTTCCGGCGACGAGATTCCGCTTTCCAATTTTCGCGGTCAGGTTTTGCTGATCGTCAACACGGCCAGCAAATGCGGGTTCACGCCGCAATATGAAGGGCTGGAGACGCTCTACGAAAAGCACCATGGCGAAGGGCTGACCATTCTGGGTTTTCCCTGCAACCAGTTTGGTTCGCAGGAGCCGGGCGGGGCTGAGGAAATTGGCGCGTTCTGCCTGAAGAATTATGGCGTCAGCTTTCCGATGTTCGACAAGATCGACGTCAATGGGGCGAACGCGCACCCGCTCTATAAATATCTCAAGAAGGAAGAGCGCGGGGTTTTGGGGACTGAGGCGATCAAGTGGAATTTTACGAAATTCCTGATCGGGCGTGATGGCGTGCCGGTGGAGCGCTATGCGCCGCAGACCAAGCCTGCGGATATTGAGAGCGATATTGCCAAGCTGCTGTGAGGCGGGTGGCGGGTTTGGCGCTGCGGTTGATTTTTTGAAAGCTGGGATGTGTCAGCTGGGTGGCCCGCACTAGGCGGGCCATGACATGGGGGTGTTGAGGCTTGTTCTTTGTAGAGCGGCCCCCCACCCGAAAATCGCTTGCGATTTTCGACCTCCCCACAGGGGGGAGGTTAAGGTTTTAGGTGGTTACCATTTCGTCTAGGGAGTAGCCGGCGGAGCGGACTGTTCTTATGGGGTCTTTGGCGCCGTCTACGCTTAAGGCTTTGCGCAGGCGGCCTACATGCACATCTACCGTGCGGGCTTCTACATAGATGTCTGAGCCCCAGACGGCGTCTAGCAGTTGTTCGCGGCTGAAGACGCGGCCGGGGTGTTGAATTAGATGATCGAGCAGTTTGTATTCTGTCGGGCCGAGATGGACTTCCTGGCCCTGGCGGCGGACGCGGTGGGCGACGCGGTCCAGCTCGATGTCGCCGACGCTGATGAGATCATCGGCAAGGCCGGGGCGGATGCGGCGCATGACGGCGCGCAGGCGGGCCAGAAGCTCGCTCATTGAAAATGGTTTGGTGATGTAATCATCCGCGCCGGTGTTGAGGCCGCGAATACGATCCGCCTCCTCGCCGCGCGCGGTCAGCATGATGATGGGGACGTTGCGGGTTTCGGGGCGGGCGCGCAGGCGGCGGCAGACTTCGATGCCGGAGAGTTGCGGCAGCATCCAGTCCAAGAGCACCAGATCGGGCTTTTCTTCTGAGGCCAGCAGCAGCGCTTCCTCGCCGTCACCGGCCTGCACGACGCGATAGCCTTCACGTTCGAGATTGTAGCGCAGCAGGGTTATGAGAGCGCCTTCATCTTCGGCGACGAGGACGGTGGGTTCACGCATCAGGGGCTTCCGTAAGGAACACTGGTTTCGCTGGTGGTGTCGGCCTTGGGGCGATCGGCGGCGAGATGTTCGCCGTTCACCATGTAGTAGACGGTTTCCGCGACATTGGTGCAGTGATCGCCGCAGCGTTCGATGTTTTTCGCGACGAACAGAAGATGGGTGCATAGCCCGATGGTGCGCGGGTCTTCCATCATATAGGTGAGGAGTTCGCGGAACAGGCTGTTGTAGATTTCGTCGATCTCGCCATCTTGTTGCCAGACCGCTTTTGCGCTTTGCGCATCGCGGCGCGCATAGGCATCGAGCACCTGTTTCAATTGCGCTTCGACCTGGCGGCCCATGCGGGCGAGGCTCATGGTGAGGCGGATTGGCGGTTCGCGGTTGAGCACGATGGCGCGCTTGGCGATGTTTTTGGCCAGATCGCCGATGCGTTCAAGCTCGCTCGCCATTTTCAGGGCGGCGAGGGTTTCGCGCAAATCGCCCGCCATGGGTTGGCGCAAGGCGAGCAGTTTCAGCGACTGGTCTTCGATCTGATATTGCAACTGGTCGATGCGGCGGTCGCTGGCGATCACGTTTTCGGCTTTGGCGGTGTCGCGGCGGGAGATGGCTTCTATCGCATCGGCGAGTTGAACCTCGGCGAGGCCGCCCACTTGCGCGACCGAGGTGGTCAGCGCTTCCAGCTTTTCGCCAAAGGCCCGGACGGTGTGATCGGTCATGTCAGGTTCCGCAACTGGTGTCTCTCACCTGTTTGACTACAGGCGAAGTCGCATGACTTTGCGACAGTTTTATAACATTTCCGTGACAGGGGCGAGGGCGGGCGCCTCGGCCACCACCGGCAGGCTGACGGTGAAGGTGCTGCCCTTGCCCGCCTCGCTTTCGATGGAGAGGCGGCCATTGTGGCGGTTGACGATGTGTTTGACGATGGCAAGGCCAAGGCCGGTGCCGCCTTTTTCGCGGCTGCGTTTGACATCCACCCGGTAGAACCGCTCGGTCAGGCGGGGAATGGCGTCGCGCGGGATGCCTTCGCCATCATCGCGCACGGCGATGCGCAGTTGGCTACCGATGCTGGCCAGGGTGACGCGGACATGGCCGTTCGGGCGGCCATATTTCACCGCATTGTGCATCAGGTTCTGGAACAGTTGGGTCAGTTCATCCGGTTCGCCCAGAACTTTTGGCAGATGGGGTTCGGCGGTAATCTCGATACGGATGTTTTCGGCCTGCGCCAGCGGCAAAAGCGCGGCGGCGGCGCTGCGCACCACCTGTTCCAGATCGACAAAATGTTGCGGGGGGACGTGTTCGTTCAGTTCGATGCGGGTGAGGGAGAGCAGATCCTCGATCAGGCGGCGCATCCGCGCGGCTTCCACGCTCATAATGCCGAGGAATTGTTCGCGGGCGGCTGCATCGTCCCGCGCGTGGCCGCGCAGGGTGTCGATGAAGCCGGAGACGGCGGCAAGCGGGGTGCGCAATTCGTGGCTGGCATTGGCGACGAAATCGGCGCGCATCCGCTCGGTGCGTTTGATGGCGGTGAGATCGTGCAGCAGGACCACGGTGAAGGGCGCGGTGGCGCTGCGTGAGACATAGGCCTGGAAATGGCGCTCGAACGGGACATGGGTGGAAAATTCCACCTCAGCGGGCGGCGAGCCGGGGCCTGCTTCATCCACCGCCTGCTGGATGGCGGGCACACGCAAGAGGACCGAAAGGGGTTTGCGTTCGAATTGTGCGCCGATGACGCCGCGCATGGCGGCATTGGCGAAGGCGGCGCGGCCCGTTTCATCCAGCAGCAGCAGCGGGTCGGGCAGGCGCTCGAACACCTCGCGCGCCAGATCGGGCAGCGGGTCGGGGGGATGCGCGGGCTCAGCGTCGATGAGGTGCTGTTGCCAGGCACGGGCGCCTGCGATGGCGGCGAGGACGCCCACCGCGATGGCCAGCGCCCAGAGGGTGGAAAGTTCCACATGGCCGCGCCAGCGGATGAGTGCGGCTGCCGCGCCAAGGCCGCAGGCAAAGGGCCACAGCCAGTCGCGCACCGCCTTCCATTGCAGCCAGGGTTTTTTCATCGCTGCCTTTTTGGCGGATCGGGCGGCGCGGGACAACGGGGGGCAAAGGCACAGTTTGTTGACAGGCCAGTTTGTTGACAGGCCAGTTTGTTGACAGGCCAGTTTGTTGACAGGCGAGGCGGCGCCGTCAGGATGGCGCCCTGGCGGAGGGCGAAAACACGATGAGCACACCACGCGCATTGGGCGGGTTACGGACCAAGCTGTTTTATGGCTTTGGCTCTGTCGCCTATGGCGTGAAGGATCAGGGCTTCTCCACCCTTTTGATGCTCTATTACAATCAGGTGATTGGGCTGCCCGCGCAGTGGGTGGGCGCTGCGATTTTGATTGCGCTGGTGTTTGATGCGCTGGCGGACCCGGTGGTGGGCCAGCTTTCCGACAATTTGCGTTCACGCTGGGGGCGGCGGCACCCGTTTATGTATGCAGCCGCGGTGCCGGCCGCCATTGCCTATTGGGTGTTGTGGAATCCGCCTGCGCTGAGCCAGGAAGGGTTGTTCGCGTTTTTGGTGGTGATGGCGATTGTGGTGCGCACATTCATCACGCTCTACGAAATTCCAAGCTCCGCGCTCGCCGCCGAGCTGACGCGCGATTATGACCAGCGCACATCCTTCATGGCGTTTCGCTATTTCTTTGGCTGGCTGGGCGGGATTGGCATGACGCTTTTGGGCTTTGCCGTGTTTTTTGTGGCGGATGCGGCCCATCCTGTCGGGCAACTGAATCCGCGCGGCTATTCTGCCTATGCGCTGTGTGCTGCTGTTGTGATGATGGTGGCGATTTTGGTTTCGGCCTGGGGCACGCACCGCTTCATTCCCACTTTTTCGGTGCCACCGAAGCGCAAAGTGGGGGTGCGGGTTCTGGCGCGCGAGTTGGTGGAAACCTGGTCGCACCCATCTTTTGCGGCGCTGACAGGCTCGACGCTGTTCGCGTATGTCGCGACCGGGGTGTTGTTGTCGCTCAATGTCTATTTCAATACCTATTTCTGGCATTTGAGCGCGCATCAGATTGCGCTTGTGACGGCCGGGTTGTTGCCTGCGCCGTTTCTGGCGCTTTTTATCGCGACGCCGCTGTCGCGCCGCTTTGGCAAAAAACACTCGGCCATTGGAGTGTTTATTGGCTGCCTGGTTTTATATTGCGCGCCGCTGATTTTGGGCGTGGCCGGAATTTTGCCGCGCGTGCCTTCGACCGAAGTGGTGGCGATTTTGCTGCTCTTTGCGCTGGCGACGACCACGCTTGGCATTTCGAGCGGGATCATGGGCGCGTCCATGATGACCGATGTGGTGGAGGACAGCCAGTTGCGCACCGGGCGGCGCTCCGAAGGGGTGTTCTTTTCGGCGATCAGTCTTGTGCAGAAAGCGGTTTCGGGCCTTGGCGCATTTATCGTGGGCAATCTTTTGGCGCTGGTGCATTTTCCCCAAGGCGCGGACCCCGCGACGCTGGACCCGAAGATCACGCATGATCTGGTGCTGGCCTATTTGCCGACCATCATTGTGCTGTTCTCACTGTCGATCCTTTGTCTGACCTTCTATCGCATCCGCCGCGAGGACCATGAAGCGAATGTGCGGCGGCTGGACGGCGCGGTAGACGCAGAAGTTGTGCCTTAGGGACGCGCAACTAAAATGCGCGAAAACCCCAGGATAGTGGGCGGGTTTGCCGTATTGCCGCGCAACGGCGATCGGAGTTTTATCCGTTTCATCGTCGGAACATCGGGGGGATGATCGGGCATGAAGCGTGGCGACGAAGCGGTCTCGACCGAGCGTTACACAAAAAAGAAAGACGCGATCATTGCGGCGGCGACCACCATCCTCAACCAGGATGGTGCGCGGGGGATGACGCTTGCAAAGGTCGCGGCGCGTGTCGGGCTGATTACCACCTCGGTCACCTATTACTTCAAGAAGAAAGACGATCTGGCGGTGGCCTGCTTCCTGCGCACCATTGCGCGATTGGAGGAGGTAATTGCCGCGGCCTGCGCGCCTGCCGATCCGCCGGCGCGGGTGCGGTTGTTGCTGGCGAACTATCTGGCGCTTGATCGCGCGATCCGCGAGGGCGCGGAGCCGCCGATTGCGGTGTTCAGCGATGTGCGCACGCTGAACGAACCGCAGCTTTCTGTGGTGGCGGACGCCTATCTCGGTCTGTTTCGCAAAGCGCGCGCGCTGCTGGACGGGCCGGGCACGCAATGGATGGACCGCGCGGTGCTGACGGCGCGCACCCATGTGTTGCTGGAACAACTTTACTGGTCTGCCGTGTGGTTGCCGCGCATGGATGTGGATGAATATCCGCGTATCGAGGCGCGCATGTTCGACATTCTGCTGCATGGCCTGGCGCCCGAAGGCACTGGCTGGGCGCCGCAGCTTCTGGGTGGCTTTTATCCTGAACCTGCCGATGCGCATGAAAAACAGAGCGAGACGTTTTTGATTGCGGCGACGCGGCTGATTAATCAGCGCGGTTATCGCGGCGCGTCGGTGGAGCGGATTTCGGAACAGCTCAATGTCACCAAGGGCTCGTTCTATCATCACAATGATGCCAAGGACGATCTGGTGATCGCCTGTTTTGAACGCAGTTTTGCGATTGTGCGCGGGATCCAGATTTGCGCGGTGGCGCAGCCCGGAACATTGTGGGACAGGCTTTCGGCGATTGCGGCGACAATGGCCGATTTTCAGCTTTCGGAACGCGGGCCCTTGCTGCGCACATCGTCCTTGGCTGCCCTGCCGGAGGACATTCGCCACACGATGGTGGGGGCGGCGAGCAGGCTTTCGGTGCGCTTTGCAGGGATGATCGCGGACGGGATTGCGCAAGGCAGCATTCGTGCGATCGATCCGATGATCGGGGCGCAGATGTTGAATGCGACGCTCAATGCCACATCTTCGATGGGTGCGGTTTTGCCCGGTGTGTCGCGCAGCGAGGCGGTGGAGCTTTATGCGCGGCCGATATTGATGGGGTTGTTTGCGCGGTAGGGTGTGGCGCTCTAGCTGGGTTTTATGTGTTGGGCTGTTTGTTTGGGGCGGCAGTCGCCCCCTCACCCCGGCCCTCTCCCCCTCCGGGGGCGAGGGAGATACAGGGAGCGTAGAGTGCGCTACCCATCTGTTCTTGGTTTGTGATCGGTGCTCATGCGGGCTTCCAGATAGTGTTTTACGAGTTGGAGGGTGCTGGCGAGGTCGGCGGCTAGGTCTTCGTTGCGGATGCGTAGGGTGGTGAAGCCGTGATGCCGTAAAGTCTCGTCGCGTTTTTTATCTTGTTTGCGTTTTTGGGCGTGGAAGGGGCCGTCTAGTTCTACGATCAGTTTGGCTTCAAGGCAGACGAAATCGGCGATGTAGGTTGCGATGGGGTGTTGGCGTTTGAATTTGTGGCCTGCGAGGTTGCGATTTCTGACCTCTGACCAGAAGATTTTTTCGGCGGCTACGGGCGTGTGGCGCATCGCGCGGGCTTGGGCGCGGGGGCGGGCTTTTGTTTTTCGCTGTTGGTGGGTGGGGGCGGAGACCATTTCTGCTCTTAGGGCTCTGGGTTTGGGTTGTTGAGTGGTGTTGAGCGGGTAGGTTTGGGTTTGCAAGACTGGCGTATGGGTTAGCAATCGCCCCCTCACCCCGGCCCTCTCCCCCTCCGGGGGCGAGGGAGAGGTTTTTTTATCGAACTTTATTGGGCGAAGACTTTTTTGAGTTCGGTTTTCAGGATTTTTCCGTTGGCGTTTCTGGGGAGCATTTCTGGCCAGAAGACGATTTTTACCGGGACTTTGAAGGCTGCGAGTTTTCCGGCGACGAATTGGCGCAAATCGTCTTCACTGGCGTGCATGCCCGGTTTGAGGTGGACGACGGCGGCGGGCTCTTCACCTAGTGAGCGGTGCGGGATTCCGACGAGGGCGACATCGGTTACTGCCGGGTGTTCATACAGCGCGTTTTCCACTTCGATGCAGTAGATGTTTTCACCACCGCGGATCAGCATGTCTTTGGCGCGGTCGATGATGAAGCAGAAGCCTTCCTCATCTATGCGCGCAAGATCGCCGGTTTTTACCCAGCCATCGACAAAGGTGGCCTCGGTCGCGTCGGGCTTGTTCCAATAGCCTTTCACGATATTGGGACCGAAGGCCCATAATTCACCGACTTCGCCGCGCGGCAATTCCTGTTCGCCATCGAGCGACATCACTTTGATATCGCACACCGGCGATGCCGGGCCGCAGGAGGTGGGGCGGTGTTCATAATCTTCCGCCGAATGGCCGGTGTGGGTGGCGGAGGTTTCGGTCATGCCCCAGCCATTGCCGGGTTGGGATTTGGGAAACACCTCGACGATCTTGCGCACCAGTTCGGGCGCCGATGGCGCGCCGCCATAGGAGACGGTTTCGAGCGAGGACAGATCGTATTTTTCCCGCGCGGGATGTTCGATCAACTGCCAGGCGATGGTGGGCACGCCCCCTGCGCCATTGACCTTTTCACGCTCGATCAACTGCATGGCGATTTCAGGGTCCCATTTGCGCATCAACACCAGCTTGCCACCGGCATAGATGGTGGGGCCCATCACCGCGAAACAGCCGGTGGCGTGAAAGAACGGCACCGATAAAAGCGTGATGCGTTGTGGGGCATTGGGATCGGGCAGCGGCGGCATTTCGCCCCGGCGCAGGAAATTGCGCGCATTGGCAGCGGCGGCCGCGAAAATATTGTTCAGCATGTTGCGGTGGGTGCCGAGCGCGCCTTTCGGCTTGCCGGTGGTGCCGGACGTATAGAGGATGGTGGCATCATCTTCCGGGGCGAGTTCGACGGTTGGCATTGAGCGCATCGGCAGTTTGCCCCAATCGTTCACCTTGCCGATCACATCTTCGAGATGGGCGGCCATGGGGCTTGCCAGATCGTCGGCATAGCGGCTGACATAGAGCCGCTTCAGGGCCGGACAATCGATCAGATGTTCGGAGAGCCGTTCCAGCCGTTCGGAATCGGTGAAGACGATTTTGGCGCCGGAATCCACCAGGCCATATTGCAGCTCAGGACCTGTCCACCACGCATTGAGTGGGGTGACGATGGCGCCGATGAGTTCTGCCCCGAAAAAGATTGCCGGCCATTCGGGCAGGTTGCGCATGATGATGGCGACACGGTCGCCCTTCACCACGCCCTGCTTGGTCAATTCATCGGCGATGGCGAGCGCGGCTTTGGTGAAATTCTCGAATGTGGCGCGGTCGTTTTCGTAAACCAGGAATTCTTTTTGGGCGTGGACGCTGGCGAAATTCAGCAGATCGCGGATGGTGGGCGGCACGTTTTTCCAGGTTCGGGTTTGGGTGCCGCGGATTGGCACCTCCACCATTTCGAGCGGTGAGCCGGGCTGGGTGAGAAGGGCATGGGCCTGCGCGATGCTCATGGCGGGCCAGGCGGGTTTGGCGGCTTCGCTCATGCGTTACCTCCGGCAAGATGGTGCTGTGTTGACACGTACAGGATGGTCATTTGCGGTTTCCCCCTCCAGGCTATTGTTTAGACAATTGATGCTGTCTCTTGCGGGCGCCGACTGCAAGGGGGGTTGCGCGCCATATTGACAGAGCTGCGCGCGCGGCTTAGGTCCGGCGTCACGCGCAAGGTGAGGGAACGCGGTTTGAAACCGCGGCTGCCCCCGCAACTGTAACCGGCGAGCTTTTTTCCAACTGCCACTGGGCCTCGGCCTGGGAAGGCGGATTAAAGCGACAGAGCCGGGAGCCAGGAAACCTGTCTTGTGCCGTCGTCCTGTGTCCGGCCGGGGTGCGTCGGGGGCAAGCGGGAACCCGCTGTGGCGACAAGTGGAGTCGTCGCGGGGCATTCATGTCACCAATCCATCGTCGTGCGCCTATGTATCGTGCACCCGCGCGGCTCCTGAACCTCACAGGAGACCGCTATGCGGAAACAGCTTTTTCTCAGCCTGCCTTTTGTTCTTGGTCTTGCCCCCGCGGTACACGCCGCCTCTGACAGCGAGCTTGTTGTCGTCACCGCCACCCGTACCTTGCAGCCTGTTCAGGTGACGGGGGAATCTGTTTCGGTCATCACGGCGCGCGATCTGGATTTGCAGCAGACTGTTTCGCTCGGCGATGCGTTACAGCTCACGCCGGCGGCGATTGTGGTGCGCAATGGCGGGGTGGGGCAGAATTCCACCATCTCTTTGCGCGGGGCCGATGCCGGGCAGACGCTGGTGCTGGTGGATGGGGTGCGGATCAACGATCCCTCGACCACCGATGCGCAGGCGCTTTTGGGCGACATGATGGTCAACAATCTCGACCGGGTGGAGATTTTGCGCGGGCCGCAATCCACCCTCTATGGCAGTTCGGCGATTGGCGGGGTGGTGAACATGCTCACCAAACTCGGCGGCGACGCGCCGTTTTCGGCGCGCGCGTCGGCGGAAGGTGGGTCTTATGACACCTATCGGCTGAATGGGGGTGTCAACGGGACGTATGAAAACGTCGATTATGGCGGGGCGGTGAATTATGTCGCCAGTGGCGGGATTTCGGCGGCGGATTCGAAGCTCGGAAACTGGGAGACCGATGCGTTTTACAATGTCGGCAGCAATGCCAATGTGCGGGTGCATGTGCTGGACACTGTGTCGGTGGACTTACGCGGCTATTATACCTCGGCGCGCAGTTCGATTGATGGGTATCCACCGCCGAATTATGCCTTTAGCGACACGCCGGAATTCGCCAAGAATGTGTTCATGGGCGGTTATGCCGGGTTGAATGCGGTGTTGCTGGACGGGCGGCTGCATAACCGGCTGGGTTTCATTGGCTCGCATATTCAGCGGCGGTTTTTTGGGATCTATGATTACGGCATTTCCGCCTATGTTCCCGACCAGAATTATTATGCGCGCAGCGGCTCGACCCGCGTGGAATATCAGGGGATTTTTGATCTGGATGACAACAACCAGATCACCTTTGGCGCGGAAAGTGAGCGCAACACCTTCAACGCGCAATCGCTGCAATATGATGTGAGCCCGACTTTGGGCAAGCGGCGGACGACGAGTGGTTTTGGCCAGTGGCAGACAAACCTGTTCGACCAGCTCACTTTGACGGCGGGCGTTCGCTATGACGGGGATTCGCAGTTTGGCGGGCATACCTCGCTGAAATTTGCGGGCGCGTGGCATGTGGGTGATTGGGGCACGGTGGTTCATGCCAATTATGGCGATGGGTTCAAGGCGCCGTCGCTCTATCAACTCTATTCGCAATATTCCAACCCGCTTGCGAGCGATCCGGCGACGGCGCTGAAGGCGGAAACCTCCCATGGCTGGGAAGCGGGCGTTGAGCAGCCATTTCTTGACAATCGCTTCACGGCTTCGGCGACCTATTTCACACGCAACACCAGGCAGAAGATCGACTTCTTCACCTGCCCTTACATTCCGCCGACACCGAATCTGCCGGGCTGCGATGCGCGGCCTAACGGGTACTATTACAATGTCGGGCGGGCGAAGGCGGCAGGTGTGGAGTTCGCGCTTTCGGGGCAGCTTTTGGAAGACGTTGCCGCAAGTGTGAATGTCACCCACATGACGGCGCAGGATTTGACCGCGCGCACCGATCTGCCGCGGCGGCCGAAGATTACCGCAGGTGGCAGCATTTTCTGGACGCCTATGGACCGCGCGTCTCTCGGCGTGACTGTTGCCCATGTGGGGGAGCGGTTTGATCTGGCTAATGAGAATGGCGTGCTGGCGGGCACTACGCAGGTTAATGTTTTGGGGTCTTATCCGCTGAACGCAAACTTCTCGGTGTTTGGGCGGGTGGAGAATCTTTTCGCCGACAAGGCTGAGACGACCGGCGGGTATGGCGCTATGGGGCGCGCTGCCTATGTGGGGCTCCGAGCGGCGCTGTAACGTAACTCTGTCATTCCCGGCGATCCTCGCGCGGCGCGCGAGGGCGGGAAGGGTAGCCAGGTGGGCGGCACCGGTTTGGTGTTGACGCCTGGGTCCCCTTCCCTCGCCGCTTTGCGGCTCGCCGGGGATGACAAGTTTTTGGTGGGGATGACAAGGGGGGTGGTTGTGGCCACACTGGGGTCTTGCTTTTGCGGGACGCCTTTATGTCTTTTCAGAAAATACTCATCGCCAATCGCGGTGAGATTGCTATCCGGATCGCGCGGGGCGCGGCGGATCTTTTGATTCCTTCTGTTGCTGTTTATGCGCGCGATGATGCGCAGAGCCTGCATGTGCGGCTGGCCGATGATGCGGTGGCGCTGAACGGGGCCGGGGCTGCGGCCTATCTGAACAGTGCAGGCGTGATTGCGGCGGCGAAAGCGATGGCTTGTGATGCGGTGCATCCCGGTTATGGCTTTCTCAGTGAGAATGCGGAATTTGCGGCGGCCTGTGGGCGCGCGGGGCTGACATTTATTGGGCCGTCGCCTGCTGTGCTCACGGCATTTGGCGACAAGGGACAAGCGCGGGCACTGGCGCAAGCCAACGACGTGCCGGTTCTGGCGGGGACGGTGGGGCCGACATCGCTGGAAGATGCGCGCGCGTTTTTGGCGGCGCAGGGCGCGATCATCATCAAGGCGATTGCGGGCGGTGGCGGGCGCGGGATGCGTGTCGTCAGCGATGCGGCGGCGCTGGACGAGGCGTATGCGCGCTGCCGCTCGGAAGCGCGGGCGGCGTTTGGCATTGAGGACGTCTATGTCGAGGCCTTTATGGCGCAGGCGCGGCATATTGAGGTGCAGGTGGTGGGCGACGGGGTGGACGCCGTGCATCTGTGGGAGCGCGATTGCACTTTGCAGCGGCGGCACCAGAAAATCATCGAAATTGCCCCTGCCCCGTTTTTGGATGTGGGCTTGCGCGCGCAATTGCTGGATGCATCGCTGCGGCTGGCGAAGGCGGTGAAGCTTTCGGGGCTTTGCACCTTTGAGTTTCTGGTGGCGCGGGATGGGGCGACTTTTGCGTTTATCGAGGCCAATCCGCGTTTACAGGTTGAGCATACGGTGACCGAACAGGTGACGGGGATTGATCTTGTCGCCACGCAGATCAGGCTGGCGCAAGGAGACTCGCTGGAGGCGTTGGGGCTGACGCAAAACCTGGTGCCGAAGCCGAAGGGGTTTGCGATTCAGCTGCGCGTCAATCTGGAAAGTTTTGCCGCTGATGGCAGTGTGAAGCCCGCGGGCGGGGTGCTCACGCAATTTATGCCGCCGTCTGGGCCGGGGGTGCGGGTGGATACGTCCGGGTTTGTGGGCTATCGTACCAATCCGTCATTCGATCCGCTGATCGCCAAAGTGATTGTGCAGGGGACGGATTTTTCGCACGCGATTGCGCGCGGCAGCCGTGCTTTGGGCGAGTTTGCGCTTGCGGGGGTACGCAGCAATATCGGCTTTCTCCATGCGTTGCTGGAGAGCCCGGCGCTGGCGGATGGTGCTGTGCATACGCGCTTTGTCGAAGAACATTTATCTGCGCTGGTGCAGGCGGCGTCTATCTGGGCACCGGCGGAAGACGATAGCGCGCAAGCAAATGTGACGGTGCCGGTTGGCACTGTGGCGGTTGTGGCGCCGATGCAGGCCAAGGTGGTGAGCCTTGATGCTGTGGCAGGGGATGCGTTGCATCTTGGCGCGCAGGTCGCGGTGTTGGAAGCGATGAAAATGGAGCATCTTGTCGGCGCGGCTGTTTCGGGGCGGGTGCATTCGCTTGCCGTGAAGCCCGGCGATGTGGTGATGGAGGGTGAGGCGCTTTTGTTTTTGCTCCCCGAAGAGGTGGCGCAAAGCGAGGCCGATGCGGCGGAGGCGATTGATCTGGACGCGATCCGCCCTGATTTGGCTGAGAGCCTTGAGCGGCATGGCTTTGGTTTTGATGCCAACCGGCCGGATGCGGTGGCGCGGCGGCGCAAGACCGGGCAGCGCACGGTGCGGGAAAATCTGGACGATCTGTGCGATGCGGGCAGCTTCATCGAATATGGTGCGCTGGCTTTTGCGGCGCAGAAACGTCGCCGCACGCTGGAGGATTTGGTTCAGAACACGCCGGGGGACGGGATTGTCACTGGCATTGGCACGGTGAATGCCACTGCGTTTGGCGAGCAGGCGGCGCGCTGTGCGGTGATGGCCTATGACTATACGGTGCTGGCGGGCACACAAGGGGCGATGAACCATCGCAAAAAGGATCGGCTGCTGAAACTGGCGGAAGAGTGGAAGCTGCCGGTGGTGTGTTTTACCGAAGGTGGTGGCGGGCGGCCGGGGGATACGGATTATCCCGGTGTCGCGGGGCTCGATACGCCGACTTTTCGGGCTTATGCGAAATTGAGCGGGTTGGTGCCGCGGGTGGGGATCAATTCGGGGCGCTGTTTTGCGGGTAATGCGGCGTTGCTGGGATCGAGCGATGTGATTATCGCCACCATCAATTCCAATATCGGCATGGGCGGCCCGGCGATGATCGAGGGCGGCGGGCTTGGGGTTTACACGCCTGATGAGGTTGGCCCGATGTCGGTGCAGGTGGCCAATGGCGTGGTGGATATTGCGGTGGCCGATGAGGCTGAAGCGGTGGCGGCGGCGAAAAAATATCTCGGCTATTTTCAAGGCGCGGTGAAAGAGTGGACGGCGGCGGATCAACGGGAATTGCGCCATCTGATCCCTGAAAACCGGTTGCGGATTTATGACATTCGCAAAGTCATTGAAGGGCTTTGCGATGTGGGTTCGGTGCTGGAATTGCGGCCCACATTCGCGCCGGGGATGATTACCGCCTTGGTGCGGATTGAAGGGGCGCCGTTTGGTTTGATCGCCAATAATCCGGCCCATCTTTCGGGCGCGATTGATGCGCCATGTGCGGACAAGGCGGCGCGGTTTATGCAGCTCTGTGATGCGTTTGGGCTGCCCATTGTTTCGCTGTGCGATACGCCGGGTTTCATGGTGGGGCCGGAGGCGGAGAAAACCGCTTTGGTGCGCCGGGTGAGCCGGATGTTTGTGGTGTCGGGCACCATGGGCGTGCCGGTGTTCACTGTGGTGTTGCGCAAAGGGTATGGGCTGGGGGCGCAAGGCATGGCGGGTGGCAGTTTTCATGCACCGTTCTTCATTGTGTCGTGGCCGACGGGTGAGTTTGGCGGCATGGGGCTCGAAGGCGCGGTGCGGCTTGGCTATCGCAAGGAGTTGGAGGCGCAGGAAACGCCGGAGGCGCGCGAAGCGTTGTTCAAGAAAATGGTCGAGCAATCTTATGCGCGCGGTAAGGCGATCAATATGGCGGCCTATCTGGAGATTGACGATGTGATTGATCCGGCGGATACGCGGCGCTGGATCATGCGGGGGCTGAAATCGCTGCCGCCGGAGGTGCGCGCAGGGCGGCGGCGGATGGTGGATACGTGGTAGGTGATTGCTCTAAATCGGTTTTCGCGGCAACCACCTGACCCCTCCCCGAAATTTGCTGCGCAAATTATCGACCCTCCCTCAAGGGGAGGGTAAAAGATTTCCCGGCATCAATGAAAATTTGTGCGGTGATAATCCGGGGTGGGTTTGCTGTAGATGCCGCGCCCTTCTGGAACCGGTTCGAAGGCGGGGGTGATGTGGGGGAGTTCGGCTGTGCCTGTCAGCAGAAAACCATCGGGCGCGAGCTGGACGGCCAGGCGTTCCAGCACCTGTAATTTTGTGCGCGGCTCGAAATAGAACAGCACGTTGCGGCAGACGATCAGATCGAGTGTGCCCAGCCAATCAAAATCATGCAGCAGATTGAAGGTGTGAAAGCGCACCATCTGGTGCAAGGCCGGGTTGATCCGCCAGCCGGGGGTGTTTTGCGCGAAATGGGTGATGAGGCGTTTGACGCCGAGGCCGCGCTGTACCTCCTCGTCGCTATAAAGCCCGTCGCGGGCGCGGGCGATGCAGGTGGCAGAGATGTCGCTGGCGATGATCTCGATGGTCCAGCCTTCGGCGGGGAGGTTTTTTTCGGCCAGGATCATGGCCAGGGTGTAGGCCTCCTGTCCGGTGGAGGCGGCGGCGCACCAGATGCGCAAACTGCGCGTCGCGCGGCGGCGGCTTAGCAGCGCGGGCAACAGGCAATCGCGAAAATGATCGAACACCACGCGGTCGCGGAAGAACCAGGTGTCGTTGGTCGTCATCGCCTCGATCACAGCCTGCACCAGTTGGCCGTGGCCGTGGGGCAGTTCGCGCATCAGGGCTGTGGGGGTGCGGAAACCGAAACGGCGGGCGACGGGGGCAAGGCGTGCGGAGATTTGCGCCGGGCGCATGTGCTCCAGCGTGATCGCGGTGTGGTGTGCGACCAGCGCCGACAGATAGGCAAGGTCAGAGGCGTGCATGCTCCGCACTGTCCAGACCGAGAAGGCCGAGTTCGGCGAGCTTGTTTTCGAGGCTCTCGCGGTCGAACGGCTTCAGCAGAAAATCATTGGCGCCCGCGGTGACGGCGGCGGTGATGGCATCGGCATCGTTTTCGGTTGTGCAGAAAACCACCACGGGAGTCGTTCCGCCCTGTTCGCGGCGCAGCACGCGCAGGAATTCGATGGCGGTGACGGCGGTGGTATGGGCATCGAGCAAAATCGCATCGGGCATTTTGTGGCGACAACCATCGAGCGCAGCGGAGCCATCTTCGGCTTCCAGCGCCTCGATATTCAGATCTTCGAGAAGGCGGGCTGCGACCCTTCGGATCACGCGGCTACCATCCACGATCAGGCACTGTTTCATACGTCCCTCCGCCCCGGCACATGATGTGCCCCCCGCATGGAGAGATCTTAAACGTGGAAGGTAAACGCGGGCTTAGCCTGCCTGAATGACGACGCCATTTTCTTCCGCCGTCAAAGTGAGGCCGGCATTGACCGTGCGGGCAAGCTTGTGGGTGAGATAGGGCTGGATGCCGCGTGCGTCATGCGGGGTGGCGTTGGCATCGCCGCGGATGGCTTTTTCCACCTCCTCCAGAATACGGGCATGGGCGCCGGTGCCGCGCACAGTGAAAGCGGGGGTTGCCGGATCGGCCGACGTATCGACCACCACACGGCCGCCGCGGGGCAGGCAATCCGCGGCCAGGAAGGTGGCGTTCATGAGGAGTTTGGCCCAGTCTTTTGGCCAATGGAGGGGAGCGGCGTTCCATTCCACCGAGATTTTGCTGCCCTCGACGAGGCCGAGGACGAGGCGCCCCACCTCCCCCAGATCAAGCTCGGCACCGGCGGAGCCTGCGGCACCGAAGGCGATACGCAGGAACTGGAGCCGGGCGAGCGCCTGATCGGCGCTGGAGGTGATGATTTTCAGCGCATCGGCCCGCATGGCGGCATCGCGCTCGTCTTCCAGGACCTCAAGACCGTTGACGACTGCCCCCAAGGGGCCCACCAGATCGTGGCAGACGCGGCTGACCAGGAAGGCGGCGAATTCGATTTCGGTCATGCTCAACGGACAGGCTCCGGGTAAAACAGGGTTTCCAATTCGTAACTGTGCCGTTTTGGATTTAAGAAAGACTTAAGGCCAATGGCTGCCCGTGCTATCGCAAGCCTCTGGTAAAAGGGAAGGCCGTTTTTTGAAAAATGGCGGGAAGACAGGAACATTCATGACGCAATTGTCGCAATCCACCATCGCGCTGGCTGAAATCGCCTTTGAGGCGGGCAAGATCATTCTCAAGCATTATGCCGATGAGAGCATTGCCCGGCAGACCAAGGCGGACCAATCGCCCGTGACCGCCGCCGATGTGGAGGCCGAAGCCTATATTCTGGCGGAGCTGGCAAAGCTCGCGCCGCAGGTGCCGATCATTGCGGAGGAAGAAGCGGCGGGCGGCAGGATCGCGAAAATCGGCTCGCGGTTTTTTCTGGTCGATCCGCTGGACGGGACCAAGGAATTTTTGAACCGCAATGGCGAGTTCACCGTGAACATTGCCGAGATTTTGAACGGCGCGCCGTTGCGCGGTGTGGTGCATGTTCCGGCGCGCGACCGCTTGTTTGTTGGCGAGGGCGGGCATGGCGCGCTTGAGGTGGCGGTGGTGGACGGCGTGCTCGACTGGGCCAACGCCAAACGCATTGAAGTGTGCAAGCCCGATGCTGAGGGGCTGGTGGTGGTGGCGAGCCGTTCGCACCGCGATTACAAGACCGATGAATTTTTGGCCGCCTATACGGTGAAGAATTTCAAGGCGGCGGGATCATCGCTCAAGTTCTGTCTGGTCGCGGCGGGGGAAGCGGATTTCTATCCACGCCTTGGACGCACCATGGAATGGGATACGGCGGCGGGCCATGCGGTGCTGGCGGCGGCGGGCGGGCGCGTGACCACGGTGGAGGGCAAGCCCTTTGTCTATGGCAAGGCGGAGGAGAGCTTCGCCAATCCGTTCTTTCTTGCCTGGGGCGGGGCGGATGTTGGGTGAGGCTGTGTCTGTAATTTGACTGTTGCGCTATAGACCCCTCCCCGAAAATTCTCCGCTGCGCTACGAATTTGTCGACCCTCCCTCAAGGGGAGGGTTTATGGTGGCGTGATATGGCGGCAGGATTTGGAGGGGCGCATGAGAGTTTGGGCGGCATTTGGCGCGGCGCTTTTTGCAGGCGCGTTATTTTCGTTATCTGCGGGCGCGGCGGAACGCACGGTTGTTGTGGTGCTGTTTGATGGGTTTGCGCCTGCTTCGCTGGATGCGACCACGACACCGAATTTTGATGCAATTAAAAAAGATGGGGTTTGGTCGCGGCATCTGGTGCCTGTCTTCCCGACGGTTTCGCTGATTAATCACACCACTTTTGAAACCGGCTGCTTGCCGGAACATCACGGAATTCTGTCCAACTTCTTTTACGATCCGAAAAAGGGCTGGTATCCGCAGAGTGAGGATGCGGATTGGCGGATTGGCTGCGAGAGTATGTGGGAGGCCGCCGAACGGCAGGGGGTGCGCTCAGCGGCGTTCAGTATTGCCGGGCGCTGGTCGGGCACGCGCGGAAAACGCGCGACCTATGTGAATGCGAATGTGCCGTGGGAGCAGCATGAGAGCGTGGACAAGACGCTTGAACGCGGGCTTAACGCGTTGCGCGATAACGGGCCGAACCATCCGCGATTGATCGCGCTCTATTTTCCCATTCCCGATGAACAGGCCCATTGGAACGGCACCACCGCGCCGAAGACTGAAGAGGCTGTGCGCAAGGCCGATGCCATTGTCGGCAAGTTGATGGCGGCGATTAAAGCCTTGCCGCCGACGCGCGAGGCGACGCTGGTGATCGGCACCGATCACGGCATGGTGGATGTGGGACCTGTGATTAATATCGGGCGCATTCTGGGGCGCGAGAATATTCATGCGCGGCAGGCATCCGACGGGGCGAGTGTGTTTCTCTATCTCGGCAAGGACGAGACGATGCAGCACGCGATGGCGGGGCTTTCAAAATACAAGGATGTGCTCACGGCCTATCCTAAAGGGAAATATCCGCCTTTCGCGCATTTGGGCCATAGCGGACGGGAAGGCGATATTCTGTTGCTCGCGAAATATCCCTATTGGGTGGCGGGACCGGAGGCCTTTCCGAGATATGCCCGGCTGTTGGGGCTGACCCATATCTGGCCGACCAGTTTCATGCCGCCTTTTGGCGGGTTGAAAGCAACCCACGGCTATGCGCCGGACATGGTGCAGATGCATGGGATTTTCTTTGCATGGGGCGCGGGCGTTGCCCATGGCAAAGAGGTCAAGCGGCTCGATATGATCGATGTGGCGCCCACGGTGCTGTCGCTGCTGGATTTGCAGCCGGGCGTGCCGGTGGATGGGCACGCGATAAGCCTTGCGCCCTGATCTTTCGAACAGGGCGCAAGGGATAAAAGATCAGGCGAGGATGGGCGTTGCATCACGCTTGCGCGCGGCACTGCCGAGAAGGCCGATACCAGCGATCATCAACAGCCAGCTTGCCGGTTCGGGGACGCCTGAGCCCGGCGCGCTGCTCAGGGCCAGCGTGCCCGGGAACAGGCCGGAGGCGGAATAGGTGGTGGCGCCATCCGGAGCGTTATAGGTCGTGACGATGGTGTGGGAGAAATCGAAATCGACGAATGTATTCTCCAGTGCTGTGTCCAGACGGACGGTGGTGTTGAACTGGATGTCCCAATCAAAATCGCCGCCCGGTGTGAAGGCGAAATCGAGCACGGCGGGGCCATCGTCCAGGCTGACGAAATGTTCGAGATTTGCACCCATATCGTCGCTGATCAGCGAGCCATCGCCGAAGGTGCCGACGGGTTGGCCGAGATACCAGTATTGCCGCGTGATCTGATTATCGTTTACCTGCTGGTTCAGCGCCATATATTGCGCCCAGGTTGCATCATCAATTGGACCGCTCGAGATCTCGTTCATCTGGCGGATCAAATCGAGCGTACCTGTTTTATAGATGTTGATGCTCATGACCGAAAAAATCTGGGTGTTGGAGGTCCGTTCGAGCGGTGTGCCAATCGTATCGGCGATCACCGAGGGTAATTTGGCATCTCCGCTGATCGCGAAATGAAAGCTCGCATTGGTGCCGTCGCTCCAGAGAAACGGCGAATTTTCGGAATAGGTCTGGAAGCTGTCGCCGAAGGACACGTTTGCACCGGTGTGGGAGAAATTGTGGCCATAGTCCATGGACGGCGCATAAACCGAATCGTCATAGGGCAGGTTTGCGCCAAAACCGAGATAGGTGCGGGACTTCAGCGAGGCTGAGGCGAGCGAGGCTGAGGCAAAATTGATCGAGGTGGTGGGCTTGGCGACATATTTCCCATTGTCGGCGCGATAGGCATAGGTTTCGGTGCCGCTGCTCGACACGGTGACGTCCTGGCCGGTGTAGGACTGCCCCTCAGTGACCTCTCCTTCGTGGAGCACGGCGGGCGCAATGTCCGCTCTGTTATAGGCAAGGGGTGAGGCCGAGGCGGGGCCTGGCGCGATGAGCGCGGCCCCCAAAAGACCCAGCCCCGCAAGGCTCATAATCGTTTTACGCATTGTATTCCCCTGTCATTGCCCAAAGGCCCCTTGAAGGGCCGCGTTGTGCCGGCGGCGTGCGCCGGGCGTTAACGCCTCATTAAGGGTGGTGCTTGGGGCTGTCCCCTCCCATTTGGTATAGAAATGGCCGCGATCCATCGTTTAATGCCGCGCAGGCGGAGGGTTTTGAGCACAGCACCGAGAATGTTCATCAATTTTGGAAAATGATGCGCCCGAATGTGAGAGACCGGCACATGTTGAAAGGCTATGGCACCTCGGACTGGGATGGCATTGTGGGCGCGCTCTATGACGCCGCGCTCGATGAAAATATGTGGCGCGGCCTTGCCCCCCGGATTGCCGAAACGCTGGGAGCTTCCAGCGCGGTGCTCAAGGTCCATGGCGCCGGGGGACGCATCGACCTGGTGGAGACGACCGCCAATATGGTAATCGCGCCAGCCGATCAGGCCTGGGCCAATCACTGGCACGACAAAGACATCTGGGTACAGCGCTCGGTCGCCCATGGGCTTTCGAAGGTGGTGATTGGCGAGCAATTGCTGGCGCATCGCGAACTGGAAGCAAGCGCTTTTTATCACGAATGGCTGAACCGTCTCGACATCTATCACATGATCGGGGCGGCCTTCAGCCTCGACAGGGGCGGTGTTGGCGTTTTGGGCGTGCATCGCGCGCAGGGGCAGGCGGGTTTCGGCGAGGACGAACGCGCGGCTATCTATCGTTTCCTGCCGCATTTGCAGCGGGCGCTCAAAGTACGCAATGCCGTTTCACACATGCAGATCGACACGGCGCTCCGGCATAACGCGCTCGATGCGATTGCGACGGGCGTGGCGATTGTGGATGCGCGACAGCGCGTGCGGTTTGCCAATCATCAGGCCGAAATTTTGTTCAGGCAGGAGAACGCGCTGCGTGTTGTGGGCGGGCGGCTCACTCTGGCCGATCACCTGCTGGACGGGCGCTTCACACAGATGGTGCACAATGCCTGCGGCGAGCCGGGCGTTTTGGCAGCGCCTCATGCGCTGGCAATTGGCCGCGAGGACTGTATGGCGCTCACGCTTCTGGTGATGCCGTTGCGAAACGGTTTCGACGGTCGGGGCGCAGAACAGATGGCGCTGGTGGCTATCTGCGATCCGCAACTCGGCCATCCCTCACCGCACCTGCTGCGCGAACTGTTCAGCTTCACCCGCAGCGAGGCTTTGGTTGCGGCCTATATCGCACGCGGCATGAGCCCGGCGGCCATTGCTGCGCGGCTGGGTATCGGCAGCGGCACGGTCAAAACCCATTTGAAGAATGCGATGGCCAAGACCGGGACCCACAGCCAGGCCGCGCTTGCCAGCCTGATTGCAAGCAGCGTGGGCGCCATGGTGCGCTGGGATGCGGACAACTGAGTGAACCGCTACTGGTCGAAATTTTTGCGGGACGAATAAAAGACGAGGCCCATCAGCCCGACGCCAACCGCCAGCGTGAAGAAAACGCCGAGGCCGAGCATGACCCAGCCGAAGGTGCTGATTTGTGTGTTCCCCATGCGGCCCCATGCGTAGACAGCATAGGCGACGGAGGCGATGAGCAGGCCGATGAGTATGATGATGGCGATCCAGCCTGCGAGGCCTACGGGTTTGTTTTGCGGGGGGTCGCTATCCATCATTCCGGGGATCTGTACACACCCTTCACTTTAAGCGTTGCGCCGTCTGCGTCCACCACTTCGAGGGTTTCGCCTTTGCGCGGGATGCTGCCATCGGCGGCGATGGCGTGCCAGCGTGTGTCATCTACCACCACCGCGCCGCCATGGGCAGAAAAATCCTCCAGCGCGACTACGTGCCGTCCGCGATAGGTGAGGCCGCGGGCTGTGTTGAGCACTTGCGTGGGATTGCTCACGCCCCAGGCGGAGCGCTTCCACACCACAGTGGAAACAATGGCGAGCCCTGCAAACAGCGCGATGGCGAGCCTGCCGTCGAGGCCGGGATAGAGATAGGCGATTGCCCCTACCAACAGTGCGGCGATGCCGGGCCACAACAGATAGAAGGTCGTGCTGGCGATTTCGATCGCGAGCAGGAGCGCGCCCAGTGTCCACCAGTGCCAGGGCTGGATGGTGCTCACAAACGCGCTGAGCCCGGCCATTTATGGAGTGCCCGCGGACGGAACGGTGCCGCTGCGCGGGCGCGGCGGCGGCGCGGCAGTATTGCGCCCGGCGGCTTCGCGCGTAAGTTCGCCGATGCCTGCGATTGTGCCGGCGATGGAGGACATTTCCATCGGCACGATGACGAATTTCTGATTGGTGTTCTGGGCGGAGAACAGCGCGTTCACCGCTTCGATATATTTCTGGCCGAGGAAATAATTGATCGCATTCACATCGCCCTTGGCGATGGCCTCCGATACGGCGGCGGTGGCTTTTGCTTCCGCCTCGGCGGAGCGTTCGCGTGCTTCGGCATCGCGGAAGGCGGCTTCTTTTCGGCCCTCGGCTTGCAGGATGGCGGCCTGTTTGTTGCCCTCGGCGCGCAAAATGGCGGCCTGTTTTTCGCCATCGGCGGAGGTGACTTCGGCCCGGCGGTCACGTTCGGCCTTCATCTGGCGGCCCATGGCGGCGGTGATGTCGGCTGGCGGAGAGAGATCCTTGATTTCGATGCGGGTGACTTTGACGCCCCAGGGGCTGGTCGCCGCATCGACCACACGCAGCAGGCGCTGATTGATCTCGTCCCGCTTGGAGAGGACTTCATCGAGATCCATCGCGCCGATCACGGTGCGGCCATTGGTGAGGCACAGATTGGTGATGCCCGCTTGCAAATTGCCCACCTCATAGGCGGCGCGGGCGGCGTCGACCACCTGATAAAAGGCGATGGCGTCGGCCGTCACGGTGGCGTTGTCGCGGGTGATGACATCCTGGCTGGGGACTTCGATCACCTCTTCCATCATTGACAGGCGTGCGCCGATGCGGTCCGCGAAGGGGACGATAAGGTTGAGGCCGGGCATCAGCACGCGGGTGAAGCGGCCAAAGCGTTCCACGGTCCATTGCCGACCCTGCGGCACCACTTTCACGCCTGCGAAAATCACCACCAGCGCAAGGCCGGCCAGAACCAGCACGAAGAGGGTTTGGCTGTCCACGTTACAAAATCCTCACCGAAGGGCCGCGTGGCGCCAGCCTGCAACCAAACCGCCGCGCAACGCAAAACGGGCAAAAACACTTTGAAAAGATTCGATAGTTTGCCTGCCCCGCAGCGCGCAAACGCGATTTGCGCCACGAATCGGGCACAATCTGGCAGTGTTGTAGGGTCGATTCGTTCTGCACCGAAGCCAGGAGTACCCCTTCATGATCCTGTCCCGTCTTTTTCCCGCAGCCATTGGGGCGCTGGTGATGCTTGGCGTCGCCCCTGTCACAGGGCTTGGCTCCGCGCACGCCGCTGAAACCGTGCAGGAGGCCGCCGACCAGTTCACCGAAAGCGAAGTCGTTCAGGCGGCATCGGGCTTTTTCGGCATGACGACCGAGGCCGTGGCCAAGGCCGTGCAGAAAATCTTTTCCGAACGCGGCCTGCCGGACGCCTATATCAAGGGCGAGGAAGGCTCGGGCGCCTTTGTGGTGGGTCTGCGCTATGGCTCAGGCTATCTGATCCGCAAACGGCATAAGCCGCTGAAGATCTATTGGCAGGGGCCATCCATCGGCTTTGACGTGGGCGGTAATGCCTCGAAGAACTTTACGCTGATCTATAATTTACGCCGCGCCGACCGGCTGTTCCAGAAATTCCCCGGTGTCGAGGGCAGCTATTATTTCATCGCCGGGATTGGCGTGAACTATCAGCGGGCCGACGATATCACGCTGGCGCCGATGCGCACTGGCGTTGGCCTGCGGGCGGGGGTGAATGCAGGCTATCTCACCTATACGCGCGAGCACACGCTGAACCCGTTCTGACGCGCAAAGCGCATATCTCAAATGCAAAACACCCCGGCAGGATGGCCTGCCGGGGTGTTTTTTGTCTTGTGACGGGTCTTTAGCTTTGCGGCACGGCGGCGCGATCCGCCTTGTCTTCCACGCTGCCCGCGGGAGCTGGCAGGTAGAGCAGCAGCATCGAGGCGACATAGACCGACGAAAAGGTGCCGACCACAATGCCGAAGGTAATCGCGGCGCTGAAATCGAACAGGTTGGGGCCGCCGAACAGCAGCAGCGGAATGATCGACAGCGCGGTCGAAACGCTGGTCAGGATGGTGCGGGTCAGCGTCTGGTTGGTGGAGAGGTTGATGAGATCGCGCAAGCTCATGCGCTTGAATTTGCGCCGGTTCTCGCGGATACGGTCGAAGATCACCACCGTGTCGTTGATCGAATAGCCTGCCAGCGTGAGCAGGGCCGCGACCGATTCCAGGGTGAAATCCAGCCTGAAGAGGGCAAAGAGGCCCGCTGTCACCAGCACGTCATGGCCGGTGGCGAAGAGAGCCCCGACGCCATATTGCCACTCAAAGCGGAAGGCGACGTAGATCGCGATCATGATGACCGCGAGCACCATGGCCAGAATGCCGTGATAGAACAGTTCCTGCGAAACCTTGGGGCCCACGATGTCGGCGCGGCGATAGTCATAGGCGTTGCCGAGTTTGCCCTTGAGGGCGGCGACTGCCTGTTCGGCGGATTGATTTTGCACCGGCTGGACGCGGATCAGGACGCAGGAATTGACCGGCTTGTCGCATTCGCCGCCGCCGAAATACTGGATCTGGGCGTCCTTGAAGCCGAGCGAATTGACCTCGCCGCGCAAGGGGCCGATCTCGATGGTTTTGACGGATTTGGCTTCCAGGAGCACGCCGCCGGTAAAATCAATGCCGAGGTTGAAGCCGTAATAGGCAATCGCGGCGAGCGACACGAGCAGCAGCAGCCCGTCGATCGCAAAGGCGACGAATCGGGCTTTCACAAAGTCGATGCTGGTGGCTTCGGGAATGAACCGGAGAAGCGGCATGGCGGTCCTGGAATGCGGCGGCGGGGGGGAGACATAGCGGTTCAACCCAGATGGAACAAGGCGAGTGGTTTTACAGCTAGGTGGTTTACTGGGCGGCTGAACGTGGCAGGATCGCAACCCGCACAATAAGCCCGCACATTAGAAGGATGGCTCAATGACCCCGGACCGCTTCCAGACCGTGCTTTATGCCCTGAACGACCAGGTGCTGCGTATCACCCTGAACCGCCCCGAACGGCGCAATGCCCTGAACAGGCAGGCCTATGACGAGCTGGAGGCAGCCTTCAAGGCCGCCAATGCGGACCCGGAGGTCCGCTGTGTGGTGATTACCGGGGCGGACCCGGCCTTCTGCTCCGGTGAGGACGTGAAGGAGATGATGACGGGGGCGCACCATCCGGCGGTCGATGGCACCCGCTATGAGCCGACCCCCGCCGCCATGGCGGTGCTGGATTGCGAGAAGCCGGTGATCGCCGCCGTCAATGGCGCGGCGATGGGCTGGGGCATGGAGCTGGCGCTGTTTGCCGATATTCGCATCGCCTCGGACCGGGCGCAGTTTGCCGAACTGTTCGTCAAACGCGGGCTGGTTTCGGATGTGGGCGGGCTTTTGCGTTTGCCGGCGCTGGTCGGCCCCTCGAAGGCCGCGGAACTCTTGTTCACCGGCGATGTTATTGACGCGGCGGAGGCAGCAAGGATCGGGCTGGTGTCACAGGTTGTTCCCCATGCGGGGCTGCTGCTCCGGGCACATGGATTGGCGGGGCGGATTGCCGCCAACCCGCCGCTTGCGGTGCGCAAGATCAAGGAAGGCCTCAGGCGGACGGCCTATGGCGATGCGCGCGAAAGCGGGGCCTGGGCGATTGCTGCCATTCACGGGTTGTTCGACACCGAGGATCACCGTGAAGGGGTTAAGAGTTTTCTGGAGAAGCGCGACCCGGTGTTTACCGGGCGCTAGACTTTGTAAATTTTGGGAGCGGGCGTGTTAGCCTTTGATCTATGAGCCCTTCTGAACAGCCCGCCCCCATGCCTGCCCCAGGCCCTCTACCTGTCTCTGGGCCTATCTCTGGCCCGGGCCCTGGTCCGCAGAAACCTTCGAGCCTTGAGACCAAATATATGGCGACCATGATGGCCGCCGTGGTCGTGGCCGCGCTCTATTTTGGGCAACCGATCTTTGTGCCTTTGGCGCTGGCGATTTTGTTGTCGTTTGCGCTGTCGCCGCTGGTGGAGTTTTTGCGGCGGCTCAAATTCGGGCGCGTGCCTTCGGCGCTGGTGGCGGTGTTGTTCGCCTTTTTCGTCATCGGTTCGGTGGGCGGCTATATCGGCTCGCAACTGGGGCGGCTGGCGGCGGACCTGCCGCATTATCAGACCAATCTCGTCCACAAGATCCAGTCCATCAAAGGCTCGGCCGATTCCAGCAGCGTGTTGCAGCGTGGGGCGGCGATGTTCAAGGCCCTGAGCAACGAGTTTCTGGGCGCGACGGAGCGGGCGGGCGATGCGCGCAGCCAGCCTGCGGAAAATGAAAAGCCCGTGCCGGTGCGGGTTGTGCCCTCCAGCTCCCAGCCGCTGGAGGTGATCGAGAAAATTGCGGGGCCATTGCTGGAGCCTTTGGCGATGGCGGTGATTGTGATCGTCTTTGTCATCTTCATTCTGTTGCAGAAGGAGGATTTGCGCGACCGCATCATCTCCCTTGCCGGAACGCGCGATATGCAGCGCACCACGGTCGCGCTGGATGAAACGGCGACCAAGCTCGCGCGCTATCTTTTGTTGCAGACAACGCTCAATGCGAGTTTCGGCATCGTCATTGCCTGCGGGTTATGGCTGATCGGGATTCCCAATTCCGGGCTTTGGGGGCTTGTCGGGGCGATCTTCCGGTTTGTGCCGTATGTCGGCGTGCCGATTGCCGCGGTCGTGCCTGCGGCGCTGGCGATTGCGGTTGATCCGCAATGGTCGATGGTGTTCTGGACGCTGGGGCTGTTTTTTGGTGTTGAGGCCATCGTCGGGCAGTTCGTCGAGCCTTATGTCTACGGCCACAATATGGGGCTCTCGGCGATTGCCGTGGTGGTGGCGGCCACTTTCTGGACCTGGGTGTGGGGGCCGGTGGGGCTTTTGCTCTCGACGCCGCTGACCATGTGCGTGGTGGTTTTGGGACGCCATGTCGAGCAGTTGCGCTTTCTGGATGTGTTGCTTGGCGACCGGCCCGCGCTTGCGGCGGAAGAAAGTTTTTATTTGCGGATGCTGGCGTCCGACCCCGATGAGACGGCGCATCAGGCCGAGATGGCGGTACGCGAGCACCCGCTCTCGGTCTATTACGACGAGGTGGCGATGCCTGCGCTATTGCTAGCGCAGAAGGATGCGAGCCGGGGCGCACTCTCCGCCGAGCGCTGCGAGCGTATCAAAGATACGATTGAAGGATTGATCGAAAATCTTTCCGACCGCGAGGAGAACAAGTCTTCCAGCATGGAAGCCGAGCCGCGCGGGCGCATTGTGTTCAGGCCGAACGATCTTGCAGCCGACTGGCGCCAGACGCCGGTGCTCTGTGTGGCGGGGCGCGGCGCGCTCGACATGGCGGCGGCGGAACTGCTTGTCCATCTGTTGAAGCGGCGCGGCATTGGGGCGACGGCTTTATCTTCGGACGATGCCTCGCCCAATACCGTGCAGGCGCTCGATCCGAGCGGTGTGAGGGTGACGATTGTGTCCTATCTCGACCGCAGCAATTTTTCCAACGCACGCTATCTGGTGCGCAGACTGCAAAAGCGGATCCCGACGGCGATACCGGTTGCAGGCTTCTGGGGCGCGTTTGAATCGGACTCCCATTATCTCGATACCGTCGAGGCGACGGGCTGCGATCTGGTGGTGACGACATTGCGCGAAGCGGTGGATTGCGTTGTGGCGCTGGCGCAGAAAGCATCCGATCCACATAAACATTCCGACTCTTTAACGGCGGAACTTGGCAATCTCAAGGAACCGGCCTAGGCGGACTGACGTTACTCCTTTGACAACCCAGAGGAGTTCTTTCGTGGACAAAAATAGAATTGAAGGCGCGGCGGACAAGGCCAAAGGCGCGATCAAGGAAACTGTCGGCAAGGTGGTCGGCAATGACCGGCTGCGCGCGGAAGGCGCCGCCGACAAGGCAAAAGGCGCAGTCAAGGAAACCGCCGGAAAAGTGGCCGACAAGGCACGCGATGCGGTTCATAAGGCAACCAAATAGATTATCCCGACAGGAAAACGCGCCGGAAATGTTCCGGCGCGTTTTCATGTGTGGCGTTCAGGTGTGACGATTAAAGAATAACGGAATTACCGGGGATCGGCAGGCCGCCCTGATTGACCTTGTCGGCGCAGTTGCGGATGCCGCTGTCAAAACCTGCATGGTAATTTGCATCTGACGCATACATTTTTTCATCACGCGTCGCGCCCGTTTCGTAGCCCGCTTCCTTGCGGAAGCGCGGATTTACGAGGGCGCAGCCATCGCGATAGCCGTGATCGAAGATTGGCGAGTCTTTATCGACCGCGCCGGGCGGCATGGGCGGGCCGTTGGCGCAGGCGCTGAGAAGAATCGCGCTCAAGCCAAGCGCTGCATAGGCCGTAATCCGCGACATCTGATTGTTCCCCGCTGTTACACTGACAGGGGTGTAAGCATTCAGAAAAATTGCGGCAGGAGTTGGGCGGTAATCGCGCGCCCGGCTTTACGCTCCCGGCCCAGAAGCGTTTCGAGCGGGTGGCCGATGATTGCATCGCCAAACGCCATCAGCGCGATGAAGATCACCGCCGAGGTGATGCGCTTGTGCAGCTCATCACTTTTTTCGGGCGCAAGGTCTTCAATCGCTTTCACCAGATCGCTGATCGCCTTCTGCATCCCACCCAGATGGGCGAGTTTGTTGGAGAGCGCGATCCAGGCCGCAAGACGCCCTGCCCCGCCTTTGTCGAACGCATCGAACACCGTTTCGATCAGGCTGTGCCGCGCATCCTCATCTTCCTTCAGACGGGTGATGGCCTCGGCCAGCGCGTTCGACAGATCCTGAACCATGGTGGACATCAGGGCGGTTTGCAGATCGGCCGCGGTGCCGAAATGGTGCAGCAGATTGGTGTGGGTGGTGCCAAGCTCGGCTGCGACATTTTTAAGGGTCACCGCATCGGGCCCGCGCGAAAGCAGGATTTTGCGCGCCGCAGCAAGGGTTTCGCTCTTGGCCTCGGCCGAGGAACGCCGCCTGCGCACCGTTTTTTCGGGTTTATCGGGGGATATGCGCTTCTTATTAGTTGACATTTGTGTCAGTCCAGCCTATGTGCGGTGCATCATTGTGTAGAGAGGTTCCGTCATGAGTGGAAATGTTAGCACGCCTGCGAACCTGAAAATCACCTCCCGCGATCTGGCTTTTGGCCGACAGGGCCCGAGCCCGCGCCATTGGCTGGGCGGCGACCCGATTGCCACTGCGTTCTATAATGCGCTGTCCGCCTCTTTTCCCCAAGGCGAGCGCTTTTTCATGGATGCGGTGCGCGCCTTCAAAAGCAAGGCCGACCCCAAATTGCAGGACCAGATCACATCTTTTGTGACTCAGGAGGCCCTGCATACCCGCGAGCATGTTTTCTTCAACCAGCTGATTACCGGGGCGGGCTATGACCTTTCCCGCATGGACGCGGTGATCAAGAAGCGTCTGGGCTTTGGCCGCACCCGCTCCAAGATCGAGCAACTGGGCGCCACCATCGCGCTGGAACATTTTACCGCCATTCTGGCCCATGAGGCGCTCGCCAATCCGGCCCATTTTGCCGATGCGACGCCGGAAGCGCGCCGGATGTGGAAATGGCACGCGATCGAGGAAATCGAGCATAAATCGGTCGCGTTCGACACATTTTTGGCGGCGACCCGCGATCTGCCGGGCTGGCAGCGTTATTTCATCCGCGTCCGCACCATGGTGGCGGCGACGCTTCTGTTCCTCGAATTTCTGGTGCGGGGGGTGCGTGATCTGTTCAAACAGGACGGGATCAACACCTTTGCAAGCTGGCGCAAGATGTTTGCGTTCGTGCTCTATCGGCCCGGTATGCTGGGGCGGGTGATCCCGGCCTATCTGACCTATTACAAGCCGAGCTTTCACCCGTGGGAAGAAGATGATCGCGGGCTGATCGCTGAAACCGAGGCTGCCCTCAACCTTCAGGCGAAAGCCGCCTGAAGGGGCCAGCGCGCCTTACTGTCACTGTTGTAATCAGGGCTTTGGCTGTAGTCTGCCCTCTCTTGAACCAGGGAGGGCAGGATCATGGCAGCGACAGAGGATGACGCAGCGGTCGTGGAAAGCGCTGTTGCAGCGCCGGACGTTGCAGCGCCAGACGCGCAAGCCCAGCCTGAAGCGCAAGGTGGCCGCCCACCGCCGAAAGGCATTTTGTGGCTCGCCTCCTATCCCAAATCCGGCAACACCTGGACCCGGACCTTTCTGCACAATCTGTTGAAGATCCTGGAAGGCGAAGAAGACGCCCAGGACATCAACGAGATGAACGAATTCACCACCTGGGAAATTTCGGCCCGCGCCTATGAAAAACATCTGGGCAAGCCGCCGAAGGATTGTGACCGCGAGGAAATCGCCAAGGTCCGCCCCAAGGTGCAGGAAGAAATCGCCGAGAACACCGATGGGCTTGCGCTCATCAAGACCCATCATGCGCTGGTGATGGACCGCGGCGTGCCGACCATCAATTTCGGGGTGAGTTCGGGCGCGGTCTATATTTTGCGCAATCCGCTCGATGTGGCGATTTCCTTTTCGCATCACATGAGTTCGACCATCGACCATGCGATCGACGAAATGTCGGTGGTCGGGCTGGAAACAGCGGTGACGGACAAGAGTGTCTACGAAATCTATGGCTCATGGAGCCAGCATGTCGAAAGCTGGACCCACAAGCCGCATCGCACGATCTATGTCATGCGCTATGAGGACATGATCGCCAATCCGTTCCGCGCCTTTGGCGGGCTGGCGCGGCATCTGCTGCTCAGGCCCACCGCCGAGCAATTGGGCAAGGCGATTGAGCGTGCCTCGTTCAAGAATTTGCAGGCGCAGGAATCCAAGGGCGGCTTTCGCGAGAAGCCGGAAAAGGCGGAGAAGTTTTTCCGCGAGGGCAAGACCGGGGAATGGCACGAGAAGCTCAACCGCCGCCAGGTGCGCCGGATTGTGCAGGCCCATCACGAACAGATGCGCCGCTTCGGCTATATTACCGACGAGGTTTCCCATCTGGTGCCGTGAGGCGCTGGAATGTCAGACGGGGCCGATGGATTTTACTTCAGTCCTGGCGAAGAGCAGGCGGAAAGAGCCTTGCGCATCGGCATCGAATTGCGAGGCGCCGCGCAATTGCGTGGTGAGGGTGCGCACCAGACGGCCACCCAGCGCGGTGCCGGCTTTTAATTCATAGCCGCTGCCATTGGTGGAAATGGTCAGTTCGATTTCGCCGGCCTCTTCTTTCAATGCGATACGGATCAGGCCGCCTTTGTCGGGCGGATAGGTTTGCTTGTAGGCATTGATGAGCACTTCGGAGGTGATGAGGCCGAGCGGGGTTGCCTGATCGGGCATCAGATCCACCTGCTGCACGTCGATCTCGGTGCGGATGCCGCGCGCCATCGCGTCATTGGCACGCCCGATTTCTGCCGAGAGGCGCGTGAGATAGCCGTGAATGTCGATCGAGGTCTTGCTGTCCTCGTGATAGAGCACATCGTGGATCATGCCGATGGCGTAGAGGCGCTGCTGAGTTTCCTGAAAGGCATTGCGCACCTCGCGCGTTTCGAATTCGCGCGACTGAATCTGGATCAGGCTGCTGGTGAGTTGCAGATTGTTTTTCACCCGGTGGTGAATTTCCTTGAGCAGGTGATCGCGCTGGGACACGGCGGCGGAGAGGGCCTCCACCGTATCTTCGATGGCGCGGCGGGCACGCAAATCGGTTTCCGCAAGATCGGCGGCGAGTTTGGCGAGCAGACCGCCCACCAGCAGCGCGAGGGCGAACAGCACAAAACCGATTTTCACATTGTCACGCCAGCGGGCCAATATTTCGGAGCGGCGCAAGGTGACGGTGGTGACAAGATTGCGCGCGGGATCGACCGTATAGCCGATAATGAGATCGGCGTTTTTCGTAGGCATCAGGCCCGAATTGCCCGGCAGCGGACCTTCGAAGGGCGCAGGTTGCGGCAGCGGATTTCCGCTTGTGTTGAAATCCATGAAATTGCTGAAGATCAGGCGGTGACCTTTCCACACCTGGCGCAAGGACTGGCCGGGTCGGCGCTGCTGCAGGGGTTTGACGTTGCGTTGGCCGATGCCGACATCGACCACGCCCGCGAACGCGCCATCGGACCCGGTGAGGCTTTTGGAATAGGTATAGACGACCAGCCCGCTCGGACGGCTGCGGATGGCCGTGCTGATATAGCTGTCATGCCGGGCTTTCGCGTGTGCCTTGAACCAGTCGTGGTCGGCGAAATTGCCGGGCATGTTCGAGCCATCGGACATTGCGAGCGCATTGCCGTTCTGATCCACCACCAGAAGGAAATCTATGGCGGAGGTGATGGCGGTGCGGCGGGCCAGATAGCTTTGCAGTTCGCTGGTTTCGAGCCGGGCAGTGCCCCCGCCCTGCCGCACGAAAATGGCGGCGTCCTCGGCTAGAAGATCGGCATTGTCGAGCGCCTGGCTCACACTTTCGGAGGTGTCGCGCGCCCTGTCGACGACACTGACTTCTGCTGCGTCGATCAGATCACGCCGCTCGGTATAGAGCGTGTTGGCGCGCCAGATGGTGAGCGCGAGGCCTGCAAACAGCGCCAGTATGTAGATGACATTGCGGCTGCGCCGCAGGCTGAAATAACGGGCAATGCCGTGCACCCCGGGCCCAGGCGCAGCGGGCTTGCCCCCGCCTTGCCGGAGTTTGGCGGACATGGATGACATTGCTCCCCCTCAATCGGGCGACAGAAAACACCGACCTTACGGAGGCGTCAAATGAGCAACGGATGTGTTACCGGGAAGTTCCAGGAGACGGGCGTGAGCCGGGCCCCCTCCAGCCAACGGATTGCAGCTGTTGGCGCCAAAGACGATGCAGACAAATTGACGTGAAACTTAAGGTTGAATAAGGTTTGTTCCAAAGCTGGACTTGGTCCTGCTTGGGGGGACGCAATGCTGGGGAAATCGCTCACCAGAGGCCTGATTGTTGCGGGCATACTGTGCCTGTCCGCTTGTGCTGCAAAAACGGTCACGCCGGTCCGCATATCCCAGCAGGGAGATGGCGAACTCAGCTGTTCGGACCTTCATCAGCAGATTGCTGAAAACCGCCTCGAAGCGGAAAAATATTTTCGAAAAGACAAGCAGGTTGAGGACCAGAACGTCGCCAAAAATGTGGCGGGGGCGATTCCGGTAGTGGGGCTGTTCACTGTGGCATCCACCGATCTTTCCAATGAAGAACAAGTCAAGGCGCGCGCGCTCGTGGACCGAGGCGAGCACCTTGCCTATTTGGCCAAACAGAAGGGGTGCACGGAATGAACAAGGTACATGACATATTGCGTATGGCGCCGGTACGAACCGGCCTTAAAGCGGTTTTCGTGATTGCGCTGCTTGTGGAATTGAGCGGATGCGCCTCGTCGGCAGATCCGGGTGCGATGGTGATTACATCACAAGCATCGGCAAAGCCGTTTCCGGAGCGGTTGCAACATGCCATGTGCGTGCGCGGGGTTACCGGCGGTGAGGAGACCAATCCGCTTTGGGCGTCGAAAGTGGACAATAAGGGTTTTCAGACCGCGCTCTCATCCTCTTTGGATGGCGCAGGCCTGACTGCGTCTGCTGATAAATGTTCCTATCCCATCGACGTGAATTTACTCGGCCTGTCGCAGCCTTCAATCGGCTTCGACATGACGGTCACCGCCCATGTGAATTACAAGGTGTATGATCCGTCGGGGCAGCCTTATCTGCTTGAGACGGTGGATTCGCCCTTTACGGCAACAGTTTCAGACGCGTTTGTGGGCGTTGAGCGGTTGAAGCTGGCGAATGAAGGGGCTATCCGCACAAGCATCCAGACCTTCTTCGACAAGCTGCATAATCCAGGCGAAAACAAATAGCTGGACCAGACGCCACGCCGCAGCTGTGTTGAGGCTGCGGCGTGGCGTATCAGCGTCGAATGAGAGGCTGCGCAAGCCAACTCGAATGCGCATGGTGTCTGAGGAGAGACGCTCAAAATAAGATGAAGGCTGGACAGCACACCAAATGGGTCTTGGCGCTTTGCGCGGTGCCGTTAGCTGTTGTCGCCATGCTGTGCACAATCTGGCTCTTGCATCACGGCTATTTGTCGATCCACCATCTGCATCAAGATTACTGGTCGAGGCATAGGGATCGTTGGGAAACCAAGGTAATCATGCTTGGCCTGCTCGCACCATTTCTCGCCGTGCTGTTCGCCATCGTTGCATTCTTCATGCGTGACAATAACCAACAGTAACAGGGCCAAACAAGGTATGGTTCGAAACACGTTTTGGCCTCCCGCTTCCTGCATTGAAGCGGTCGATTGTTAGTATCGCCGAAAACGGTGCTTAAAACTATTTTTGGTGCTCCCAAGGGGAATTGAACCCCTGTTTCAGCCTTGAGAGGGCCGCGTCCTAACCGCTAGACGATGGGAGCGTGTTGCCGGGCTTATATAGATGGGGGGCGTGGGCCTCAAGCGCGTTGCACGGGGTGGAAGACCCCGTTGGTATGGCAGAAGGCGGCCATGGCGTGCGCCCCTGCGATCAGCCAGATGAAGCCGTCTTCGGCGGCGCCGCCAAGATCATGGGCCGAGGGTTCGGGGCGGCCATTGGGGTGGGAGTGGTAACAGCCGATCAGGCGGCGGTCTGTGCCGCGCAACGCCCGCAGCAGGGCAATATGGGCGGCGGGGTCTATTTCAAAACGATCCGGGTTTTGCGCCAGATTGCGGGTGGGGTGGCAGGCAAGCGCCCGCGCCACGGTGCCCGCCTCGATCCGCCCTTCGATCAGGCCACAACATTCTGCCGGATGCGCGGCCCTGGCTTCCCGCATGATCTGATCGGCCAGGGTCGGCGGCAGGATCAGGGTCTGGATCATCTGCCCGGAACGGCGGGGGCGGCGGTCTGGATGCGGCCGACGAGGTGGCCATTGGTGGTGTCGACGATGTAAATCTCTTCGCCCGCGCCTGCGCGCACATGCAGGATCAGCCGGTCGGCCTGAAGCTCGCTCGATTCGATGTCGGAACCGGGGGGCAGCGCGATGGTATTGTTCTGTGTGGCGGTGTGAGAACTGCTTTTGGCGTTGAAGCGGGTGAGCGCACCCACTACCAACAGTCCGAAGGCGATGATGATGAGCGCGCCGAGCAGGATGACGACTGCCTTGAGGCCGCGATTGGCCGGGGAATGTGTGACTTCAGGAGCAATTGTGGCAGACGCCGGATCAGACAAGGACACTTCCTCCGTAGACGGAACGATGCGGGCAGCCACCGTCCTGGCCGATGAGGCGGGGGTTCGCCTGGACCGCTTTTTAGCCACGCATCTTGCCGATTTGAGCCGCTCGCGGTTGCAGGGGCTGATCGACGAAGGCGCGGTTGCGCGGGCGGGCGCGACCATAAGAGACGGCAATACACGGGTCAAACCGGGCGAGACCTATGACGTGCGGATACCGCCGCCATTGCCGGCCGAGCCGGAAGGGCAGGATATTGCGCTCTCCATCGTGTTCGAGGATGACGATCTGATTGTCATCGACAAGCCTGTGGGGCTGGTGGTGCATCCGGCGGTGGGCAACCCGGACGGCACGCTGGTCAATGCGCTGATTGCCCATTGCGGGGCATCGCTCGGCGGAATTGGCGGGGTGGCGCGGCCCGGCATTGTGCATCGGCTCGACAAGGACACCAGCGGGTTGTTGGTGGCGGCAAAGACCGACCGGGCGATGGCGAGCCTTGCCAAGCAGTTTGCGGCCCATACGGTGCAGCGCGCTTATAATGCTGTGGTCTGGGGCAGCCCCCGGCTCGGCGATGGGATGATTGAGGGCGATATTGGCCGCAACCCGTTTGACCGCAAGCGCATGGCGGTGGTGCGCAATGCCGGAAAAGCGGCGCGGACGCGCTATCGGGTGATCGAGCGGTTTGGCGACCCTGCCCGGCCTTTGGCCAGCCTGCTCGAATGTCGGCTGGAAACCGGGCGGACCCACCAGATCAGGGTGCATTTGACCCATTTGGGGCACCCGCTGATCGGGGACGCCAGCTATGGCAAAGCGCGGGTGGCGCCGCGGCCCAAAAATGAGGTGGAGGCGACCGCCTATGCCGCGGCCAATGGCTTCAAGCGGCAGGCGTTACATGCCTGGCTGCTGGGGTTTCAACACCCTACAACGCGTGAGGATATACGCTTTGAATCGGCCTGGCCGGCTGATTTTTCTGGCCTTGTGGGGGCCTTGCGCGGCTTGAAATCGCCCAAGTGAGACCTACATCTTACTGGCGGGGCGGCTAAGTTTAGCAAAAATTCACTGTGCCTCGCGCATCGCAATGCGCTTCTATGGGGTTATCCCTCATGCAGCGGCACAGGAGTTGATGATTTGAGCGGTCGTGGCGTTCCGGCACTTCAGGGCGAAGGTGGGCTTTCGCGCTATCTTTCCGAAATCCGGAAGTTTCCGCTTCTGGACCCGGGCGAAGAATATATGTTCGCCAAACGGTGGAAAGAACACGAAGACCCCGAAGCCGCCAAAAAAATGGTGACCAGCCATTTGCGGCTGGTGGCCAAGATTGCCATGGGCTATCGCGGCTATGGTCTGCCCGTTTCCGAAATCATCTCCGAAGGCAATGTCGGGCTGATGCAGGCGGTCAAACGCTTTGAGCCGGATAAGGGCTTTCGTCTTGCCACTTACGCAATGTGGTGGATCAGGGCTTCTATTCAGGAATACATCTTGCGTTCGTGGAGCCTGGTGAAAATGGGCACCACGGCGGCGCAGAAGAAGCTGTTCTTCAATTTGCGCAAGGCCAAGAACAAGATCGACGCCATTGAAGAAGGTGATCTGCACCCCGATCATGTGACGCAAATCGCCACCAAGCTCGGCGTGCGCGAAGACGAAGTGGTGGACATGAACCGCAGGCTTTCGGGGCCGGATTCATCGCTCAACATGCCGCTGCGCTCTGATTCCGAATCCGAATGGCAGGACTGGTTGCAGGATGACACGCTGGACCAGGAGACCAGCCTTGCCGAGCGCGAGGAATTGGGCGAACGGCAGGCGTTGCTCAACACGGCGATGAGCGACCTCACGGCGCGGGAGCGCGACATCATTGAGGCGCGGCGCTTGCGCGATGAGCCGGTGACCTTGGAAGAATTGTCCAAAAAATATGATGTGAGCCGCGAACGGGTGCGCCAGATCGAGATGCGTGCCTTCGACAAATTGCAGGCGGCGATGAAATCGGCGCTGGCGGACCGCCGCAGCCAGACGCTGGAAGCGGCGATTTAAGCTAACGCAACTCTGCTATGCGCAAATGCCTGTTTTGGGTGACCCCAAAACAGGCATATTTTTTTGACGGATGCGAGGAGGGGTGGATGCAGCTTCAGCTTTGGCAGGTGGATGCGTTTTCGGACGCGGCGTTTGGCGGCAATCCGGCGGCGGTGGTGCCGCTGGAGCATTGGATCGACGATGGGCTGATGCAACGCATCGCCAATGAGAACAACCTTGCCGAGACTGTGTTCTTTGTGCGCAAGGAGGCTGGCATTTATGATTTGCGCTGGTTCACGCCGGAGGCGGAGGTTGAGCTTTGCGGCCATGCGACGCTTGCGAGTGCCTGGCTGATTTTTGATCGGCTGGCGCCGGAGTTGAACGCAATTGATTTCAACACGCGCTCCGGTGTTTTGCGGGTGGAGCGTGGGGAAGACGGGCGGCATGTGATGAGCCTGCCGACCACCGCTTTCGCGCCGTTTGCGGCGCCCGAAAAGCTGGCGCGGGAGATTGCGCAGGCGCTTGGCACCACGGCCCCGCGCGAATTCTTCAAATCTCAATATTATCTTTGCGCGGTTTGGGACGATCCGGCGGATGTGCGCAGCATTGCGGGCGTGGGGACCATTGCGCTGGTGCTGGCGGAGATTGGTAGCTGGGGCCTGATCGCGACGGCGAAAGGCGATGCGGGGTATGATTTCATCTCGCGCTTTTTTGCACCTGCCAAAGGCGTGCCCGAAGACCCGGTGACGGGCTCGGCGCATTGTCTTTTGACGCCGCTCTGGGCGGAGCGGTTGGGTAAAAAAACATTAAGGGCGCGTCAGGTTTCCCCGCGTGGCGGCGATATTCTGTGTACGGATGATGGTGCACGCACCGTTCTGTCCGGCCCTTGCGCGCTTTATATGGTGGCTACCATCGACGTCTGACTTAAGCATTTGATTCAGCGGGCGAAGGGACACGCCCCTGCGTGTTCTGGTCGCTGGATACGAATCTGTTTGACGCCCCGGCGGTAAAAACGGTACATCGGCTCCGGGCCACACCTCCCCAACGAGGTGCTTTCATTCTGAAAGGAATGAGTTATGACCGGAAATATTCCGGCCGTGCGCCCTGCACGGCCTTTTTTTTCGTCCGGACCCTGCGCCAAGCGGCCAGGCTGGACCACTGAAGCGCTAAATGGTGCACTTCTGGGGCGGTCTCACCGTTCCAAACCTGGCAAAGCCAAACTCAAAGACGCAATTGAACGCACCAAAGCGATTCTTGGCATTCCTGCCGATTATCGTGTGGGCATTGTGCCGGCATCCGATACGGGTGCTGTCGAGATGGCCATGTGGTCGATGTTGGGGCCGCGGCCTGTCGACATGTTTGCGTGGGAAAGTTTTGGCGAAGACTGGGTGAGCGATGTTGCCAAGCAGCTCAAGCTGAAAGACGCGCGCGTTCTCAAAGCCGGTTATGGCGAATTGCCCGATCTGACACAGGTGAACCCTGCAGCAGACGTGGTGTTTCTGTGGAATGGTACGACGGCCGGTGTGCGCGTGCCGAACGGCGACTGGATTTCCAAGGACCGCGAAGGCATCACCATTTGCGACGCGACGAGCGCTGCTTTTGCGATGAACCTGCCGTGGGACAAGCTCGATGTCACCACCTTCTCCTGGCAGAAGGTTTTGGGCGGGGAAGCGGCGCATGGGATGCTGGTGCTCTCCCCCCGCGCGGTTGAACGGCTGGAATCTTATTCGCCGCCATGGCCGCTGCCGAAGATTTTCCGCATGACCAAGGGCGGGAAGTTGATCGACGGGATTTTCCAGGGTGAGACGATCAATACGCCCTCGATGCTGGCGCTGGAAGATTATCTCGATGCGCTGACATGGGCGGAAAGTGTGGGCGGGCTGAAAGGCTTAGTTGCGCGCGCCGATGCCAACCTTGCCGTGCTGGACCGCTGGGTGCAGAAAAGTTCGTGGGCCGCGTTTTTGGCCACCGATGCTGTCAGCCGTTCCAACACCTCTGTTTGTTTGAAGATCGTCGATCCGTGGTTTGACGGGTTGAACCCGGAATCGCAGGCCGATGCCGCGAAGAAAATTGCCACGCTGCTCGAAAAAGAGAACGTCGCCTATGACATCGCTGCCTATCGCAGCGCGCCGTCCGGGCTGCGCATCTGGTGCGGCGCGACGGTTGATACCGCCGATCTTGAAACATTGACGCCATGGCTCGATTGGGCCTGGGCGCAAGTGAAAGGCTGAACCCATGCCTAAAGTTTTGATTGCCGACAAACTTTCTCCCGCCGCTGTTGCGATTTTCAAAGAGCGCGGTGTGGACGCCGACGTGAAGACCGGCCTCAGCAAGGATGAATTGCTCCAGATCATCGACCAGTATGATGGTTTGGCGATCCGCTCCGCCACCAAGGTGACGGCGGACGTCATCAAGGCCGCGAAGAACCTTAAAGTGATTGGCCGCGCCGGTATTGGCGTGGACAATGTGGACATTCCGGCGGCGACCGCTGCTGGCATGATTGTGATGAATACGCCGTTCGGCAATTCGATCACCACTGCCGAACATGCCATTGCGCTGATGATGGCGCTGGCGCGCGATCTGCCTGCCGCAAATGCCTCTACCCAGGCGGGCAAGTGGGAAAAGAACCGCTTCATGGGCACCGAAGTCTATGGAAAGACTTTGGGGCTGATTGGAGCGGGCAATATCGGCTCTATCGTTGCCGACCGCGCCAAGGGTTTGAAAATGCGCGTGGTGGCGTTTGATCCGTTCCTGTCAGCCGAACGGGCGGCGACGCTGGGTATTGAGAAGGTTGAGTTGAATGATCTTCTGGCGCGGGCGGATTTTATTACGTTGCACACGCCACTGACCAATGAGACGCGCAACATCATCTCGGCCGATGCCATCAACAAGATGAAGAAGGGCGCACGCATCATCAATTGCGCGCGCGGCGGCTTGGTGGATGAAGCGGCGCTGAAGGCAGCGCTGGATTCGGGCCATCTGGCGGGTGCTGCGTTGGACGTGTTTGAAGAAGAACCGGCCAAGGCCAATGCCTTGTTCGGCAATGACAAGGTGATTGCGACGCCGCATCTGGGCGCATCCACCGAGGAGGCGCAGGAGAATGTGGCGTTGCAGGTCGCCGAGCAGATTTCGGATTATCTGCTGACCGGGGCGATCACCAACGCGCTCAACATGCCCTCCATCAATGCCGAAGAAGCGCAGAAGGTGCGGCCATGGATTGTGCTGGCGGAAAAGCTGGGCGCCTTTGTGGGCCAGCTCACCGACACCAGCCTGCAATCGGTGGAAATTCTTTATGAAGGCACCGCTGCTGAACTGAACCAGCGGGCGCTGACGCAGGCAGCGATTGCCGGTGTGCTGAAGCCGGCATTGTCGGACGTGAACATGGTCAATGCGCCCATCATTGCCAAGGAACGCGGCATCAAGGTGAGCGAAACGCGCCAGCCGCAGCAGGGCGCTTATGAAGGCTATATCAAGATCACCGCGGTGCTGGATGGGTCTACCCGGCGCGTGGCGGGGACGGTGTTCTCTGATGGCCGCCCGCGGCTCATTCAGGTGAAGGACATCAATCTGGATGCCGAGTTCGCGGCCCACATGCTCTATGTCGTGAATGAGGACAAGCCGGGCTTCATTGGCAAACTCGGCACGGTGCTGGGCAATTCCAAGGTGAATATCGCTTCCTTCTCGCTGGGCCGTTCGGCGCCGGGCGAGGATGCGATTGCGCTGGTGGAAGTGGATGGCGAAATTTCAGACGCAGTGTTGGCCGAGATCGGCAAGCTGCCGCTGGTGAAATCGGCCAAGGCGCTGTCGTTCTAGAGCGCGGTTCATTTAAAAGAAAACGCGGCGGCCAGAGATGACCGCCGCGTTTTTTTGCTTTTCGGTTAGATCGACTGAAGCATTTTCACATCGGGGCGACCATCCATCGCGCCGCCCATTTTGGGGCCGAGGCGCTTGAAATGGTCGGTGTTGCGGTGAGCTTCGAGGGCGGCGGCGTCCTTATAGGATTCCAGCACGATGTAGGTATTTTCGTCCGCTTTGAAGAACTCGTAGAAATTGTTTCCCGGTTCGTTCTTGCGGACTTCTGCCATCAGTTCCTTGCCCACGGCTTCGAGTTCGGCGCCCTTGCCGGGTTGGGTTTTGATGGTAACGACGAGACCAATGCCCATTAAAATTTCCTCCTGAATGTTAGCGCGGCCACGCTAGACGGGCGCGGGCTTTGCTTCAATATCGAATTATCGGCCACCAAATTATCGGCCCTTATAGACGCCCTCGCGCTTTTCGAAGAACGCGTTGATGGCTTCATGGTGATCTTCGGTCATGTGCGCCAAAGCCTGCATTCCGGCGCTCATTTCGAGGACGGTATCGAAACTGACCATCTGGCTTTCGCGCATCATGCGTTTGGTCATGCGCAGCACATCTGGCGGCTGGCGGCAGATGCGCAAGGCGAGGTTTTTTGCCTCTGCCATCAATTGGTCGGGCGGCACGACGCGGGAGATGAGGCCCCAGGCCAGTGCGGTTTGGGCGTCGATCGTATCGCCGGTGTAGAACAATTCGGCGGCTCTTGCGTGACCGATGGTGCGCGGCAGAAGCCATGCCCCGCCATCGCCCGGCACAAGGCCGATGCGCAGGAATGTTGCGCCGAAGATGGCGCTGTCTGCGGCAACGCGCAAATCGGCGAGGCAGGCAATATCATTGCCGAGGCCGATGGCGGGGCCGTTCACCGCCGCGATCATGGGAACTTCGATATTCCACAGGGACCGCACGATGCGGTGGATGCCGTTGCGGTAACGCTCGCGGATTGCCACCGTGCCGCCTTCAAAGGCGCCGGAACGATCGCGCATCGACTTGATGTTGCCACCCGCCGAAAAGGCTTTGCCCGCGCCTGTGAGGATGACACAGCGCACATCCCGGTCGGCGTTGATCTTGGCCGAAACCTCGGAAAACAGATCACCATCGCCCTCCTCCCCCACTGGGTTGCGCATTTCGGGGCGGTTTATGGTGAGTGTGACGACGTGACCGTCTTTTTCGATGCGTAAAGCGGACAAGGGCTTCCTCCGATTTTATGGTGAATGAGAATTTACCATTTTCGCGGGCGTTTGCGAAAAGCTCCATTAACGCTCGGTGGTGCATTGTAGCTTCCTTCGAGATGGAGCATCCGTACAGGCCGTGAAAACTGAAAGTAAAGCTGCCGCCGAAAAGCCGGTCCGGATTGGCCGTGTGCGCGCGTATTTTCGTGGCGTTTACGACAATTTCATGCGCGCGATGGTGCCACGCACCGAGACCGATCTTCGGATGGTGAAGGTTCATTTGGACCTTGCGCGCAAGCAGACCGCGCCCACCACCTATACCCTGCCCTTTACCGCCATTGTCGTTTCGGCCGCCAATTTCTACTGGGTGCCGACGGTCAATCTGCTGTTGTGGCCTTTGGCTGTGGTGATTTTGAGCGCGATTGCCGAAATCATCTATCTGCATTTTCTGAAGCATGACGACCATTCGCCCCAATCCATCCGCTATCGCGCCAAGATGGCGGTCACCATGGCCGCTGTGCTGGTGGCAGCGTGGTGTTCGATGGTGTTTGTCATCTGGGTGCCGGGCGTGCCGGCGAACCATCTGCTGATCCTGTTCCTGCTGTGCGCTTCGCTTTCGGGCTGGGTGACATCGGGCGCGGTCTATCTGCCGATGCTGTATGTCACTTTGCCGATCTATCTTGTCGCCATGGGTGTTGTGCCGCTGATGGCGAGCGATGTGATCGACACCGTGCTCGGCTGGTTGTGCATTGGCTTCTGGGTGATGATGGCGGCGCAGGCCTCCATCAATTTTGAAGCCAATACCAAGAAGCTGAAACTTGAAGACGAGCGCGTGCTCTTGATCGCCGATTTGCAGCGCGCCAAGGAAACCTCGGACCGTGCCCGCGAACGGGCCGAGGCGGCCAGCCGCGCCAAGTCGACCTTTCTGGCCAATATGAGCCATGAGCTGCGCACGCCGCTCAATGCCATTCTGGGTTTTTCGGAAATCATCAAGACGCGCGCCTTTGGTGCCTCCATCGACCAGTATGCGGAATATGGCAGTTACATTCACGGCTCTGGGCAGCACCTCTTGACGCTCATCAACGATATTCTCGATCTGGCGAAAATCGAAGCCGGGCGCATGACTTTGCGCGAGGATGAGGTCGATATCACCCGGCTGATGGAAGACTGCGTCGAGATGATGACGGTCAAAGCGCAGCAGGCTGGACTGAACATTGTTATTGCCGCCGACAAGAATTTTCCGCTGGTGCACGCCGATGAACGGGCTTTGCGTCAAATTCTGGTCAACCTGCTTGCCAACGCGATCAAATTCACCCCGATGGGCGGTGATGTGACCGCTTTCGCGCGGCGCATGACCGACGGGCGGCCGAGTTTCGGGGTGCGCGATACCGGTATCGGCATTGCGCCCGAAGATCACCGGCGGGTGTTTGAGAGTTTCGGGCAGGGCCGCCACGACGCGGTACAGGCCGACAAGAGCACCGGGCTTGGCCTGCCGATTGTGAAAGGGCTGGCCGAGGCCCATGGCGGCACGGTGATCCTGGAGAGCGCGCCAGGTAATGGTACCACGGTCACCATTTTGCTGCCGACGACGCGCATCCGCACGCGCGTCGAGCCACTTCGGGCAGTAAGTTAGCGCAGTAAGTTAGCTAAGAGACGCGTAGCGTTTCAGATGGTGATCGACATTGCCGTAGAGCGTGTCGAGCATGGTCAGCCGCTTGAAGTAATGGCCGACATTCAATTCATCGGTCATGCCGATGCCGCCGTGAATCTGTATCGCTTCCTGGCCGACGAAACGGCCTGCGCGGCCGATCTGCACCTTGGCGGCGGAGGCGGCTTTTTTGCGGGCGGCGGCATCTTCACCGAGGTTGAGCGTCACCATCAGGGTCATGGAAACCGATTGTTCGTAGGCCGTGAACATGTCGACCATGCGGTGTTGCAGCGCCTGGAACTTGCCGATTGGTACGCCGAACTGTTTGCGGGTCTTGGAATAATCGACCGTGGTATCGACCAGCACCTTCATGGCGCCAGTGGCTTCGGCGCAATGGGCGGCGATGGCTTCGTCGGTTGCCCGTTCGATCAGGGCAAGGCCGTTATCAGCTGTGCCGACGATGCGTGCGGCCGGGACTTCGACATTCTCAAAAGTTATTTCGGAGGCGCGCTGGCCATCGACCGTGGCGTAATCGCGGGTCGAAATGCCTTTGGCGGATTTGTCGACCAGAAACACGGTGATGCCGTTCGCTTCGCGGATGGAGCCTGCGGTGCGGGCGGTGACGACCAGCGTATCGGCCCAGGGCGCGCCCAGCACCACGAATTTGTGGCCGTTGAGGATGTAGTTATCACCCTGCTTCTTCGCGGTGGTGGAGACATCGGCGAGGTTGAAGCGGCTTTTGGGTTCAGCGAAGGCGAAGGCGATGATGGATTCGCCGCCTGCGATTTTCGGCAGGAATTCGTCCTTCAAGGCCGCTGCGCCATCGCGGGCAATGAGGCCGCCGCCCACGACAACAGTGGAAACAAACGGTTCGATGACGAGAGCTTTGCCGAACTCTTCCATCACCACCATATTGTCGACCACGCTGCCGCCAAGGCCGCCAAAATCTTCCGGCAGGCTGGCGGCAAGAAGGCCGAGTTCGGCGAAGTGCTGCCAGTTGGCGGCATCGCGGCCAGCTTCGTTCCGGGTGAATTTGCGCCAGCTCTCGAACGTGTAGTTATCGGCGAGGAATTTGGCGACCGAGTTGCGCAGCAGCGTCTGCTCTTCGGTGAATGAGAAATCCATGAGCGTGATCCTGTTGATGGAGCCGGGGCTTTTTGTTTCGTCGCGGTTCCGGACGGAAAACCGCTGCACACTTTTCCTGGAACCGCTCTAGAGGCCCAGCACAGCCTTGGAGATGATGTTGCGCTGAATCTCGTTCGATCCGCCATAGATCGAGGTCTTGCGCATGTTGAAATATTGGCCAGCCTGGCCGAGCGCGTAATCGGGGCCGATATAGTCGTTACCGCCCAGATGATGCGCATCGGGATAGCCGTAATAGCCCACCGCTTCGAGCACCAGTTCGGTGATGCGCTGCTGGATTTCGGTGCCCTTGATCTTGAGGATCGAACTTTCCGGCCCGGCCATCTGGCCTTTGGCTTCCTGCGCCAGGGTGCGCAGTTCGGTATATTCGAGCGCCGTCAGGTCGATTTCCAACTGCGCGATCTTGGCGGAGAATTCATCGGTCGAGATCAGCGGTTCGCCGTCGATGGTTTCGGCGCGCGCGATCTCTTTCAGCCGTTCGATGGCTTTTTTGGAGCGGGCGACGCCGGCAATGCCGGAGCGTTCGTTGACCAGCAGGAATTTGGCGTAGGTCCAGCCCTTGTTCTCTTCACCGATGAGGTTCTCGACCGGGACTTTGACATTGTCGAAGAAGACTTCGTTCACTTCGTGCGCGCCGTCGAGCACGATGATCGGCTTCACGGTGATGCCGGGGGTCTTCATGTCGATCAGGAGGAAGGAAATGCCTTCCTGCTGCTTGACGTTGGTGTCGGTGCGGACGAGGCAGAAAATCCAGTCCGCATATTGGGCCAGCGTGGTCCAGGTCTTTTGGCCGTTGACGATATAGTGATCGCCTTCGCGCACCGCGCGGGTGCGGACCGAGGCAAGGTCGGAACCGGAGCCGGGTTCGGAATAGCCTTGGCACCACCAGACGTCTGCTGAGAGGATGCCAGGCAGGAAGCGCTTTTTCTGCTCTTCGTTGCCGAAGGTGAAGATCACCGGGCCGACCATCGCGACGCCGAAAGGCAGAGGGGGCGTGGTTTCGGCGCGGGCGCTTTCTTCGTTGAAGATGTAGCGTTGGGTCGCGTTCCAGCCGGTGCCGCCATATTGGGTCGGCCAATGGGGGGCTACCCAGCCTTTTTTGTAGAGCACCTTGTGCCAGGCCAGATAGGCCTCGCGGGTGCGGACCTCTTCGCCCATTGCGGAGTGCATTTCGGGGGTGAAATTCTCTGCGATGAAGCTGCGCACTTCCTGGCGGAAAGCCTCTTCTTCTGGCGAAAAGGTGATATCCATAGCTGTTCTCCGAAGGCCGACAAATTGTCAGCGCATCATACTGTGACAGCAGCCACCTGCAAGGCGGCCTAGTGCCGCCGTTGGCGTGGTCCGGTAAGGCGCTCCAGCTCAGCCGTGTTCGCGGCGCATATCCTCATGGTGGCGGATCACCTCCTTCACAATGAAGGCGAGAAATTTTTCGGCGAAATCGGGATCGAGATCGGCGGCTTCGGCCAGTTTGCGCAAGCGGCCGATCTGCACCGCCTCGCGCGCCGGATCGGCGGGCGGCAGGCCATGGGTGGCCTTATAGGCCCCTACCGCCTTGGTACATTTGAACCGTTCGGCCAGAAGATGGATCAGCGCGGCGTCGATATTGTCGATCGACTGGCGCAGGCGCTGGAGTTCTGGATTGCCGCTTGCCACTTCACTCATACCCGTGTCCCCGAAATGCTGA
>Ga0164241_10000297_pt1 | contig 105058 bp, 97 predicted proteins | sample OricomyardsoilBY_FD_108780 | JGI IMG/M metagenome (GOLD analysis project Ga0164241, IMG submission 108780) | Backyard soil microbial communities from Emeryville, California, USA - Original compost - Back yard soil (BY) | ecosystem: Environmental > Terrestrial > Soil > Unclassified | place... | reverse complement strand
TGGCGCGCGCTCCACGCCCGTGGGCATCAAGGCGTTGGGCTCGGTGAAATCGATGATCAGCCACTGCATCCCGGCGGCAGGCGTGGCCAGTCTCATCAAGATGGCGCTGTCGCTGCACCACCGCACGTTGCCGCCGACGCTGTGCGAACAGGTCAACCCCGAACTCGGCATCGAGCAAACCCCGTTCTACCTGAACACGCGCGCGGCGCCGTGGATCGCAGCGCTCCAAGCGCCCCGGCGAGCGGCCGTCAACGCGTTCGGATTTGGCGGCACCAACTCGCACGCCATCGTCGAGCAGGCGCCCGCCCACGCGCGCCTGCCGGCGCGGCTCAACGACTGGCCGGCCGAGTTGTGCGTGCTGTCGGCCGACAGCACGGCGGCGCTCGTCGCACGGCTGGAGCAGTTGGCTGCCGGTCTGGCGAAGAACCCCGGCTGGCGGCTGGTCGACGTGGCGGCGACGCTGGCGCGAACCGATCAGGCGCAGGCACACCGCATGGCCATCGTCGCCAAGGACATGACGGGGCTGGCCAAAATCGTGAGCCAAGCCTTGACGCGCTTGCGCGAAGAGGCGGGCAGCAAGTCGCGATGGCCGGCTCGCGGCGGTGTTGCCTACGCGAGTGCGCGGCTCGATGGCAAGCTGGCCTTCCTGTTCCCCGGCGAGGGCTCGCAGTACCCGGCCATGTTCGCCGACCTCGCGCTGTGTTTCCCCGTCGTCCAGCAGTGGCTGGACTTCTGGCACGGCCTGTACGACCTGCCGCCCGGCAGCACGCGCACGGACATCGTCTTTCCGTCCTCCGAGGTCGGTGAGGACCGTCGCGCAGCGCTCGAACATCGCATGCACGAGATGGACGTCGGCTCAGAGTCCGTGTTCATCGGTGGCATGGCGATGCATGAATTGCTCATTTCGCTCGGCGTTTCGCCCGACGTGATGCTGGGCCACAGTTCGGGCGAGTCGGCGGCGCTGGGTGCGTCCGGCGCCAACCCGGCCACCACGGCGGCGGACCGCGCGGCCTGCATCAGCAAACACTTTGCGGTCTACGAAGCGCTGCTGCGCGAGGACAAGATTCCCAAGGGCGCGTTGCTGGCCGTGGGCGCCTTGCCGACCGACACCGTCGAGCAGTTGGTGGCGGCGATGGACGACGTGGCGGTCGCGATGGACAACTGCGGCAACCAGATGGTGCTGTACGGCACGCCGCAGGCGATCGCCGACATTCAGCAGCAACTCACCACGCTCGGTGCGATGTGCCTGCCGCTGCCCTTCGACCGCGGCTACCACACACCTGCGTTCGCCGATGCGGCCAAGGCGTTCCAGCAGTACTACAGGGACGTGAAGCTCGGCCCGCCCAAGCTGCCGCTGTACTCGTGTGCGTCGGTGGGTCTGTTTCCCGAGACGACGGCCGGTGTGCGCAAGCTGGCGGCCGCGCAGTGGGCGCAGAAGGTGCGCTTCCGCGAAACGGTGCTGAAGATGCACGACGACGGCGTGCGCCTTTTTGTCGAGGTCGGCCCGTCGCACAAGCTCAGCGCCTTCGTCAACGACATTCTCATCGACCGTGATTTCACGGTCTTGCCCACCAACATGCGGCGCAAGAACGGCGTCGAGCAACTGCTCGGTGTGCTGGGTCAGCTCTACATCGCCGGCCGCGGACCCGTGCTCGAGCGCCTGTTCGAGAACAGGGCGGTGACGGAGATCGATCTTGCCGGCGTCCCGCCGCCCGCGCACGGCGTGCTGCTGGACAACACGCTGCCCATGGTGCGTCTGAACGCGGCCGAGCGCGAAATGATCAGGAGCCTGGCACAGCGTTCTCCGGCGCCGCCTGCGGCCGCGCCGCCCGCGCCGGGCGACCCCGAGACACAGGCCCTGGCCGCGGTGGACGCTGGCCGTGAGCGTGTGATGGGCGAGTATTTTGCGCTCATGCGTGGTTTCCTGGACCAGCAAGGCGCGCTGGTTCAGACCTGGCCTGCAACCGCGGAAGCATCGCCGCTGCGGCATGAAGAAGACACGGCCTGGCGCTCTTCGCACAGTCGCCCAAGCGCGTTGCCGCTGCTCGACGAGATCATCGAGCAAGACGAAGCGCGTGTGCTGGCGCGCTGCAGGGTGAGTCTGCAAAACGACAACTTCATCCGCGACCACGTGATGTCGGGGCCGGTGAGCTACGCCGATCCGGGGCTGTTCGGCCTTTCGTGCGTGCCGTTTTCGGTGAGCCTGGAAGTGATGGCCGAAGCCTGCGCCTTGCTGGCCGGCCGCACCGATGTGCGCGTCATAGAAAACGTCAAAGCCTACGACTGGGTGGCGTTGGACGATGGTGAGCTCACGTTCGAAGTCAGGGCGGAAGTGATCGATCGTGCGGCGGGCCACTTTGCCGCGCAGGTCATCACGGCACGTGGGCCGGCCCTAACGGCCGAATTCCGATTCGACGCCGAATGGCGGCTCACGCCGGTGCAGCCGTTGGCAGATCGCCGCGAGTCCATGCTGAACCATCCGCACCTGTATGCGACGGGCATGTTCCATGGCCCGGTCTTCCAGAGCATGACCTACGTGGAAGGCTGGAACGACAGCGGCATCGACGTTCAGCTCTCGGAAGTCAGCCTCAACCACTTCTTCGAACCCGGCGGCACGCCTGAATTGGTGCTCAACCCGGTGTTGCTCGACGCGATGGGGCAGGTGGTGGCGTGCTGGCTGGTGCAATATGTCGGCACTGAATTCCATGCGTTTCCGTCGACCATCGAACGGCTCGAACTCCATGAGCCGTGCCCGGCCGACCGAAGCGGCGTGCTGATGCAGATGCGTCAGTCACCGCTCGATGGCAGCGCGACCGACATCGAAGCCGCGCGTGCATGGCAATTCGATTGCATCGATGGTGACGGCCGGCTGCTGATGCGTGGCCACAAGCTCGTCAACCTATTCTTCCGCGTGCCGTCGGCCTATCACGAGGTGCGGGTCGATCCATTGAACGGCTGGCTCGGCGGCCCGCTGCCGCTGCTGCCCGAATCGGGCATCGGCTTGTGGCAGGTGCCGATGCTGGCTGACGACTTTTGTGCCCAGTCGGGCGCCATCTGCCTGCGCATCCTTGCCCATGCCTTGCTCGCACCCGTCGAACGCGAAGAGTGGCGGGCGTTGCAAGGGCATCCCAGGCGACGCCGCGAATGGCTGTTCGGCCGCGCCGCGCTGAAGGAGGCGGCTCGCGCCTGGGTGTACGAGCAGACGGGCGAGCTTCTTTATCCCAGCGATGTCGTCGTTCAGCACGACGCCCTGGGTGCGCCCTCGGTCAGCGGCGCCTGGTGTAAAGACCTCATCGCGGCGCCCTGCGTCTCACTGTCCCACACGGCCGACGCCTGTCTGGTGGCCGTGGCGGCGCCGGGTGAATCGGTGGGCGTCGATCTGGAGACACCGGGTCGACTGCGGCAGCCTCAATTGCTGGCGGACGCGCTGGGCGCGGCCGAGCAGTTGCTGGTCGAAGGTCTGCAGGGCGCTGCACTCGAAGAGCGTGTTCTCAGGTTGTGGTGCGCCAAAGAGGCCGCGGCAAAATGCCTGGGCACCGGTCTGCAGGGGCAACCGAGCGCGTTTGTCGTGATGGCCAGCGACGCCGCGTGTGAAAAGCTGGTCGTTGAACACGCGCTTGGCTCGGTGGAGGCGCGGGTGCTGCTGCACCAAGGCATGATCATTGCTGTGGCGGGCCAGGCCCTTGCAGGACTGGAGGTTCACGCTTGACTGTGTGCCACACCGAATGCGGGCACCACGGCGCCCCGTTTCACAGACGTCTGACGTCTACCGACAAGTTTCTTGAAGACAAAGGAAATGCCCCATGACCGTGCGCACGCTTTTCATTGGCATGGACGGTGCCACATTCACCGTCTTGAACGACCTCACCAAGCCCTTCCCGGGCCAGGACGCGCCGGTGATGCCCTTTCTTGCCAAGATCATGGCCGAGGGCACGCGCGCGAAGCTGCGCTCGACCCCCAATCCGCTGACACCGCCGGCATGGGTGTCGTTGATGACGGGCCGTGGGCCGGGCCACCATGGCGTCTATGACTTCGTGCGTGCCGAAGAGCGTGGCGACAAGGTCTTCATGACGCTCTACGACGCGCGCGACTGTCGCGTCGAAACCATCTGGTCGATTGCAAGCCGCCAGGGCAAACGCATTGCGGCGCTGAATTTTCCGTTCACCGCACCGCCGCAGCAGGACTTGAAAGGCTTCGTCGTACCGGGCTTCGTTCCCGCACGTCACCTGCGCCGCAACACCTTCCCGCTGGACTTGTACGACCGTTTGAAGAAGATTCCCGACTTCAAGGCCAGCGAGCTGGCCTGGGACTTCGATCAGGAGCAGCAGGCCGGCTACGAGCTCAGCGATCACGACCGCGAAGAGTGGGTCCGCTACCACCTGCCACGCGAGATGCAATGGTTCCGCGTCGCTGAACACCTGATGCTGGAAGAAGCGCCCGACCTGATGGCGGTGCTGTTCGACGGTGTCGACAAGCTCCAGCATCAGGCATGGCAGTACCTGGACCCGCGTCTGGAGCAGCAGGGCAAGGGTGAGTTCCACGACCGCATGCGCCAGCTCTCGCTGGCCTATTTCAAGCAGCTCGACGGTTTCATTGAAAACCTGGTCACGAAGGCCGGTCCCGACGTGCAGGTGTTCTTCGCCTCCGACCACGGCTTTACCGCATCGACCGAGATCGTGCGCATCAACGCCTATCTGGCGGAGAAGGGCTACGTGCACTTCAAGGACATGCCCGAAGGGCAGGCGGGTGCGAACATCTCCAAGAGCTACTTCGCCTATCTGGACTGGACGCGTACCACGGCCTACTGCCGCACGCCGTCATGCAACGGCATCACGATCCGCGTCGCGCGCCAGCCGGGCGAGACCGGCATCGACCCCAAAGACTACGAAAAGGTCCGCTCGCGGCTGATTCGCGATCTCGAGGATCTGAAGGACCCGGCCACCGGCGAGCGCATCATCACCGAGATCCACAAGCGGGAAGATGTCTTTCCCGGCTCCGCCATGGGTGACGCGCCCGATCTGCAACTCGTGCTGCGCGACTTCGGCTTCGTCTCGGTGAGGAACATCCTGCCCATCGTCGAGCAGCGCAACTACGTCGTCGGCACCCATCATCCCGATGGTGTTTTCCTGGCCTACGGGCCGGGTGTGGAAAAGGGCAAGCTGATCGGCCAGCGTCACATCACCGACGTTGCGGCCACGCTGCTGTACAGCCTGGGCCTGGATGTGCCATCCGACTTCGAAGGCGTCGTGGCGCCGGGCATGTTCACCGCCGACCACAAGCAGGCGCATCCGATCGTGATCGGTGAAGCCACACGCGGCGGCAGCAATGCCGAGCTTGCCGAAGCGATGGACGAGGACGAGAAGAAGCAGATCCTGGAACAGCTCCAGATGCTGGGATACATGGAATAAGAACGATGCCGACAGCGAACATCAACGGCGTTCAGCTCAACTACATCCAGTTGGATGACGGCGAGCCGGGCGTCGAGCGCGAAGACCTGGTCATGGTGCACGGCCTGGCCACCAACATGGCGTTCTGGTACTTCAAGTACGGCGTCACGCTGTCCAAGCGCTTTCGTGTCACGCTGTACGACCTGCGCGGCCACGGCCGCTCCGAGATGCCGGAAACGGGCTACACGCCGGCCATTCTGGGGCGCGACCTGGCCGCGCTGATGGACCACCTGAACATCGCTTCGGCGCATTTCATGGCGCACAGCTTCGGCGGCGTGGTGGCGCTGAATTTCGCATGCGAAAACGCCCATCGGGTGCGCAGCCTGGTGCTGGCGGACAGCCACTTTTCAGCCGGCCGCCAGGGCCAGGCGCGCGCCGAATGGGATTTCGGCCGCCGCTTCCAGCCCATTCTCGATCGCCACGGCCTGGATCTCGACACCAGCGATCCGTACTTCGGTCCCAACCTGCTGATCAGGGTCGCCGAGTGGCAGCTCAAGGGCTATGACGTGCCGGAAGAATTGATCGAACTCGTGAGCCCGCTGCTGGGCAAGACGGGCAAGCGCACATCGGCCGATTGGCTGAAGCTGATGAATACGACCGCAGCCAAGGCCGAGATGACCGGCGACGATGGCCTGACCAGCGAACGCCTGCGCCAGTTGACCTTCCCGATCATCGCCATGTACGGCGACAACTCGCCAGCCCGCCTGTCGGGAGCCGAACTGCTCGGCTTGTGGCCGCACGCCACCTTCAGGCGCGTTCGTGATGCCGGCCACTTTTTCCCGACCTTGCGTCCGGCCGAGGTGCTGGCCGGCTGCGAACGTTTCTGGGCCGGTGAGTTCACCAATGCACCGCGCCGCCACCGCGCCGGCGAGGCTCACCGCAGCTACTTCCGAAGCGATCGCGTTTTCCAGACCGATGGCGGCTGGTACTACACCACGCGCGACAAGGACAAAGTCGGCCCCTTCGCGGCGGCCGAAGATGCGCACGAGTGCCTGGCGAGCCACATCTCCAGCGTGCAGAGCTGAGCGTGAAGGCAGTCAACCGCCTGGGCGTGCAGCCGGGGCTGAGCCGGGAACATTTCAAGCTGGTGGCCTACGGCGGCTTTGGTGATGGCCACAATTCGTACGCCCACTCGATGGCGTGGTTCGACGGCCGGCTCTATGTCAGCACGATTCGCGGCGCGTTCTCGCTGATGCGCAAACGCCATGCCGGTGCGCTGGGCCTGGACGTCTGGCCGGTCGAAGGGCCCGTGGATCCGTTCGAGATCGATCTCTGCGCGGAGATCTGGGCCTACGATCCCAAGATCGATCTCTGGAAGCGCGCCTACAAGTCGCCGATGATCCTGGGCAGCCATGGCGAATACATTCCGCGCGATGTGAGCTACCGCGCGATGGCGGTGCACCGCGAAGGGCCGTCGGGCAGACCGGTGCTGTACGCCTGCACGTGGTCACCGGCGCGCGGCCCCGGCCCCATCGTGCTGCGTTCCGAGGACGGGCGCGAGTTCAAGCAGACCTGTGAGCCGGGGCTGGTCGGCCTGCCGGTGACGACGATTCGGTCGCTGGTGTCGTTCAAGGGGCGTCTGTACACCACGCCCGCGGGCTCCCGCGGCGGCAACCAGAACATCTCCGGTCACGTCGTCATCTACGAAAGCCGCGACCCTGCGGCCGGCCAGTGGGAGCCCGTCACCGACTTCGCCTTCGGTGACCTCGGCAACAAGTCGGTGCACGAACTGTGCGCGTGGGACGACCACCTCTACGCCGGCACGCTGAATCACGAGGGCTTTCAACTCTGGCGCAGCCGCTGCGAAGGCGAGCCGCCGTATGAATGGGAGATGGTGCTTCAGCGCGGCGCCTGGCGGGGCCCGGAAAATCAGGGCGTGCTGAGCATGTGTGCCTTCAAGGGTGCGCTCTACGTCGGCAGCGGCATCCAGGGCGGCGGTATCGACAAGGCCAACAAGATCGGGCCCGCCGCCGCAGAGTTGATTCGTGTCAACGAGGATCTGAGCTGGGACCTCATCGTCGGCCAGCCGCGCGACACGCCTGACGGCCCGAAGGCGCCTCTGTCCGGCCGCCACGCCGGCTTCGACAGCTTCTTCAATGGCTACTTCTGGCGCATGTGCGAGCACGAAGGCTGGCTCTACATCAGCACGTTCGAGTGGAGCGCCTGGCTTGGCTACGTCAAACACAGCCGTTGGCCGGGCGCATTCTCGAACCTGATGGCCTACGTGACGCCGAAGGCCGTGTTCGAGAACAGCTCCGGCTTCGATCTCTACCGCAGCAACGATGGCACGAACTGGGTGCCTGTGACGAAGAACGGCATGGGCAACCCGTACAACATGGGGCTGCGAACGCTGGAGTCCACGCCCTACGGCCTGTTCCTGGGCACCGCCAACCCCTGGGGACCGAAAGTCATGCCGCTGGACGGCGACGACTATGTATTCAACCCGCGCGGGGGCTGCGAAGTATTCCTCGGCCGAAGGCCGGCCGCCGGCTGACGCGCGGGGCGCGATGCGACGATTTCCGCTCCTGGAGTTGCTGGCCCGGCGCCAGGCGGAGCGGCGCAACGGGCCGCCCGGTGCCGATGACCGGGCGGCGCTTTCCCCGCGCGGGCAGGACGCTCAGTTCGCGCTGCCGCCGGGCTGGCGCATCGAACATGATCTGGCCTACGGGGGCGACCCGGCGCAACGGCTGGACGTCTATCGCCCGGCGGACGCGCGATCGGCGCCGCTGATGCTGTTCGTCCACGGTGGTGGCTGGCGCCAGGGCGACAAGTCGATGCGCCGCATGGTCGAGCACAAGATGCGGTTCTGGCTGGCTCGAGGCTGGGTGTTCGTGTCGATGAACTACCGGCTGCTGCCGCTGGCTGACCCGCTGCAGCAGGCGCTCGATCTGGGCCACGCGCTGGCGTTCGTGCAGGCGAATGCGCCGCGTTGGCATGCCGACCCGGCGCGCATCGTGCTGCTGGGTCACTCGGCGGGCGCCCACCTTGCGGCGTTGCTGACCGCCGATGCGGGCCTGCGCGCCGACACCGGCGTGCAGCCCTGGCCCGGCAGCGTGCTGCTGGATACCGCGGCGCTTGACGTGGTGTCGATCATGCAGCGGCCGCACTTTCGCCTCTACGATGCGGCCTTCGGCAGCGACCCCGATTTCTGGAGCGCAGCGTCACCGCTGCACCGCATGAGCGCGCAGCCGGAGGCGGCGATGCTGCTCGTGGTTTCGTCGCTGCGCGAGGATTCCGAGCCGGCGGCGCTGGCCTTCGCCGCCCGGGCCAGGGCGCTCGGCGGGCGCGCCGAGTTGCTCAGCCTGCCGTTGACGCATCGCCAGCTCAACGACGAGCTGGGCCAACCCGGCGTTTACACCGACAGCGTCGAGGCGTTCGTGCACGCGTTGACCGCGCGCTAGGGCGCTGCGCCAGGGAAACCCCACCACGGGTCGGCAGACGCGCGACCTAGAATGAACGAGTCCCCTTTTTTCTCTTGCCGGAGCGCACCGAATGCCGTCCTCCCGCCGGGCCCCCAAACCCGGGGCCGACGAAGCCGCCAGCCCAGAGCTGCATACGCTGAAGAAGTATCCCAACCGGCGCCTGTACGACACGCGGACCAGCAGCTACATCACGCTGGTGGACGTGAAGCGCATGGTGTTGTCGAACGAGGCGTTTGTGGTGCGCGACGCCAAGACCGGCGAAGACCTCACGCGCAGCATCCTGCTGCAGATCATCCTCGAAGAAGAGTCCGGCGGCGTGCCGATGTTCAGCACGCCGATGCTGGCGCAGATCATCCGTTTCTACGGCCACGCGATGCAGGGCGTGATGGGCGCGATGCTGGAAAAGAACCTGCAGACCTTCGTCGAGATGCAGAGCCAGTTCGTCGGCGGCCAGACCCCCGTGCTGCAGAACCTGATGGGCAGCTACCTCGAACAGTCGCGCGCGGTGTTCGAGAAGCTCCAGGAGCAGATGGGCCAGGCGGGAGTCATCTTCCCGGGTTTCCCGACGGCCAAGCGGTAGCCAGGCCGTTCTGCGGGGAAAATCACCCGATGAACACACCGCAGCCTCAGCCGATCCCCACCGTCGGCTTCGTCTCGCTCGGCTGCCCGAAGGCGCTGACCGACTCCGAACTCATACTCACCCAGCTCAGCGCCGAGGGTTACCAGACCTCGAAAACCTTCGCCGGCGCCGACCTCGTCATCGTCAACACCTGCGGCTTCATCGACGACGCGGTGAAGGAAAGCCTGGACACCATCGGCGAGGCGCTGTCCGAAAACGGCCGTGTCATCGTCACCGGCTGCCTCGGCGCCAAGGGCGGCGAGGGCAGCGGCAACCTCGTGCGCCAGGTGCACCCGAAGGTGCTCGCGGTCACGGGCCCGCACGCGACGCAGGAGGTGATGGATGCGGTGCACCTGCATGTGCCCAAGCCACACGACCCCTTCGTCGATCTGGTTCCCGGCTTCGTGAAGGGCGCCGGCATCAAGCTGACACCCAGGCACTACGCCTACCTGAAGATCAGCGAGGGCTGCAACCATCGCTGCACGTTCTGCATCATTCCCAGCATGCGCGGCGACCTCGTTTCGCGGCCCATCGGCGACGTGCTCAACGAAGCGCGCGCGCTGTTCGAGGGCGGCGTCAAGGAACTGCTCGTCATCAGCCAGGACACCAGCGCCTACGGCGTTGACCTCAAGTACCGCAGCGGCTTCTGGGACGGCAGGCCGATCAAGACCCGCATGGTCGAGCTGTGCGAAGCGCTGGCGACGCTGGCCGAGCCCTTCGGCGCCTGGGTGCGGCTGCATTACGTGTATCCGTATCCGCATGTCGACGAAGTGCTGCCGCTGATGGCGTCGGGCCGCATCCTGCCGTATCTGGACGTGCCTTTCCAGCATGCCCATCCCGACGTGCTCAAGCGCATGAAGCGGCCCGCCAGCGGCGAACGCAATCTGGAACGCCTGGCGCGCTGGCGCGAGGCCTGTCCGCAGATCGTCGTGCGTTCGACCTTCATCGCCGGTTTTCCCGGCGAAACCGAGGCCGAGTTCCAGACCCTGCTCGACTTCATGCAAGAGGCCGAGATCGACCGCGCCGGCTGCTTCGCCTATTCGCCGGTGACGGGCGCAGCGGCCAACGACCTGCCAGGCATGCTGCCGGCCGAGCTGCGTGACGAGCGGCGTGCCCGTTTCATGGCGGTGGCCGAGCAGGTCTCGGCGCGCAAGCTGCAGCGCCGTGTCGGCGCGACGATGCAGGTGCTGGTGGACAGCGCGCCGGCGCTCGGCCGCAAGGGCGGCGTCGGCCGCAGTTATGCGGACGCGCCAGAGATCGACGGCCAGGTGCGGCTGCTGCCGCCCGAGAAGGCGTCGCGCACACTGAAGGTGGGCGAGTTCACGCGCGCCCGCATCGTTGCCACCGAAGGCCATGACCTGGTCGCCACACTCGTCTGAAGCGTATGAACACGAAGCTCATCCATCACCCTTACCAGCCGCCGGCCGGTTTTGCAGCGCCGCAGATCGGTGTGCACAAGGCCTCGACGGTGATCTTCGCCGACGTCGCCGCGATGCGCGAGCGCGACTGGCGCCACAAGAGCGGCTACACCTACGGCCTGCACGGCACGCCGACGACCTTCACGCTCGAAGAGCGCATCGCCGCGCTCGAAGGGGGGCAGTTCTGTTCGCTCGCGCCGAGCGGCCTGGCGGCCATCGCGCTCGTCAACATGGCATTGCTGAAGCAGGGCGACGAAGTGCTGCTGCCGGCCAACGTCTACGGCCCGAGCCGCGAACTCGCGCGCCACGAGCTGGCGCACTGGGGCATCACGCACAGGCTGTACGACCCGCTGGACGCGGCGTCGCTGGCGGCGGCCATGGTCCCCGCCACGCGGCTCGTGTGGATCGAGGCGCCGGGTTCGGTGACGATGGAGTTCCCCGACCTGCGCGGCCTGCTGCGTGTTGCGCGCGAGCGCGGCGTCACCAGCGCCATCGACAACACCTGGGGCGCCGGCATTGCCTTCAACGGCTTCGATCTCGGCGCCGACATCGTGATGCAGGCTCTGACCAAATATCCGTCGGGCGGCGGCGACGTCTTGATGGGCTCGGTGGTGACGCGCGATGAAACGCTGCACCAGCGCATCAAGCTCACCCACATGCACATCGGCAGCGGCATCGCGGCCAACGATGCCGAGCTGATGCTGCGTTCGCTGCCATCGCTGGCGCTGCGCTATCACGCGGCCGACGCCGCCGGCCGTGAAGTGGCGACCTGGTTCGCAACGCGGCCTGAAATCGCGCGCGTGCTGCATCCCGCGCTCGAAGGCTCACCCGGGCACGAGCATTGGCAAGGTAGCTGCAGCGCCGCCGCCGGGCTGTTCTCGGTGTTGTTCGACGAACGCTTCGTGAGTGCGCAGGTCGATGCTTTCGTCGACGCGCTGAAGCTCTTCAAGATCGGCTACTCGTGGGCCGGGCCGGTGAGCCTGGTGGTGCCTTACGACCTGGCGGCGATGCGCCAGCCGGCGCCTTATGCGGGCACGCTGGTGCGCTTTTCCGTCGGCCTTGAAGATGTGGCCGACCTGAAGGCCGACATCACGCAGGCGCTGTCACGCCTTTGACGAGACCTTGTGCCGCATCAGGCGGCCTTTCTCGCGTTCCCAGTCGCGCTCTTTTTCGGCATGGCGTTTGTCGTGCTGCGCCTTGCCCTTGGCCAGCGCGATCTCGGCCTTCACGCGGCCGTCCTTGTAGTGCAGGTTCAGCGGCACCAGGGTGAAACCCTTCTGTTCGACCTTGCCCACCAGGCGCTTGATCTCGGCCTTGTGCATCAGCAGCTTCTTCGTGCGATCGGCCTCGGGTTGCACGTGGGTCGATGCGGTGCGCAAGGCATTGATGCGGCAGCCGATGAGGTAGAGCTCGCCATCGCGGATGTGCACATAACCGTCGGTGAGCTGCACCTGTCCGGCGCGTATGGCCTTCACCTCCCAGCCGGCCAGCACCATGCCGGCTTCGTAGCGTTCCTCGATGCTGTATTCGTAGCGTGCGCGGCGGTTTTCGGCGATGTTGGACATGGACAAGGGCGCGCGAGGCGCCGCCTACAATTCGTCGATTGTATGAAGCATGTCAAGAAGTCGGTGCTGCTGTGGTACTCGCCACACGAGATGTACACGCTGGTCACGGACATCGCCGCCTACCCGTCGTTCCTGCCCTGGTGCAGCAGCGCCGAGGTGCTGGCGACGCACGATGACGGCGTCACCGCGCGCCTGGGGCTGTCGTACAGGGGCCTGCGCCAGAGCTTCACCACACGCAACGAACAGCGCGCCGACGAGTCGGTGGTGATCCGTCTCGTCGACGGCCCGTTCTCCGAACTCGAAGGAAGCTGGGTTTTGCGCACGCTCGCCGGTCAGGCACAGGCCTGCAAGATCGAATTCGAACTGCGTTATGCCTTCGCCGGCGCCGCGCTCGAAGCGCTGGTCAGCCCGGTGTTCGACGGCATCGCCAATACGCTGGTCGATTCCTTCGTGAAGCGCGCCGAAGTCGTGTATGGCCAGCGCTGAGACGCTGCAGGTCGAGGTCGTCTACTGTCCCGCGCCCGGCGTCGACGAACGGGTGACGCTGACGCTGCCCGTGGGCGCGACGCTGGCCGATGCGCTCGCCGCCAGCGGCCTGCCGGCGCGCCACGGCCTGCAGCGCGAGACGCTGCGCGTGGGCATCTGGAGCCGTGTGCGCGACCCTGCCACCGTGCTGCGCGAACGTGACCGCGTCGAGATCTACCGCCCGCTGACGGTGGACCCGAAAGAAGCCCGGCGCCTGCGCTACCAGCGCCACCAGCAGCACCGGCGCGGCTGAGCTGGAGCGTATCGGGCCCGGCCGCGCGACCGCTGCGGTCAGCGCGGTTACTTGCAGTCCGACGTGATGACGTCGTTGGCGCGCCGCATCTCGTCGGCACGGCCCTTGTCGTCGAGAATCTCGCGCTCGCCCTTGTCGTTGATGCGCGCGATGCGCTGCCCGGTCTGCAGCGCGGCGAGCTGGCTGCGCGCGCGGCGGCAATTGTCGGCGCGTTGCTCCGCACGCTTTTCATCGGCGGCCTTGGCCTGAGCCTGCTGCTCCTGTTCGGCGGCGCGCTTGCGCGCATCGAGCTCCTTGTCGGCGCCCCCTCGCGCGGGCCCCGATGCTGCCGACGGCGCTGGCGCGGCCACCGGCAGCGGCCGGCGCACGGCGGGATCGGGGCGCTGCAGGATGTCCTTGTCGGCGATGTCGTGGGGCGGCGGCAGGTCGCTGGCGGTGATCTGGCCGCTCTTGTCGCGCCACTTCCATTGCGCCTGCGCGGGCAGCGCGGCCACCAGCATCAGCGCCAGCATCAGCGCCAGGCGCCAGGGCATCGTACGGGGCAGATTCATCACCTCAGTGTAGACCGCCAACGCGCAAAGTCATGCGCGCAAAACGTCACGAAACGCCGTTCGCCGGGCGCCTGCTTGTGACGGTCCGTATAATTGTTTTTTGCGTCTGGAGCCCTTTCAGCATGCGCCTACTCGGCAAAGCGCTCACCTTCGACGATGTGTTGTTGGTGCCGGCGTTCTCCCAGGTGTTGCCCCGCGACACCACCCTCTCGACCCGCCTTTCCCGCAACATCACGCTGAACCTGCCGCTCGTGTCCGCCGCCATGGACACCGTGACGGAGGCGCGGCTGGCCATCGCCATCGCGCAGGAAGGCGGCATCGGCATCGTGCACAAGAACTTCACGCCGCAGCAGCAGGCGGCCGAAGTGGCCCGCGTCAAGCGTTATGAATCGGGGCTGTTGCGCGACCCGATCACCGTGACGCCGCAGATGACGGTGCGCGACGTGGTGGCGTTGTCGCGCCAGCACGGCGTCTCGGGCTTTCCGGTGCTCGAAGGCAAGGCCGTGGTGGGCATCGTGACCAACCGCGACCTGCGTTTCGAGACCCGCCTCGACGCCCCGGTGCACCAGATCATGACGCCGCGAGAACGCCTGGTCTGGGTGCACGAAGGTGCATCGCCCGAAGAAGGCAAGGCGTTGATGCACCGCCACAAGCTCGAGCGCGTGGTCGTCGTCAACGACGCCTTCGAATTGCGCGGTCTGATGACGGTGAAGGACATCACCAAGCAGACCGATTTCCCGAACGCCGCCCGCGACGCACATGGCAAGCTGCGCGTCGGCGCCGCGGTGGGCGTGGGAGAGGGCACCGAGGAACGCGTCGAGTTGCTCGTCAAGGCCGGCGTTGACGCGCTGGTGGTCGACACCGCACACGGCCACAGCGCGGGCGTCATCGAACGCGTGCGCTGGGTCAAGCGTCACTTCCCTGAGGTCGACGTCATCGGCGGCAACATCGCCACGGGCGCCGCGGCGCTGGCGCTGGCCGAAGCCGGCGCCGATGCGGTGAAGGTCGGCATCGGCCCCGGCTCGATCTGCACCACGCGCATCGTCGCCGGTGTCGGCGTGCCGCAGATCATGGCCATCGACAGTGTCGCCACGGCGCTGAAGGGCAGCGGCGTGCCGCTCATCGCCGATGGCGGCATCCGCTATTCGGGCGACATCGCCAAGGCCATTGCCGCCGGCGCCCACACGGTGATGATGGGCGGCATGTTCGCCGGCACCGAAGAGGCACCGGGCGAGGTCATCCTCTACCAGGGCCGCAGCTACAAGAGCTATCGCGGCATGGGCTCGATCGGCGCGATGAAGGCAGGCTCGGCCGACCGCTATTTCCAGGAAGCCGACGAGACCAGCAATCCGAACGCCGACAAGCTGGTGCCCGAAGGCATCGAAGGCCGCGTTCCGTACAAGGGCACGATGGTCTCCATCGTCTACCAGATGGCCGGTGGGCTGCGCGCGTCGATGGGCTATTGCGGCTGCGCGTCGATCGAAGACATGCGCAGCAAGGCCGAGTTCGTCGAGATCACTGCCGCCGGCATCCGTGAGAGCCACGTGCACGACGTGCAGATCACGAAGGAAGCGCCCAACTACCGCATGGAATGACGGCGCCTGTGACCACTCCCGCAGGCGGCGCAGCGCCTGGCCGCGAGGCGGCGATGCGCTTCATCATGCTGACGGTGCTGATCGACATGCTGGCGGTCGGCGTCATCGTGCCGGTGCTGCCGGCGCTGGTGGGCAGGTTCACCAGTGGCCCGGCCGAGCAGACCTACTGGTACGGCGCGGTGACGTTTTCGTTCGCGCTCGCCAGCTTCTTCGGTGCGCCCGTGCTGGGCGCGCTGTCCGACCGTTTCGGCCGCCGGCCCATCCTGCTGCTGGGCTTTTGCGGCCTCGCCATCAACTTCTTCATGACCGCGCTGGCCACCGCGCTGTGGATGCTGATGGCCTCGCGCATCATCGGCGGCGCGATGCAGGCCAACGCCGCGGTGGCCAATGCCTACGTGGCCGACATCACGCCGCCCGAGCAGCGCGCGCGGCGCTTCGGCATGCTGGGTGCGATGTTCGGCATCGGCTTCATCCTCGGGCCGGTGATCGGCGGCCTGCTCGGTGGCATCAACCTGCAGTTGCCGTTTTTCGTCGCCGGCGCGCTGGCGCTGCTGAACCTGAGCTACGGCATCTTCGTGCTGCCGGAATCACTGCCCCCCGGGCGCCGGCGCACGGTGAACTGGGCGCGTGCGAACCCGCTGTCGTCGTTGAAGCAGCTCGCGGCGCTGAAGGGCGTGGGCCGCCTGGTTGCGGTGCTGGTCTGCTCCGGCCTGGCGCAGTTCACGCTGTACACCACCTGGGTGCTGTACACGACCTTCAAGTTCCACTGGGGACCGACGCAAAACGGCTGGTCGCTGTTCGCAGTGGGCCTGGTCTCGGCGCTGGTGCAGGGGCTGCTGCTGGGCCGGCTGCTCAAGCGCTTCACGCCGCAGCGGCTGGCCGTCTACGGGCTGGTCTCGTCGACGCTGGCGTTCCTCGGCTTCGGCCTCGTCACAGACGGCTGGATGATGTACATCGTGATCGGCTGCAACGTGCTCGGCAACACGGTGGCGGCGTCGATGCAAAGCCTGATCTCAGGCGCCGCCGACGCCAGCCAGCAGGGTCAGACCATGGGCTCGGTGAGCGCGCTGAACAGCCTCACCGCAGTGGTGGCGCCGACGCTTGCGGCGCCGCTGCTCGGCGCCGTGTCGCACCTGCCGGCGGGCGACTGGCGCATCGGCGCGCCGATGTATTTCTGCGCCGCGCTGCAGGCGCTGGCGCTGGTCTTCGCCGTCACCCATTTCCGCCGCGCGCGCCGCCTGCGCCTGGCCGCTTCCGTCTCCTGAACTCTCGCGCAACTTTCATGCACGACAAGATCCTGATCCTCGACTTCGGCTCCCAGGTCACGCAACTCATCGCGCGCCGCGTGCGCGAGGCGCACGTGTATTGCGAGATCCACCCGAACGATGTCAGCGACGCCTTCGTGCGCGCGTTTGCACCGAAGGCGATCATCCTTTCGGGCAGCCACGCCAGCACCTACGAAGAACACGAACTGCGCGCGCCGCAGGCGGTGTGGGACAGCGGCGTGCCGGTGCTCGGCATCTGCTACGGCATGTTCACGATGGCGGTGCAGCAGGGGGGCCAAGTCGAGGCCAGCACGCAGCGCGAATTCGGTTATGCCGAGGTGCGCGCGCACGGCCACACGGCGCTGCTCAAAGGCATCGAGGACTTCAGCACGCCTGAAGGTCACGGCATGCTCAAGGTCTGGATGAGCCACGGCGACAAGATCACCGCGCTGCCGCCGGGATTCAAGCTGATGGCCAGCACGCCGAGTTGCCCGATCGCCGGCATGGCCGACGAAACACGCGGCTACTACGGCGTGCAGTTCCATCCCGAGGTGACGCACACGGTGCAGGGCAGGGCGCTGCTCGAACGCTTCGTGCTGCAGATCGCCGGTGCGCGCGCCGACTGGGTGATGGGCAACCACGTCGACGAAGCCGTGGCGCGCATTCGCGAGCAGGTGGGCGGCGACGAAGTCATCCTCGGCCTGTCCGGCGGCGTCGATTCGAGTGTCGCCGCGGCACTGATCCACCGCGCCATCGGCGAGCAGCTCACCTGCGTCTTCGTCGACCACGGCCTGCTGCGCCTGAACGAGGCGCAGATGGTGATGGAGATGTTCGTCGGCCGGCTGCACGCGAAGGTGGTGCACGTCGACGCAAGCGCGCAGTTTCTCGATCACTTGAAAGGTGTGAGCGACCCCGAAGCGAAGCGCAAGATCATCGGCCGCGAGTTCGTCGAGGTCTTCCAGGCCGAGGCTGCGAAGCTGAAGAACGCGAAGTGGCTGGCGCAGGGCACGATCTACCCCGATGTCATCGAGTCGGGCGGCGCGAAGACCAAGAAGGCGACGACGATCAAGAGCCACCACAACGTCGGCGGCCTGCCCGAAACGCTGGGGCTGAAACTGCTGGAGCCGCTGCGCGACCTGTTCAAGGACGAGGTGCGCGAACTCGGCGTCGCGCTCGGTCTGCCGCCCGAGATGGTCTACCGTCATCCGTTCCCGGGCCCGGGGCTGGGCGTGCGCATCCTCGGCGAGGTGAAGCGCGAACATGCCGACCTGCTGCGCCGCGCCGATGCGATCTTCATCGACGAGCTGCGCGGCTGCATCGATCCGCTCGACGGCAAGAGCTGGTACGAGAAGACTTCGCAGGCCTTTGCGGTGTTCCTGCCGGTGAAGAGCGTCGGCGTGATGGGCGACGGCCGCACCTACGACCATGTCGTCGCCCTGCGCGCGGTGCAGACCAGCGACTTCATGACCGCCGACTGGGCCGAGCTGCCGTATGCACTGCTGAAGAAGGTGTCGGGCCGCATCATCAACGAGGTGCGCGGCATCAACCGCGTCACCTACGACGTGAGCAGCAAGCCGCCGGCGACGATCGAGTGGGAATGAAGGTGCCGCGCTGGGGTGCCGGGCCGCGCTCAGCGCAGCGCCACTCCGGGCAGCACGCACAGCATCTCGTACAGAAGGTTGGCGCCGAGCAAGGCCGTGTTGCCTGACGGATCGTAGGGCGGGGACACCTCGACGAGGTCGCCGCCCACCACGTTCAGCCCGCGGCAGCCGCGGATGATTTCCAGCCCCTGGGGCACGCTCAGGCCGCCGACCTCGGGCGTGCCGGTGCCGCCTGCAAACGACGGATCCAGGCCGTCGATGTCGAAGCTGATGTAGACAGGTGTCGACGGCCCGATGCGCTCGCGCACCTGCGCCATCAGCGGCGCGAGCGACCGGTACCAGACCTCGTGCGCGGGCACGATCGTGAAGCCCTGGCGGCGCGGCCAGTCGAAATCGTCGGCGGCATAACCGGTGCCGCGCAGACCGATCTGCCACACCTTGTCGGCCTGCAACAGCCCTTCTTCGACGGCGCGCCGGAACGGCGTGCCGTGCGCGATGGGCTCGCCGAACATCTCGTCGTTGACATCGGCGTGCGCATCCACATGCACCAGTGCCACCGGGCCGTGGGCGCGTGCGATCGAGCGCAGGACGGGCAGCGCGATGGTGTGGTCGCCGCCCAGTGTCAGCGGCCGGCAGCCGGCGGCGAGCACCTCGTCGTAGAACGTGCTGATGAGGGCCAGCGACTTCGTGATCGAGTAGGTGTTGATCGCCACGTCGCCGAGGTCGGCAACCTGCAGCGTGTCGAACGGTGCGGCACCGGTGGCCATGTTGTAGGGCCGCAGCAGCGCCGATTCGGCGCGGATCTGGCGCGGCCCGAAACGTGCACCGGCACGGTTGGACGCGCCGATGTCCAGCGGCACGCCGATGAAGGCCGCGTCCAGCCCGGCGGGCGAACTGGCGGCGGGCAGCCGCATCATCGTCGCCGGGCCGGCAAAACGCGGCATCGCGTTGCCGCTCAACGGTTGGTTCTTGAGGCTCATCGGCGCCCGTCTTGAAGTGAATGCGCTCAGCGTCGCCGGCCGCGAAGCCATTCGAGCGCGAACAGCAGGCCGGTGGTGAACAGGATCAGCAGCGTCGCCACGGCGGCGATCGTCGGCGAGATGTTTTCGCGGATGCCGTTGAACATCTGGCGCGGCAGCGTCAACTGCTCGGGGCCGGCGAGGAACAGCGCCACCACGACCTCGTCGAATGAGGTGGCGAACGCAAACAGCGCACCCGAGATCACGCCCGGCGCGATGACCGGCAGCGTGATGCGCAAGAAGCTCTGCAGCGGGCCGGCGCCCAGACCCTGGCTCGCGCGCACGAGGTTGTGGTTGAAGCCCTGCAGCGTGGCCAGCACGGTCGTCAGCACGAACGGCGCACCGAGCGCCGCGTGCACGATGATGAGCGCGGTGTAGGTGTCGCCCAGGCCGAGGTTGGCGAAGAACAGGTAGGTGGCGACCGCGACGACGACGATGGGCACCACCATCGGCGCGATCAGCACGCTCATCAGCAGGCCCTTGAACGCAAACTGCGTGCGCGACAGGCCGACCGCCGCCGCGGTGCCCAGCACGGTGGCGATCACGGTGGCCGCGGGCGCGACGATGAAGCTGTTCTTCGCCGCGCGCATCCACGCATCGGACGCAAACAGGTGGTGGTACCACTTGAGCGACCACGCCGGAATCGGATAGACGAGGAACGAGCTGTCGCTGAACGACAGCGGAATGATCACAAGAATGGGCAGCAGCAGAAAGCCCAGCACGCCGATGCACGTCGCGCGCAGCGCGTACCAGCCCAGCTTGTCCAGCGGCGTGGCGTAGGCGGGGAAGGCGGGCAGCCAGCGCGAGGGCAGCTTCATGCGGATTGCGGGGTCAGGGGCGTCTCAGCCCAGGCTGAGCTCGCTGTTCGTCACGCGGCGGTAGATCGCGTAGAGCAGCAAGGTGGCGCTCAGCAGCAGCGCGCCGAGCGCGCACGCCATGCCCCAGTTCACGTTGACGTTGGTGTACTGCGCGATGTAGTAGCTCAGCATCTGGTCGTCGGGCCCGCCCAGCAACGCCGGCGTCACGTAGTAGCCTATGCTCAGGATGAACACGAGCAGCGTGCCGGCGCCGATGCCGGCATAGGTCTGCGGCACGTAGATGCGCACGAACGCGGCGAGCGGCGAACTGCCGAGCGAGATCGCCGCGCGCAGGTAGGTCGGCGGCACGCCCTTCATCACGCTGTACAGCGGCAGGATCATGAACGGCAGCAGGATGTGCACCATCGCGATGACGACGCCGGTGCGGTTGAATAGCAGCGCCAGCGGCTGCGAGATCAGGTGCATGTCGCGCAGCGCGTGGTTGATCAGGCCTTCGGACTGCAGCAGCACGATCCACGCCGCCACGCGCACCAGGATCGAGGTCCAGAACGGCACCAGCACCAGGATCATCAGCACATTGGCGCGCCGCGCCGACAGCGTCGACAGCCAGTAGGCCAGCGGGTAGGCCAGCAGCAGGCACCACAGCGTGACGATGGCGCTGATCTCGAAGGTGCGCGCCAGGATGCGCACGAACGCGCGCTGCTCGGGCGCCACCTGCACCACCGCGCCTTTGGCATTGCGCCGCAGGTCCAGCGCCGCGAGCAGGTAGTCGGGCGTCCAGCGCGAACCGTTTTTCGCGATCGCCTGCCAGTACGGCGGCTCGCCCCAGCGCGGCTCCAGCGCCAGCAGCGCGCTGCGGATCTCGGCCGCCGAACTGGCGGGCGTGGTCTGCGGCAGCGGCTGCGCGCGGTAGGTGGACATCACCAGCGAACGCGCGCCCGGCACCTCGCTGTTCAGGCGCCGCGCCAGGCCGCCGGCTTCGGCGACACCGGGCAGGCTGGCCAGGTCGTGCACCAGCGCCGCATAGGCCTGGTCTGGCGGCGTGCCCTCGCGGTTCCAGCCGTGCAGCGCGACGACGGTGCGCGGCAACGCCGTTGCAACCTCGGGGTTTTCTATCGCGCGCGCCAGCAGCGCGGCGATGGGCACCAGGAAGGTCAGCGCCAGGAACAGCAGCAGCGGCAGCGTCAATGCAAACGCACGCCACTGGCGCCGCCGCTGCGCGCGGCCGAGCGAGCGCCGCAGCGCACGCGCGTCGGCGGCGCCCGGCCAGGCAGAGGCGGCAGCGGCGCTCACGCTGTCAGCGCGCCTTTACTGGGTGGCCCAGGAAGCGAAGCGCTTCTCGAGCTGCTCGCCCTGGTCGGCCCAGAATTTCACGTTGAACTGCAACGCGGTCTTCGCGTTCGCGGAGGAGGTCGGCAGATCGGCCAGCACCTTGGCGTCGAGCTTGCTCAGCGCCTTCGTGTTGGTGGGACCATAGGCGATGTTCTTCGCGTATTCGGCCTGCGCGCCGGGCGTGCTGGCGAAGGCGATGAACTTCATCGCCGCCTCCTTGTTCGGCGTGCCGGTCGGCAGCACCCAGTAGTCGAGGTCGTAGATGCCGCCGGTCCAGGTGATCTTGAGGTGCTTGCCTTCGCGGTTGGCGGCGTCGATGCGGCCGTTGTAGACCGTGCTCATCGTCACGTCGCCGGCCACCAGGAACTGCGGCGGCTGCGCGCCGGCTTCCCACCACTGGATGCTGGGCTTGAGTTCGCCGAGCTTCTTGAACGCGCGGTCGGCGCCTTGCTTGGTGGCGAGCACCTTGTAGACATCGGCGGGCTTGACGCCATCGGCCATGAGCGCGAATTCGAGGTTGTAGCGTGCGCCCTTGCGCATGCCGCGCTTGCCGGGAAACTTCTTGGTATCGAAGAAGTCGGCCCAGGTCTTGGGGCCGCTCTTGAGCTTGTCGCCGTCGTAGGCCATCACCGTGGACCAGACGAAGATGCCGACGCCGCACGGCGTCACGGCGGCGGGCACGAAGTCGCTCTTCGGTGCGATCTTGTTGTAGTCCAGCGGCTCGAACAGGCCCTCGTCGCAGCCGCGCGCCACATCGGGCGATTCCACCTCGACGACGTCCCAGCTCACTTTCTTGGTTTCGACCATCGCCTTGATCTTGGCCTGCTCGCCGTTGTATTCAACCGGCACCACCTTGATGCCGGTCATCTTCTCGAACGGCTCGTAGAAGGCCTTCTTCTGCGCGTTGCCGTTTGCGCCGCCGAAGTTGACCACCGTGATCTGCTGGGCCAGAACCGGCAATGCCAGCAGCGCTGAAACCGCTGCAACGACGAGACTCTTTTTCATGGTGTGAGGTGCTCCATTGGGGTGACGTGGGAAAGCGGATGTGACGGTTCAGGCCAGGCGCAACGCTCAGGCATAGATGCGTGTCAGGGCGGGCGGAAATTCGAGCCACACCTCGTCGCCGGCCGCCGGTACGTGCGGCGCCGACAGCGGCAGCTTGACGGTTGCGCCAGGCTCGCCTTCGACGACACGGCACAGCAGCCGCAGGTGGTCGCCGAAATACAGCGTGCTGGACACGCTTGCGCGCAGCACGTTGCCGCGCTCGACGGGCGCCTGCGCGTGCAGCACGATGCGCTCGGGGCGGATGCCGGCCTGCACCGCCGCGCCCACCGCCACACCGTTGACGTTGACGCCGGCGAGCACGCGGCCGTCGCTCAGCACGATGCCGCAGCGCTCGCTGTCGCTGGCGCGCACGGTGCCGCCGAGCATCGTGCTGTCGCCGATGAAGCCGGCGACAAAACGGTTCGCCGGCGTTTCGTACATGCGGTCGACGATGTCGATCTGCTGGATCGCGCCGTCGTTGAAGACGGCCACGCGGTCCGACATCGTCAGCGCTTCGCTCTGGTCGTGGGTGACGTAGACGAAGCTCACGCCGAGCTGGCGATGCAGGTCTTTCAGCTCGATCTGCATGTGCTCGCGCAACTGCTTGTCCAGCGCCCCCAGCGGTTCGTCCATCAGCACGAGCTGCGGCTCGAAGACCAGTGCGCGCGCCAGCGCCACACGCTGCTGCTGGCCGCCCGAAAGCTGCGCCGGGTAACGCTCGGCCATGCCGCGCAACTGCACCATCTCGAGCGCCCTGGCCACGCGCGTGCCCTGCGTGGCCTTGTCGACCTTGCGCACGCTCAGCGGGTAAGCCACGTTCTGGCCCACCGTGAGGTGCGGGAACAGCGCGTAGTTCTGGAACACCATGCCGAAGTCGCGCTTGTGCGGCGGCGTGCGTGTGATCGGCTTGCCGTCGAGCAGGATCTCACCGGCGGTGGGCGACTCGAAGCCCGCGAGCATCATCAGCGTCGTCGTCTTGCCCGAGCCCGAGGGCCCGAGCAGCGTCAGGAATTCACCGCGCCGAACGTCGAGGTCGAGCTGGCGCACGACGAGCTGAACGCCGTCGTACGTCTTCTGCACGCCGACGAAGCGCACCAGCGGTTCGCTGTGCTCAGCCTCGCGGCGAGGGGGCATGCCGGGCGCTGCGGCAGGTTCTGATCGGAGCAAGGTGCAGGCCGGGTCAGTGCGCGCAGGCGGCCAGGCTTTCGGCCAGGATCGCCATGCCTTCGTCGAGCAGTGCGTCGGCCGCCGTCAGCGGCACGAGGATGCGGATCACGTTGCCTGAAGTGCCGCACGACAGCAGGATCAGCCCGCGCCGTGCCGCCTCGCTGACGACGCGCCTGGTGAGTTCGGCATCCGGTTGGCGCACGTCAGCGTTCTTGCAGAGTTCCATCGCCACCATCGCACCGAGACCGCGCACGTCGGCGATCGCCGGCGTCGCGGAGGCCAGCGCCTGCAGCCCCGTCATCAGCCGTGCGCCCAGTGTCTTCGCGCGCGCCAGCAGGTGGTCGCTTTCGAAGACCCGCAGCACCGCCAGCGCGGCAGCGCAGGCGATCGGGCTGCCGGCGTAGGTGCCGCCGAGGCCGCCCGCGGCCGGGGCGTCCATCACATCGGCGCGCCCGACCACGCCCGACAGCGGGAAGCCGCCGGCCATCGACTTCGCGGTGGTGATGAGGTCGGGCGCCGCCGGCCATTGCTCGCTGGCAAACCAGGTGCCGGTGCGGCCGGCGCCGGTCTGCACTTCGTCGGCGATGAGCAATATGCCGTGCTCGTCGGCCAACGCGCGCAGCCCGGTGATGAACTCGGGCGGCGCGACGTAGAAGCCGCCTTCGCCCTGCACCGGCTCGATGATGAAGGCCGCGACGCGGCGCGCCTCGATGTCGTTCTTGAAGATCAGCTCGACCGAATGCAGTGCGTCGGCGACGCTGACGCCGTGCAGCGCGTTCGGGTACAGCGCGTGGAAAACCTCGCCCGGGAAGGGGCCGAAGCCGAGCTTGTAGGGCGCCACCTTGCCGGTCAGCCCCAGCGTCATCAAGGTGCGGCCGTGGTAGCCGCCGCTGAAGGCGATGACGCCACTGCGGCCGGTGAACGAGCGCGCGATCTTCACGGCGTTCTCCACCGCCTCGGCGCCGGTGCTCAGGAACAGGCTCTTCTTCGCAAATGCGCCCGGCGCCAGCGCGTTCAGCCGCTCGGCGAGCTCGACATAACTTTCGTAGGCCAGCACCTGGAAGCAGGTGTGGCTGAAACGGTCGAGCTGTTCTTTCACCGCGTCGACGATCTCGGGCCGCGTGTGGCCGGTGTTGAGCACCGCGATGCCGCCGGCGAAGTCGATGTAGCGCCGGCCTTCGACGTCCCACACCTCGGCGTTGCTGGCACGCTGCACGAAGATCTCGTGCGCCTGGCCGACGCCGCGCGCCACCGCGGCGTGGCGGCGCGCCATCAGTGCTGCATTGTTCAGGTGGGCGTCACGCTTCATGGCCATCTCCTTGCTCGGGCTGGGCGACTGTAGGCCGTGGCACGGCCGGCACACCATGTACAAAAAGGCGCTGCCGGGCGGTGTACTGTATCGGTCCGCAGCCCTGTACATGAAAGCACTGATGCAGTGCGAGACCACCCGCAATGCTCACACTGAATCCCGATACGACAACGCCGCTGGTCAGCCAGGTCGTCGACGGCCTGCGCCGCCTGATGGTCGAGCAGACCCTGCGACCGGGCACCAAGCTGCCGTCGATCCGCGCCTTCGCCGCCAGCCACGCGGTGAGCGTGTTCACCGTCGTCGAGGCCTACGATCGGCTCGTCGCCCAGGGCTGGCTGGTGTCGCGCGCCAACGCCGGCTTCTTCGTCAAGCGTCGCGCCGACGAAGCGCTGGTGCCATGCGAGGCGCGCCGCGATGACCCCCGGTTCGACGCCCGCTGGTATCTGCAGCACATCTTCGAGAGCCGCAACCTGCAGTTCAAGCCGGGCTGCGGCTGGTTGCCGCACGACTGGCTGTTCGAGGACGGCGTGCGGCGCAGCCTGCGCCACCTGGCCGGCGACGGTGCCGAGCTCGGCGGTTATGGGCTGCCGCACGGCCACATGGCGTTGCGGCAGCTGATCACGGAGGCGTTGGCCGAGCAGCAGATCGCGGCCGGCCCGGAGCAGGTGCTGCTGACCCAGGGTTCGAGCCAGGCCCTGGACCTCGTCGCGCGCGAACTGCTGCGGCCCGGCGACACGGTGCTGGTGGACGACCCGGGCTATCCGAACCTGATGTTCATGCTGCGCTTTCTCGGTGCGCACGTGGTGGGCGTGCCCCGCACGCCGAACGGCTACGACCTTGCAGCGCTGGAAACGCTGCTCACCCTGCACCGGCCGAAGGCGTTTTTCACGCAGCCGCGGCTGCAGAGCCCGAGCAATTCGGTGACGCCGGTGGCGCAGTTGTTCCGGGTGCTGCAACTGGCCGGCCAGCACGCGGTGACGCTGGTCGAGAACGACCTCTACGTCGACCTGGACACCGAGCACCGGCCGTCGCTGGCCAGCCTCGACCAGCTCCAGCGCGTGGTCTACATCGGCAGCTTCTCGAAGACGATCTCGCCCAACTTGCGGGTGGGCTACCTGGTCGCGCGGCCCGAGCTGATCGATCATCTGGCGCAGCTCAAGATGCTGTCCGGCCTGACATCGTCCGACCTCACCGAGCGCCTGGTCTGCGGCGCGCTGAGCGAAGGGCGCTGGCGCAAACACCTGAAGTCGCTGCGCGAGCGGCTGGGTGATGCGCACCAGCAGGTGGCACAACGGCTGAGCGGGCTCGGCTTCGAGCTGTTCAACGAACCCAAGGCCGGCATGTACCTGTGGGCCCGCCATCCCGACCTGACCGACAGCGCGGCGCTGAGCCTGCAGGCCGCCAGCGACGGCCTGATGCTGGGCCCCGGCCATCTCTTCCTGGTCGAGCCGCGCACCACCGGCTGGCTGCGCTTCAACGTCGCCTTCAGCCTGCAGCCGCAGGTGATGGACTTCCTGGCGCGCCAGATCGACGTCCATAGCGGCGCGGGTTGAGGCGGTGCGCCGCCTGGTCGGAGTGGACGACGAAGGTGCGAGTCGCTTGCGTGGTGGGGCCGGGCGGTCAGGAGTTTTGTCGTTGAGGGGCGGCCCAGCGGCGGCAGCGAACTCGCGTAAATATCGTACTACGATACGAAAGCGGGGCGCGGCTGCTCCCATGCGGCACGGTCGCCGCACCGGGGCAGCGCTGCGCCAGGCCCCTAGAATGAGGCTCGCCGGCGCGTGAGGCGCCTGTTTGTCCTTACCCGCCGCCGCTTTCCGCGCCACGCCCTGGTCGATCACCCACCCGCCATGCCTTCCGCGCCACCGCCAGCCGCACCGGCCCCTCTGGGTGACGAGGAGTTCGCCGCTCTCGCGGGTTTCCGCCTCGCGCTGCGCACCTATCTGCGCTTCAGCGAACTGGCGGCCGAAAAGGCCGGCCTCACGGGCCAGCAGTACCAGGCGATGCTCGTCGTGCGTTCGGTCGCCGATGCTGAACGCATGACGATCAACGAGCTGGCGCGCCAGTTGCTGATCAAGCACAACAGCGCCGTCGGTCTGGTGGACAGGCTGGTCGAGCAGGGCCTGCTGGCGCGCCGCGCCGCCGCCGACGACAGGCGCAAGGTGCGCCTGCAGTTGACGGCCCGGGGCCTGCGGGTGCTCAATGGCCTGGTCGATACGCACCGCGAAGAACTGCTGCGCAGCGGCGCCGCGTTGCGGCGCCTGATGTCGCGCGCGGCGCGGCTGCGGCGCGGCGACGCCGTCTGACGAAAGGCCGGCGATGATGAATTCCTCGACGCCGGAAGGCCTGGCGCTGGCCCTCCAGCAGCAACGCGCGGCCTTCGATGCCGACCCCATGCCCACGCCGGCGCTGCGCCGCGACCGGCTGCGCCGCGTGCATGCGATGACGGTGGCGCACGCCGACGGCCTGGCAGCGGCCATCAGCGAAGACTTCGGCCACCGTGCGCCGCAGGAGACCCAGCTCGCCGATGTCTTCACGGTGCGGGCGGCAGCGCGCCATGCGTCGCGCCATCTGCGCTCGTGGATGAAGCCGCGCCGCGTCAGCACGGCGCTGCACTTCCAGCCCGGACGCAACCTGCTGCTGCGCCAGCCGCTGGGTGTGGTGGGTGTCGTCTCGCCATGGAACTATCCCTACTACCTGGCGCTGGCGCCGGCGCTGGCGGCGCTGGCGGCAGGCAACCGCGTGATGATCAAGCCGTCGGAGCTGACACCGCTCACCTCGGCGCTCATGGCGCGCATGGTGGCCGCCGCCTTCGCGCCCGACGAGATGCAGGTGATCACCGGCGACGCCGAGGTCGGCGAGCTTTTCACCGGCCTGGCCTTCGACCACCTCTTTTTCACAGGCTCCACCGCCATCGGCCGCAAGGTGGCCATGGCGGCGGCGCGCAACCTCACGCCGGTGACGTTGGAACTCGGCGGCAAGTCACCGGCGCTGGTGGACCGCAGCGCCGACCTCACGCTCACCGCGCAGCGCCTGGCCTACGGCAAGCTGCTGAACGCCGGCCAGACCTGCGTCGCACCCGACTACGTGCTGGCGCCGCGCGACATGGTCGAGCCGCTCGCCGCGGCGCTGCTGGCGGCGATGCGCCGCCTGTACCCGACGCTGAGTGCCAACGCCGACTACAGCAGCATCGTCTCGGCGCGCCACTTCGCGCGCCTGCAAGGCCTGCTGGACGACGCGCGCAGCAAGGGCGCGCGCGTGCTGGCCAGCCACGACGAAGTGCCCGGCGACCGCCGCCTGGTGCCGCAAGTGCTGCTCGACGTCGACGATCGCATGGCGGTGATGGGCGAAGAGATCTTCGGCCCCTTGCTGCCGGTGCTGGCCTACGACCGGCCCGACGAGGCGCTGGCGGTCATCCGCCGCCATGCGCGCCCGCTGGCGCTGTACTGGTTCGGCAGCGACGCCGCCGAACGCCAGCGTGTGCTCGAACAGACGCACGCCGGCGGGGTGACGGTGAACGACTGCATCTGGCACCTGGGCCAGGAGGAGCAGCCCTTCGGCGGCGTCGGCGCCAGTGGCATCGGGGCCTACCACGGTGAATGGGGCTTTCGCACCTTCAGCAAGGAAAAGCCCGTGTTCGTGCAGTCGCGCTGGGCCGGCACCCGACTGTTCCAGCCGCCTTACGGCAAGACCTTCGAGCGCATGATGGGCTGGCTGGGCAGGTGGGTGGCCTGAGTCACTCGGCCTGCCAGTCGTCGTCGAGCCGCTGCAAGCCCCCGGCGCCCACCCGGTGCACGCCGGCCTCGGTGACGATGTAGTCCATCGCGATGTCGTGCGGCTGCGCATGGATGGTGGCGATGCGCGCGATCTCGAAGGCGACGCCGATCTTCAGCGGCTGCGGTTGCAGCACGGCCAGCGTGCGATCGAAGTAACCACCGCCGTAGCCGAGGCGAAAGCCGCGCGCGTCGAAACCGACCGGCGGAATCAGCAGCGCCTGCGGCAGCAGCAGCTCGGTGCCATCGGGCACCGGCAGATCGAAGACGCCGCGTGTCATCGGCGCGCCCGGCCACCAGTGCCTGAACTGCAGCGGTGCGCGCTTTTCCAGCACCAGCGGCAAGGCCAGGCGCGCGCCGGCGTCGCGCCAGACGCGCATCGCATGGCGGGCGTCGAATTCGCCCTTGTAGGGCCAGTAGCCGCCGACCACCTTGCTGCGCAGCGTCGCGAAGCTGTGCAGCAGGCGTCGTGTGATGGCCGCGCTCCAGGCCCGGTGTTCGGCGGCCGGCACCGCCATGCGGCGCGCCAGCAGTTGTTCACGTTGTGCCTTGCGCCAGGCGGACAGGTCTTGCGGCATCAGCATCGACGGCGGGGAAGTGGCGGAGCCCCGATAATCGCATTCCGCCTGCTGCATTCCCCGGACCTTCATGTCGAGCACCACGTCTGCAATCAATCCGCTGCCGCGCCCGGCGCGCAGCGGTGTGGCTTTTGGTGTGTTGGGCGCCATCAGCGCGTCGCACCTGATCAACGACATGATGCAGTCACTGATCCTGGCGATCTACCCGATCCTCAAGGGCGGCTTCCATCTGAGCTTCAGCCAGATCGGTCTCATCACGCTGACCTATCAGCTCACGGCGTCGTTGTTCCAGCCGCTGGTCGGGCTTTACACCGACAAACATCCGACACCGTATTCGCTGCCCTGCGGCATGGGCTTCACGCTGTGCGGACTGCTGCTGTTGGCATATGCGCCGAGCTACGGCGTGATCCTGCTCGCCGCCGCCCTGGTGGGCACGGGCTCGTCGATCTTCCATCCCGAATCGTCGCGTGTCGCGCGCCTTGCTTCGGGCGGCCAGCATGGGCTGGCGCAGTCGCTGTTCCAGGTGGGCGGCAACACCGGCAGCGCACTCGGGCCGCTGCTCGCGGCGGCGGTGATCGTGCCGTTCGGCCAGCGCAGCTTGGCCTGGTTCTGCGTCGCCGCGCTGCTGGGCATCGGCCTGCTCACGGGCGTCAGCCGCTGGTACGCCGTGCACCAGGCGGCGAGCCGCGCACGCGCCGCCGCGCGGCCGCTGCGGGCGGCGTTGCCGAAGAAGACCGTGCTCGGTGCGATCGCGGTGCTGCTGCTGCTGATCTTCTCGAAATACTTCTACATCGCCGGGCTCAGCAGCTTCTATACCTTCTACCTCATCGACAAGTTCGGCCTCACGGTGCAAAGCGCGCAGGTCCACCTGTTCATGTTTCTGTTCGCGTCGGCGCTGGGCACGCTGCTCGGCGGGCCCATCGGCGACCGCATCGGCCGCAAGCCGGTGATCTGGGCGTCGATCCTCGGCGTCGCACCGTTCGCGCTGGTGCTGCCGTTCGCGGGCCTGTTCTGGACCACGGTGCTGACGGTGCTGATCGGCCTCATCCTGTCGTCGGCGTTCTCGGCCATCCTGGTCTACGCGCAGGAACTGATCCCCGGCAAGGTGGGCATGGTGTCGGGCCTGTTCTTCGGCTTCGCCTTCGGCATGGGCGGCCTGGGCGCGGCGCTACTGGGCCTGCTGGCCGACCGCACCAGCATCGAGTTCGTCTATCACCTGATTGCCTACCTGCCGCTGCTGGGCATCGTCGCCGCGCTGCTGCCCAAGGTCGAGCGCCCACGCGCCCGCTGAAGCCACGGGCGGCGCGCGCAGGCGCGGCTCATCGCGCCGGCATCTGGCGCAGCAACTGGTGGCGGAACTCGCGCAGCCGCGCCTTCAGGCGGCGCTCGTTGACGACCCCCACGCGCATCATGATCTTCTGGCCCGCGGGCCGTGCCTCGAGTTCGGCATCGGCGAACTCGTAATGCACCCACGGGCGCTGCGATGCGATCGGCCCCTTGATCTCGGTGAGCTTGAGCTTGACGGGATACTTCACGGTGGGCGCGGCGAGCAGCACGTCGATGACCTCGAGCACACGCTCGTCGAAGTTGCCGTTCGGATAGCCGAGCTCGTGATAGGCCTGCTGCAGCAATGGTCGCATGCGGGCGTACAGCGCGGCGGCGCGGCCGGGGTCGACCGACTCCACCAGCAGCACCAGCGGCGTGTAGCGCTGGGCGTTGTCGGCCGAGATCACCGGCCCGCCGGCCGTGTCTTCGACCGTGAAGCGGCCGTCGGCGCGATTCACCGGCCAGAGGATCGATGGCGCGTGCTGACGCGCCAGGTTGTCCACCGTGGCCACGAGGCGGTGCGCAAAGTCATCGCTCAGCAGCAGCGTCGAGACGGCCTTCTGGCCGAACAGTTCGGCGAGCGAAGGTTCGATGTCGGCGGCCGTCATCGCCGGTGCCGGTGCCGGCGCCTCGATGACTTCGGTGGGCGACGGCGCCGACGGCGCCGCCGCGCCTGATGCAGCCGATGCGGGCGCCGAAGGGGCGGGCGCCGCCGCCGGTGTCTGCACCACCGGGAGTGGCGCCGGCGGTGCGCCCTGGCGCAGCCAGAACACGGCAGCGGCGGCGGCCAGCACCACGGCGGCAATGGCGAATGCGGGCCACAGAGGCTTGGGGTTGTTCATGCGGCTTCTCCTGTGGCAGGCGGGGGCGGCAGTGCGGGTGCGGCCGCCGGTTCGGGTTCGGGTTCGGGGGCGGTTGTACGGGGCAGCCGTTCAAGCTGCAGTTGCGCCAGCATCGGGTACAGCGGCCGGCTGAGGATGCGTGCCACGCCGCTGGCGACGAGGGTGCACGCCATCAGGCTGAGCACCATCACATGGCCGTCCACCATCTCCATCACGATGATGAAGGAGGTCAGCGGTGCCTGTGTGGCGGCGGCCAGGAAACCCGCCATGCCGAGTGCGATCAGCGTGGCCGCTTCCGGATATTGCGTGAGCATCGCGATGTTGTTGCCCAGCGCCGCGCCGATGGCCAGCGCGGGTGCGAAGATGCCGCCGGGCACGCCCGACCACGCCGTCAGCCAGGTGGCGACGAACTTCAGCAGCGTGTAGGCGGCCGGCACCTGTTCGGTGCCGGCGAGCATCGCCCGCGTGTAGCTGTAGCCGCTGCCGAAGGTGGCGCCGCCGGTGACGAAGCCGATCACGGCCACACCCACGCCGCAGGCGGCGGCAAAGGCCAGCGGCCGGCGTGCGCGCCAGCGCGTGATGGAGCTGCCCGGGCGCCCGCTCAGCGAGGCCAGGAACAGGCGCGCGAACAGCCCGCCCGCAAGACCGCTGCTGACCGCCACCAGCAGCCCCGGCCAGAACAGCGACAGGCCGATCGCGCGCACATGGATGACACCGAAGTAGGTGGCATTGCCGAAGGCCGACACCGCCACCAGGCCGGCGATCACGATCGCCGAAATGATGAGGCCGCTGTTGCGCTGCTCGGGCGAGCGCGAGAGTTCCTCGATCGCGAACATCACGCCCGCCAGTGGCGTGTTGAAGGCGGCCGCGATGCCGGCGGCGCCGCCGGCGACCAGCAGGCCATGGGTGTTGACGGGTGAACGCCTGGGCAGCCAGTGACGCGCCGAATGCATGATGCCGGCGGCGATCTGCACCGACGGGCCTTCGCGCCCGAGCGACAGTCCGGCCAGCAGCCCCCAGGCGCTGAGCGCGATCTTCCACAGCGTGAGCTTGAGCGAGACAAAGAGGCCGACCGACTTGTCGTGCACCGAGATGTCCAGCGCCGCCATCACCTGCGGGATGCCCGAACCGGTGGACCCGGGGGCATGGCGGCGCGTGAGCCAGACGATGCCGACGGTGCACAGCGGCGTCCACAGCAGCGGCGCCCACCACCAGTTCATGCGCAGGTGCAGGAAGCCGTCGAGCGCGCGGTCGGTGAGCCAGGTGAAACCGACGACGGTGAGGCCGGCCGAAATCGCCATCGCGATGACGACGATGCGCGAGATCCAGATTTGCCAGTCGGCGAATTCGCGCCGCAGCGCGGCGGCGATGCGTGTCTCGTGCTTAAAACCCGATCCCGCGTGGTTCACCCGACCCTCCTTGGCGCTGAAGGCTGCGGCATCGGCTTCGGCATCAGCCCGCGCATTGTCGAGCGGCCGGGCGCGCTCAGGCGCAATGTCGGCGCCACGGCCGCAGAGCGCTCGCCGCCGTCAACGAAGTGCCGGTGCAACCTGCGTCTGTGTCGGCCCCGTGACCACCGGCACCGGGTCGGCCGAGGCATGCACGGCGCCGGCCGGTTCGCGGTCCTGCCACAGCATCCACAGATAGGCCGCGCCGGCAACGTCCGCCAGCGCCAGGCCGGTGATGAGAAACAGCATGGGTTTGCGCATTTTCATGGGTCGGCGATAAATGCATTTGCACAAGTGTATGGCAATCGCGGCGGAAACCGACACCAGCCACCGAGTGCGCCGAGAGCCGCAGCAGCGCAGCCTGACGCTACATCTGGGCGAGCGGAATGCCCGCCGCGCGCGAATCGGCCTGCAGCACGCCGATCAAAAGCGCGAGGTCGTTGTCCAGGCGCTCCAGCGTGGCCGCGTCGAGCGTCGCCAGCGCCTGCGGCAGCACGCCCGCGAAGGGGCCCGGAGCCTTGTTCAGCACCTGTTCGCCGGCCGGCAGCAGGTGGAGTTGCACGGCGCGCCGATCCGGGCCGTTGCGCTCGGCGCGCAGCAGCGCGGCCGCGACCAGCGCCTTGACGAGGTTGCTCGCCGTCGTCTGGTGCACGTCCATCGCCGCCGCGAGTGCGCTGACGCCGATGCCCGGCGTGGTGCGCACGACGCTCAGGGCCCAGAGCTGTGCGCCGCCGACGCCGGCTTTTTTTTCGACCTGCTGGAAATGCGTCTTGACGGCGTTGAAGACGAGGCGGAAGCGGCGCAGCACGCGCACCGCCGGATCACCCGTGGCGGCCTGCGGTGCGGCGGGCGGAAGAGGGCTTGATTGTTCTGACGAAGACATGGAGCGAGCGTGTGAGGCGCAGGCGCTGTGCGAGAGGCTGCATCGTCGCAGGCCGCCGGCGCCAACGGAGCGAAGAGCAGTCCCGGAAAAAAGGGGCCTGTCGCCAGGCCCCCGAAAGACAAGTCACTACTCCTGATCGCCTTCCGTCACCTTGCGGGCAACGGTCGACGTGTTCATTATATTTGTCTAAATGCCTTGCGCCGGCGCTTTTCTGTCGCCGCACCGGCGCTACTGCACGAACGGGCGAGCTCCGACGGCGCTCATCTCGGCAAGGGCTGCGCGCCTTGCGCGGCTTCGATCAGCGCCTGACGGCGCTGGATCGCGTCCGCCAGTTTCAGGTGCGCCATGTCGACGAGCACGCCGTCGGCGCCCACCGCGCCCTGGCCGGCGCCGGTGGTGCGCGCCATCAACGCGGTGGTGCGTGCCACCCACGCCAGTTGCGCGGCCGATGGCGAGAAGACCTCGTTGGCGATCGCGATCTGCGACGGGTGGATCGCCCACTTGCCCTCGAAGCCCAGCGCCGCGGCGCGCTGCGCGCAGGCGCGAAAGCCTTCGGCGTCGCGGAAGTCGGTGAACGGCCCATCCACCGGCCGCAGCCCCCAGGCGCGGCAGGCGTTGGCGATGCGCGCGAGCGCGAAGTGCCACTGGTCGTTCCAGTGCAGGGCGCGCGGCGTGGCGGCGTCGCCTGTCGTGAGCACCGCATAACGCGCACTCGGCTGGCCGAACACTTCGTCGTGCGTGCGCATGTCGACGCTGTAGTCGCCGACACCGAAGATCATCGCCTCCAGGCGCGGCGACGCCTGCGCAATCTGCTCGACCTGCGCCACGCCGCGTGCGGTTTCGATCAGCACCTCGATGCCGATGCGCTTGGCGCTGCCGCTCTGGCGTTCGATCAGCGTCAACACCTGGTCGACGAACTGCACGTCGAAGGCCGAGCCGGCTTTCGGCAGCAGCACCAGGTCCAGGCGCGGTGCCCGGCGAGCGATCTCGACGATGTCGTCCAGCGCCCACGGCGTGTCCAGGCCGTTCACCCGCACGGCCACGGTCTTGCGGCCCCAGTCGAGATGGTTCAGCGCGTCGATGGCCATCGCCCGCGCCTGCCCCTTCTGCGCCGGTGCGACGGCGTCTTCGAGGTCGAGAAAGACCGCATCGGCCGCGCTGGCCGCGGCCTTGGAGAAGAAGCGCGGGCTCGTCGCGGGCACCGCAAGCTCACAACGCTGAAGGCGGGCGGGCTGGTCTGGCATCTGGTTTTCCTTCAAGGGTGGCTCGTCTGGCGCGCCGCGATCGCGGCGGCGCGCTGCAGGAGTTTTTCGGCCGGCGCGGCGATGTCGATGGCCACGAACACACCGTCCACCACTGCCGTGCCCTGGCCGCGCGCCACGCTGTCGCGATAGGCGGCGACGATGTGCCGCGCGCGTTCGATCTCGGCCGCGCCGGGAGAGAAGACCTCGTTGACGACCGCCACCTGCTCCGGATGGAACACCACCTTGCCGGCGAAGCCGAGTTCGCGCGCCGCGCACGCGTCCGCCCGCGTGGCCTCGGCATCACGCGCGTTCTGGAAGTAGGCGGCGTCGATGGCCTGCAAGGCGGCGGCGCCGGCGGCTGCGGCGACCGTGGCGCGGGCAAAGCGCAGCGCGTGCTCGGTGGGCAGGGCGCCAGTGGCGGCACAGTAGTCGCCGGAGCCGAAAAACAGAGCGCTGGTCAGCGGGCAGGCATCGGCGATGGCCAGCGCCTGCAGGATGCCGCGCGGGGTTTCCAGCGTTGCGATGAGCTCCAGCGGCCGCGCCCGCGCGGCCGCCCGTGATGCAGGCGACGAACCCGATGCATGCAGATCCAGCAGCCGTTGCACGGCCTGCAGATCGGCCGCCGATTCCACCTTGGCCAGCATGATCGAATCGACCAGGTGCAAGGGCAGCGCCGCGATGTCGGCCTCGAGCAGGCCGCTGCGCAGCGAGTTCACGCGCACGCAGCGCTCGGCAAGGTCGCTGCGCGTCTGGGCCAGCACCTCGGCGACGTGGCGCCGCGCATCGACCTTCGCGGCCGGCGGCACGCCGTCCTCGAGATCGAAGACCAGCACGTCGGCGTCGCAGAACGCAGCCTTGCGCAGCCGCTCGGGGCGATGGCCCGGCGTCATCAGCAGCGTGCGTCGCAGCCGTTCATTCATGTTTGTTGGCGTCGGCGTGGGCCAGAAAACGCGTGCGCTGGGTGTAGCGGCCGCTCGGGTAGTGGCCGATGCCCACCAGCACCACCGAGCCCTTGCGGTCCAGGTACAGCCGCGTGATGCGCAGCGCCGGCTGGCCTTCCACCGCGTTCAGCGCCTTGGCCATCTCGGCGGTCAGCCCGGCGGCGGTGACGTCCTGCAGCACCTCGGTGATGCGCACGCCGTGGCGTGCCTCGACGAGCGAATACACCGGCTGCCGCAGCACCTTGAGCTTGCCCACCGCGTCGCCGAACTCGGGCCGCAGATAGACCTGCAGGTAGTTCAGCAACTGCTTGTCGTGCTGCAGCCGGCGCAGGATGGTGATCTCGGCCCAGGCCTGGCCTGCGGGGCATTGCAGTTGCGCGGCCAGCACCTCGTCGGCGATGACCTCGCGCCGCGCCGTCACGCGCATCTCGGTGGTGTCGATGAACTGCAGCAGGTCCGAGATGCTATTGATGCCGCTGAAAAAGCGCGCCGTCTGCGGGCGCGCGCGCACCTTGGTGCCGATGCCCGGCCGGGCCCAGATCACGCCTTCTTCCTTCAGCTCGCGCAAGGCCTGGCGCACCGTGTGGCGGCTGACGCCGAAACGCTGGCCGAGCTGGTCCTCCGGCGGCAGCGAACTGCCCACCGCGTAGCGGCCGCTGTCGATGTCGCGCAGCAGCGCGCGCGCCAGGCTCACGTACAGCGGCTGGCGCGCGCCGTCCAGCGTGCGTGGCTCCAGCGTCTGCGGCGCAGGCGCGGCGTTGCGCGTCTTCGCCAGCGCCGTGTGGGCGTGACCGGCGCCGGGGGCTTCAGGAACTGGGGCGGCAGGCATCTGGCGGCGGTTGGGCATCGGCGAATTGTCGGGGCGTCAGCGGCAGCCCACGGCAGCCATCGGTGGGCCTGTGGGTTATCCCGGATTACGCCGCGGTGCAAGGCCTTTATTGTACGTACATTCGTACAAACCAAGCGATCAATTGCCGCCCTTCGGCAAAACGCCTTGCAGGACCTCTCTTCGTGAACACCCCATCGCAGACCGCCCGCCCCGCGCTCGAAGGCACGCGTGTCGTCGACATCTCCAACTTCCTGGCCGCACCGTTGTGCTCGATGTTCCTGGCCGACTTCGGCGCCGACGTCATCAAGGTCGAGCGCCCTGCGGTCGGCGACGAAGTGCGGCGCTGGGGCGAGGTCAAGAACGGCGTCGGCCTGTACTACAAGGCAGTGAACCGCAGCAAACGGTCGGTCACGGCCGACCTGCGCACGCCGTTTGGCGTCGACGTCGTCAAGCGGCTGGTGGCCGATGCCGACATCCTGGTCGAGAACTACCGCACCGGCACGCTCGAGAAGTGGGGCCTCGGTCCCGACGTGCTGATGGCGCTGAACCCGCGCCTGGTGATCGTGCGCATCACCGGGTTCGGCCAGACCGGGCCGCACAGCAAGCGTCCGGGGTTCGGCACCATCGCCGAGGCCTACGCCGGCTATGCCTACATCTCGGGCTTTCCCGACCGGCCGCCGCTGCTGCCGGGATTCGGCCTCGCCGATTCGACCACCGGCCTGATGGCCGCCTTCCTGGCGTCGGTGGCGTTGCACGAATCGCGGCGCAGCGGGCGCGGCCAGGTCATCGACCTGGCGCTGTACGAAACCCTGCTCACGCTGCTCGGCCCGCAGGTGGTGAACTACGACCAGCTCGGTCTGGTGCAGGAGCGCGCGGCGTCGCGGCTGCCCTTCACCGCGCCGCGCAACATCTACCGCACGCGCGACGCCAAGTTCATCTCGGTGGGCGGCAGCGCGCAGTCGATCTTCGAGCGCCTGTGCGTGGCGCTGGACGTGCCCGACCTGCCGAAGGACGCGCGTTTTGCGGACAACCGCGCGCGCCTGGCCAACGTCGACGCGCTCGACGACGCGCTGCAGGCGGCGATCCTCCATTTCGACCGCGACGAGCTCATGCGTCGCTTCATCGAACTCGAGGCCGCGATCTCGCCGGTCAACAACGTCGAGGATGTGATGCACGACGAACACATGGCGGCGCGCGAAAACATCGTCGCCTTGCCCGACGCCGAGCTCGGCGGCCCGCTGCGCATGCAGAACGTGGTCGGCAAGCTGTCGCGCACGCCGGGCGCCATTCGCCACACCGGCCCGCGCCTGGGCCAGCACAACCGCGAGGTGCTGCTGCAGATGCTGGGCTTCAGCGAAGCCGAGCTGCGCGCGCAGGGCATCGATGTGGCTGCCCAGGCCGACCGGGCCGACAACGTTTCGCAGGAGTCCTGAGCATGGCGGTTCTTCGCAGTTTGCTGTTTGCACCCGGCAACCACGCGCGGCGTGTCGAGAAGGCCCTCGCCCTGAACGCCGACGCGGTGATCCTCGACCTCGAGGACGCGGTCGCCAATGTCGAGAAGGTGGCCAGCCGCGCACTCGTCGTGCAGGCGCTGCAGAAGCCGCGGCGCTGCCGCGGCTATGTGCGCGTGAACTCGCTGTCCACCCCCTGGTGCCATGGCGACTTCATGGCGGTGGTGACGGCCGGCGTCGACGGCATCGTGCTGCCCAAGGTCGAGACCGCGGCCGATCTGCAGATCGGCGAATGGCTGCTGCAGACGCTGGAGACAGAGCGTGGCCTGCCGCCCGGTGGCATCGACCTGATTCCGATCATCGAGACCGGCCTGGGTTTTTCCAACCTCAAGGCCATTGCCGCGGCGGCGAAGCGGGCGCGCCGGCTGTCGTTCGGCGCCGGCGACTTCACGCTCGATGTCGGCATCACGTGGTCGGCGCACGAGACCGAACTGCTGGCGTATCGCACGCACTTTGTCGTCGAGTCACGCGCTGCCGGGCTGGAGCCGCCGCTGGACACGGTGTGGGTGGCGTTGAAGGACGACGAAGGTTTCCGGCGCTCGGTTCAGCATGTCAAGGACATCGGCTTCCAGGGCAAGCTGTGCATCCATCCCGACCAGGTGGGCGTCGTCAACCAGAAGTTCCGACCGTCGGAGCAGGAGGTCGAGCGCGCGCGCCGCGTCATCGATGCCTTCGCGCAGGCCGAGCGCGAAGGGCTGGCCGCGATCCAGGTCGATGGCCAGTTCGTCGACTACCCCATCGTCTACCTCGCGCAACGCCTGGTCGCGCGCGCCGACGCCATCGCCGCCGCTGATCGCGCGGCCTGAAACTCAACACCCGTCACCCGGAAAATCGCTGCCGTGTCGAACGCCCCCGAATTGCAACCGCTGGACAACGTCCGCATCCTCGACGTCTCGAGCTTCATCGCCGGGCCGTTCTGCTCCACCCAGTTGGCCGAATTCGGCGCCGAGGTCTGGAAGGTCGAACTGCCCAAGGTCGGCGATCCGCTGCGCCGCTTCGGCACCATCACCGACAACGGCGACTCGCTGCCGTGGCTTTCGGAATGCCGCAACAAGAAGTCGATCACGCTGGACATGCGGCTGCCCGAAGGCGCGACGATGCTCAAGCGGCTCATCGAGAAGGTCGACGTCATGGTCGAGAACTTCCAGCCCGGCACGCTGGAGAAGTGGGGCCTGGGCTGGGAGACGCTCAAGACCATCAACCCGCGCCTGGTGATGGTGCGCATTTCGGGCTACGGCCAGACGGGCCCGTATCGTGACCGGCCGGGCTTCGGCCGCATCGGCAACGCCTTCGGCGGCCTGTCCTTTCTCGCCGGCTACCCCGACCGGCCGCCGGTGACGCCGGGTTCGGCGACGATTCCCGACTACATGGCCGGCCTGTACGGCGCGATGGGCGTGATGCTGGCGCTGCGCGCGCGCGACCGCACCGGCCGCGGCCAGATGATCGACATCGGCCTGTACGAGCCGATCTTCCGCATCCTCGACGAACTGGCGCCGGCGTATGCGCTCAAGGGCTACGTGCGCCAGCGCATGGGGCCGGGCACCGTCAACGTGGTGCCGCACAGCCACTATCCCACCCGGGACGGGCGCTGGATCGCGATCGCCTGCACCAACGACAAGATCTACGAACGCCTGGCCGTCGCGATGCACGACAGCGGCAAGCCCGGGCCGCAGGACTGGCTGCTGCTGGCGCATCGTGAACGCGACCGCGCCCAAGTCGACCAGCATGTCGGCGAGTGGACGCTGATGCACGACCGTGCCGAACTGCTGGCGATCTGCGAGGCGGCGCAGATTCCCTGCGGCCCGGTGTATTCGATCGACGAGATCTTCGAAGACCCGCAGTACGCGGCGCGCGGCAACATCGTGCGCATGAACGACGAACGGGTGGGCGAGCTGTCGATCCCGAACCTCGTGCCGCGGCTGTCGGACACGCCGGGCAGCGTCAACTGGCTCGGCCCCAAGCTCGGCGAACACAACGACGAAGTGTTCAAGGGCGAGCTCGGCCTGAGCGACGCCAGGCTGCGCGAGCTTGGCGCCGCAGGCGTGATCTGACGCGAGGACGACCCCGATGCCTTTCACCGAACTGCTCATCGGCGGCCTGCTGCTCGGCGGCCTGTATGCGTTGATGGCGTGCGGGCTGAACCTCATCTTCGGCGTCATGCGCATCATCAACTTCGCGCACGGCGAATTCATGGCCATCGGCGCGCTGACCACGGTGTCGCTGGTGGCCGGCGCGCAGATGCCTTATGCGCTGGCGCTCGTCGTCGGCCCGCTGCTGGCGGCGGCCATCGGCCTCGTGATCCACCGCGTCGTGCTGCAGCGGCTGGCCGGCGCGCCGATGATCATGTCGCTGCTGGCAACCTATGCCGTCTCGACCATCCTCGTCAACGTCGCGATCCTTGTCTGGGGCGGCGGTTATCGCGGCCTGCCGGGCGTGATGAGCGGCTCGGTTCAGCTCCTGGGCGTGAACGTCTCGGTGTCGCGCCTGGTCGCCTTCGCGGTCGCGCTGGGTGTCAGTCTGGGCGTCTGGTGGGTGCTGGAGAAGACACGCTTCGGGCGCGCCGTGCGTTCGGTGTCGCAGGCGCCGGAACTGGCCGAGATTTCCGGCATCTCGATCGAGCGCGTGCGCAACATCACGTTTGCTCTGGGCGCTGCGATGGCGGGTCTGGCCGGCGTGCTGCTGGCGCCGACCATCGCATCGGACCCGCAGCTCGGCGTGCGCTTTCTCATCAAGGCCTTCGCGGTGATCATCGTCGGCGGCATGGGCAGCTACCCGGGCGCCATCGTCGCTGCGCTGCTGCTCGGTGTGGTGGAGGTGATGGGCTCGTATGCCACCGGCCCGGTCATCGGCTCGGCGCTGCTGTACCTGTTGATGCTGCTCGTGCTGCTGGTGCGGCCGCGCGGCCTGCTGGGCGTGGGAGCGCGCACATGAGCTCACTGAAGACGCCGCTGAAAACACCGCTGGCGGTACTGGCCGTGCTGGTGCTCGTGGCGCTGGCGGTGCCGTACTTCGGCTCCGAGTACGCCGTCTCGTTCACGATCCAGCTCCTGGTGTTCATGGTGCTGGCCTATTCATGGAACCTGATCGGCGGCTACGCCGGCTACAGCCACTTCGGCCAGGTGTGCTTCTTCGGCCTCGGCGCCTACGTCGGAGTGCTGCTGATGCAGAAGACCGGCCTGCCGTGGTACGTGGCGGCGCCGGTGGCGGCGCTGGCCGGCGCGCTGCTGGCGGTGCCGCTGGGTGCCGCGATGCTGCGGCTGAAGGGGCCGTACTTCGCGATCGGCATGTTCGGTCTGGCGCGCGTGCTGGAATCGCTGACGCTGGGTTTCGACTCCATCACGCAGGGCGGCACCGGGCTGTACCTGAAGCCGCTGGAGAACCTGAAGCCGGTGTACTTCGTGATGGTGGGTCTGGCGCTGCTGATGGTCTTCGTGACGTGGCGGCTGGACAACTCGCGCCTGGGGCTCAAGCTGCTGGCGATCCGCGAGGACGAAGCGGCGGCCGAGGCGCTGGGGCTGCGCACGACGCGGCTGAAGATCGGCACCTTCGTCGCCTCGGCCATCGCGCCGGCGGCGGTGGGTTCGATCTACGCCACCTATCTTGCGTTCATCGATCCGCCGACCGCGTTTTCGCCGGTGCTCGAACTGACGACGATCGCCATCGTGCTGCTCGGCGGCATGGGCACGGTGTTCGGGCCGATGGTCGGCGCGGTGGTGCTGGCCGTCATCAACGAACTGCTGTGGGCGCGTTTTCCGGAGTACTACCTCGCCATCGTGGGCGTGATGCTGCTGCTGGCGGTGCTGTTCATGCCGCGCGGCATCGTCAACCTGGGCGTCAGAAAACGCTGGCTGCCGGCCGGCCGCGGCATGTTCAGGCAGCTTGCGCGTGACGACGCGAAGCAGGTGCGCGCATGACGGCCGAACTCATACTGCAGACCGAAAACGTCTGCAAGCGCTTCGACGGCCGCATCGCGCTGAACGACGCCAACCTGGCGGTGGCGCGGGGCTCGATCACCGGCGTCATCGGCCCCAACGGCTCGGGCAAGTCGACGCTGTTCAACATCATCGCCGGCACGCTGGCGCCGAACAGCGGGCGGGTGCTGATCGAAGGGCGCGACATCACCGGCGCCGGCGCGGCCGAGATCTGCCGCCGCGGCGTCGGCCGCACCTTCCAGATCAGCCGTTTGTTCGCCGAGATGACGGTGATGGAGAACCTGGTCGCGGTGGCGCACGGCATCGACGATCGCGCCGCGGTGCGGCGCGCCGCCGAGCTGCTGGAATTCCTGGAGATCACGCCGATCGCCGACAAGTGGGGCTCGGAGCTGTCGTACGGCCAGCGCAAGCTGGTGGAGATCGCGCGCGCGCTGATGCTGCAGCCTCGCATCATGCTGCTCGACGAGCCCTTCGCCGGCATCAACCCGCGCCTGCAGAACCGCATCGTCGAGCACCTGAAGGCGCTGTGCGCAAAAGGGCTGACGGTGTTTTTCATCGACCACGAGATGCGCATCGTGCTTGCCGAGTGCGACCTCGTCTACGTGCTGGCCGAAGGCAACGTCATCGCCAGCGGCGCGCCGCACCAGGTGCGCGACGACCCCAAGGTGCTCGAAGCCTATTTCTGAAGGCGAACCCACGATGCTGAACCTGCCCGCGAAGATCATCGTCAGCGAAGTCGGCCCGCGCGACGGCCTGCAAAGCCTGGACAAGTGGATAGACACCGACACCAAGATCGCGATGATCGACCGCCTGTCGCGCACCCGGCTGCCGGTGATCGAGGTCACCGGTTTTGCGCGTGCGAGCGTGATTCCGAACCTGAAGGATGCCGAGGAGGTCTGCGCGCGCATCCAGCGCCGCCCCGGCACCGTGTACCGCGCGCTCGTGCCCAACGTGCGCGGCACCGAACGCGCGCTGGAATCCAAGCTCGACGAACTGCTGGGCCTGATCACCGTCAGCGAGACCTATCTGCGCAAGAACCAGAACATGTCGCCGGCCGAAGCCGAGGCCGAGGGCATCGCCTGTTTCCGCAAGGCCGACGCCGCCGGCGTCGGCTTCGTGATGGCGGTGGGCGTGGCGCTGTGGTGCACCTACGAAGGCCTGATCCCCGAGGACAAGACCGTCGGCCTGCTCAAGCGTTTTCGCAACGCCGGCATCAGGCGCTTCTACATCGCCGGTTCCACCGGCATGGAAGACCCGGTGCAGGTGGCGTCGATCTTCCGCCGCCTGGGCAGCGAACTGCCCGACTGCGAGGTCGGCTACCACGTGCACAACCTCTCCGGCGCCGGCACCGCCAACGTGCTGGCGGCGCTGGATGCCGGCGCCGCGTTCATCGAAGGTTCGATCTGCGGCATCGGCGGCGGCATCGCGATGCCCACCAGCGTGGCGTCGGTGGGCAACCTGCCGACCGAAGACCTGATCACGCTGTTCGAGACCATGGGCGTGCGCACCGGCGTCGACCCGCAGGACGTGGTGGCCGCGTCGCGCGAGATCGCCGCCATGCTGGGCATCGAACCGCGCAGCCACGCAGCGCAGATCGGCACCCGCGCCGAACTGCTGGAGCAGGGGCGCATGCACCCGAGACATCACCCGGCCTGAAGGCGTCAGCCGTCGGCCGTTTCCGACCCACCGCCCGCGCGGACATCACACCCAGGAGCAGACCATGAAAAAACTGTTGGCATCTCTCTCGATCGTCGCGGCCGCCGTCGCGGCACCGCTGGCCGCGCACGCGGCCGACACCATCAAGATCGGCATCGCACTGTCGCAGACCGGCAACCTGGCGGACTCGGCAAAACACTACTGGCGCGGCGTTGAACTCTGGCGCGACAACATCAACGCCAGCGGCGGCCTGCTGGGCAAGAAGGTCGAGTTCGTGACCTACGACGACCGCTCCGACCCGGCCACCGCAGCGCGCCTGTACGAGCGACTGATCACGAACGACAACGTCGACCTGCTGGTCTCCACCATCGGCTCCGCGCAGGCGGCCACCGCCACCGCGGTGGCCGAGAAGCACAAGCGCGTGATGATCAACGGCGGCGGCGCCTCCGAGGCCATCCAGCAGCGCGGCTTCAAGTACATCTTCCAGACCGCGGCGCGCATCTCGGCCTACGTCGACGGCATCGACCCGCTGATGCACAAGTACGGCATCAAGACGATGGCCTTCGTGGCACGCGACTACGGCGCCGCGCGCGACATGGACAAGGTGCTGAAGAAGCAGGCCGAGAAGAACGGCGTCAAGATCGAGCTGTCGGAATACTTCCCGTCGGGCAATGTCGACTTCTCATCGCAGATCGCGAAGGCGCGCCAACTCAAGCCCGACCTCTGGGTGTCGGTGGGCTACCCGAACGAGGCGATCGAGATGATCCGCCAGTTCCATGCCTCGAACTACATGCCCAAGGCCTTCGTGCACAACGGCGTCTCGCAGGAAGACTTCCTGAAGGCGGCTGGCAAGGACGGCGAATACGCGCTCGGCATGTCGCTGTACGAACCGACGCTGAAGACGGCCGGCAACGCCGAGTTCGTGAAGGAGTTCAAGACGCGCTACGGCTACGAGCCGGGCTACTACTCGGCGTTCGGCTACGTCGCGGTCTATGTGCTCGGTGAGGCGGTGAAGAAGGCTGGCTCGCTGGACCAGGACAAGCTGCGCCAGGTGCTGACGACGATGAAGCTCGACACCATCATGGGCAAACACGAGGTCGACCCGGCCACCGGCATGCAGATCGGCATCAAGGGGCTGCTGGTGCAGGTGCAGAACGGCAAGCGCGAAGTGGTCTGGCCCGACGATCTGCGCACCGCCGACATGAAGTTTCCGGCGCCCGGCTGGGACGCCCGCTGAGCCGCTGGGCCGCTGAGCACTCGACAGCGATGAACAGCGCCGACGTCTTTCCGCTCGAACTGCGCGACCTCACCACCGGCTATGGCGACGTGGCGGTGGTGCGCAACGCGTCGATGCATTTTCCCGAGCGCCTGATCACGACCATCATCGGCTCCAACGGCGCCGGCAAGTCGACCGTGATCAAGGCCGCGGCGGGTCTGCTCAAGGCCTGGACCGGCAGCGTGCTGGCCGGCGGCACCGACATCACCGGCGAAGCGGCCTGGCGCCGCGTCGGCCGCGGCATCGCCTATGTGCCCCAGGGCCGCGTGGTGGTGCCCGAGATGACGGTGCGCGACAACCTGGAGCTGGGCGCGCACATCCTCAACGGTGAGCGCGCGAAGATCGACGCCGCGTTGCAGCGCGTGACCGCGCTGTTCCCGGTGCTGGCCGAGCGCATGGCGCAGCTCGCCGGCACGATGAGCGGCGGCGAGCAGCAGATGCTGGCGATCGGGCGCGCGCTGATGACGAGCCCGAGCGTGATCATCCTCGATGAGCCTTCGCTCGGGCTGTCGCCCAAGTTCGTCGACATCGTGTTCGAGAAGCTGCGCTCGCTGCGCGACGGCGGCCTGACGGTGGTGATGGTCGAGCAGAAGGCGTCGCGCGCACTCGCGGTGTCCGACCTCGGCTACGTGATGCACCTGGGCAAGGTGGTGTATTCGGGGCGCGCTGCCGAACTGCTGGACAACGAGAACATCAAGCGCCTGTTCCTCGGCCAGGTGCCCGAGGAAATCCAGCGTCTGGCGGAGGACGTCGATGCCTGAACCGGCGCTGCTGGCCGAGCTGCCCGAGGCGCAGGCCGACGGCGAGACGCGGCGCATCTACCGCGAGATCCGGCGCTGCTCGGCGGTGCCGATGGTGGCGCTGATCTACCGCCATCTGGCAACGATGCCGGGCGTGCTGGAATGGGCCTGGGCGGCCATCGGCCCGCTGATGCAAAGCGGCGAACTGCCGCAGCGCGCGTGGCAGCTCGCGGCCGCGGCGCACATTCCCGGTGCTGCGGCGATGGCGCGCGCCGCACTGCGCAGCACAGGCATCACGCAGGCCGACGAAGGGGCGATCGTCGCGGTGCTCGACGCCTACAACCGCGCCAACCCGGTGAACATTCTGGCCGTGCGCTGCCTGGCGCATCTGCTGCGCGACGAAGGGCAGGGCGCACGTGCCCGGCCGGACGAGCCTGTCGGGCCTGCTGCTCCTGCCGGGCCCGTCGCGTTTGCCACGGCAACGGCCTGGCAGTCGCCGCCCGAGCCGGCGCCGCTGCCGTCGATGCTGGCGCCGCAGGCGATGGGCGGCGAGCTGCGTGCGCTGGTGTTGCTGCTGACCGATCGCAACGATGGCCGCGCGCCGTCGCCGCTGTGGCCCAGTCTGTACCGCCATCTCGCGAACTGGCCGGCGCTGCTGGCGTTTGCCAGTGTCGTCGTGCCACCCGAGTTCGTGGCCATCGACGCGGCGGCGGCGCGGCTGCGCGCCGCGGTCGAGGTCAGCGCGGCCGAACTCGCGCGCCGGCTCGCATGGCCTGCGGCGGTGGCGGCGCCCGCCGGCGCCGAGCGGCTGCAGTTGCTGCAGGCGATTGACCGCTTCAGCCAGCGCATTCCCGAGATGGTGGTGATCGGCGGCCTGCTGCGCCGCGCCATGCCGGCGACCGCGCCACCTTGCGCGGAGGCTGCATGAGCCTGAGCACCGACGAAGCACTGCGCAGCCGTCGCTCGGTGCGCGCTTTCCTGCCGACCCCGGTGGCGCGCCACACGGTCGAGGAACTGCTCGCGCTGGCCAGCCGCAGCGCCAGCGGCAGCAACATCCAGCCCTGGAAGGTGCATGTGTTTTCGGGCGCGCTGCGCCAGCGCATCAGCGACACCCTGCTCGCCGCGCTCGACCGCGACGGCTACGGCCCCTACCAGCGTGAATGGAACTACTACCCGGTGAACTGGCGCGAGCCCTACCTGGGCCGGCGCCGCAAGATCGGCTGGGGCCTGTACGGGCTGCTGGGCATAGGCAAGGGCGACTTCGAGCGCACCGAACGCCAGCGGCGCCGCAACTACGAATTTTTCGGCGCCCCGGTCGGCATGATCTTCACGCTCGACGACGACCTCGAGATCGGAAGCTGGCTCGACCTGGGCATCTTCATCGGCAGCCTGACGATCGCCGCCCGCGGCCAGGGCCTGGACACCTGCCCGCAGGCCGCGTTCGCCGACTTTCATACGCTGTTGCGCCCGCTGCTGGGCATCCCCGACAAGCAGATCATCATCTGCGGGCTGGCGCTCGGCCATGCCGATCCCGATGCGATCGAGAACCGCCTCGTGACCGAACGCGCGCCGGTGGCCGAATTCAGCAGCTTTGCCGGGTTCGACGCCGACACCGCTGCGCCGCGATGAAGCGGTAGCGCGCGGCGTCGCTCTTCGCCGATGGTCTTCGCCGATGCGCGCCGGCAACGCCCTCACGGCGACGCCGACCCCGTCTTGCCGGGCCCTGCAGGCCGACAATCGGCACGCACGACTGTGTCGTGGCGCCGCGGCGCCAGGGGCTCTGGCGCAGCACCACAACCTATCATCCCGGCTTCAGGAGGGGGTCTTGGAAGCCATTGGAATCGTGCTGGCCATGTTCCTGGCCGTCATCGTCAGCGGCCTGGCCGTGCGCGCGCTGCCGGTCGCCGTGCCGCTGCCGCTGGTGCAGATCGCCCTTGGCGCGTTGATCGCCGGCGTCTTCAACCACGGCGTCGAACTGCAGCCGGACCTGTTCTTTCTGCTGTTCCTGCCGCCGCTGCTGTTTCTTGACGGCTGGCGCATCCCCAAGGAGGGCTTGCTGCGCGACAAGTTCACGATCCTCGAATTGGCCTTCGGCCTGGTCGTGATCACCGTCGTCGGTGTCGGTTACCTGATCCACTGGATGATCCCGGCCATGCCGCTGCCGGTGGCCTTTGCGCTGGCGGCGATCGTCTCGCCCACCGATCCGGTGGCGGTGTCGGCGATCACCGCGCGCGCGGCCATTCCCAAGCGCGTGATGCACGTGCTCGAAGGCGAGTCGCTTCTGAACGACGCCAGCGGTCTGGTGACGTTCCGCTTCGCCGTCGCGGCGGCAGTCACCGGCGGCTTTTCGCTGGCGTCGGCCACGCTGTCTTTCCTGTGGGTCGCGACGGCCGGGCTCGTTGTGGGCGCGGCGTTCACATGGGTCGTGTCGACGGCGAAAAACGCCTTCAGCCGGCGCTACGGCGAGGATCCGGGCTCGCAGATCCTGCTCAGCCTGCTGATTCCGTTCGGCGCTTATCAACTGGCCGAGCACGTGCACGCGTCGGGCATCCTCGCCGCGGTGGCGGCCGGCATCGCGATGAGCTACGTCGAACTCTCGGGTCGTGCGCTGGCCAGCACGCGGGTGCAGCGCACGGCGGTCTGGAACACGGTGCAGTTCACGCTCAACGGCATCATGTTCGTGCTGCTCGGCGAACAGTTGCCCGAGATCTTCCGCGGTGCGGTGCGTGTGGTCCAGCAGACGGGGCACGACAGCCCGTGGTGGCTGCTCGCGTATGCGCTGGCGATCTACGTGGCACTGGCGGCATTGCGCTTCGCCTGGGTCTGGGTTTCGCTGCTGGCAGGCCGGCGCATCGCGCTGCGTCACGGCCGCCGGGCCCCGCAGGCGGATCTGAGACTGACGCTGGCGGTGTCGCTTGCCGGTGTGCGCGGCGCGATCACGCTCGCCGGTGTGTTGACGCTGCCGCTGGCGACCGCCGGCGGCGCGCCGTTTCCGGCGCGTGAACTGGCGATCTTCCTGGCCGCGATGATCATCATTCTGTCGCTCGTCGGCGCCAGCTTCGGCCTGCCGCGCCTGCTCAAAGGTCTGGTGGTGCCGCCAGAGACCGAGCACCAGATGCAGGAAGACATCGCCAACGGCGCGGCGCGCGAAGCGGCGGTCAGGGCGATCGAAAAGAGCCTGCACGACATGGTCGAGGCCGACCCCGATGCCGACCCGAAGATCTACACCGAGATTGCGGGCCGCCTGATGGAAAGTCTGGCGCACGGCGCCATGGGCGGCCTGGAGCGGGATGTCGATGCCGGGCTGCTGCGGCACCAGGAAGCGATAGAGCGCGCGCTGCGGCTGGCGGCCTTGCGCGCTTCGCGCGACGAATTGTTCCGGCTTGCGCGCGCGCGCACGATTTCGGACGAGATCTGCCGCTCGGCGGTGCGGCGCATCGATCTGCAGGAGGCGCGCGGTTAGCGTGGCCAACGCGGTTAGAGTGACGCCCATGAAGCCATTGCTGCGCCCCAAGCCATGATGCGGGTCATGCTGTCGCTGGTGTCGCTGCTGGTGGTGCTGTTCATCGTGCTGAAGCTGGCCGGTGGCCAGGTGCACGGCAGCGCCAAGCCCGAGGACACCCGGAATGCCGCCGAGCAGGCCGCCGCGAAGGTGCAGAAGGCGCTGGAGCAGGGTGCTGCTGCGCGGGCGTCGGATGCGATGGCGCAATAGTGCAACAGCGCCATAACGCGCCATAACGCCACAGCGCGACATCGCACCGCTGCGGCCTGCGGCGGCCCGTCGATAATGGCGCCGCGATGAATCCCGACGAGCAGCAGGAACAAGACCGCGCGGCGATGCGCATCGCGCTCGACCAGGCCCAGAACGCCTGGCTCGTCGGCGAGGTGCCGGTGGGCGCGGTGATCATGCGCGACACGGCCGAAGGCCGCCAGATCGTCGCCACCGGCTACAACCGGCCCATCACCACCCACGACCCGACCGCGCACGCCGAGATCGTCGCGCTGCGCCATGCGGCGACGCTGCTCGGCAACTACCGGCTGCCCGACTGCGAGCTCTTCGTCACCCTCGAACCGTGCGCGATGTGCGCGATGGCGTTGATGCATGCGCGCTTGCGGCGCGTCGTCTTCGGCGCCGCCGACCCGAAGACCGGGGCCGCTGGCTCGCTGCTGAACCTGTTCGCCGACAAGCGCCTGAACCACCACACCGCGCTTGCAGGCGGCGTGCTCGGCGACACCAGCGCAACACTGCTGCGCCAGTTTTTCGCCGAGCGGCGCGCGACCGCACGCGCGAGCACCGCGGGTGCAGCACCGCGCGACGCGCCGATACCGGCCGGCGAAACCGTGGAACTCGATCAACTGCCACCCGACGCCGCGCCTGGCGCCCCATCCGCATGACGTCACTGACCCTCTTCACGCCCGCCGGCGTGGTGGCGCGCGCCGCGCCGCTGCGTCTGGCCGCCCGTCGCCTGCGCGCGCTCGGTTTTGATGTCGGCGCCGATGAAGCCGCGCTGGCGCGCCACCAACGTTTCGCGGGCGACGACACAACGCGGCTGGCCACCTTGCACCGTGTGGCCCGCGCCGCACCGTCGGTCGCGCTGGCCACGCGCGGCGGCTACGGGCTGACGCGGCTGCTCGACCAGATCGACTGGCCGCTGCTGGCGCGCAGCGTCGAGCGCGGCACACGCTGGGTCGGCCAGAGCGACATGACGGCGCTGCAGCTCGGCCTGCTGGCGCATACCGGTGCCACGAGCTGGGCCGGGCCGCTGGCGCTGGACGACTTCGGCCGCGCCGACGACGCCGGCGGTGTCGACGAGATCACCTCGGCCGTGTTCTGCGAGGCGATGAGCGGCGAGCTGGAAGCGCTGGGTTTTCGCACCGAAGCCGGCTTCGACGGTCTGAGCGTGCGCGGCCGGCTGTGGGGCGGCAACCTCAGCGTGCTGTGTTCGCTGCTGGGCACCGCGCACTGGCCGCGCATCAAGGGCGGGGTGCTGTTCGTCGAGGACGTCAACGAACATCCGTACCGCGTCGAGCGCATGTTGCTGCAACTTCACCAGGCCGGTGTGCTGGGCGCGCAGAAGGCGGTGCTGCTGGGCGCGTTCAGCAACTGGAAAGCCTCGCCGCTGGACCGCGGCTACACGCTGAAGACCGCGGTGGCGCGTGTGCGCGCCGCGTGCACGACGCCGCTTCTCACCGGGCTGCCGTTCGGCCACGTGCCGACGAAACTGACGCTGCCGGTGGGTACGCGCGTGCAACTGCTGGTTCAGGGGCGCGAGGTGTTGATGGGTTGGTGAGCGGCCGACGAGCGGAGTGGGCACCGTGAGGGCGGCATAGAATCCTGCCGCTAACGAAGGGGTTTGAATGGGTGCCGTGCGGCAATTCATGCTGATGCTGGCCGGCGCCGTGCTGCTGGTGGGATGCAACAACAACCCGCTGCCCGACGATGTGGCGGCGTCGAATACGCTGGTCACCGCATTCCGCGAAAAGTCGCCGCGCCATCTTGATCCCACTGCGTCGTACTGGAACAACGAGACGCCGTTCACCTACCAGATCTACGAGCCGCCCTACGGTTATCACTACCTGAAGCGCCCGTACCAGTTGGTGCCCAAGAGCGCGGTCGAGGTCGTCAAGCCGCGCTACCTCGACAAGAACGGCAAGGACCTGCCCGAAGACGCGCCCGGCGACCAGATCGCCGAAAGCGTCTACGACATCCGCATCAAGCCCGGCATCCTGTTCCAGCCGCATCCGTGTTTTGCCAAGGATGCCCAGGGCAAGTACCTCTATCACACCGACCACGCGCTGACGAAGGCCGAGCTCGGCGGCCGCCGCTCGCCCTGGGACTTCCCGGAGATGGGCACGCGCGAGCTGGTGGCCAGCGACTTCGTCTACGCGCTCAAGCGCCAGGCCACGACACGCATCACGACGCCGATCTCGGGCCTGTTCTCGGAATACGTGCTCGGGCTGAAGGACTACATCGGCCTCGTCAAGCGCGAAGACGCCAAGCTGCGCCAGAACCTCGACCCGGCGAGCCTGGACAAGCCCTTCCTCGACTTCCGGCGCTGGCCGCTGGTGGGCGCCACCGCACCCGACAAGCATCTGCTGCGCATCCGCATCGCCGGCAAGTACCCGCAGTGGAGCTACTGGATGACGCTGACCTTCACGGCGCCGATTCCGTGGGAGGCCGATGCCTTCTATTCGCAGCCGGGCATGGCCGAGAACGGCCTGTCGCTGGACATCTGGCCGGTGGGCACAGGGCCCTACATGATGAAGGAGTACGTGCAGGATCGGCGCCACGTGATGGTGCGCAACCCGAACTATCGCGGCGAGCCCTACCCGTGCGAGGGCATGCCCGGCGACAAGGAGGCCGGGCTGCTGGACGACTGCGGCAAGCCCACGCCCTTCATCGACAAGATGGTCTTCCTGATCGAGAAGGAAGTGCTGCCGGTGAAGGCCAAGTTCCGCCAGGGCTACTACGACGTGCCGGAGATCGAGCGCACCGACTACGGCGTCGACTTCCGCGTCGACATGGACGACTCGGCGCGCGTGAAGCGCGAGTTCCAGGACAAGGGCATGCAGTTCCCGAAGGTGGTGGATCTGTCGTCGTGGTTCGTCGGCTTCAACATGCTCGACCCGGTGCTCGGCAGGGGCGACACGCCCGAGCGCCAGATCCGCAATCGCAAGCTGCGCCAGGCGATCTCGATCGCCATCGACTGGGAAGAGTTCGTGCGCGTGTTTCCGGAAGAGGGCGGTGAAGCGGCGATGGGGCCGCTGCCGGCGGGGCTGTTCGGCTCGCGCCACGGCACGCTCGCAGGCTACGACCCGGTGACGCACCACATCGTCGATGGCAAGGTCGTGCGGCGGCCGATCGCCGACGCCAGGAAGCTGATGGTCGAGGCGGGCTACCCCGACGGGCGCGATGCCAGGACCGGCCAGCCGCTGGTGCTGAACTACGACTTCTACGGCCAGCCCAACCCCAAGCGCAAGGCGCAGTTCGACTGGATGATCCGCCAGTACGCCAAGCTCGGCGTGCAGCTCGAAATCCGCGCCACCGACAACAACCAGTACCAGGACAAGGTGCGCAAGGGCAAGCACCAGATCTTCTGGTCGGGCTGGCTGGCCGACTATCCCGACGCCGAGAACTTCCTCTTCCTGCTCTATGGGCCCAACGGCAAGAGCCGCTCCGACGGCGAGAACACCTCGAACTACGACAACCCCGAATACGACAAGCTGTACCGCCAGCTCAAGCTGCTCGACGACGGGCCGGCCAAGCAGAAGGTGATCGACGAGATGGTGCACATCGTGCAGGAAGACGCGCCGTGGAGCTTCGGCTATTTCCCCTTTGCCTCCGGCGCCTACCAGCCCTGGCTGCACAACGGCAAGCCGGCGATCCTGATCCGCGACATGGGCCGCTACTACCGCATCGACAGCGCGCAGCGCGTGAAGCTGCAGCGCGAGTGGAACCAGCCCGTGTGGTGGCCGCTGGCGGCCTTGCTGGCGGCGCTGGCCGCGGTGCTGCTGATCGGGCTGCGCAGCTTCCGCCGCCGCGAGCGCCTGAACGCGCGCGGCGAGGTGATGGCTTGAGGCCGCGGCGGGCGCTGACGCAGCGCGTGGTTGGCGGGGGCGGGCGATGATTTCGTACATCCTGCGCCGCGTCGGCTATGGCGTGCTCATCCTGCTGGGCGTCAACCTGGCGACGTTTTTCCTCTTCTTCACCGTCAACACGCCGGACGACATGGCGCGGCTGAACATCGGCGGCAAGCGGGTGACGCAGGCGCAGATCGAGAAATGGAAGACCGAGCGCGGCTACGACAAGCCGCTGTACGTCAATGAGCAGCAGCACGGCACGAAGAAGATCACCGACACCATCTTCTGGGAGCGTTCGGTGTCGCTGTTCACGCTGAACTTCGGCCGCGGCGACGCCGAGAGCGCGGGCGACATCGGGCACGAGGTGTCGACGCGCATGCTCGCCAGCCTGCAACTTGCGTTGCCGCTGTTCATCCTGCAGGTGATCTTCAGCACCGTGTTCGCGCTGATGCTGGTGATGTTCAGGCACACGCGGCTCGACTTCTGGGGCGTCGTGCTGTGCGTGCTGATGCTGTCGATCTCGAGCCTGTTCTACATCATCGTCGGCCAGTTCCTGTTCTCGAAGGTGTTCCGGCTGGCGCCGATCTCGGGCTTCGCCAGCGGGCTGGACGCGGCGAAGTTCCTGGTGCTGCCGATCGCGCTGTCGCTGCTGTCGCGCCTGGGCGGCGAAGCGCGCCTGTACCGCGCGATGTTCCTGGAAGAGATCGGCAAGGACTACGTGCGCACCGCACGCGCCAAGGGCTTGTCGGAGATGGCGGTGCTGTTCCGCCACGTGCTGCGCAATGCCGCCATTCCCATCATCACCAGCGCCGGTGCCTATCTGCCGTACGTGTTCCTCGGCAGCCTGGTGTTCGAGAGCTTCTTCGGCATTCCGGGGCTGGGCGCCTACGTCATCGACGCCATCGCCGGCCAGGACTTCGCCATCGTGCGCACGATGGTGTTCCTGGGCTCGCTGCTGTACATCGCCACCTACGTGCTGATCGACATTGCCTACACCTGGGCCGATCCGCGCGTGCGCCTCGGCTGAACCTCACCCCCTGACGCCATGCCCAAGTTCGTATTGTTGTGGACCGACATGGTCGTGCTGGCCCTGGTGCTGGCGCTGGCGTGGTACGTGTGGCATCTGCGGCGCAAGCCCAACCTGCGTGCGAACTGGAAGCGCGTGTTCCAGAACACACCGGCGCTGTGCTCGTCGGTGATCATCGCGCTCGGCCTGCTGACCACGGTGCTGGACAGCGTGCACTTCCGGCCGCGCCTGGTCGACGCCGGCTCGGTGGCGAAGGCGGCGGCCTACGACACGCGTACGCTGTCGGTGTTCGACGTGTTGCTGTCGCGGCTGTCGCAGATGCGTGAATCGTCGTATTCACGGCCGCTCGACTACGAGAGCTTCACCAAGGAATCGGTGGCGCGCAACGGCCAGGTGCTGCGCATCAATCCGCGCCTGACGCATGCCGGCGCGTTGCTCAAGGATCCTGCGCACGACTGGCTGCCCGACCTCTTCAGGCGCGCCGCCATCGGCCTTGCACTCGGTGCGCTGGCGGCGCTGCTGCTGTCGGCGGCGCTCATCGCGGTTGTCGCGCGCAGCCAGCAGCGCTCGTTCGGCGCGACGGCCGCGCGCATCTGGCACCGCGAGACCGACATCCCGTGGCGCGCCGCGCTCATCACGATCAGCCTCGTTGCGCTGCTCGCCGGGCCGGTGGCGGTGCTGATGCAGCAGTACCACGTGCTGGGCACCGACCGCACCGGCAACGACGTGCTGCTGCAGTCGCTGAAGAGCATTCGCACGGCGTTCGTGATCGGCACGCTGTCGACGCTGGCCACGCTGCCGCTGGCGGTGGTGCTGGGCATCATGGCCGGCTACTTCAAGGGCTGGATCGACGAGATCATCCAGTACCTCTACACCACGTTGTCGTCGGTGCCCAACGTGCTGCTCATCGCCGCCTGCGTGTTGATGGTGCAGGTGTACATGGACAAACACCCCGAGCTGTTCGAGACCGGCGCCGAACGCTCCGACCTGCGGCTGTTCCTGCTGTGCGTGATCCTCGGCCTCACCGGCTGGGCCGGGCTGTGCCGGCTGCTGCGCGCCGAAACCCTGAAGCTGCGCGAACTCGACTATGTGCAGGCCGCGAACGCGTTCGGCGTCAGTGCGTGGCGCATCATGGCGCGCCACATCTTTCCGAACGTGGTGCACCTGATGCTGATCACCACGGTGCTCGACTTCTGCGGCCTGATCCTCTACGAAGCGGTGCTGAGCTACGTCGGCGTCGGCGTCGACCCGTCGATGAACAGCTTCGGCGGCATGATCAACCTCGCGCGCACTGAGATGAGCCGCGACCCGCTGGTCTGGTGGAGCTTCGCGTCGGCCTTCACCTTCATGGTGACGCTGGTGCTGGCGGCCAACCTGTTCGCCGACGGCGTGCAGGAGGCGTTCGACCCGCGCGCGCGCGTGTTCCGGCCGCGCGTGGCCTCGAAAAAGAAAGTCGTGGCCTAGAGCATGCTGAAGATCGATGACCTGAAGGTCGAACTGGACGCCGACGCCGGGCTGGTGAAGGCGATCGACGGCATGAAGCTGGCGATCGAACGCGGCGAGACCTTTGCGCTTGTCGGCGAGTCGGGCTGCGGCAAGAGCATGACCGCGCTCGCGCTGATGCGGCTGCTGCCGGACAACGGCAACGTCACCGCCGGCCGCGTGCTGCTGGGCAGCCACGAGCGCCAGATGACCGACGTGCTGGGCCTGCCGGAATCGGGCATGCGCGCGGTGCGTGGCGGGCGCATCGGCATGATCTTCCAGGAGCCTTCGACGAGCCTGAACCCGGTGATGCGCATCGGCCAGCAGATCGCCGAGGCCATCGAGGCGCACACCGATCTGCGCGGCACCGCGGCGCGCGCAAAGGCGATCGACTGGTTGCGCCGCGTCGGCATTCCCGAACCCGAGCGTCGCATCGACGAGTATCCGTTTCGCATGAGCGGTGGCCAGAAGCAGCGCGTGATGATCGCGATGACGCTCGCCGCCGAGCCCGACTTCCTGATCGCCGACGAGCCGACGACCGCGCTCGACGTCACCATCCAGGCGCAGATCCTCGAGCTGCTGAAAGACCTGCAGCGTGAGCACCGCATGGGGCTGCTGCTGATCACGCACGACCTCGCCGTCGTCTCCGGCATGGCACATCGGGTGGCGCTGATGTACGCCGGCCAGATCATCGAGGTGGCGCCCGCGGACGAGTTTTTCACCGCCCCGAAGCATCCCTATGCGCGTGCGCTGCTGCGCGCCCTGCCGGGCAGTGCGCGGCGCAGTGTCGCGCTGGAAGCGATTGCCGGCACCGTGCCGCCGTTGTCGACGCATTTCGAGGGCTGCCGCTTCGCGCCGCGTTGCGCGATGGTGATGCCGCACTGCCCGACGACGCCACCCGAACTGATGGCGGCCGATTCGCGGCACGACGTGCGCTGCCTGCTCTATGCGGCGGATGCACCACGCCCCGTCATCTGGCCGGCGCCGGTGCCCGCCCCGGCTGCCGTTGCGCCCGTAGCGCCCAGTGCGCCAGGCAATCAGGCCCAGATGCAGGCGCAGACGCAGACAGCGAACGCCCCGCTGCTCGACGTGCAAGGCCTGCGCGTGCGCTTCCCCATTCGCAAAGGCCTGCTGCAGCGTGTCGTCGCCCACTTCGACGCCGTCGGCGGCGTGTCGTTCCAGGTCGCGCAGGGGCAGACGCTGGCGTTGGTGGGCGAGTCGGGCTGCGGCAAGACGACCACGGGCAAGGCCATCGTGCAGTTGTTGCGCGGCACCGCTGTCACCGAGGGTCGTGCGCTGCTGGAAGGCAGCAACCTGTTCGATCTGCAGGGCGCGGAGCTGGTGGCGGCGCGGCGGCAGGTGCAGATCATCTTCCAGGATCCCTTTGCGTCCCTGAATCCGCGCATGCGCGTGTTCGATCTGCTGGAAGAGGGCCTGGCCGCGCTGCAGCAGGACATGGACGCCACAGCGCGGCGCGAACGCATCGAGATGCTGACCGAGCAGGTGGGGCTGCGCCGCGATGCGCTCGGGCGCTACCCGCACGAATTTTCCGGCGGCCAGCGCCAGCGCATCGCCATCGCACGCGCGCTGGCGGTGCAGCCGCGGCTCATCGTCTGCGACGAACCCACCTCGGCGCTCGACGTTTCGGTGCAGGCGCAGATCCTGAACCTGCTGCGCGAACTGCAGCGTGAATTGGGCGTCTCCTATCTGTTCATCACCCACAACATCGGCGTCGTCGAATACATTGCCGACCGCATCGCGGTGATGCGCGCCGGCCGCATCGAAGAGCAGGGAAGCTGCGACGCGGTGCTCGGCCAGCCCAGCCGCGACTACACACGCAGCTTGCTGGCCGCAGTGCCGCGCCTCGAAAGCGCCTGAACGGGCGGCCTGGGTTTTCCGCGCGAGGCGACACATTCAGTGGCCGCACTGTTGCTGGTCACCAACAACTGCGACACCCGGGCCATGGGATTGCACCTCGGCCCGAACGCAGGGCGCGCCGCCTCGGCCCCGCTGCAAGCCGCGCCAAATCTGGGTCTTCCGGGGACCGAGGTGCGCGTCGCTTCAGTGGCTAAAACTTTCCCTTCGGCGAGTCATGGCTTTCCCGTAGGGTCGCCCCGCAGAGGGGCATTGACAATCCTTTCACATGTCTCAGCAGGGCGTTCACGCGCGGTTTACAAGACCGGCGCCTGACTGCTCTGAGACAGGGTCTTTTCGATCAACTGTCACTACAGGAGTGTCATCTATGTTCAAGCGAACGAAAGTTTGCGCAGGTGTTCTGCTCGCCATGGGCGGCGGGCTGGCACTTGGTTTGCAGCCCGCTTTCGCCCAGTCGGTCGAGCGGATCGAGATCACCGGCTCCGCCATCAAGCGCGTCGACGCCGAGACCGCCGTGCCGGTCACGGTGCTGAAGATGGATGAGCTGAAGGCGCAGGGCCTGACCACGGTCGAACAGATCCTGCACAGCCTGACGGCGAACCAGTCCACGCTGTCGACGAGCCAGGCGGTGGGTTCGTCCACCGGCGGTGTGTCGCAGGTCGATCTGCGTGGCATCGGTTCGAACAAGACGCTGGTGCTGCTCAATGGTCGTCGCATCGCCAACACGGCGTTCGACAGCACGGCTCCTGACTTGAACATGATCCCGATCGCCGCCATCGAGCGCGTCGAGGTGCTGCGTGACGGCGCCTCCGCGCTGTACGGCACCGACGCCATCGGCGGCGTGATCAACTTCATCACCAAGAAAGACTACCAGGGCGGCAGCGTCACGATCGGTTTCGACCGCCCGCAGCACCCGGGCGGCAGGTCGCGCAACGCAAACGCCGGTTTCGGCTTCGGCGACCTCGACAAGCAGGGCTTCAACGTCTACGGCTTCATCGACTACCAGAAGCAGGACCACCTGTCCGGCACCGATCGCGACTTCAACCAGCGCTTCCCGGGCGGCATCTCGAAGTCCACCTTCCCGGCCAACTTCTACCAGGGCAACGGCTCGCCGATCGGCAATTCCGACGCACCCGGCTGCGCGACCGGCGTTTTCCTGATTCCCGCGGGCACCTCGTGCTCGATGGCGACGACGAAGTTCGTCGACTACCTGCCGGAAGAGGAACGCAAGTCGGGCTTCCTGAAGGGCCAGTTCCGGCTCGGCGCGAACAATACGTTGACCGCCGAATACTTCATCACCCGCAGCGAGGTCAAGACCCTCATCGCGCCGGTGCCGTATGGCGCGTTCACGCAGAACCCGACGCGGCCTGACGGCACGCCGAATCCGTATTACCCGGGCAATTCCGGCGCCCCGTTCACACCGAACATCACGCTCGACCCGGCCTACAACGGCGAAGCGTTCTGGGGTGTACCGATTACCGGCCCGTTGTACAGCCAAGCGAATTCCGGCTGCACCGGCGTCACCGGCTGCAACCTGTTCGACCTTGGCTTCAGCTCGACGCCGGGCGGTACGGAAGTCCAGCCTGGCTACGTGATGGGCAACTGGCGCGACATTCCGAACGGGCCGCGCGGCGACGACAACGTCAACCTGCAGCAGCGCCTGGTGCTGTCGCTGGAAGGCAGTGCGGGTGCCTGGGACTATCGTGGAGGCCTCAGCTTCAACCACACGAAGACCGACGAGTACCTGATCAGCGGTTATGGCAACGGCGACCTGATCTACGGCGGCATCCTCGAGGGCGTCATCAACCCGTACGGCGACCAGGACGCAGACGGCACCGCGCTGCTCGACAGCGCGCTGCTCCCGGGCAAGGTGCTGTACGGCAAAGGCAAGACAACGACCGCCGACTTCCAGTTGAGCAACGGCCAACTCGGTGACTGGTTGGGCGCTGGGCGCGACGCCGCCATCGCCGTTGGTGCCGAATACCGCCATGAGGACTTCCTGCAGAGTGCAAATCCTCCGTACACCACGCTGGTGTCGGCGAGCACGGGTATCGATGCGGCGCTGCTGAACACCGGCAAGCGCAATGTCTACGCGGTGTACTCTGAGTTCAACCTGCCGCTGCTCAAGACGCTGGATCTGACGCTGGCTGGCCGCTATGACCACTACAGCGACTTCGGCAGCTCGACCAACCCGAAGGTCCAGTTGCGTTGGCAGCCCACGCGCGAACTGGTGGTGCGCAGCGCCTATTCAACGGGCTTCCGGGCTCCGGGCCTGTACGAGCTGCACTCGGCGAACTCGTTCACCAACACCGGCAACATCAACGATCCGGTGTACTGCCCGGGCGGCAAGGGCACCGGCAACGGTGGCGCACCAGACTACTGCGACGACCAGTTCGTCGCACTGAATGGTGGCAACGAGGCCCTGAAACCCGAAAAGTCGAAGTCGTTCACGTTGGGCTTCGTCGTCGAGCCTTTCAACGACTTCAGCTTCAGCGCCGACTACTGGCGCATCAAGCTGAAGGATCTGATCGGCGTGCTGGACGAAACCGTGTTGCTCGACCCGGCCAACATCAATGGCTTTGCGGCTCCGTTCATCCATCGCAACCCCAACGGCTTCCTGTCCGACGTGACCCAGGTCTGCCCGGGTGCCACCTGCGGCTACCTCGACTTCCGGTTGCAGAACCTGGGTGGCCTGGATACCTCGGGCATCGACTTCAATGCCACGTATCGGCTGCGCACGGCGATGGGCAAGTTCGACTTCGCCTACAACAGCACCTACGTCGCGAAGTATGTGGCCCAGCAGTACCAGGGTGGCCCGTGGGAAGATTCGGTGGCGCAGTACAACCCGCTGCCGACCTTCCGCTGGAACCACAACCTGGCGATCGGCTGGAAGGAAGGTGCATTCGCCGCCGGTGTGACGGGCCACTACAAGACCGGCACGCTGGACTTCGACGGCACGACCCAGATCCCGGCCATCGCCACCGCCGACATCTACGTAGGCTGGGACCCGATCAAGGGTGCGAACCTGACGCTGGGCGTGCGCAACGTGACCGACCGCGTGCCGCCGCTGAGCTTCCAGACGGCGACGTTCCAGTCGGGCTACGACCCGCGTTTCTACGATCCGCTGGGCCGCACGTTCTACGTGCGCGGCACCTACTCGTTCTGACGAGCGGCGATCGGCAAGTTCGGCGGCTTCGGCTGCCGGACATGACAAAGGGGGCCTTGAGCCCCCTTTTTTCATTCCGTGTCGCTGGGCGTGTTGTGCAGCCGCCTTGCGCGTTTTCTGCGTCTATTTCGGCGCCAGACGAATCGCCCCGTCGAGCCGGATGACCTCGCCGTTGAGCATGTCGTTCTCGATGATGTGCTTCACCAGCTTGGCGTAGTCCTCGGGCGTGCCCAGGCGGCTCGGGAACGGCACGCCGGCGGCCAGCGCGTCCTGCACGTCCTGCGGCATGCCGAACAGCATGGGTGTGCCGAAGATGCCCGGTGCGATGGTCATGTTGCGGATGCCGTTGCGTGCGAGGTCGCGCGCGATCGGCAGCGTCATGCCGACGATGCCGCCCTTGCTGGCCGCATACGCAGCCTGGCCGATCTGGCCGTCGTAGGCGGCAACGCTGGCGGTGCTGATCAGCACGCCGCGCTCGCCGGTGGCCTCAGGCGTGTTCCTGCACATCGCTTCGGCGGCGAGGCGGATCATGTTGAAACTGCCGATCAGGTTGACCGTGATGGTCTTGCCGAACGCGGCCAGCGGATGGGCACCGTCACGCCCCACGGTCTTGATCGCCGGCGCGATGCCGGCGCAGTTGACCAGGCCCATCAGCCTGCCGGCGGCCGTCGCCGCGCCGACAACCGCCTGCGCGTCGGCCTCCTGGCTGACGTCGCATGTGACGAAGATGCCGCCGATCTCGCGCGCCACCGCTTCGCCGCGCTCGACCTGAAGGTCGGCCACGATCACCTGAGCGCCATTCGCCGCCAGCATGCGTGCCGTGCCTTCGCCGAGGCCCGATGCGCCGCCGGTGACGATGAATACTTTTCCCGCAATGTCCATGTCCGTCCTTGTCGCCGATCTCAGTACATCAATGCGGCCAGCGCGCGCGCGGTGATCTCGTCCACCGAGCCGGTGCCGCTGATGCGGCGGTAGCGCGGCGCCTGTGCGTCGCCGCTGGCTGCCCATGCCGAGTAGTAGTCCACCAGCGGCCGCGTCTGGTTCTGGTAGACCTGCAAGCGCTTGCGCACCGTCTCTTCCTTGTCGTCCTCGCGCTGGATCAACGGCTCGCCGGTCACGTCGTCCTTGCCTTCCACCTTCGGCGGGTTGTAGCGCAGGTGATAGGTGCGGCCCGACGCCTGATGCGTGCGGCGCCCGCTCATGCGTTCGATGATCGCGTCCTCGGGCACGTCGATCTCCAGCACGACGTCGAGCCTGACGCCGGCCGCCTTCATCGCGTCGGCCTGCGGAATGGTGCGCGGGAAACCATCGAAGAGGAAACCGTTGGCGCAGTCGGGCTGCTGCAGCCGCTCTTTGACGAGCGCGATGATGAGGTCGTCGCTAACGAGCGCACCGCTGTCCATGATCTTCTTCGCCGCCAGGCCCAGCGGCGTGCCGGCCTTGACGGCGGCGCGCAGCATGTCACCGGTGGAGATCTGCGGGATGCCGAACTGGCGACAGATGAAGGTGGCCTGCGTGCCCTTGCCGGCGCCTGGCGCTCCCAACAGAATCAATCTCATCGTTGTCCTCGAAGTTGTCTTGTCGTTGCACGCGCGGCACGCATGCGGCGGCTGTCTCGCGGCGAGATTATCACCCGCCACCTCGTGCAGACACCGCTCGCGGCGGGCTTCGGTCAGGTGAACAGCGCGCGCACGCGGGCCAGGTCTTGTGGCGTGTCGACCCCAGGGCCAGGCGCATCTGCGCTGACATGCACGGCGATGCGCTCGCCATGCCACAGCACACGCAGTTGCTCCAGGGCTTCGAGCTGCTCCAGCGGCGCCGGCGCCAGCAGCGGAAAACGGCGCAGGAAGCCAGCGCGGTAGCCGTACAGACCCATGTGGCGCAGCGGCGCCGGCGACGGCAGGGCCAGCGGATCGTCGCGCCAGCGCGGCACCGGCGCGCGTGTGAAGTAGAGCGCGCGCCCGGCCGCATCGAGCACGACCTTGACGACATTCGGGTTGTGGAAGTCGGCCAGGTTGTCGATCGCGTGCGCAGCCGTGCTGACCATGCAGTCCGGGCGCTCGTCCAGCAGTTCGGCGCAGCGGCGCAGCAGCGCCGGATCGATGAGCGGTTCGTCGCCCTGTACGTTGACGACACGGTCGTCGCCGTCCAGACCGAGCATCGCGCAAGCCTCGGCCAGGCGGTCGCTGCCACTGAGATGGTCGTTGCGGGTCAGCAGCACCGCCACGCCGTGCGCTTCGCAGGCCTGCACGATGCGCACATCGTCGGCCGCCACCACCACCTGGCGCGCGCCGGCGGCGGCGGCACGCTGCGCCACGCGCACCACCATCGGCAGCCCCGCGATGTCGGCCAGCGGCTTGTCGGGCAGGCGAGTCGAAGCCAGGCGCGCCGGGATCAGCACCGAAAAGTTCATCGCCATGTCATGCGGGTGCAGGGCCGTCGGTGGCGCGCGCTTCGCTCTCCAGCATCACCGCAATGCCGTCGCGGATCGGGAACGCCAGCCGGTCGGCCGGGCACGACAATTCACGCTGGTGGTTGCGTTCGTCGCGCACCACTTCGAGCGGCCCTTTGCAGATCGGGCAGACCAGCAGGTTGAGCAGGCGATGGTCGAGCGTCATCGTGGTGGTGGGCGCCCAGAAGGCGCAGCAGATCCTGAATGAATGTCGGCGGAAGCACGAAGTCTAGCCCGACGACCCAGACCCGCGTTGCGCCCAGGCGCCCCGGCTCGAGCTTGACGGCGTCTTTTTCGGTGGTGATGACGTCGGCCGTGCCGGCAGGCCAGGGCAGCGCCTCGTAGCGGTGATGGTCGGGCAGCGCCAGGTGCCGCGGCGCCAGACCCGCATCTTCGAGCATCGCGAAAAAGCGCTGCGGCGACGCAATGCCGGCTGCTGCCAGCAGCGCACGGCCGCGCAGACTGTGCAGCGACACTGCGGCATCGTGGCGGCCCGCACGCCAGTCGGCCAGCGCCAGGGGCGGCGCGAGCTGACGGCGCGCCAATGCGCCCGGCAGCGTGGTGCTGGCCCGGGCGGCGTTGTACAGCACGAGCTGGCGTGGACCCAGATGCAACGGCAGCGGCTCGCGCAGCGGGCCGGCGGGCAGCAACAGGCCGTTGCCGATGCCACGCTCGTCGAAGACGATGACCTCGACATCGCGCCGAAGCGCAGCGTGCTGCAGCCCGTCGTCGGACACCAGCACGTCGACCGCCGGCTCGGCGGCGCAGAGCGCGCGCGCCACGTCGGCGCGCCGGCGGCCCACCCACACCGGCACGCCCGTGCGGCGCCAGATCAACAGCGGCTCGTCACCGACGTCGCTCGCGCGGCTGTCGGCGTTGACCGCTCGCAGCGCCGATCGCGCGCTGTCCTGGCGGCCGTGGCCGCGCGAGATCACACCCGGCCGCCAGCCCGCTGCCCGCAGCGCCTGGACGACGGCGATGACGGTGGGCGTCTTGCCGGCACCGCCGACGATCAGGTTGCCGACCACGACGACGGGCACCGGCACGGCCTCGGCGGAGCGCCGCGCGGCACGCGCCGCGCGGGCTGCAAGTGCCGCGTACAGCCACGACAGTGGCCGCAGAAGCTGCATCGGCGCGCTCGGTCGCGGTCGCCACCAATGGCGCACCAGCAGCGCCTCCAGGCGCGCTGCGGCAGCCATCAGCGGTTGCCGGTTTGCGACGCGAATGTCAGGCGCAACAGGCCGGCCCGGCGTGCGGCGTCGAGCACGTTGATCACCGACTGGTGGGCCGACAGCGCGTCGGCGGAAACGATCACCACCGTGTCCGGATGGCCCGCCGCGGCCGCGGCCAGCTCGCTCGTCAGCGCCTCGACGCTGCGGCCGTCGACCGGTTTGTGGTTGATCGCATAACGGCCGTCGCTGGACACGGCGACGACGATCTCGCTCGGTCGGTCGCGCAGCTTGTCGGCGTCGGCCGAGGGCAGGTTGATCTGCAGCTCGGTGAAACGCGAATAGGTGGTCGACAACATCAGGAAGATCAGCACCACGAGCAGCACGTCGATGAAGGGGATCAGGTTGATCTCCGGCTCCTCGGCGGGGCGGCGGCTGAACTTCATAGGCCGACGTCAACCACCGATGGGTGTGCGCACGACGAAGCGCATCAGGTGCGGCACCAGGCGCTCGGCGGCGATTTCCATCGTGAGCTGGAAGTAGTCGATGCGGCCGCGGAAATAGCGGTAGAACATCAGCGACGGGATCGCGATGATCAGACCGAAGGCCGTGTTGTACAGCGCCACCGAGATGCCGTGCGCCAGCAGTTGCGGATTGGTGCCGCTGTTCGGCGCCTGCGAGCCGAAGATCTCGATCATGCCGACGACGGTGCCGAACAGGCCCATCAACGGGGCCGCGGCAGCGATCGTGCCCAGCGTATTGAGGTAGCGCTCGATGCCGTGCACGCCGGTGCGGCCGCTGTTTTCCAGCGTCTGGCGCAACGCTTCCTCGCTGATGCGCGGCTCGGCGATCACGGCGCGCAATCCGCTGGCCAGCACCTTGCCGAGCACCGAGTTCTCGGCCAGCTTGTTGACGACATCGGCGCCGGGCAGGCTGTTGCGCGAGACCGAGATCACTTCGTCCAGCAGCGTGGGCGGCGCAACCAGCGCGTCACGCAGGTGGTACAGGCGCTCGATGATCAGGGCCAGCGCGATGATGGAACACAGCAGCAGAGGCCAGATCGGCCATCCGGCCGCTTGTATGATCGAAAACAAGGGTGTCCCTGGAAAACGGCGGCCAAGCCGCGGCGCGCCAGATTATGGCCGATGCCCCTGCGCTGCCGTCAACCGCGCCGAGCCGCCATCGCGAATGCCGCGCTTTCCACCAGAACTGTGGACAACTGTGTGGAGAACTGCGGGGCGCACGCCGCCGAGCCGCGCCATTGTTGGCGCCAGGCTAGATTGCATCAATTTTCATCAACGGATACTCCTTTGAATTCAAGCACTTGCACGGATTTGACGTTTTCATGATCGAGCCCGAAACGCGCTCTCCCTGCATCCGCGGGGCTGTGGAGTTCCGGACCCGCAGCCACGCTGCCTTTCCCGATGTTTGAGCCTTCCGCAGCCGGTACTTCGTTGCTTTCTTCACGCAACGTGTGGAGCGTCGCGGCGCTGCTGCTGGCTACCGGCGACATGCTGGCGGCGCGCTTTGGCGCCCTGTCCGTGCGCGGCGAACTGTCTGGGTTTTCGCGCGCCAGCAGCGGCCACTGCTACTTCTCGCTGAAGGACGGCGGCGGCGCGCCGGCATTGCTGCGCTGCGCGATGTTTCGCCGCGCCGCCAGCCTGCTGGACTTCATGCCCGCCGACGGCCAGCAGGTTGAAATCCGTGGGCGCATCGGTGTCTACGACGCACGCGGTGAACTGCAGGTGGTGGTCGAGTCGATGCAGCGCGTGGGCGCCGGCACGCTGTACGAAGAATTTTTGCGCCTGAAGGCCAGGCTCGAAGCGCAAGGCCTGTTTGACATCGCGCGCAAGCGGCCGGTGGCCGCGCTGCCACAGGCGGTGGGCGTGGTTACGTCGCCCGGCGCGGCGGCGTTGCACGATGTGCTCAGCGCGCTGCAGCGGCGCGCGCCGCGGCTGCGCGTCGTGATCTATCCGAGCCCGGTGCAGGGGGCCGACGCCCCGCCGGCGCTGGCGCGCGCGATGCAACTCGCCGGCGAGCGCGGCGAGGTGGATACCCTGCTGCTGGTGCGTGGCGGCGGCTCGCTGGAAGACCTGTGGGCGTTCAACGACGAGCGTGTCGTGCGCGCGGTGGCGGCGAGCCGCATCCCGGTGATCTGCGGCGTCGGCCACGAAACCGACATCACGCTGGCCGATCTGGCCGCCGATCTGCGCGCGCCGACGCCGACGGCCGCGGCCGAGCTGGCGGCGCCCGCAAGCGCCGACCTGCTGGCGCAACTGGCGCTGCGAAGCGCGGCCATGCACAAGGCAGCGCAGCGCACGCTCGATCGTGACGCGCAGCGACTGGACACGCTGGCGTTGCGCATCGGTCGGCCGGCAGCCTTGTGGGGGCAGCAGATGCAGCGCCTGCAGCAGCACGAGCACCGGCTGCGCCAGGCGGCGGCAGCGCAGTTGCTGGCCGCCCGACAGGCGCCGCAGGTGCTGGCCGCGCGCCTGCAACGCGGCGCCGACGTGCATCTGCAGCGCGCGAGCGCCGCACTTGCGGGCGCCACGCAGCGCCTGGACGCGCTCGACCCGCAGCGTGTGCTGCAGCGCGGTTATGCCTGGGTCGAAGATGGCCAGGGGCGCCCGATAATCTCGGCGCGCGCGCTCGCGCCGGGCCAGCAGGTGCAGGCGGTATGGGCCGATGGCCGCGCCCGCGCCGAGGTGCTGGACGTGCAAGCCCTACCGCGATGAACGCGAATATCGCGTGCCTACAATGATTGGCCCCAGAACTCCCACAGGAAGAGCCTCATGGAACACAAGCTGCCCCCCTTGCCCTACGCCCACGACGCGCTCGCGCCGGCCTGCAGCAAGGAAACGCTGGAGTACCACCACGACAAGCATCACAACGCCTACGTCGTGAACCTGAACAACCTGCAAAAGGGCACCGAGTTCGAATCGATGACGCTGGAAGAGATCGTCAAGAAGTCCAGCGGCGGCATCTACAACAACGCGGCGCAGACCTGGAACCACACGTTTTTCTGGAACTGCATGAAGCCCGCCGGTGGCGGTGAACCCGGTGGCGCGCTGGCCGCCGCGATCAAGGCCAAATGGGGTGGTTATGCCGAGTTCAAGGCGGCGTTCGTGAAGTCGGCAGTCGGCAACTTCGGTTCCGGCTGGACCTGGCTCGTCAAGAAGGCCGACGGCTCGGTCGACATCGTCAACATGGGCGCTGCCGGCACGCCGCTGACCGGCACCGACAAGGCGCTGCTGACGGTGGACGTATGGGAGCACGCCTACTACATCGACTATCGCAACGCACGCCCGAAGTTCGTCGAGACCTTCCTCGACCAACTCGTCAACTGGTCGTTTGCCGAAGCGAATTTCGCCTGACCCGTTTTGCGCGTCCTGCTCGTCGAAGACGATCGTGCGCTCAGCCTGGGCATACAGCATGCACTGCAGCGCGAAGGCTGGCGCGTCGATGCGCTGGCCGATGGCGAGCAGGCGCTGAGCGAAGGCCTGCTCGGGCACCATGATCTCGCGGTGCTCGATCTGGGTCTGCCCCGCCGCGACGGACTCGATGTGCTGCGCCACTGGCGCAGCCACGGCGCACAGCTTGCGGTGCTGTTGCTGACGGCGCGCGACGAGCTGGCCGATCGGGTGCAAGGGCTCGACGCCGGCGCCGACGACTACCTCGTCAAGCCCTTCGATCTGCCCGAACTGCTGGCCCGTTTGCGGGCGTTGCAGCGCCGCGCCGCCGGGCGCACCGCCGAGACCGTGGTGCTGGGCGAACTCGAGCTCGACATGAAGGGCCACGAATTGCGCTTTCGCGGCGAGCGCGTGGCGCTGAGCCCGCGCGAGATGGCGCTGACCGAGTTGCTGATCGGCAAGGCCGGCCGCGTCGTGTCCAAGGATTCCATCGTCGCCCGACTCTCAAGCTGGGAGGCCGACTTCAGCGAAAACTCGGTCGAGGTCTACGTGCACCGACTGCGCAAACGTTTCGCCGATCTCGGCGTCGCCATCAAGACGGTGCGCGGTTTCGGCTATGTGATGGAGGCGGTGGGCGGCGAATGAGCGGCCACGGGCCGAGCCTGCGGCGGCGCCTGCTGCTGCCGCTGGCGTGGAGCTGGCTCGTCGGCCTGGCGCTGTCGACGATAGGCGCCTACCTGCTGGCCCGCAGCAGCGCCAACAGCGCGTTCGATCGCAGCCTGCAGGACGAAGCGTCGGCGCTGGCGGCCAAGGTCACATGGTCCGATCGCGGGCCGCTGCTCGACGTCAGCCGCCAGGTGCTGGAACTTCTGAGCTGGGACAAGGCCGACCGCAACGCCTTCGTGATGCTCGACCCCGAAGGCCGCGCGCTGGCCGGGGACTCGGCGGTGCCGCTGCCGCCGGCGGCCGAGCGCCAGCGCAGCTTCGCGCGCCCCGTACTGTTCGACGCCGACTACCAGGGCGAGCCGGTGCGGGGCGTCGTCTTCTCTGTGGCGTCGCCGATGATCGACCGCACGGTCTCGGTCGTCATCGTCGAAACGCGGCACAAGCGCACCAGCCTCGAACGCGACCTGCAGATCGGCATCGTGCTGCCGGCGCTGGGCCTGGGCATCGTGACCTTCCTGATGCTGACCTTCAGCGTGCGTCGCGGCCTGCGGCCGCTGCGGGATGTCGGCCACGAGGTGGCGCTGCGTGCGGTGCACGACTGGCGGCCGCTGGCGCTGGACAAGGTGCCGGCCGAAGCGGTGCCGCTGATCGAGCGCATCAACCGGCTGCTGCTCGACGTGCAGCATTCGGTGACGCTGCAGCGGCGCTTCGTTGCCGACGCCGCGCATCAACTGCGCACGCCGGTGGCCGGCATCCGCGTGCTGGCGCAGGAACTCGAGCGCGAACTGGCGGCCGAGAGTGCGGCCGGCCCGTGGCGGCCGCTGCTCGGCGAGCTGGGCCGCGCGAGCGAAAGGCTGACGCGGCTGATCGGGCAGTTGCTGAGCCTGGCGCGCTCGGAGACCGCACTGACGATGAACGCCGAGCACCAGCCGCAGGACATCGTGCCGCTGCTGCGCGAAGCCACCGAGCAGATCGTGCTGCAGGGCCTGCGCGAAGGGCGCCAGATCGAGCTCGACGCGCCGACGGCGCCGGTGGTCGCGCGGGCGCATCCAATCTGGCTTGGCGAGGTCGTCAACAATCTGCTCGACAACGCGCGCCGCTACGGCGGCGAGCACATCCTGCTGCGCGTGCGGCCGGCCGCAGGCGGCGGCGCCGAGGTGGTGGTCGAAGACGACGGGCCGGGCGTTGCGCCCGAACACATGGTGCGCCTGTTCGAGCCGTTCTGGCGCGGCGAACGAGCCGATCTGCGCAACGACGGCGGCACGGGCCTGGGGCTGACCATCGCGCGCGAGATCGTCGAGCGCCTGGGCGGCTCGCTGCGGGCGCGCAGCCGGCCCGACTATCCGGGCATGCAGTTCACGGTGTCTCTCGCCGCCTGAGCGTTTCAGCGGGTGCCGAACGGCGCCCCGCGCAGCTTGAAGCCGGCCTTGATGCCATGCCTGGCGAACCAGCCCTGGCTCATTTCGAGCGCAAAGCGCACGGCCTTGGCCGAACAGTGCGAGGTGTCGGTCTGCGCCGCCATTTCGTCGATGTTGACGATGCTGCCGTCGTCGGCGATGAAGGCGATGCTCAGCGGCAGCAGCGTGTTGTGCATCCAGAAGCAGCGCACGCCGGGCGTGTCGTTGACGAACAGCATGCCGTCGTTGGGGCCCATCTCGCGGCGGAACATCATGCCCACCATCTGCTGCGCTTCGGTGACGGCCAGCTCGGCCTGGATCACGTGCATGCCAGCGATCAACGGCGTCGTCTGCAGCTTCGGCTGCGGCCCGTCCTGCGCGTGGGCGGCGCGGGCGACGATGGCAAGGATCAGACTCAGCGCCAGGCTGAAGGCCGGCGCCGTGCGGCGCGCGAAGTGGGTGCGGTTCATGGGCGCCGATTATCCGGCGCCGCGTGCCGCTGGCGTGCTGACATAGAATTTCAGGCTTCGCCCGCCCACTGCAACACGGCTCTTTCGGAGACCTCTTTCATGTACCAGCACATCAAGGTGCCCGCGCAGGGCCAGAAGATCACGGTCAATGCCGACTTCTCGCTCAACGTGCCCGACCAGCCCGTCATTCCCTACATCGAGGGCGACGGCACCGGCCTGGACATCACGCCGGTGATGCTCAAGGTGGTCGACGCGGCGGTCGCCAAGAGCTACGGCGGCAAGCGCAAGATCCATTGGATGGAGGTCTATGCGGGCGAGAAGTCGACCAGGATCTACGGCCCCGACGTCTGGCTGCCGCCCGAGACGCTGAGTGCGGTGAAGGACTACGTGGTCTCGATCAAGGGCCCGCTGACGACACCGGTGGGCGGCGGCATCCGCAGCCTGAACGTCGCGCTGCGCCAGGAACTCGACCTCTACGTCTGCCTGCGCCCGGTGCAATACTTCAAGGGCGTGCCCAGCCCGGTGAAGGAGCCCGAGAAGACCAACATGGTGATCTTCCGCGAGAACTCCGAGGACATCTACGCCGGCATCGAATACGAGGCCGAGAGCGACAAGGCGAAGAAGGTCATCAAGTTCCTCATCGACGAGATGGGCGTCAAGAAGATCCGCTTCCCCGACACCTCGGGCATCGGCATCAAGCCGGTGTCGCGTGAAGGCACCGAGCGCCTGGTGCGCAAGGCCATCCAGTACGCGATCGACAACGACAAGCCCAGCGTCACCATCGTGCACAAGGGCAACATCATGAAGTTCACCGAAGGCGGCTTCCGTGACTGGGCCTACGCGCTGGCGCAGCGCGAGTTCGGCGCCGAGCTGATCGACGGTGGCCCGTGGTGCAAGTTCAAGAGCCCGAAGAGCGGCAAGGACATCGTCGTCAAGGACGTCATCGCCGACGCGTTCCTGCAGCAGATCCTGCTGCGCCCGGCCGAGTATTCGGTGGTCGCCACGCTGAACCTCAACGGCGACTACATCTCCGACGCACTGGCCGCGCAGGTCGGCGGCATCGGCATTGCGCCGGGTGCGAACATGAGCGATTCGATCGCGATGTTCGAGGCCACGCACGGCACCGCGCCGAAGTACGCCGGCAAGGACTACGTCAACCCCGGCTCCGAGATCCTCTCGGCCGAGATGATGCTGCGCCACATGGGCTGGACCGAAGCCGCCGATCTCGTGATCACCTCGATCGAGAAGGCCATCCTCAGCAAGAAGGTCACCTACGACTTCGCGCGCCTGATGGAAGGCGCAACTCAGGTGTCGTGCTCGGGCTTCGGCCAGGTAATGATCGACCACATGTGAAGAGGCGAGGCGCGGCCGTTGCGGCGCCGTGGTGAATCATGAGCGCAAGCCGGATCAACATCATTTCGTCGATGGCCACGCGCCAGGTTCTTTTGGACCTGGCCGCGCAGTGCGAAGCTGCGCTCGGTGTGGGCGCGACGATCGAATCGGTCGGCGGCGTCGACGCGGCCCGGCGCGTGCGCGACGGTGAGGCCTTCGATGCGGTGGTGCTGGCCGCCAACGCCATCGATCAACTCGTCGCTGCCGGCCATCTGGTGGCGGGCAGCCGCACCGACCTCGTGCGCTCGGGTGTTGCGGTGGCGGTGCGCGCCGGCGCCGCACGGCCCGACATCAGCGACGAAACCAGCCTCATGCAGGCGGTACTGGCGGCACGCAGCCTGAGCTATTCCACCGGCCCCAGCGGCCTGCACCTGGCGAGCCTGTTCGATCGCTGGGGCATTGCCGAACAGGTCAAGGAGCGCATCGTGCAGACCCCGCCGGGGGTAGCGGTGGGCGCCCTGGTGGCGCGCGGCGAGGTCGAGCTCGGTTTCCAGCAGCTCAGCGAATTGATGCACCTGTCGGGCATCGAGGTGCTTGGCCCGCTGCCGCCGGCAACGCAGATCGTGACCACGTTCTCGGGCGCGTTGTCGGTGCATTCGAATCAGCCGGCCATCGTGCGCAGCGTGCTCGACTTCATGGCCTCGCCAGCCGGCGATGGCGTGCGACGGCGCCAGGGCATGGAGCCGGCGCGACCGTAGCGCCCGCCGGTGCCGGCAACATCAACGCACGCCAACGCAGGCCGGAGCTGTTCGTCGTGATCGCGGCGCCGCCAAGGCCAGTGGCTATCATGCGCCGCGTTCATTGCAACGGAAGCGATTTTCAACATGGGCATTGATTTCAACGGGCGTGTGGCCATCGTCACCGGCGCCGGTGGCGGTCTCGGGCGCCAGCATGCACTGGCGCTCGCAGCGCGCGGCGCAAAGGTGGTTGTCAACGACCTCGGCAGCGGCGCCGAAGCGGTGGTGCAGGAGATTCGCGCCGCCGGCGGCAACGCGATGGCGAGCGCGGCCTCGGTCAGCGACGAGGCGGCAGTCGCCTCAATGGTGCAGGAAGTGATGGCCGCGTGGGGCCGGGTCGACATCCTCGTCAACAACGCCGGCATCCTGCGCGACAAGAGCTTCGGCAAGATGGCGCTCGCCGACTTCCGCCTCGTGCTCGATGTGCACCTGATGGGCGCGGCGATCTGCACCCAGGCGGTGTGGAACGTCATGCGGGCGCAGAAGTACGGGCGCGTCGTGATGACCACCTCGTCCAGCGGCCTGTACGGCAACTTCGGCCAGGCCAACTACGGCGCGGCCAAGATGGGCCTCGTCGGGCTGATGCAGACCCTGGCGATCGAAGGCGCGAAAGACGGCATCCGTGTCAACTGCCTGGCGCCGACCGCCGCCACGCGCATGACCGAAGGCCTGCTGCCGCCCGAGGTGCTGGCGCAATTGACGCCGGGCGCGGTGACGCCGGGGCTGCTGTATCTGGTGGCCGAGGAGGCACCCACCCGCACCATCATCTGTGCCGGCGCGGGCACCTTCGAGCGCGCCTACATCACACTCACCGGCGGTCTGCACATCGGCACCGGGCCCGATGCGGCCGAACAGGTGGCCGCGAGGTTCGACGAGATATCGGACCGCAGCGCCGAAATGGTGCCCGAAAGCGGCAGCGCCCAAGGCGCCAACGAAGTCTCGAAAGCGCTGACGGCGCGACGCTGAGCGCGCTCGGCGTCAGGCCGGCGCGTGCTGCGCCGGCGGGGCGTTGGCCTCGGCCTGCGCGCGGATGTTCTGCGCCAGGTCGCCCTTGGGGCCTTGCACCAGGTCGTAGTCGACGCTGCTGCCTTGTTTGAGGGTTCGAAAACCCTCCATCTGCACAGCCGAGAAGTGCGCGAAGACGTCGGGGCCGCCGTCGGCGGGTTCGATGAACCCGAAGCCCTTGGCGTCGTTGAACCACTTGACCGTACCGCTCGCCATGCCGCACCTCCGCCTCTTTTTGTTGGCCGGAAATTCTCGGCCCTGACTTTGCGTGGTGTCAAGGCGCGGCCACCCGGGGATCGGGCAGTGGAAAGCGCAAGTTCCGGTGCTGTTCGACCCTTGAAGATGCACGGTTGCGGATCAACATCCCACTACCTGGGGCATGAAACATTGCCGCCTGCAATTCAGAGCAAGCTCGATAGAATGAACCATGCCCGACGAACCGCCCCCAGCGCCCCCGCAACGGCCGCCCGTCTTGCCCATCAGGGACGGCGGGCAGGGCGCTGTGGTGGCCGAACGCAAGACCGCACGCACCAAGCCGCCGAGCCTTTACCAGGTGGTGCTGCTGAACGACGACTACACGCCGATGGAGTTCGTCGTGATGGTGCTGCAACACTACTTTCAGCGTGACCTGGCCACGGCCACCGACATCATGCTGAAGATTCACCACGAAGGGCGTGGCATCTGCGGCGTCTACCCGAAAGACGTTGCCGCAACCAAGGTCGAACTGGTGCTCGCCGCCGCCCGGCGCGACGGTCACCCGCTACAGTGCATTATGGAGGCCGCATGATCGCCCAAGAACTGGAAGTCAGCCTGCACATGGCGTTTGTCGAAGCGCGCCAGCAGCGGCACGAATTCATCACCGTCGAGCATCTGCTGATGGCCTTGCTCGACAACCCGAGCGCCGCCGAGGTGCTGCGCGCGTGCGCGGCCAACATCGAGGATCTGCGCAAGAGTCTGGCCACGTTCATCAAGGAAAACACGCCCACCGTCAGCGGCAGCGAAGAGGTCGACACGCAGCCGACGCTGGGTTTCCAGCGCGTCATCCAGCGCGCCATCATGCATGTGCAGAGCACCGGCAGCGGCAAGAAGGAAGTCACCGGCGCCAACGTGCTGGTGGCGATCTTCGGCGAAAAGGATTCGCACGCCGTCTACTACCTGCACCAGCAAGGCGTCACCAGGCTGGACGTCGTCAACTTCATCGCCCACGGCATCAAGAAGAGCGACCCGCCCGAGCCCACCAAGGCCAACGACAGCAGCAGCACCGAATCCGAGAAGGAAGAAGGCGGCGGCGAAGGCAAGGGCTCGCCGCTGGACCAGTTCACGCAGAACCTGAACGCACAGGCGCTGGCCGGCAAGATCGACCCGTTGATCGGGCGTGAGCACGAGGTCGAGCGTGTGATCCAGATCCTGTGCCGGCGGCGCAAGAACAACCCGCTGCTGGTGGGCGAGGCCGGCGTCGGCAAGACGGCCATCGCCGAAGGCCTGGCCTGGCGCATCACCGAGAAAGACGTGCCCGAGGTGCTGGCCGACGCCACCGTCTACGCGCTCGACATGGGCGCGTTGCTGGCGGGCACCAAATACCGGGGCGACTTCGAGCAACGTCTGAAGGGCGTGCTCAAGCAGTTGAAGGACCAGCCGAACGCGATTCTCTTCATCGACGAGATCCACACGCTCATCGGCGCCGGTGCGGCGTCCGGCGGCACGCTGGACGCCAGCAACCTGCTCAAGCCGGCGCTGTCCAGCGGCGCGATGAAGTGCCTGGGCGCGACCACCTTCACCGAATACCGCGGCATCTTCGAGAAGGACGCGGCGCTGTCGCGGCGTTTCCAGAAGGTCGACGTCGTCGAGCCGTCGATCGAACAGACGGTGGAAATCCTCAAGGGCCTGAAGTCGCGCTTCGAAGACCACCACAACGTCAAGTACGCGCTGACGGCGCTGCAGGCGGCGGCCGAACTGTCGGCCAAGTACATCAACGATCGTCACCTGCCTGACAAGGCCATCGACGTCATCGACGAAGCGGGCGCAGCGCAGCGCATTCTGCCCAAGAGCAAGCAGAAGAAGACCATCACGCGCAACGAGGTCGAGGAGATCGTCGCCAAGATCGCGCGCATTCCGCCGGCCAGTGTGTCCAGCGACGACCGCGACAAGCTGAAGACGCTGGAACGCGACCTGAAGAGCGTGGTGTTCGGCCAGGAACCGGCGATTGAAGCGTTGTCGTCCGCCATCAAGATGGCGCGCTCCGGCCTGGGCAAGCCCGACAAGCCGATCGGCAGCTTCCTGTTCAGCGGCCCCACCGGCGTCGGCAAGACCGAGGTCGCCAAGCAGCTCGCCTACATCCTGGGCATCGAGCTGATCCGCTTCGACATGTCCGAATACATGGAGCGCCATGCGGTGAGCCGCCTGATCGGCGCGCCACCGGGTTACGTTGGTTTCGACCAGGGTGGCCTGCTGACCGAGGCGATCACGAAGAAGCCGCATGCGGTGCTGCTGCTCGACGAGATCGAGAAGGCGCACCCGGACGTCTTCAACGTGTTGCTGCAGGTGATGGACCACGGCACGCTGACCGACAACAACGGGCGCAAGGCCGATTTCCGCAGCGTGATGATCGTGATGACGACCAACGCCGGCGCCGAGACGATGAACAAGTCGAGCATAGGCTTCACCAACTCGAAGGCGCAGGGCGACGAGATGGCCGACATCAAGAAGCTGTTCACGCCCGAGTTCCGCAACCGGCTCGACGCCATCGTCAGCTTCCGCGCGCTGGACGAAGAAATCATCATGCGTGTGGTCGACAAGTTCCTGCTGCAGCTCGAAAGCCAGCTCGCCGAGAAGAAGGTCGAAGTCACCTTCACCGACGGCCTGCGCCAGTTGCTGGCGAAGAAGGGCTTCGACCCGCTGATGGGCGCGCGGCCGATGCAGCGCCTGATCCAGGACACCATCCGCCGCGCGCTGGCCGACGAGCTGCTTTTCGGCCGCCTCGTCGACGGTGGCCGGCTGACGGTGGACGTTGACGACAAGGGCGAGGTGCAACTCGACATCCAGCCGCCACGGCGCAGCGACAGGCCGCGTGCCGAAGCCACGGCGGTCTAGTTCTCTCGATCTAGAACACGCCTTCCTGCACCGGGTCCTGCCGGTAGTAGCGCACGAACACCCCGTACAACGCGGGGTGTTCGTTTTTCATCGCCTGTGGGGCGACGAAGAAGGCCTCGCTGGCGACCGCGAAAAATTCCTCCGGTGCGCTGGCGCCATAGGGGTCGAGCGCGGTGTGCTCGTCGGCGTCCACACGCTGCACGAAGCTTGCGTAGTCGGCCGCCAGCACCGCCTGCCATTCACGCACCGGCAGGCCCGGCGGCAGGCGTGGCGTGCCGTTGGGCACGCCGTCGGCCATGTCCAGCACATGGGCGAACTCGTGGATCACGACGTTGTAGGCATCGGCGGCGCTGCGGCCGGCGCCGCGCACGTCGTGCCACGACAGCATCACCGGCCCGCCGCGCATCGCCTCGCCGCTGAGCACCTCGTCGTATTCGTGCACGACGCCATCGTCGTCGGTCACCGTGCGCCGCGCCTTCACCTGGTCGGCGTGCAGCACGATGCCAACGAAGCCGGCGTAGGCCTGCAGCCCGATGCGCAGCACGGGCAGGCAGGCCTGCGCCGCGACCGCAACGACCACGTCGTCGCTCAGCCGTACGCCGGCACGTGCATCGAACTCCTTGCGATCGAGAAACAGGCTCGTCATGCGGCGCAGGGCGGCGGCCTGCGCATCGGCCTTGCGGCGCAGGAACGGGTAGCGCACGAGGGTGCGTTTCCAGAGGTCGTCGGGAATCGGGCGTCGCGCGACGGCCGCGTTCTCGCGCCACCTGCGCCAGTGTCGCAGCAGCATCAGCCGGCGTCGGCGGGCCGCAGGCGGCGAAAGCCGTCGCGTGTCAGGCGCAGAACCTCGGCGCGCGGATGCGCGCCGTCGTCGAGATCCCAATCGCTCAGCACGTGGCGCTGAAAGCCGCTTGCCAGCAGTTCGTCGCCCGGCCGGTGCGTATGGCCATGCACCATCTCGGTTGCGCCGCCGGCCTGCATCCAGGCCAGCATCGCGGCGACATCGAGATCGGCATCGGGTTCACCATCGAACTGGTGCCGGCCCTGGCTCTGGCGGCGCACCTCGGCGGCGATGGCCAGGCGTTCGGGCAAGGGGCGCGCCAGGAATTCGGCCTGCCACTGGGGGTGGCGCACCTGCTGGCGAAACGCCTGGTAGCGCTGGTCGGCCAGACACAGTGCGTCGCCGTGGCTCAGCACGACGCGGCGACCCCAGGCGTCAAGCAGCGTCGGGTCGGCCAGGCCCACCATGCCGCACGCGCTCAGCATTGCCGGGCCGAGCAGGAAATCGCGGTTGCCGACCATGAAACCCAGCGTGCAACGGCGGGCCGCTGCGGCCAGGACCTGCATGCATTGGTGCGGGAACGCCAGCGTGCGTGCATCGTCGCCGACCCAGGCGTCGAAGATGTCGCCGAGCAGGAAGACCGCATCGGCCGCCGTCGTGCGCAGGTAGTCGGCCCAGGCCTGCGTGGTGCGCGGCAGCGCCGGCGAGAGATGCAGATCGGAGATGAAGTCGACCGCACGCCACGCGGCGGGCGCCTCGACCGCGTGCAAGGCCGGCAGCGCGGCGGCGGCGCTGCCGCTGGCCATCACGCCAGCTCGGTGGCGTTCAGGATCTGCACGTCGTCCAGCGGCACATCGTCGTGGAAGCCCTTGCGGCCGGTGCGCACCTTTTCGATCGCATCGACCACTTCCTGGCCTTCGACGACGCGGCCGAACACCGCGTAGCCCCAGCCGTCCTGCGCGCGGTCGTTGTCGAGAAAACTGTTGTCGGTGGTGTTGATGAAAAACTGCGCCGTTGCCGAATGCGGGTCCGACGTACGCGCCATCGCCAGCGTGTAGTGGGCGTTCTTGAGGCCGTTCTTCGCCTCGTTGGCGATGGCCGCACCCACCGCCTTCTGCTTCATGCCGGGCTCGAAGCCGCCGCCTTGCACCATGAAGCCCTTGATGACGCGGTGGAACACCGTGCCGTCGTAGTGGCCGGCTTTCACATAGGCCAGGAAGTTGGCCACCGAGGCCGGCGCCTTCTCGTCGTCGAGTTCAACCTTGATGGTGCCGGCGCTGGTTTCGAGTTGCACGGTCTTGCTCATGTCATTTCTCCACGGATGCTTTGCGAAGCGTCACCGGCATCACCGGCACGTTCTGGTTCGGGCCGACGCTGTGCGTCGGTACGGCGACGATCTTGTCGACCACGTCCATGCCTTGGACCACCTTGCCGAACACCGCGTAGCCGTTGCCGTCGCGTGAATTGGCCTGGTCGAGGAAGGCGTTGTCGGCGACATTGACGAAAAACTGCGAGGTCGCCGAATTCGGGTCGCCGGTGCGCGCCATCGCCACCGAGCCGCGCACGTTCGTGAGGCCGTTGCGGCTTTCCAGCGCAATGGGCGCGCGGGTGGGCTTCTCGCTCAGATCGGCCTTCATGCCGCCGCCCTGGATCATGAAGCCCGGAATCACGCGGTGAAAGACCGTGCCGTCGTAGTGCCCGGCCTTCACGTATTGCAGGAAATTGGCCACCGTCTTCGGCGCCTTCTGGGCGTTGAGTTCGAGCACGATGTCGCCGGCACTGGTGTCCAGTCGCACCTTCTGCGCCAGCGCGGGCCCGCTGAGGGCCAGTGCGACCGCGGCCGCGGCCAGCAGGATCGATGATTTCAAGGTCAGGGTCTCCAGGGTCTGCTTCAGAGCGCCCGAGTCTAGCGGGCGGGGTTGACCAGTTCACGAGCAAGGTAGAGCTTGCGCTGCAGCCCGAGGTCGCCCGGCACCACCTTGGCGACTGCTTCCCAGGACTGAATGGCCAGGCGCAGATAGATGTCGCCCAGGTTCTGGCGCGCCACGGTCTGCGCCGGGTCGTTGCGCAAGGCCGTTTCGAGCGCGACACGCGCCTTGTCGAGCTGGCCGGCGCGCGCGTACAGCAGTGCGATGTTGTTGTACGGCTCGGGCAGTTCGGGGTAGTCCTGCGTCAGGCGCTGGAAGATGGCCATCGCCTCGTCGTCGCGCTGCAGGTCGGTGAGGATCACCGCGTGCAGGAAACGCAGCCTGGCGTTGCCCGGGTCGGCGGCGCTCGCCTTCTCCACGCGTGCCAGCGCCGCCGGCAACTCGCCGCCATGCACCAGGCGCTGCACCTCGGCGTAGTCGTCGGCATGAGCCAGGGCGCAGACCGCCAGAGCGAGAAGCACGAACAGGCGACGGAGTGGCATCTTGTGCAGTGGGGCAGGGCGCGCGCGGCGCGCCGAAGGCTGCGCAGGCCGCCAGATGCGGCCCGCTATACTGGGCGATTCTATCGGCGCGCCCCGCGTACACGACCTCCCGACGCATGCCGCTACGCCTGTACAACACCCTCACGCGCCGGCTCGAACCCTTCGAGCCCATCGACCCTGGCCACGTGCGCATGTATGTCTGCGGCATCACGGTCTACGACCTCTGCCACATGGGCCACGCGCGCATGAACATGGCCTTCGACGTCGTCTTCCGCTGGCTGCGCGCCAGCGGCTACCGCGTCACCTACGTGCGCAACATCACCGACATCGAAGACAAGATCATCAAGCGCGCGCTCGAGCGTGGCATCAGCATCCGTGCACTCACCGACGAGATGATCGCCGCGATGCACCGCGACTTTGCCGCCCTCGGTCTGGAGCCGCCGAGCGCGGAGCCGCGCGCCACCGACTACGTGCCGCAGATGCTGAGCCTGATCGACCAGCTCGAAGCCAAGGGTCTGGCCTATCGCGCTGCGGGTGGCGACGTGAACTACGCCGTGCGGCGCTTCGCGGGCTACGGCAAACTGTCGGGAAAGTCGCTCGACGAACTGCGCGCCGGCGAACGTGTGGCGGTGCTCGGCGACAAGGAAGACCCGCTGGACTTCGTGCTCTGGAAAGCGGCCAAGGCCGACGAGCCCGACGACGCGAAGTGGCCCAGCGACTACGGCCCCGGCCGCCCCGGCTGGCACATCGAATGCTCGGCGATGAGCTGCGCGCTGCTCGGCGAGCACTTCGACATCCACGGCGGCGGCATGGACCTGCAGTTCCCGCACCACGAGAACGAGATCGCGCAGAGCGAAGGTGCCTTGGGTCACCCGTTCGTCAACACCTGGCTGCACAACGGCTTCCTCAACATCGACGACACCAAGATGTCGAAGTCGCTCGGCAACTTCTTCACCATCGCCGAGGTGCTGCGCAAGTTCGATGGCGAGAGCATCCGCTTTTTCATGCTGCGCACGCACTACCGCAGCCCGTTCAACTTTGCCGATTCGCTGCTCGACGAAGCACGCAGCGCCTTGCGCCGCCTGTACACGGCGCTCGATGGCCTGGCTGCAACCGAAGCCGCTGTCGACTGGGCCGAACCGCGCGCGGCCGCTTTCAAGTCGGCGATGGACGATGACCTCAATACACCGGGCGCGCTGGCGGTGCTGTTCGAGCTGGCCAACGAGTTGAACCGCACACGCGATACCGCCACCGCGGCGCTGCTGAAGGGCCTGGGCGCGGTGCTCGGCATCCTGCAGCAGGCGCCGCGTGTGTTTCTGCAAGGCGGCGCGGCGCTCGACGAAGCGTTCATCGCGCAGCAGATCAGCGCCCGCGCGGCGGCGAAGGGGGCACGCAACTTCGCCGAGGCCGACCGCATCCGCGACGCTCTCGCCGCGCAAGGGGTGCTGCTGAAGGATTCACCCGCCGGCACGACCTGGGTCAAGGCCTGACGATGGCGCGTGCCCCGGTGTCCGAGTCCACGCCGCCGACCTTCATTCCCGCTTATTGGGATGATGCCTGCCGGCATCTGTCGCGGCGCGACCGCGTGATGAAGAAGCTGATTCCGAAGTTCGGTGAAGCACGCCTGCAAAGCCGGGGTGATGCGTTCACGACGCTGGCGCGTTCCATCGTCGGCCAGCAGATCTCGACCAAGGCCGCGCAGTCGGTATGGGATCGTTTCGCCGCCACCGCCGGCGGCCCTGCCATGCACCTGGCGCCGCTGGCCGTGCAGGCGCTGCCGATCGAAGCCCTGCGCGCGGCGGGGCTGTCGGGCCGCAAGGCCGAATACCTGCTGGATCTGGCGCGCCATTTCAGCGACGGTGCGGTGCACGTGGCGCAATGGCAGGAGATGGACGACGAGGCCATCATCAGCGAGCTGGTGGCGATCCGCGGCATCGGCCGCTGGACGGCCGAGATGTTCCTGATCTTCCACCTGATGCGCCCGAACGTGATGCCGCTGGACGACTTGGGCCTGATCAAGGGCATCAGCGTCAACTACTTCAGCGGCGAGCCGGTGTCGCGCGCCGAGGCGCGCGAGGTGGGCGAGGCGTGGGCGCCGTTTCGCTCGGTGGCCACTTGGTATATTTGGCGCAGCCTCGATCCGCTGCCGGTGGACTACTGATGAGCAAACGCCATTTCCTCGAGTTCGAACAACCGATCGCCGAGCTCGAATCGAAGATCGACGAGTTGCGCTACGTGCAGAACGAATCGGCGGTCGACATCTCCGACGAGATCGAACGCCTGGCCGGCAAGAGCCAGCAGCTCACGAAGGACATTTATTCCAGCCTCAGCCCATGGCAGGTGACGCAGATCGCGCGCCACCCGCAGCGGCCCTACACGCTGGACTACGTGAACGAGATCTTCACCGACTTCCAGGAGCTGCACGGCGACCGCCACTATGCCGACGACCTGTCGATCGTCGGTGGCCTTGCGCGCTTCAACGGCAATGCCTGCATGGTGCTGGGCCATCAGAAGGGACGCGACACGAAAGAGCGCACGCAGCGCAACTTCGGCATGTCGCGGCCCGAGGGCTACCGCAAGGCCCTGCGCCTGATGAAGCTGGCCGAGAAGTTCGGACTGCCGGTCTTCACCTTCGTCGACACGCCGGGCGCCTACCCGGGCATCGGTGCCGAGGAGCGCGGCCAGTCCGAGGCCATCGGCCGCAACATCTTCGAGATGGCGCAGCTCGAAGTGCCCATCATCACGACCATCATCGGCGAAGGGGGCTCGGGCGGTGCGCTCGCCATCAGCGTTGGCGACCAGGTGCTGATGCTGCAGTTCTCGGTCTACTCCGTCATCTCGCCCGAAGGCTGCGCATCCATCCTGTGGAAGACGGCCGAGCGCGCGTCGGACGCCGCGGAAGCGCTGGGCATCACCGCGCACCGGCTGAAGGCGCTGGGGGTGATCGACAAGATCGTCAACGAACCTGTGGGTGGCGCGCACCGCGACCCGAAGTGGATGGCGGCGCACCTCAAACGTGGCCTCAACGACGCGCTGCGCCAGGTGGCCGACCTCAAGCCCAAGGAATTGCTGCAGCGCCGCTACGAGCGGCTGCAGTCCTACGGCCGCTTCGGCGACACCAAGGAGCGCTAGATGCACGCCGTTGCGGTCGCCGTCAGCGGCGGTCGCGACTCGATGGCGCTGCTGCATGCGACTGCCCATGAAGCCAGGCACCTGGGGCTGCAGGTGCACGCGCTGCATGTGCATCACGGGCTCGTGGCCGAGGCCGACGAGTGGCTCGGTTTTCTGACATCGACCTGCCGCCGCTGGGCCTTGCGCGGCCTGCCGCTGACGCTGCACGTGCGCCGACTGACGGCGCGGCCGGCGCCCGGCGACAGCATCGAAGCCTGGGCGCGCCAGCAGCGCTACCGGGCGCTGGCCGAGATGGCCGACGCGGCCGGCTGTGCGCTCGTGCTGCTGGCCCACCATCGGCGCGATCAGGCCGAGACGCTGCTGCTGCAGGCCCTGCGTGGCGGCGGGCCGGCGGGACTGGCAGCGATGCCGCAGAGCGCGCTGCGCGCCGGCATCACCTGGGCCCGGCCCTGGCTGCTGCAGCCACGCGAGGCCATCGAACACTATGTGCAGCGCCACCGCCTGCGTTTTGTCGACGACGCCAGCAATGCCGACCCGCGTTTTGCGCGCAACCGCCTGCGCCACGAGGTCTGGCCCGCACTGCAGGCCGCGTTCCCCGACGCCGAATCCCAACTGCACGCTGCGGCACGCCGCGCCGCCGAGGCGGCCGCCTGCCTGGCCGAGCAGGTCGACGCCGACCGTGCGCAGGTGCTGGTGGACGACGTGCTGGTGCAGCGGCAATGGCTCGCGCTGAGCGCGCCACGACGCAGCCAGTTGCTGCGCGCCTGGCTCGGCGGGCCGGAATCGCTGGTGCGCCGCCTGGCTGAAGAACTGCCCGCGGCGCGCATCGCAACGTGGCCGCTGGCCGATGGTGAATTGCGTCTGTACGACGGCAGGCTGCAGCGCATGCCGCGCGAGGTGCGCGAAAGGGGCGACGGACACAACGAGCAAGGCCACGGCGCGCCCTGCGCTCTGCTGGATCTGGGCGCCGCCGGCCGCCATGCCGCCACCGGCTGGGGCGGCGACTTCATCGTCGAGCCGGTGCAGGCGGGCGGCATCGAGCCCGCGCGTCTGCAGCACCTGAGCCTGCGTGCGCGTGGGGGCGGCGAGCAGTTCCAGTTCGGCGCGCGCGGCCAGCCGCGCAGCCTGAAGAAGCAGTACCAGTTGCGGCGCGTGCCGGCCTGGCAGCGCGATGGCCCGCTGCTGTTCGAGCGCGACACGCTGCTCTTCGTGCCCGGCCTGGGCATCGACGCGCGCTGTGTGGCAGCGCCCGGCGCGACGCAGTTCAGCATCGTGTGGCAGGCCGCCGGCGAACGCTAAAATTGAAGGTTCCTCTCGTTCGCGCAGTCTTCCATGGCATTGATCGTTCACAAATACGGCGGCACCTCGATGGGCTCGACCGAGCGCATCCGCAGCGTGGCGATGCGCATCGGCAAGTGGGTGCGCGCCGGCCATCGCATGGTGGTGGTGCCATCGGCGATGAGCGGCGAAACGAATCGACTGCTGGGCCTGGCGAAGGAGTTGTCGCCGACGCCGATGACGGCCGCCGCCGAGCGCGAACTCGATGCCATTGCCGCCACCGGCGAGCAGGTCTCGGTCGGCCTGCTGTCGCTGGCGCTGCAGGCGCAGGGGCTGCAGGCCGTGAGCTACGCCGGCTGGCAGGTGCCGGTGGCCACCGACTCGGCCTACACGAAAGCGCGCATCGAGAGCATCGACGACCGCCGCGTGCGCGCCGACCTCGACGCCGGCAAGGTGGTCGTCATCACCGGCTTCCAGGGCATGGACGCGTCGGGCCACGTGACGACGCTGGGCCGCGGCGGCAGCGACACCTCGGCGGTGGCGATCGCCGCGGCGATGAAGGCCGACGAGTGCCTGATCTACACCGACGTCGACGGCGTCTACACCACCGACCCGCGCATCGTGCCCGAGGCACGCCGCCTGCACAGCATCAGCTTCGAGGAAATGCTCGAGATGGCGAGCCTGGGCTCCAAGGTACTGCAGATCCGTTCGGTCGAATTCGCGGGCAAGTACCGCGTGCCGCTGCGTGTGCTGTCAAGCTTCACGCCGTGGGACATAGCCATCGATGAAGAAGCCCGTTCGGGCACCCTGATCACATTCGAGGAAGACGAGAAGATGGAACAAGCCGTCGTGTCAGGCATCGCATTCAATCGCGATGAAGCGAAGATCACCGTGATGGGCGTGCCCGACAAGCCAGGCATCGCGTACCAGATCCTGGGCCCGGTGGCCGATGCCAACATCGACATCGACGTCATCATCCAGAACGTCTCGCACGACGGCAAGACCGACTTCTCGTTCACCGTGCACCGCAACGACTTCGTGAAGACGCTGGATCTGCTGAAGAACCAGGTCGCGCCCGCCACCGGCGCCACGCAGGTGCTGGGCGACCCGAAGATCTGCAAGGTCTCGATCGTCGGTATCGGCATGCGCAGCCACGTGGGCGTGGCCAGCCGCATGTTCCGCACGCTGTCGGAAGAGGGCATCAACATCCAGATGATCAGCACCAGCGAGATCAAGACGAGTGTGGTGCTCGACGAGAAGTACATGGAGCTGGCGGTGCGCGCGCTGCACAAGGCCTTCGACCTGGAGCAGGCGGTCGGCGCGGCCTGACAGCGCTGCGGATGCGGCTAGAATGCCGCTTCTTCGCCGGAGTCGTGACCGAGTGGCCGAAGGTGCTCCCCTGCTAAGGGAGTATGTGGGCAAAACCTGCATCAAGGGTTCGAATCCCTTCGACTCCGCCAAGCCTCAAGGGCCCTTGCACCGCAAGGGCCTTTTTTGTTTTCCACCTGCGGGCAGGCCGCACGTGCGGCGGCGTAAGAAGCGCTGGCCGGCGCCGACTCACTGGTGCAAGTCGTCCGCATTCGGGAAAAGGGGCCACGATGAAACACCTGCAGTCAACCACTTCAAACAGCGCCCGTCGCGTGGCGCTCCATGCCGTCAAGGCCGCCGCGGTGCTGGGCATCGCGGGTCTGCTGCTGGGGCGCAACGTGGCGTTGTCGTCCGAGGTCGCCGTCGTGCTGCCGCCGCCGGGGGTGGATGAGCCCACGGCAGTCTCGCCCGGCACCGAGACCGCGGTGCTCGCCGGCGGCTGCTTCTGGGGCGTGCAGGGTGTGTTCCAGCATGTGCGCGGCGTGACGCAGGTGGTCTCCGGCTACGCGGGCGGCCAGCGCGCCACCGCGTCGTACGAACGTGTCGGCGGCGGTGACACCGGGCATGCAGAGTCGGTGCAGATCAGCTACGACCCGAAGCAGATCAGCTACGGCCGGCTGCTGCAGATCTACTTCTCCGTCGCACACAACCCGACGCAGTTGAACTATCAGGGTCCTGACCATGGCACGCAGTACCGCTCGGCACTGTTTGCGATGAATGACGAGCAAAAGCGCGTGGCGCAGAGCTACATCGCGCAACTCGGCAAGGCCAAGGTGTTCGGCGCGCCCATCGTCACCCGCATCGAGCCCTACACGGGCTTCTACGCCGCCGAGGACTACCACCAGAACTTCCTGACGCTGCACCCGCAGCATCCGTACATCGTCTTCAACGATCTGCCGAAGGTGCAGGATCTGAAGCGGCTGTTTCCTGACCTGTACCGTGCGAAGCCGGTGCTCGTGCAGACGGCTGCCGCGTCACGCTGAAAGCGCGTTCAGCGGCGCCGTTCGTTCAGCAGCAACACGGCGTCGACAACGGCGCGGCTGAGCTGGTCGCGCTGCGCTGCATCGGACAGCCGCGCAACGTCGGCCGGCTGCAGGCCGGCTTCATCGCCGCCCAACAGCGCCAGCGGCACCAGCGCGGGGCCCACTTCGGCATCATCGAACAGCGACGACCAGGCCTCGGGGTCGAGGGCAACCCCTTGCAGGAAGCCGACGCACCAGTCCTCGGCATCGACGAATTCGGCGCCGTCGGTTTCGGCGATGCTGAACACCGGCTGCCACGCCTGCGGGTCGCCGCGCAGTTGTGCGTCGATCGCATGCAGGTGACGCAGCACCAGCATCGTGGCGCGCTTGCGTTGCTTCTGGCTCGCGAACGGCAAGCTGCCAGCGCCGTCGCCGCCCCAGACCGGTGGCAGCCAGTCGGCGGTGCTCTGCCGGGCCAGCAGCGGCGGGCCGACGAGCAGTGCAGTGAGGTAGCCGTCCAGCCCTTCGACGTTCATCACGTTGTCGGCCGGCAAGGCCTGCAGCAAGGCGTCGAGCGCGTCGAGTTCGTCGTCGCTCAGCGGCGGTGTCGCCAGCGCGGGGTCGTATCGGGGGTAGTCCACGGCGCGATTGTGACGCCTGCTGCGGCCGCGCTTCAGCGTGTGCCGATGGCGGCGGCCAGGCCCGCCAGGTGCACCTTCAGCGCACGCCGGCCGACCCGGCCCAGGTCGAAGGCCGCCGGGTCAAGCATCCAGTTCTGGATCAGGCCGTCGATCAACGCGTACAGGCCGATGGCGAGTCGCAGCGCGCCCGGGGTGGGCAGAATCTCGCCGCGCTTTTGCGCCGCGCGCAACGCACGTGCCAGCTTGGCGGTGTAGTCGTGGCGGCGCGCCAGGTGGCGTTGGCGCACGGCACTGAGTTCGTCGACGTATTCGACCTTGTGAATGGCGATCTCGAACACGCGCTGCATCTGGCGGTCGGCCACAATGCGGGTGAACACGCTCATCACGTGCATCTGCAGGGCCTTCAGTGGCGCGGCCGCGGCGTCGCGCTCCAGCGCCGCGGTGGACTGCTCCATCGGCAGGCAGGCGCGCTCCATCATCGCGTTGAAGAGCTCGCCCTTGTCCTTGAAGTGCCAGTAAACGGCGCCGCGTGTGACGCCGGCCGCCGCGGCAATCGCCTGCAGCGAGGTGCGCGACACACCGTGCGCCTGGAACAGGTGTTCGGCCGCATCGAGCAGTGCGCTGCGCGTGGCCAGGGCTTGTTCCTTGGTTTTGCGTACCATCGCGTGCTCGTGTGCGCCAGATGCGGCGCAAACATTCTATGCTGTATGTATATACTGCAGCGCCTCGTGCAGCCGACCCGCCGCCCATCGGCGGTGCACCGGGCGTGCTGCCGGCCAACGCCCGCATGCCGCACTGCCGGCTGCGATGACATCCCTGTGAAGGTTGAACCCGTGACGTCACGCGACCTGAATCCTCGCTTTTTCATGTGCCCTCGGGCTGTTCTGGCCGGCGCGGTGTTCGCCGCCGCGACACTGCTGGCCGGCTGCAGCGGCAAGGATGCGGCGCCTGCCGGCGGCGCTGCGGGCGGCGGCGCACCACCGCCACCGCAGGTGGGCGTGCTGACGATGCAGCCGCAGACCGTGCCGCTGCTGACCGAACTGCCCGGGCGCGTGGAAGCATCGCGTGTGGCCCAGGTGCGCGCGCGCGTCACCGGCATCGTGCTCAAGCGTGTGTTCACCGAAGGCAGCGAGGTCAAGGCCGGCCAGTTGCTGTTCCAGATCGACCCCGCGCCGTATCAGGCGGCGCTGGACAGCGCGAACGCGCAGCTCGCACGTGGCCAGGCCAGCCTGGCGCAGACGCAGGCCACCGCGAACCGCTACAGGCCGCTGGCCGAGGCGAAGGCCATCAGCCAGCAGGACTACGTCAACGCGATGGCGGCGCAGAAGGGCTCCGAGGCCGATGTCGCCGCCGGCCGGGCGGCGGTGCGAACGGCGCAGATCAACCTCGGCTATGCGCGCGTCACGGCGCCCATCAGCGGCCGCATCGGCCGCGCGCTCGTCACCGAAGGCGCGCTCGTCAGTGCGGCCGAGGCCACGCAGTTGGCGCTCATCCAGCAGGTCAGCACGGTCTACGTGAACTTCACGCAGTCGAGCAACGAGGTGCTTGATCTGCGCCGTGCGGTGGCCGCGCACAAGCTCGTTCGCGCCGGCAACAACGCGGTCGCGGTGCAGATCGTGATGGAGGACGGCAGCGTGCTGCCGCACGCCGGACGACTGCTGTTCAGCGACCTCACGGTGGACCCCACGTCGGGCCAGGTGACGCTGCGTGCCGAGGTGCCCAACCGCGACGGCCTGCTGCTGCCCGGCCAGTACGTGCGGGTGCGGCTCGCGCAGGCCGAGCTGCCCGACGGCTTCCTCGTGCCGCAGCAGGCGGTGACGCGTTCGAGCGACGGCGACACCGTGCTCGTCGTCGGCGAAGGCAACAAGCCGGGGCCGCGCAAGATCAAGGTGGGCGGCGCGCAGCAAGGCCAGTGGGTCGTCACCGGCGGACTGAAGGCCGGCGACAAGGTCATCGTCGACGGCTTCCAGAAGATGATGGTGCCGGGCGCGCCTGTGACGCCGGTGCCATGGCAGCCTGCGGCGTCGCAGGCGGCGCTGGGCGCGGCTTCGTCCGCGGCGCCCGCGGCCTCCGCTCGTCAATAGGCGGGGCGTCGCATGGCCCGCTTCTTCATCGATAGGCCGATCTTCGCGTGGGTCATCGCGCTGTTCATCCTCGTGATGGGCGCCGTCGCGATCACGCAGTTGCCGGTCTCGCAGTACCCACCGGTGGCGCCGCCGTCCATCGTCGTCTCGGCGGCCTATCCGGGCGCGTCGGCGCAGACGCTGGAAGACAGCGTGCTGTCGGTCATCGAACGCGAGATGAACGGCTCGCCGGGGCTGATCTACATGGAGTCGGTGGCGCAGGCCAACGGCACCGGCAACATCACCATCAGCTTCCAGCCCGGCACGAACGCCGACCTGGCCCAGGTGGACGTGCAGAACCGCCTCAGCCGCGCCGCGCCGCGCCTGCCCGCGGCGGTGACGCAGCAGGGCGTGCGCGTCGACAAGTCGCGCTCGAACTTCCTGCTCTTCACGATCCTGTCGTCCAGCAATCCGGCCTATGACCCGATCGCGCTCGGCGACTACGCGTCGCGCAACGTGCTGCCCGAACTGCAGCGCGTGGCAGGCGTCGGCCAGGCGCAGCTCTTCGGCACCGAACGCGCGATGCGCATCTGGATCGAACCGGCCAAGCTGCTGGGCTTCAACCTGTCCAGCGGCGAGGTCATCGCCGCCATCCGCGCGCAGAACGCGCAGGTGGCTTCGGGCACCATCGGCGAGTTGCCCAACGTCGCCGGCCAGGGCATCGCCGCGACGGTGATCGTGCGCGGCCAGCTCAGCACCGTGGCGCAGTTCGGCAACATCCAGCTTCGTGCCAACAGCGACGGCTCCAGCGTGCGGCTGAAGGACGTGGCGCGCATCGAGCTCGGCGGCCAGGACTACGCCACACAGGCGCGGCTGAACGGCAACCCGTCCACCGGCATCGGCGTGCAGCTCTCGCCCAGCGGCAACGCACTGGCCACCGCGGCGGCCATCCGCGCGAAGATGGAACAGCTCGAGCGCTACTTCCCGCCCGGCGTCACCTACAGCATTCCGTACGACAGCTCGCGCTTCGTGCGCATCTCTATCCGCCAGGTGGCCGAGACGCTGCTTGAAGCCGTGGGCCTGGTGTTCCTGGTGATGTTCCTGTTCCTGCAGAACATCCGCTACACCATCATCCCGACCATCGTCGTGCCGGTGGCGCTGCTGGGCACCTTCGCGGTGCTGCTGGCGCTGGGCTTTTCGATCAACGTGCTGACGATGTTCGGCATGGTGCTGGTGATCGGCATCGTCGTCGACGACGCCATCGTCGTGGTCGAGAACGTCGAGCGCATCATGAGCGAGGAAGGCCTGCCGCCGCGCGAGGCCACGCGCAAGGCGATGGGGCAGATCCAGGGCGCGATCATCGGCGTCACGGTGGTGCTGATCTCGGTGTTCGTGCCGCTGGCATTCTTCGCCGGCTCGGTGGGAAACATCTACCGCCAGTTCGCCGCCGTGATGGTGGCATCGATCGGCTTTTCGGCCACCATGGCCTTGTCGCTCACGCCAGCGCTGTGCGCCACGCTGCTCAAGCAGGTGCAAGCCGGCCACCACGTCGAAAAGCGCGGCTTCTTCGGCTGGTTCAACCGCGGCTTCAAACGCACCGCGCACGGCTACGAGGGCCTGGTGTCGCGCATGCTGCGCAAGGCCGCGCGCTACCTGCTCGTCTACGCAGCGATCATTGGCGTCGTCGTCTTCGTCTACCTGCGTCTGCCGAGTTCATTCCTGCCCGCCGAAGACCAGGGCTACCTGATCGTCAACGTGCAGCTTCCGCCGGGTGCGACGCAGGAGCGCACGCGCGCGGTGATGAAGCAGGTCGAGGGCTTCATCCTCAAGCAGCCTGAAGTGCAGAGCATGGTCAGCGTGCTGGGCTTCAGCTTCTCGGGCCAGGGCCAGAACGCGGCGCTCGCCTTCGTGACGCTGAAGGACTGGAACGACCGCGAAGGGCCGGACCATTCGGCGCAGGCACTGGCCGGTCGCACCTTCGGCGCGATGATGGGCGTGCGTGACGCCTTCATCTTCCCGCTCAGCCCGCCGCCGATTCCCGAGCTCGGCACCGCGTCGGGCTTCTCGTTCCGTCTGCAGGATCGCGGCGGCCACGGCCACGCCGCACTCGTCGCCGCGCGCAACCAGTTGATGGCACTGGCCGCCAAGAGCAAGGTGCTGACGCAGGTGCGCCCCGACGGCCTGGAAGACGCGCCGCAGTTGCAGATCGACATCGACCGCGACAAGGCGAGTGCACTCGGCGTGAGCTTCGATTCGATCAACGCCACCATCTCCACCGCGCTCGGTTCGGCCTATGTGAACGACTTTCCGAACGCCGGCCGCCTGCAGCGCGTGGTGGTGCAGGCCGACGCGCCGGCGCGCATGCAGCCCGACGACCTGCTCAAGCTCAACGCCAGCAACAGCAGCGGCAAGCCGGTGCCGCTGTCGGCTTTCGCCACCACGCACTGGGTGACGGGGGCGATGCAGACCGTGCGCTACAACGGCTATCCGGCGATGCGCATCGGCGGCCAGGCCGCACCGGGCTACAGCACCGGCGCGGCGCTGGACGAGATGGAGCGCCTGGCGCAGCAGCTACCGCCGGGCTTCGGCTACGAATGGACCGGCCTGTCGCGCGAAGAGAAGATCGCCGGCTCGCAGGCGCTGGTGCTCTACGGCTTCGCGATCCTCGCGGTTTTCCTGTGCCTGGCGGCGCTGTATGAAAGCTGGTCGATCCCGTTCGCGGTGATTCTGGTGGTGCCGCTGGGCGTGCTGGGCGTCGTGCTGGGCACGCTGTTTCGCGGCTACGCCAACGACGTCTACTTTCAGGTCGGCCTCATCACCATCATCGGCTTGTCGGCGAAAAACGCGATCCTGATCATCGAGTTTGCGAAAGACCTGCAGGCGCAGGGCAAGAGCGCGATCGACGCCGCGCTCGCCGCAGCCCACCTGCGCTTCCGGCCCATCGTGATGACGTCGATGGCGTTCATTCTCGGCGTCATGCCGCTGTTCCTCGCGTCCGGCGCGGGCTCGGCAAGCCAGCGCGCGATCGGCACCGGCGTCATCGGCGGCATGATCAGCGCCGTCGTGCTGGCGGTGTTCTTCGTGCCGATCTTCTTCGTCGTCGTGCGGCGCTACTTCAAGGCCAGCGAACGCCAGCGCCAGCGCGACGCGCACGAGCTCGGCAACAGCAATCTGCATCAGCCTGTGGAGGACCGTTGAGATGAAGACGAGCTCCTCTTTGCGCCGCCTGAGCGTCATTGCCGTGGCCACGCTGCTGGGCGCGTGTTCGTTCATCCCCACCTACGAGCGCCCGGCCGCACCGGTGGCCGACGCCTGGCCCGACGCAACAGCGACCGGCGGCACGCCGGCGCCCGATCTGCCGTGGACCGACTTCCTGCCCGATGCACGCATGCGCGTGCTCGTCGACACCGCACTGCAGAACAACCGCGACCTGCGCCTTGCGGTGCTCAACGTCGAACAGGTGAGGGCGCTGTACGGTGTGCAGCGCGCCGATCTGCTGCCCAGCGTCGGCGCCGTCGTCGGCGCCAGCCGCGCGCCGGGTGCCAACGGCAGCATCAGCAGCACCTACAGCGCGGGGCTGGCGGTGAGCGCATTCGAGCTCGACCTCTTCGGCCGCGTGCGCAGCCTGTCACAGGCCGCACTGGCACGCTATTTCGCCAGCGACGAGGGCCGGCGCGCAGCGCAGGTGAGCCTGATCGCCGCGGTGGCGAATGCCGAGCTCGCGCTGCGCGCCGACGCCGAACTGCTGGCGGTGACGCAGCGCACGCTGGACTCGCGCATCGACGGCCTGAAGCTGACGCGCCTGAAGTTCGACAACGGCATCATCGGCGAGCCCGACCTGCGCAGCGCCGAGTCGCTGGTGGCCGGTGCGCGCGCGTCGCTGATTGCGTTGCAGCGCCAGCGCAGCCAGGACAACAACGCGCTGGTGCTGCTGATCGGCCAGCCGCTGCCGGCTACGCTGCCGCTGGCGCCGCCGCTGAGCGCGGTGCATTTCGCCGACCTGCCCGCGGGGCTGCCGTCCGAGGTGCTGCTGAAGCGGCCCGACATCCTCCAGGCCGAGCAGCAACTGCGCGCCGCCAACGCCAACATCGGCGCCGCGCGCGCGGCGTTTTTCCCGCGCATCACGCTCACCGGCAGCGCCGGCTTCGCCAGCAACCATCTGTCCAGCCTGTTCGACAACACGGCCTGGACCTTTGCGCCGCAGTTGCTGCAGCCCTTGTTCGACGCCGGCCGCAACACAGCCAATCTGGCGGCGGCAAAGGCCGCGCGCGAGATCGCGGTGGCGCAGTACGAGAAGGCCATCCAGACCGCCTTTCGTGAGGTGGCCGATGCGCTCGCCGGCCGTGCGACGCTGAGTGGCCAGCTCGCGGCGCAACAGGCGCAGGCCGATGCCGAAGCGCGCCGCCTGCAACTGGCGGAGTTGCTGTTCAACGCCGGCGCGGCGAGTGCGCTCGACCGGCTGGATGCCGAACGGGCGGCGCTCGCGGCGCGCCAGGCCGTGGTGCAACTGCATCTGGCGCAGTTGCAGAACGCGGTGCTGCTGTACCGCGTGCTCGGCGGCGGCGCCGGGCCGGCCGGCGCGGGCGAGGCGGGGGGCGGCGCGACCACCGCGCAGCGCTGAAGGCCTGCGCGCTTGCGTGCTTGCAAGCCTGTACCGGGCAGTTCACGGCGCAGCCGCCACAATGCGGCTCCCGAACCGCCGCTGAAGGAAATCTTGCCGTGTCTGCCCAGCCGCCCAGCGACATCCAGATCGCCCAACAAGCCCGCCTGTGCCGCATCGTCGATCTCGCGCGCGATCGGCTGGGCATCGCCGACGAGCACCTCGTGCCCTACGGCCACTACAAGGCCAAGTTGTCGCTCGACTGGATCGCGTCGCTCAAGGACCGGCCTGACGGCAAGCTGATCCTCGTCACCGCGATCAGCCCGACGCCGGCAGGCGAGGGCAAGACCACCACCACCGTCGGCCTGGGCGACGCGCTGAACCACATCGGCAAACGCGCGATCGTCGCGCTGCGTGAACCCTCGCTCGGCCCGGTGTTCGGCATGAAGGGCGGCGCGGCCGGCGGCGGCCATGCCCAGGTGGTGCCGATGGAGGACATCAACCTGCACTTCACCGGTGACTTCAATGCCATCGCGCTGGCCAACAACCTGCTGGCCGCGGCGATCGACAACCACGTGCACCACGACAACGCGCTCGACATCGACGTGCGTCGCATCACCTGGAAGCGCGTGATGGACATGAACGACCGTGCGCTGCGCCAGATCACGGTCGGCCTGGGCGGGCCGGGCAACGGCTTCCCGCGCGAAGACGGTTTCGACATCGTGGTGGCGAGCGAGGTGATGGCGATCTTCTGCCTCGCCACGTCGCTGCGCGACCTGAAACAACGGCTGGGCAACATCGTCGTCGCGCAGACACGCAGCCGCGAGCCGGTGCGTGCGCGCGACCTCAAGGTGCACGGCGCGATGACGGTGCTGCTGAAGGACGCGCTGGCGCCCAACCTCGTGCAGACGCTGGAGAACAACCCGGCCATCCTGCACGGCGGCCCGTTCGCCAACATCGCCCACGGCTGCAATTCGGTGCTGGCGACAACCACCGCGCTGAAGCTCGCCGACTACGTGGTCACCGAAGCCGGCTTCGGTGCCGACCTGGGGGCCGAGAAGTTCATCGACATCAAGTGCCGCAAGGCGGGCCTGCGCCCCAGCGCCGCGGTCGTGGTGGCCACGGTGCGCGCGCTGAAGTACCACGGCGGCGCGGCGCTGGCCGAACTCGGCCACGAGAACCTCGACGCGCTGAACCTCGGGCTGGCCAACCTGCAGCGCCACGTCGAAAACGTCGGCCAGCGTTTCGGCCTGCCCTGCGTGGTGGCGGTGAACCACTTCAGTGCCGACACCGAGGCCGAACATGCGCTGCTGCGCGAACGCGTCGCCGCCTGGGGCGTGCCGCTGCGGCTGGCGCGCCACTGGGCCGAAGGCGGCGCCGGCGCCACCGAGTTGGCGCACGAAGTGGTGCGCCTGTGCGAGAAGCCGAGCCGCCTGCGTTTTGTCTACGAAGACAGTGACACCCTGTGGCACAAGATGAAGACCATCGCGCAGCAGATCTACGGCGCGGCCGACATCAGCGCGGGCGCCGACGTGCGGGCACAGATCACGGCGCTGCAGGACGCCGGCTACGGCCACTTCCCGGTGTGCGTCGCGAAGACGCAGTACAGCTTCTCGACTGATGCCCGGCTGCGCGGCGCACCGGGCGGCCACGTCGTCAACATCCGCGAGGTGCGACTGGCGGCCGGCGCCGAGTTCGTGGTCTTCGTCTGCGGCGACATCATGACGATGCCGGGGCTGCCCAAGCTGCCGTCGGCCGAGCGCATCGACCTCGACGACGACGGCCGCGTCGTCGGCCTGTTCTGAACCGCCGGCGCCGCCAACGGTGGGCAACGCCGAGCGCGTCTACAAGATCGAGCGCCTGATCCGCCAGCGCGGCAGCATCTCGTTTGCCGATCTGCAGCAGGAACTGGAGGTCTCGCGCGCCACCCTCAAGCGTGACCTCGAATACCTGCGCAGCCGCCTGGGCGCGCCCATCGTCTACGACCGCGCTTTGAACGCCTACCGCTTCAGCGAAAGCACGCGCGAGGCGCGCCACGAGCTGCCCGGGCTGTGGTTCGACGAGCGCGAGCTGTATTCGCTGCTGATGGCGCACCAGTTGCTCAGCGGCCTGGACGATGACGGCGCGCTGAGCCGCCATCTGCAGCCGCTGCTGGAGCGCATCCACCAGTTGCTGGGCAGCGCCGACGACGCGACGCTGATGCGACGCGTGAAGATCGTCAATGCGCTGCGCCGCCCGGTGCCGAGCCGCTTTTTCGAGCTCGTCGCCGAAAGCGTGTTGAAGCGCCGTCGCCTGCATCTGCGCTACCTGACGCGCGGGCGGGGTGAGGTCAGCGAGCGCGATGTGTCGCCGCAGCGCCTCGTGCACTACCGCAACACCTGGTACCTGGACGCCTACTGCCACCGTGTGCAGGGGCTGCGCCGCTTCGCGCTCGACGCCATCGAAAGTGCCGCGCTGCTGGACACGCGCGCGCGCGACATCGCCGCGCGCCAGGTGCAGGCCGAGATGGACGCCGGCTACGGCATCTACGCCGGTGGCACACGTCAATGGGCGACGCTGGTGTTCGCGGCCCAGGCCGCGCAGTGGATCTGCCGCGAAGAGTGGCACGCCGAGCAGCAGGGCCGCTGGCTCGACGATGGCCGCTACGAACTGAAGCTGCCCTACGTCGACGACACCGAACTCGTGATGGACCTGCTGCGCCAGGGCGACGAGGTCGAGGTGGTGGCGCCGCCGGCGCTGCGCGAGCGCGTGCGCCGCCGCCTGCTGGCCGCGAGCGCGGTCTACGAATGAGGCCTGCCGCAGGCCCGTGACGGGCCCGAGAATCAGCGCAACCGGGAAAGGAAATCACATGAAGGTCTGCATCATCGGCGCCGGCGCGGTTGGTGGCTTCATCGGCACGCGGCTGGCGGCAGCGGGCCGCGCCGAGGTCAGTGCGCTGGCGCGCGGCGCCACGCTGGCGGCGCTGCAGCAGCACGGCTGGCGGCTGCAGCAGGGCGGGGCGCTGATCCAGGCACCGGCGCACGCTGCGGCCAGCGCCGGCGAACTGGGCGTGCAGGATCTCGTCGTCATCGCCGTCAAGGGACCGGCACTCGCCGAGGTGGCGCGCAACGTCGCGCCGCTGCTCGGCCCCCAGACGCTGGTGCTGCCGGCGATGAACGGCGTGCCGTGGTGGTTCGGCCGTGGCGTGAGCGCGCTCGGCGACGCGCCGCTGCAAAGCGTGGACCCGGGCGGCGTGGTCGCCGCCGCGCTGCCGTTCGAGAGCGTCATCGGCTGTGTCGTGCATGCCAGCACCTTCAGCCGCGAGCCCGGCTGGGTGCAGCACAAGATGGGGCAAGGGCTGATCGTCGGCGAACCCACCGGCGGCCGCAGCGCGCGCGCGCAGCGTGTGGCCGATCTGCTGGCGCACGCCGGGTTCGAGGTCACGCATTCGGCCGACGTGCGGCGCGACGTCTGGTACAAGCTGTGGGGCAACATGACGATGAACCCGGTGACGGCGATCACCGGCGCCACCGCCGACCGCGTGCTGGCCGACCCGCTGGTGCGCAAGTTCAGCACCGATACGATGCTCGAGGCGTCGGCCATCGGCGCGCTGATCGGCTGCCCGATCGAACAGACGCCGGCCGACCGCCACGTCATCACCGCCGGCCTGGGCGCGTTCCGGACATCGATGCTGCAGGACGTCGAAGCGGGCCGGCCGATCGAGCTCGATGCGCTCGTCGGCGCGGTGCGTGAGCTGGGCCAACGGCTGGGCGTGGCGACGCCGAATATCGACGCCCTGTTCGGCCTGGCGCGCTTGTTCGGCCGCATGCATGGCCTGTATCCCGAAGCTTGATGCGGCTTGACGCCCCGGGCCACCGCGCCATGGCCTGACCGCCGGAGTTTTCCGCGGCGCTTCGGTCAGACCAGCTTCGCCGCTTGCCGAGCCTGAGCGCGCGGCCGTTTGCCATGCGCGCCGGCCACGCGAGGCAGCGCGGTCAGCGGCGTCTGTCCCCGCAGCCAGCGCGTGACGTTCATCGCATCGAGCGTGCGGCCTGCGCCCGCGCGGGCGTTGAGCAGCACGAGCAACACCGTCCTGCCCGCCGCTCGCAGCCGCATCACAAGGCAACGCCCGGCTTCGTTCGTGAAGCCGGTTTTGGACAGCAGGATGTCCCAGCCCGGACTGCCTACCAGCCGGTTGGTGTTCAGCGCGCGATAGGGCCGGCCGTTGATGAGCACCTGGCCGCGCGCCTGGGTCGTGGCCGCCACGATGACCGGATAGGCCGCCGCGGCACGCAGCACCACCGCCAGGTCGCTGGCGCTGGAGCGGTTGTCCGGCGACAGGCCCGTGGGTTCGACGACGCGGGTGCCGGCAAGCTCAAGCGCCGCGGCCTTGAGTTGCACGGCGGTGAGAAAGCTCGTGAGGCCGCCCGGGTAGTGCCGGGCCAGGCTGGACGCCGCGTGGTTGTCGGACGCCAGCAGCGCGAGCTCGAGCAGCTCGGCGCGCGGCAGCGTGGTGCCGACCGGCACACCGCTGTGCGTGTGCTTGAGCGTGTCCAGATCTTCGGTGTCGATGGTGATCGGCTCGTTGAGGTCCTGACCCGCATCGAGCACCACCATGGCCGTCAGCAATTTGGTCAGCGATGCCATCGGCACCGAGTCCTGCTCGTCCTTGGACAGCAGCACTTCACCGGTGGCCTCGTCGACCACCATCATGTGGCGCGCGTGCCAGGTGAACGAGGGCGTCTCGCCGTGCGCCATGCCTGCCAGGGCAAACCCCAGCACCAGCAGTCCCAACCGCCATTTCGCCGCCCATGACCCGCCCGTGCAACGCATGATTCCGCCTTTCTGAGACGGTTGTCGGCTGTTGCGGCGCGGTCTGAAGCTTGGGCAGTGACGTGGGCGTGAATCGTGGCTGTGCTCGGGGTTCTTGTTGACAGGCGACAATGTATATTATGTTAACTATCAATTTGCCCATGTCGACGTCGCTTACAATTGGCAATACGCGGTGCGGCCCGGCCTCTCCAAGCCATTGATAGCAAACAGTGTTCCCGCGCCGGTCCGCTACTTGCTACGTCAGCGCGGCGAATCTCGTTCGCACCGCCATGCCCCGGAAAAAAACCATCTTCACGATCTTGTGCGTGCCGCTGCTGTGGGCCTCGGCAGCGCTTGCGGCACCGTCCACGGCTGGCGGGCCGGCCGAAGATGCAATGCCGCCCGCCGCGGCCGTCACTGGCATCGCCGACCCGACCGCAGAGGCCAACGCCCCGGCGGGCTCGACGACGATTCGCATGCTGCTCGAACTGCAGCAGTCCAAGCCACCGGTCGAGCGAAACGGGGGTTCTTCGAGCGTTCACGCCACGCCTCAGCGCGATCAAGTGGCGGCGCCGCCGGTCGCGCCTGCGGCGGTGAACCCGTTCCGCAGCGCGGTGGAACAAGCCAAGCCGTCTGCCACACGCGAGCCCGCCAGCATGGCCCGGCCTGCCGCCTGGGTACCGTCGCAACAGCGTGACGCGGAGGTCGATGCAGAAGCACCGGGCAGATCCGCGGGTACGGGCCAGCATCTGCCGGGCTTGTCGATCAATCTGTGGTTGCCGCTGGCCGCGATGCAGTTCATTCGCGAGAACCGCTACTCGGTGCTGGGTGCCAGCCTGGCGGCCCTTGCGCTGGTGGCCTTCAGCGCCAGCCGGGCCGCACACCGACGCCGTTAGGCATCCGGCCGCGGCCCCGCGGGGTGTTCAGTCGGCAGTGTCGATGCCAGCGTCGCCGCCGACATGGATCTCATCGGTGGCCTCGTCTTCGTCCACCGGTTTCACGCCCGCCAGCGTGGGTCGGTCCAGCGGCCGGCACAGATGGCGATTGAGTTGGCTCAGACGTTCCGAGCGTTCCATGGCCGCGATCACGACTTCCGGGTTCAGCATCAGCATGAACGGATTCTCGACGGCGCTGGTCTGGGTCATGGCGGAGCCTTTCGTGCTTGAAGAGATGTGGGGCCGTGGTTTCCCAACCCCTATCGGCAACTCTACGCGGCACTTTATGAATGCACGAGTGGGCGGTGCGCCATATGCCTTGTCAGGCGAATTCCGACACCGGCTCAGCGCGCCGCAGCCTCCAGCCGGGCCGCCAGTTCTTCGCGGCCCGCCGCGCGCGCGAAGTCGGCGGCGTTCAGGCCCTTGGCGTTGCGCAGTCGGGCGTCGGCACCGTGCGCGACAAGCAACTCGGCACTGTCCTGCGCGCCATAGCGCGCCGCCATCATCAGCGGCGTGCTGCCGTTCGGCGACAGCGCGTTGATCTGCGCACCGCGCTCCAGCAGCAGGCTCACCACCTTGGGCTGCGGGCCGCTGGCTGCATAGTGCAGCGGTGACCAGCCGTCGCGGTTGACCTGTGCGCCCTGCTCCAGCAGGCGCTGGCAAGCGCCCAGCTTGCCCTTCAGAGCCGCCATCATCAGCGGCGTCTCCCCCTTCGCGTTGGCGGCATCCACATGCAGGCCCGGGCTGCCCAGCAAGGTTGCCACCACCTTCGGCGAGTCCGCGCGCAGCGCCAGGTACAACGCCACCTGGCCGTGTTCATCGGGCGAGTTGATGTCGAAGCCACGCGCCAGCAACTGCGTCACGGTGCCGGCATCGTCGACCTCCACCGCGTGGAAGAAGTCCTCATAGGAGCCGGCGTGCGCCGCCGCTGCGGCGACAGCGAGCACGGTGCTCAACAGCCAGGCCAGAAGATGTTTCATCGACATGCTGCCTTTCAGGCGCCGGCCGCGAGCGCCGGAATGCTGAACAGGCGCTCGAAGTTGTCGCGCGTGGCGCGGGCAACGGTCTCGAGATCGAGCGACTTGAGTGCCGCGAGTTGCGCCGCGACGTGCGGCACATACGCCGGTGAATTGGTTTTGCCGCGATGCGGCACCGGCGCCAGGTAGGGACTGTCGGTTTCGATCAGGCAGCGCTCCAGCGGCACCTCGCGCGCCACCGCCTGCAGTTCACGGGCATTGCGAAACGTCAGGATGCCGGAAAACGAAATGTGGAAACCCAGTTCGAGTGCCGCCAGCGCGACCTCGCGCGTCTCGGTGAAACAATGAAAGACACCGCGCACCTCGCCGGCGCCTTCTTCGCGCAGCAGTCTCAGCGTATCGGCGCTGGCGCTGCGCGTATGCACCACCAGCGGCAACCCGGTGTGGCGCGCGGCGCGGATGTGGACGCAGAAGCGTTCGCGCTGCCACGCCATCTGCTCGATGCTGCGGCCGCCGAGCCGGTAGTAGTCAAGACCGGTCTCGCCGATCGCCACCACACGCGGCAACGCGGCGCGGCTCGTCAGGTCGGCCAGCGTCGGTTCGGCGACGCCTTCAGTGTCAGGATGCACGCCCACCGTGCACCAGAAGTTGTCGTACTCGGTGGCCAGTTCGTGCACCTGCGCGAATTCCTCGAGCGTGGTGCAGATGCACAGCGCACGTTCGACGCCCGCCGCCGCCATCTCGGTGCGGATGGCGTCGATGCGCGTACGCAGTTCGGGAAACGCCAGGTGGCAGTGGGAGTCGACGAACATGCGACGGCGCGGTCGAAGAACGCTGCGGCGTGCGCCGGCTCAGAGTGTCTGCGTCGGCTTCGACGACGAGATCGACGTGCCCAGCACTTCTTCGATCTTGATTTTCAGCGCGCGCGTTTTTTCGTCGCCCGGAAAGCGCACGCCGACACCCTGGGTGCGCCCGCCTGACGCGTTGGCTGGCGTGATCCATGCCACCTTGCCTGCCACCGGATAACGCTGCGGGTCGTCGGGCAGCGACAGCAGCAGATAGATGTCTTCGCCCAGGCGGTATTCGCGCGTGCTCGGCACGAACAGGCCGCCTTCGGTGAGCAGTGGAATGTAGGCCGCGTAGAGCGCGCCCTTTTCGCGGAACACGAGCTGGATGACGCTGGGCCGCGCGCCGGCGCTGCCGGGCAGCACCGACGTCGGCGATATCAGATTGCCAGGCCGCGATGGAACGACACGGTCATTCATGAACCGAGTGTAAGGGCGGCGCAGGCCTCGGCCAGCAGCGAATCGAGCAAGAGGCCTTGGTGCCAGGGGTGATCGTCATGGCGCGCCACACGCCACAGCGCACGTTGCCATTGCAGCAGCGCCGGCAGTGCGGCGGCGCGCGGCATCGCGTCGTCTGGGAAGTAGCGCGGCGCCGCACCGACAGCCACCGCCAACGCGTCGTGGCACAGCTTGAGCAGCGTGTCCAGCACCCGCGGCAGCGGCCAGGGCGCGAGCAGGGCGCCCTGCCCGGCCGCCACCGCGCGCGGCAGCGCCCGCCAGGCCGCGGCGTCGACACCGTCACGCGCCAGGGCCTGGGCCTCCAGCGGCCGGCCGCTGCAGGCAGAGAGCAGCACCTGCGCGCCTTCGATGCCCTGCTCGCCCAGCCAGCGTGTGGCCTCGTCGAACGACGGCCTGGGCAGCGCCAGGCGCTGGCAGCGGCTGCGCACCGTCGGCAGCAGGTGTGCGGGGTCGGCCACGCCGATCAGCAGCCGCGTGCCCGGCGGTGGCTCTTCCAGTGTCTTCAGCAGCGCGCTCGCGGCTTGAAGGTTCAGCGTTTGTGCAGGCTGCAGCAGTGCCACCTTGCTGCGCCCGCGCGCCGTCGTCCTGCCCACCCAGTCGATCAACGCACGCACGTCGTCGACGCGGATCTGCCGGCTCGGTTTGCGCTTGGCGTCATCGTCGAGCTTGTCGTCGAGCAACAGCCAGCCGAGCTCGCGTCGCATGGCTTCGGGCAGCAGCACAAAGAGGTCAGGATGCAGGTGCGACTGCACGAGGCGGCAGCTCGCGCAGCGCCCGCAGGGCCGCGGCGCATTGGCTTCGGTGGCTTCGCACAGCCAGGCTTGCGCCAGCGTGAGGCCGAATTCCAGTGAACCGTCACCCGCCGCGCCATGCAGCATCAGCGCGTGGCCCCGCTGATGTTGCAACGCATGGTCCAGCGGGGCGCGCAGCCACGGCAGCGGCAACCGCCCGTCATTGCCTACCACCACGGCCGGGCCCGCAGTGCCGCTTCGATCTGCGACCAGACCTGCGCCGGCGCGGGCTGCGCGTCGATGCGCACGAAGCGCGCGCGCGCCTGTGCGGCACGAGCGGCATAGGCGGCGCGCACGCGCTCGAAAAACAGGCGGTCCTGGCTTTCGAAGCGGTCGGGCGAACGCGCCGCGGCGCGGCGTTCGGCAGCCATCTCGGGCGGCAGGTCGAACCAGATCGTGAGGTCGGGTTCGCGGCCCTGCTGCACCCATTGCTCCAGTGTCGACAGCACCTCTGCACTGAAGCCGCTGCCGCCGCCCTGGTAGGCAAAACTCGCATCGGTGAAACGGTCGCACAGCACCGCCGCGCCACGCGCCAGCGCCGGCTCGATGCACTGCCGCAGATGGTCGCGCCGCGCTGCAAACACCAGCAGCGACTCGGTCAGGCCGTCCATCGCCGTGTGCAGCACCAGTTCGCGCAGCCGCTCGGCGAGTGCGGTGCCGCCGGGTTCACGCGTCACGACGACGCTCTGGCCGCGCGCGCGCAGCCAGGCCGCCACCGCCTCGATGTGCGAGCTCTTGCCGGCGCCGTCTATGCCTTCGAAGGTGATGAAGCGGCCGCCGCTCATGAGCCGCCGCGCTGGTACTTGTTCACCGCGCGATTATGGTCGGCGAGGTTTTCGCTGAACTCGCTGCTGCCGTCGCCACGGGCCACGAAGTACAGCGCCTTCGTTGGCTGCGGCCGCACCACGGCGCGCAGCGAAGCGGCGCCCGGCATCGAGATCGGCGTCGGTGGCAGGCCGCTGCGCAGATAGGTGTTGTAGGGCGTGTCGTCGAGCAGGTCGCGCTTGCGCAGGTTGCCATCGAAGGCAGTGCCCAGGCCGTAGATCACCGTCGGGTCGGTCTGCAACGGCATGCCCGCACGCAGGCGGTTCAGGAAGACGCCGGCCACCAAGCCACGATCAGCCGCCTGGCCGGTTTCCTTCTCGACGATGGACGCCAGCACCAGCGCCTCGTCGGCACTCTTCAGCGGCGTGTCGGGCAGGCGCTCGGCCCAGAGCGCCACCAGCCGGCGCTGCATCGCCCGATGTGCACGCTTGAGCACCAGCAGGTCGCTGACGTTGCGGCTGTAGGCGTAGGTGTCGGGGAAAAAGCGGCCCTCGGCCGGCTGCCCCGGCGAGCCCAGCGCCGCCATCAATTCGGCCTCGCTCATGTTCGCGGTGGTCGGCTTCAGATACGGCGCATGCGCCAGCGCCGCGCGCAGTTGGCGAAAGGTCCAGCCTTCGACGAGCCGCACGGTCTCCAGGGTCTCGTCGCCCTGCACCATGCGCGTCAGCAGCGCACGTGGCGTGATGCCGGTCTCGACCTCGTAGCTGCCGGCGCGGATATGGCGCGCCTGGCCGGAAACGCGGAACCACGCATAAAGAAGCTGCGGCGAGGTGTTGACGCCGGCGCGCACCCAGGCGTCGGCGATCTCGCGCGGTGCGGTACCGCTTTCGATCGACAACTCGACACTCGGCGTGGCCAGCGCCAGCGGCCCGTTCAGCCAGCCCCATGCGGTGGCGCCGGCGGCGGCCAGCAGCAGCAACAGCAGGACCAGCGCGGCGCGCCATCCGCGAGACCCCAACGCCCGTCTGACCATGGGCGGCGATGATAATGGCGCGATGACATCCCCCGCGCCGGCCTTCCCTTCCACCGGCGGCAGCGTTCGCCTCCACGACTGGGGTTTGATCCGCGCCGCCGGCGACGATGCGCGCAACTTTCTGCACGGCCAGTTGACGCAGGACATGCTCGACATCGGGCCGCAGGGTGCGCGGCTGGCGGGCTACTGTTCGGCCAAGGGCCGTCTGCTGGCGAGTTTCATCGTCTGGCAGCGCAGCCCGACTGAATTGCTGCTGGCGTGCAGCGCCGACCTGCTGCCGGCGGTGCTGAAGAAGCTCTCGATGTTCGTGCTGCGCGCCAAGTGCAAGCTCAGCGATGCGACGGCCGAACTGCCGTTGTTCGGCCTCGCCGGCGAAGCCGCC